>Ga0307928_10000007_pt1 | contig 111652 bp, 139 predicted proteins | sample AceLakmetagen232_FD_201815 | JGI IMG/M metagenome (GOLD analysis project Ga0307928, IMG submission 201815) | Saline water microbial communities from Ace Lake, Antarctica - #232 | ecosystem: Environmental > Aquatic > Non-marine Saline and Alkaline > Saline | place: Antarctica: Ace Lake...
GCCGACGACACGATGTTACCAGCCTGCCCCATCTGACTCGGAGCCTTCGCAGCGTTCACGATGTTACCAGCCTGCCCCATCTGACTCGGAGCCTTCGCAGCGTTCACGATGTTACCAGCCTGCCCCAGCGTGTTAGGAGCCGCCCCACCCAGCAATGCTGCCAGCGGCGGAGCCGGCTGTTGTGCCGCGGGTGGCTTGACTGGCGCCGGTCCGCCGCTCGACGCGATCGTTGGAGTCGGCCCTGTGATATTCGACGGCTTGGAAGCAGCCCCGGACCCTGGGCTCGTGGTCCCAGAGCCCGAGCCTGCAACCTGGGAGGGACGCGACCGGCCTCGGCCACCACGGCCTCCGCCTTTCCCTCGTCCCTTACCTCGTCGGGTAGACTTGGCTGTGGCGGTCGGCGACGGAGCAGCTGGTGATCCGATGCCAGCCGCTGCTGCTCTCGCAGCCGCTGCTGACTGATATGCTCCACCCATCTGATCCGGGGACGGCTTGTTCCCCACTGTCCACGGTGGTGTGGCGCCATCGTCGTTCAAGATGTCTCGATCGCGTGTGGCTTGATTGCGGGCGTCATGTGCCCTGACCAACGCTTCGTACTGCGGCGTGCCCGGTTTGGGAGCCGCCAGCTTCTCAAAGAGCTGTGAGGAGCCACACAGCGACTTAGCTGGTGCTTGCGAGCTGTGAGACGTTTCACAGCCGCTTATCTTCTCACGGAGCTGTGAGGCGTTTAACAGCGTCGAAGCAACGAACACGGTGCTGTCAGAGCTCTCACAGCTTCCTTGGCTCGCTTGCTTGTCTCGCATCGTGCTCAGGAGCCTCTCGCCGTCTCGGCCAGTGGTCATGCCCAACGATGTCAGCAGACCCATCACGCCCTCGGTCGGCAGAGTTGGGTGCTGCGAGGCTACGACTTCACGCAGTTCGCTCTCCACAGTCTTGTCCTGTGACCACGAAGCCACCTTGAAACCCTTGGCCACGCCCGTAGCGTGGTTGCCGTCGATTGTATTATTCACGGGATCGAGCCCTCCGTTAGAGTCAATGGGGTTAGCCGCGATGGCACTGCCAGCACCAGGAAACGACGGAGCTTTCTGGCCACCTGCCGGTAGTCCTATCTGCATCGGGCCGAAGCCCGCCATCTGGGGCTTACCACTCGGTGGTTGCAGGAACTGTTGCATTCCTGCCATCGCCTGTGGCATAGCAAATGACGACGATTGTGGCGACTGCATATTTGGCGACATTGGAGGCTGCATACCAGGAACTGCCGCTGTCTTGTCGCGGCCCTCCAACTTGGAGCCGTCGGGGAGCAGGAATGGGAAAAAGTCACGGATGACCCCTGCTGCTTTAAGTCGTGTGCTATCAAGGATTTGCCGCTTATTGGGGCTCGCAGGCACGCTGGCTAAGTTGCTGTCAGAGCTCTCACAGCCCGTCACAGCAGATAAACCAGGACGTCCCAAGGCACCCAAATCAATAAAACCTGCCTGTTTTGGCACCCTATTGGGGTAAACCGTGCCCAAAACACCCCCTGAATCCACTTTACCCCGCGCCGCGTATAACGTACTTAGGTGTCGTGTTTTGGCAAGTTCGCTGTGAGCTTTCTTCTCTTTCCGCTCCCTGTCGTCCTTTTTATTTGGCAATTTGTCGTGTTTCGTTCTCGCGAAATTGCTCGCGAGATTGCTGGCGCCAGGTGGCTTGATTGACGACGCAACAGACTTTACAATGGCTGGCGGGTGGGATGGCTCTGCCTTCTGGTGAGCTCGCACCATGCCAAACAACCGCTGCTGTGGTTTAGACTTTGCTGGCATCCTAGTACCTTTCATCGTGAACTGGTATGATCGCTGCCTGCTTGTTATCATTAGTGTAGCCTGATGACCGTCACTATTGCAACCCCGTAAGGAAGAGATTCATGTCAACACACGCAGATCAGCCATTCGCTGATGCTCCCAGTCCCGAAGCGTACGCTATCGCCCCGCCAGAGCCTTTCGCTCAACTCATGCCAGGACTGATAGTCATGGAGGGGGACATCCGCCTCGGGCTCGACCACCTGGGTGATGGTTGGAATGAAGTCACCCAAGGGTACGTCGGTATCACCGTGCCTGATGCTCAGGTGGCTTATGCTCGCTTGATCATGCCCGAGAACTTCTCTCGACTCGTCAATGGGACCTTCGTTCATCCCCGTGATCAGCTCTGGCGGAGTGGTGAGCCTCGCTGGGTGCCGGTACCGGCTGAGTGGATCGCTCGTGGCATGACCGTTGATGGTATCCGGGAGGAACTCGCGGAAGAAGCCCAGCTCTACATCTGCCGTCCTGACTTCGATGCTCCTGATCACCGAGTGTTGCCCATTCCGCCCCATCACCGAGCCCTTGCAGCTGCCGAACCGATCCGATATGGCGATAAAGCCATCCACGCAGGGCTCGATGACTGGCAAACTGTCGCTGTTGGGCTCCGTGGGCAGGAATGTGGTGAACCGTGCGAACCGAACAAGTTCGTCCGCTACTGCCGGCCTATCCACCCCCAAGCCCAGAACTGGTATGTTGACCTTCGACCCGATCGAGGTGACGATACCGGCCCCGGATCAGCCGTCACACCCTTCGCAACGCTCGAAGGTGGCCAAAATGCGATCGAAAAGGCCTCCCAAGACGCCAATATCACCGTCTATGGCGTGATTTGGGAGGTTCGAGGCACCCCGCTGGTCGCTTATGACCTCCCTGAGCCTCAAAAACAGGGTTATCAGGCCCCAATACTCGAATGTGACCCTGCTGAAGAGGCCGATCGAGCTCGGCTGAGCGCCCTGGCACCCAAAATACCGATCGAACCGACCGGTGCGGCCGAAAAGACCGCTGCTACCCCTAAATTGCAAAAAGAACACATCAAGGCGATGATCCAGAGCCTCGAACAAGCACTTCTGGTAGCTCATACCATGCTAGCGGAGATTGAGAGCGGAGAATGACCATGCGTGACCGAATTATCGACCTAGATGGTGCCGATGACAAGCCTACGCGGGCTGAGCGGAGCTACACCGTCTATTGCGAGTGCGAAAACTGCGGAGAGCTCGAATATATCGAGATCGAACGCGGTATTCTCATCACCAACGCCGTCTGCCCCTTCTGTGACTGCATGTCGCTCATCCGAGCGGCTGAACCGGGCAGTCTCGAAGAGTTCGAGGACCTCGAAGACGACCCATTGGACACCGGGGTGGACTTTCAGACGATTGTGGACTCCCTGGAGCTCCAAAAAGCGAGGGAATCACAAGAAGGCATGCCTCACATGCCGATCAGCCCGTTCGATCGCTCGGTAGCTGAGTTGGCACGGCAGGTACGTGAGGAACAACGACACGGGAGCAGGCAAGACGCTGGCTGAGACGCCAAGCGGTACTTAGAAACCACCTGGATCGGACTTTCCGGCCCAGGTGGTTCTTTTTTTAGCTATTAGTCAGCTGGGTCGCGAGGAGGTCCGTCCGATTCCCAACCACTCTCTCGCGGAGTCCTGGGCACGTCCATGTAAGCACGCGGATCGAGCGTTTCACCAGCTGTCGGGCGGCCTATCGCGGGATGTGAGACGACTTCTCCCCAATTCTCCCTACGATTGGACCTACACACGCCGTGGACATCCACATAAGTATCAGGCTCTTGTACAGGTCTTACCGCCGCCCCGCCTACCTCGAACGTGTCAGATCGCACATACTCTGATCCGGCATCGGCCATGAGCAGCGACGGGTCGTCAGGGTCCCGGGGTCGCCCGGATCGCGTTGGCCGGTTGCCGTTCTGATCCACGGGATGTTCTTCATCCCGATCGGCAGCCGCCAACACCGACGGATCGATCCCGCCGGGTCGTTGTGTGACCAGCAACGCCGGATCGACGCCATTTGCTGCCGCATCACGTGCTTCCAGCTGTTGAGCACGACGCCTCCGGTGCCCCTCCAGTCGATTGTCTTCTGGGGTGCCGCAACCAGGAGGTGGTGTCTCGCCAATGGCCATGCCCGGAGATGGCGTGGGCCGCATCCTGACCTGCTCGTCGTGCATCCGCTGCATTTCCTCTTCGAGATCCAAGCCGAGTGACGCCGCCCGGCTGCTAGAAGACATGCCAGGAACGTCCATCATTAGTGCAGAAGCGCTGTTGGCCGCGGAGAGTGAGGAGGACGAAGAGGCGGAAGAAGACGATGATTCGGCGGTCGGAGGATTAAGCGAAATCATGGCCAACGCCGCACTTATGTTGAAATTATAGGCATGTGCAACACTCGCGACAGCATCCGTGCCCATTGCCCGGTAGACCGCCCGGGCCGTCCGCACCAGCTGCCGAGCTTCGCCGCCGTCAACGTGGCCGCGGTCCTCAATGCTATTTGCGAGCCGCTGCGCCATGTCGTACGCCGCGATGGCGGCCGCTAGGTCTTCGCAGAGTGAGTCAGCCCACTCATCCTCTTCATTGGGTACCGGCGCCGGGGCGTCTGGATCATGCAGGGAGACCCCTGACGAGCGTATATCGAAGATGCCCTGTTGATGCAACGCCTCGTCGGCCTCAACAACCGCAGGTATGGTGGGAGCGGTGCTAGGTTGTGTTCCAGGCTCGTCGAGGTCAATCACACGCTCCTGCCGACCCGTGTCAGCCACCACAGCGTGAGATAGCCGTATCTCGTCCATCCACAGATGATACCCCTCGAATTCCAGCTCGGTCAAGAGGAGACTAGGGTATGTGTCAGGCCGCTGCCCGTGAAGCCGTGTGAATATCCCAGAAGCTGCTATGTAGGCCAGTCTCGCCGAGTCCTCTTCGTAGAAGTCACAAAGCGTGACGGTTTGTGCCCTCCTTAACATTATCGGGTCCGTGGGCTGCGGACCTGATGGTTGCGATCGCGCCACCAGCGACCACGGCGGCGTCCTTGCATCGTCCGTCTGCTTCACGTGCTCGACCAACTGGATGCTCGTCAGATTGTCATAACTGACAGTGCTGTCCCGCCTGACCACAATGAATGGGTTCATGTTAGAACTCCGTCTTGATAACTCGCCTGAACCTCTTGTTCTTGTTGCAGGCCGCTCGAACGTCCAGCAGCACCTGCTTCAGAGGCTGATTTCCATCCACGACCGGATAACCTAAGTTCTCAGCAGCCTCCAGGTAGGCCTCGCGAAGCCGCGTCCGCCACTCAAGGTCTCGAACCTCGAATCGATCGAGCGGCATCCCGCCACGCCCATCTGTATTACGCTTGCGGTGGATTCCCGTCTCCGGGTCGACGTCCAACACGATGTAGACGTCGGGATTGACGCCAACGAGCCTGTCGTGCAGCCACCGAATGAGGCTTTTGTCCGCGTACTCAAGCATACCCTGGTACACATAAGTTGACAAGACCCAGCGGTCTGCGACCACGTCACCACCGTCATGCAGATGCGCGATGATCCCTGGGGTAAGCGAGTGACGTGCTGTCGTGTAGAGCAGAACCTGCTCTGTCGGTGTAAGATCAAGGTCTTGATCTAAGATAATCGGCCGTAGCCGTTTTCCGAGCTCTGATGTCCCGGGGTCATGTACCAGTTCGACACGAGGCCGCTGGTAAGCTGTCAGACGACGCTTGAGCGCCTCTGCCACAGTTGTTTTGCCGCATCCGTCGATTCCTTCCACACAAATAAACAAACCACGCATTGGATCGATCCTCCATTTCCAATCCCCCCTTGACTAATCAAACAAAAAGCAATCGGCTGACACCAATCCCTTGGCAGTCAGCCGATTACGCCACTCATTGGCAAAGAGCCGGTAGCATCATGCTACCTTCGTCAGTCCCTTGACGGAGTCCTCCCAGCCAGTCAGGCCGGCAGTGTCGATGGAGGCTGCGTGGCAGGGTCATCCCCAGCACACTCAGGCGCCTCCGATTTATCACTCTCCTCCACAGCACACGGCTGCGAAGCGTCGCAATGATCACATTCATCATCGCACGTGTCGAGTGGCGGGTCTTCCGTACCTTCTTCCGCCTTGTCGCAGCTGCACGCCGTCTCGGGCAGCGAGTTAATCGCATCAGCTGCGGCGGGTGTCGCAACCTCGGCCGGTGGTGCTGGGGAGCTCAGAGGGGGTGCCGGGTTTTCCGCCATCGCTTCTACCCGGAGAATTGCCCGGTGCTCCTGCCCGTCCGCGTCCCGCACTGTCAGTTTGATGTGATCACCACAACCTGAGGCCGCTACGATATGCGAGCCATCAGGTTGACTGACCCCGGCGATGATACCCTCCGCAATTGATAAATTGGTGAGGGCGATAAACAATCCTTGCATTAACCTACTCCTTGTGTACAAATAACCTTGGCCACGTCGTGAAAATAGATGAGCGCCTTGGCACCGTCACTGAGCGTGAGGTACACTCCCTGCTCTTCATGGGGCTGGCCGGGGCCTTGATAGATGCCGTCCCAATGATTGTTGGCACGATCCGTCGTGCGGTAACGTAATCCCACTACCATGTTAGATATTGAGATAATCCGCTGGTCATGCGGAGGTGAGTCGTCGCCGCGAACTCGGAAAGAAATGAGTTCGCCGGCGTCGAACATCGCTTCGATGAGCGGTTCGCCCTTGTCTAAAAGGCCGTTTACCAAACCGAGCGAACCAACCGCAAAGTCTACTGATGGGTTGTCTACGATGGGTACCACGATAATGGTCTCGTGCTGAGCCAGCTGCTCATTGCACCCATGCCTCGCCTCGATAAGCCGCTGCATCGCTTGCCAGTCACGACGCACTGCGTCATTTAGTATCTCCACAACTTTCGATGCTTTGACCATCGGGCGTATCCCCCTGCTTGCTGGCGTGTGTATCCCTGGCTGCTTCAGCCCTGTGATGAACGGCTGCTCTTCGTGACGCCGCTTCCGTTGTGGCCTGGGTGTAGAGTTCCTCAGTCCCTAAGGTCTGAAGATGTTCGGCGATGGCCTTCGATTGCTTGTTTAAGATAGCAATCGTCGCCGGTCCTTCTTCGGAGACAGAAATGATGTTGTCTTTGTCGACCTCTTGAGGCTCGATCATAAGACTTGCTACGGTACCATCCGAGTACATGACACGTGCCAGAAGACTGACCGTGGCCACTTTAGGTTTGGTATTTACTGCTGATTCAGCCATTCATTCCTCTCCGTTTGATACTTAGATATTACATGCAGCAGGTGTCTACGTCAATAGTTCTTCGGCAGCTTTCTGTAATTCCTCCGCTAAAACTGCTCGAACCGTCGTAAAATCCCTGACGCCGGTGCCATAGGTCGTCATACCGGCGATGAAACGATCGAGGACAAACGCCACGTCACCGCCGTAGCTATTCATCAGCTCCCGTGTGGCCAGCGTGAACTCATATTGGGCGCTATGCTGCGATTGCTCCACTGAACTGGCAGCTGCCCGCTGTAATGCTCTTGCCGACTCTTCGTTGATACCGTGCAACGCTGTCAGTGCGGCCATGCCATTATCCGAGGTGGCATCCACAGGGCGTCCCAACCGTGGAACCTCCGGTGACACCTCCGGTGACAGCCCCAACGCCTCCAGCAGCGATCGGGATGATGCAGCTTGACCCGCCTGGGCGTCATTTATCAGACTCCTAACCTCTGCGGCTGCTTCTGCCTGTCGCTCGGTGTCTGGTGACGCCTGTAAAGCGCCAACCCAATTGTCCGCAAAGTTGAGGGCTGCGTCTGACCCGGGGATGTTTGAACGCCGCAAGAGCTCAAACACCCGACCGTGGGAGTTGGGTGGTGCGAAGTTGCGAGCCTCTCTCGCCCTTGCCGCCTGCCGCACAGTCTTCGCTGCCGCATTTAGAGATGGTTCATGGCCACGCAGCACCTGAACGATAACATCCTGCGCCACCTCGTGATCCTGCAACCCTGCCACCAACTCCGCTGCCTCTTCATACCTCGCTTCACGGCGTTCCGTCTCCAACCGGTGTGTTACCACCGCACGTTCCGCGGCCTCCCGCTCACGCACTATGTTATTGGCTACACGCTCCTCTTCTCGCTGTCTCGCCAAGGTCACGTACGCTTCCACCGTCTCCACAACGTGCAGCATCGTGGGCGGGTTGCCGCGTCTCGGCATTATATGCCCTTGAAGACGAAACTCTTCAATATTGGCAATGGCGTCAGCTAGTCGCGCACCAATATATTCGTTGGCCATGTGGTCATCGTTAATATCGGCCCACGGCAGCTCCGCCAAAAATGCCTCGGCCTGAGCCTCCGACGTTACGTCTGAAAGCTCAACCCGAAACATGATTTGACGCTCTGCGCGGTCATTATCATCACTGTTGTGGCTCATTCATCCCCCAGGTTGGAGTCGCCACCGTGCTGCCCTTGCCGCCGCGTGGTCGCTTGTCTGGCGTAACCGCCATACTGCCGTCGTTGCCGCCCACGCCCGACATGCCCGTGTCAACGTCACAGAACGTCAACGCCGTCCCATCCTGGAACCGCAGGCCGAGGTTACTGCCGAGGAAATCCAACGCGATCGGCGCGTTCTCGGTAAACAGCTCACGAGCCTTCGCGATGAAGTCGCTAGCCATCAGGATCTGCCCTGGCTTCTCTTCAGCCAGCTTCTTCATGACAAAATCAAACACGTCGCTGTACACGCCTTCCGTCGCCGGTGCGTTGATAGGGATGCCAGCGTCTGTGGGGTCAATACTCATCAGAACCTCCTTCAATTACAATGGGTCGCAAAACTTTATGGTACTCGAAACCGTCCAGCTCCTGCTGGATAACGGCATGCACCACATCAATGTCTGCGTTCGTGCTGCGATCCTTCACGTTCAAGCGAAAGACGCCGGGTGAGTCACAGACCACGGAAACCTCTTCCACGTATTTCCCTACATTATGCGTCATGTCCACGCTACGCACTGCACGAATGATGGCCCGTGCCATCTCCGTAATTGCCCTGGTAGCTACGACGTCACGCCCTGCTGCAATATTATTCATCGCATGCGCTGTGTCTTCGTCAGATGGCCCATCTACTTCTGGATCATACTCTTCGCTCATTTTTCCACCTCAATATCATCTAACTGAATAACGCGATGCTCACGCTCCACCGGCAATTTGCTGTCTCGTATACTTATCTCGCCATGTGGCTCGGGATCGAAGAACAGCTCCGCCCCGTTATGCACTACCAACCATCTAATCAGCATGGTGCCAGGGTCCATGCTCTGCACCAACACGAGCTGATCAGAAATCGGGTAACGCATGCGAACGCTGTATCGTTTATCCGTCACACTGGCAGCTTGTGCGAAGTTCATCGTGAAGTCGAACTCGCCCAGCGACACTGGCTCATCGTGCAGCCGCATGACAGCAGTGTGTAACGCCTGTAGCACGCATTGGAGCCCAAAATCGTGTGTCTGCATATTCTGCTGCTGCGCGAACAACACCGTTGACGTAAATGCCGCCTTGGTACTGCTTGGCAACCGCATCCCGTGCGTCTCATGCCCTCTCGCGAAGTTGGCGGTATTGCCTGACCAATGTCTTGGGATATTACTACGCAACTGGGACGGGTCCATGCCGGTCATGCCGGTAGGTCCGTACCCGGAAGGTCCGTACCCGGAAGCACCCATAGGGCGATCGTAACCTGAACCACCAGCAGCCGCACCCGGGGAATCAGTACCAGACGAACTATCTCCATGCTCAAATGACCAGTCCTCAGCATCGGAGTCAAGGTGGTGTGGTCTAGCCTCTTCCGCAGCAGGCACACCGACAGGCCCAGGCTCGCCTACCTCGCCGGTCGGACAGCCTTCAGGTCCCGAGGGCTCACCCGCTGCCCTGTCGCGTAACGCGTCCACCGTTGCACTCACCGCGTCGTTGATTTCCGTCATTTGTGACTCCACACCTGTCATCCTATCCGCTAACTCATCCGACCTCTGATGCCGCTGCCGCTGCTCCTCTCGTAAATTATCTACCTCTCGCGATCGCGTCTCTATATCTGCCAAATCTGCCAACGCCGCATGACTACGCCGTCGCTGTATGCGTATCCGCAACCAGTGATACACGATGAATGCACCGATTACCCATAGACACAGTAAAAATGACGTCAAACTCACTACATTCTCCCGCTACACGAAAAAAGGCGGCCGGGCGCTAAGCCTCAGCCGCCTTTCCCTGGCGTCCGATTCATGTTTGATTATCTGAATTATACACCAAGGAAGTCTGCGACGCTATCCCGGGTCTCCCCGGCTTTCACCGCAAGCTCCTGAAGACGTTCCAACGGCATCGGCAAGTTCCCCACCATTGCGAGAATCTTGATGCCGTCGCCCCCGCTGGCCGGGTAGACGCCTGGGAACACTGCGGAATCGGCCGGAGTAAGGATACGATTCATCATCTCGGTGCCGTGGTCCAGCACGCCAACCGTGATAGGCTCCGGCCCGGACCAAGCTGCGCCACTCACGACGTAGATGAGCCCGGCGACGTTGCCCTGGGTGAGATCGATCGTAGCCAACACATTCCGGCGAAGCTGATCACGGATGGGCGTACTGACGTCGCTCGGCTCCGCCCACTTCGTGATATTGCAAGCTGCAAAGGCCACAATTCCACTGTCCATGATCTTGCTGAAATCGGCCGGATCGAATGTCGTACCACCCACATCCTCGCTCTCCGTGCCGGCGAGCCGGTTGAAGGTATGGAGGATCTGAGCCGTACTCTGGTTAGATGCCGGTTTCTCTTGTGGTACTGGCACCTTGGCACCATAGAGCGTTTTGAACTTCTCGTTGTCGATGAAGATCACAGGGCTCACCTTGAGCTTGTTCAGCACCTTCGCCGAGTGGAGAATGTTCTTTGCGCTACGCTGGCCTTCGGAGTCCTTTGGCATGGCCATGATGACACCAACACGCGGAGGTCGCTTCTTCTCCTGCATGTAGCGCTTGGCTACCTGGACCACCTTAGCGAACGCCCCGGCACCCGTACCGCCCGCCCCAGAGAGGCAGACAAACACGTAATCCGGGTCCTCGCCCCAGCAGCGCTGGAAGAGATCATAGAGATCCTCGTCCTTATCCGCTACCAGTCGAGCCGCCGTGTGCGGATCTTTACCTGCACCCCGCGCCTGCCCCACATCGAGCTTGGCGGTGTCCGGGAACGTCTTCAGCTCGGCCAAGTCGGCAATCGCCGTGTTGACCGCACAGACTCGGGTGTACCCGATTTCCTGAAACGTCTTGGCTATCCGCCCGCCAGCTTGTCCGACACCCACAAACGCGAATTTGTAAGCTACCGGATGATCAAACTTGTCGGCGATAGTCATCCCCGTAGGGCTCTCAGGAACCTCTGGTAGGTCCCCAATGTTGAGATGGATGTCATCACTCATAATATCACTGGACTCCCTGGTTACTCCGGGACCGATGCGATCTGGGTAAGGTCAAACCCGTCGTCCTCGGCACCAGCATTTTCATCCTGAACGTCGTCGGCTGCCATCTTGTTGAGCTCTACGACGACCTCATTGTACAGAGGCAGATTCGCCGATTGCAGCTCGACCAGAGCTGTATTGTAATCATCCGCACCCATTGATGCAAGGCTTTCCGCCGTGACGCGAGCCTGCGAAGGCCTCTCCGAGATGGTGGAATCGCCGAGTTGTAGCTCGGCAGTGCCGGCCTGCGCCGGCGCGGGGTCCTGCGTGGCAGGTCTCGCGACGGTTGCCGCAACCTCGGCCGTCACGACCGGATCGATGACAATCGCCGGCTCCGGCAACGGCTCCGGTGTCGGTGACGGTGGAGCAACCACAGCCGCCGCAACAGGCTCCTTGGGAAAATGATTCGCGACAGGCAACGCCCTGGGTTTCGCACCCGCGACGCCGACTGGCGTGAAATTCTTCTGTGAAGACGGTGGCGGCTCTCTGTCCCGCAGTCGCTTACGGTACTTGATTTGACTCATCGCTAAATCTCCTTTTAAGCAAATATCCGTCGAATATTAGACCCAAAGGTCTCACGACGGAGGTGAAGGCCCTTCGACACGCTTTGCTGCAACGAATACAGCCGCTCCGTGTCTAAGGCGTCATTCCGAAATACATCATCCATGAGAGCATAATCAGGAGCAGCACAAGGCAACCCTATATTATTCTTCTCTTCGGACGTGTCAACCAGAATCCCGTGAACACCGTTCACAAACATCTCGGACATCGGCTGACAGTTAAATGTCACAACAGGTGTCCCCATTGTCACCGATAACAGCCCTACCATACAAGTGCTTTCCCAGTGTGTTGGCCAGAAAGTTACATCATGCTGACGGAAGAGCAGCGGCCGGGACGCTGGATGCACCCCCTTATATAATGAAAGTCGACCCGGGAATTGCTTCTTCAATTGCTTCAGTAAGCGCTTCCCAGGCGACGCAATTGTTGACGAATTATAAACCACGCTGAGCGAGGCTTTCGGACATCCCTCTAAGGCTCGTCCGGCCACTTCCAGGGCTGTCAATTCTACACGCCTCGCCACGCCGTCGTATATCGGCATGAGTATCTTTGGTGCGGTCGGCTGGTAGTCCTGCGGCTTCTTGCAGATTGGCAAACCCACGTCCCAAGGAACCACAACCACGTTATCCAGTTTCCATTGATAGCCGAGAAACTGTGCCGCCGCCATCGTTGGCGCGATCACCATGTCAGCTGCCTGTAAGGCTGCCCGGTCAGCTACCCGCGACTCCATGCTCAGCTCATGCCACAGCACAAAAATACATGTGCGACGCTGCTGTTTCTTCGCATACTTGACTTGCTGCGGGTGCGGGATACTCGTCCACAAGACGATGTCGCACTGTTGCAGCCACTTCGTAAATTTAAGGTCACGGCTTCGCCGAACCTGTGCATCCCACTTGTTCGACACGCGACGCGGTGTGTCAGTCATTGTTAATATCGACACGTCATGCCCATGTGCGACAGCCGAATCCGCAATGCGTAATCCTGCATAAGTCGCTTCATGAAAACAGTAACGGGTACAGATGCCTAGATTCACAGCTCAACCCTTGAAAGCCTTCACACTATCTGCCATAGCGTACGGGGGATTGACATAAAAACCAATGCGACCCTTGGAGCCCCGATGCCACGTGCGTCGAGGACGTACCAATGAAACCACACCAAAATGCTGACACACAAACGGCACCAATAACCCTGCCCAGAGTCCGTTCCGCGATGCTGCTTTCTTCAATTGATCATCAAACTTCTGTTTTGTATTATGCTTGCGCCTGAAGAAATTATCAAGCGTAGTAAACCCTTCCCGTGTTACGTACAAACACTGCGCGGTGATCCCGCCCTCGCGCACACGCTGCTTATCGCAGTTCTTTATTTTCTTGTTCAGATGCAGTCCCGAGAGGATTGCCAGCGGTTTAGCGAATAATAACTCATCCGCCGCCACCTGCGTCAAGCGTTCGTACCAATCCTCTTTGAATATCACATCATCTTGTAGCAAGATGACCCCAGGAGCATCAGGATATTTGTCGAACATGCGACAGACAGCTTGGCAGGACGCATTGACCACGCCAGCCGGCTTCTTCCCTAGCCGCACGACACCGACACGTCCACGCAATCCTACAGGTGGCTTCGCACTTTTGTTGATTACGTCAAGCCCCAACTTCTTCCACATGGCATGTTGTGGCCACTTGTGTTCCGACCCTGTCCCTCGGGCGGTAGTGTAGTACGTTCGGGCCTCCGTGGTGTCGCTGGCATCATCAAACACAGTCAGCGGCACAGCTTCAGGAAGCCGTGTCGCCGACAATGATCGTAAGGTCACGTCAAGGTAATGAATACGGTTACGTGATATGATGCCAATCGGCACCAGTTTACCAACTTCTGCCAATTCTCTGCTCCTAGTTTAAGTCGATAAACCTGCTCTGCTTACCGAATTCCCGTTGAATGTCCGCTTCCTTCCTTCCGTGATACCACGCCATGAGCTGCTGCTCCGCGGAGGAGACGTCTCTTGGCGTGTTCTCCTCCAGCACTCGCAACACGGGATTGTCGACCGCCGCGGCCTGCTTCCCATACTGCTGCTGCAACACCATCTCTCGCCCTTGCAGTGACGCGTCTCGTTTGATCTCGTCCATCTGGGACTTGACCAACGCATGAATCGTCGGATCTTCCTGCTTGAGCTGAATGAGGAAGGAATCCTTCTGTGACTCTGGCATGGCTATGGCCTGCTGGGCCAACGTGGACGCCGTGGTATTCATCTCCTCGACAGACTGTGGCTTGTTAGGCAGCAATGGCTGCCCGGCCATGAACGCATACACGGCACCCTGCGGGCCTTGCGGCTGACCCATAGCGCCCATCGGCGGAGCAGGCTGCCCACCCGGGGCAGGTGCGGCTGGAGCGCCACCGCCCGGCATCGCGCCGGGCATTCCCTGCATGGCTGGCATCTGCCCACCCGCGGCTGCCGGATCTCCACCAGGAGGTGGTTGAGGCAGTGCCATCTCATCCATGACGGCTGACTGCTCCATCTCTTCCTGCATATCCTGCGTGGCCTCGGCCGTGATCCGTTCTTCTTCCAGCTTGCGTCGCTCTTCTTCGGCGTACTCGATGCCGACGCTGGCGAGCCCGGTGGTTCGACTGACCTGTCCACCCATCATGAGCTGGAGCTTGGCCATCTGACGATTCAAGTCGTCCGCATGGGTGACCCGCTGCAATCGAGCGTTCACAGGTTCCCACGACATGACTTGACTGATCTTATCAACGAGCTTGTTGAGGAAGCGATTCAGATTATGTACGAGGTGACTCCAGTTGGCCTCAAACAGCCGCAGCGCGGCTGGAGCCGACTGAACGCTCAATGAGCCCTTGTAGAGCTCCACAGGGATACCGATGGACGTCAGCAGCGTATCCATGCCCAATTCCAGCAAGTCCTTCGGAGCGAGCTGTGTAGCGTCACCACCGAGGGCCTGATAATCGATCGGGAACGGCAAGATGTTCCAGCGAGCTGGATCTCGTCGCCGCTGCTTGAGCATGTTATTCACACGCCCTGTGAACGACCCGAGATTGATGCTTAGGACTGGGTCATTGACCTCGCCACCCTGGCCTGGGCGTGGCTGCGGAGTGATCACGCGGAACGGGATCACGTAATCCAAGGCGATCGCTTCATTGTAGCGATGAAGCACCTGGACGTACCACGCCTGTCGGAAGTTGGCCAGCACACGCGAAATACCCCAGCCGCGATTTCTCACGCCGGCCAAGGCTTGTTCTTTCATGTGGTAGACAACGTCGTTGTCAAACAGCAAGGCCTGATTATTCTGCACGGCCTCGACGATCTCCCAACTGGCCCGCTCCAGATGGAACAGATGACCCTTGCGCACCAGATTCTGGTAATCCTCGGGGATTCGCCAGATGAACGACGCGTCGTCCGTGTGCGGGTCCCACAGCACGTCTATCTCGTGTGGGTTCCATCGTTTGATCTTGATCTGGCCATTCTCGCCAGATCGACGATCGATATGCTCCCAGGCCCCTGTGTAATCACACTCGGGACATTTCGCGTTGAACTGATACCCAGTCCACGAGAAATTGAACATGTCCGTGTTGTAAACTCGCTTCAGCGGTAACTCCAGCCCGCAGTCGGGGCAGGCAAGATACCTGCGGAATGGGACCAGCAGACTGGTGAAGCTGTTACCGTATACCAGATAGTCCAGAGCGACGGTGGCCAGCACGTCCTTGATACCCAGGGTATCGTTGAGGAAATCCTCGTACTTCTTCTTCTCCTCGCGGCCGATCCGTTCATCTCCGTCACCCGCTGACACGATCTCAATGTCGGTCAGGAAGTATGAGATGATCCGAGCAAGCGCAGAACGATATGGCCCATTGGCCATAGCGATATACTCACACCAGCGTAATGCGTCCCTGATAGTCGTGGGCATGGCCGTGGAGGCCACATCACAAAACGGGTCAGGAAAACGATCGTCAGCGTGCGTATTACTCCCTTGTGTGGGAGAACTAAATAGGTTGGCCATCCCTAGCTCCTGGATATATTTTGGTACTTAGGAACCAGATGGGTCGACGCGTCCCGCCACTTGATCCGCCAAGCGATGTGTCACGTCGTCATCCAGATTCTGGGTCTGTGAAGCTGCGGTAGCCTGCTTTTCTCCTGGTCGTTGGACATTCCGATCTTCGACATCGGGTGTCTGACCCGGCTCTACAACGGCTCGCTTTTCCATCGGCGTACCCTCCTTCTGGGTTACTCTGGCGGCAGCGCACCGGTTTCCGTGATCATCAGAGTACAATGCTCCAAATGACCAACGGCGTACTGCACACCCGTTGTTTGTACCCGATAAACCTCCTCCGTACCAGTGACATTCATGGCCAACGGTGGAGGATTATCACTTTCGGCCACCGGCGGGAACCACCGAGGCCCCTGGTATCGATTGTCGTAAACGAGAATGATAAATCCAGGCTGCACGATCACGTCATGGTAATACGCCCTGTTCGTGCCATACCCTTCCATCTCGAAGACGACCTCGATCGTCGGCTGCGCCGGCCCTGCCTGAGCGCGAGAACCAGCTGGGGCTTCGTCACGCAGATCGATTGCCCTGAGCTCACGAGTGGGTTCGGGTGCTGGCGGCTGCTGGTTAAAGGCTGCCAGAGGAGCTACACGGCGCTGCGGGGCTGCGTGGGCCGCGGTTTGAAGCGTTGGAGCAGGAATCTCCTGCTGTACCGCAGGTTGCGGTGCAAACTGTTGTACAGCCACAGGTTGCTGTGCCTGCGGCGGCATCGGTTGAACGGGTTGTGCAACATACGGCTGCACGGGCTGCTGTGATTGATGGTGCATAACCGGTTGCTGTGCAACAGGTTGAGCCATCTCAAGCGGCTGCTCTTGCAACGCCGGGCCTGCCCCCGCGACAGTTGCGGCGATACCGTGCATGGTTGCCGCCCCTCGCAGTCGCAACGTCTCGATGCTCGTCGGTTCCGGTGTGACGTCGCGGGCCATAGCGATCCCAGCGGCCACAGTCTGCTGATTGATGTCGCCAAGCCGGACGCGTGAGCTCTGCCCGGCAATATGCGGATCAATCACGACCTCGATGTCGCTGGTTACGTGTGGGGACGTGCCCTGAGGGATGCCTCCCATCGTGGAACGTGGGATAATGGTACCATTCAACCCTGCGGGTCCGGGTCGCATTACGCCTGTCACAGGCGTGCCAGCAGCCGTACGCTCACCCGCGGCTGGGCGGTACCCATATTGCGTCTCAGGCGTAACAGGTCGGCCGGTGTCACGCTGGGGTAGAGGCTGTGCATCTCCATAGCCTCCGGTCTCTCCGTCGAAAAACGGGTCCAGCTGCACAATCCTATTGCGTTCTGTCATTATCATACCTTTCTGCGATTACACTGCTTATCTGCTCTGACGGGTAACAACTATAGCTTACCCCGTCAGCCACGAAAGGGCAACAGGGCTTCCAATAGCTAAAAAAAAGTCTACGACCGACCCGGGGTCACCCCCGAGCCGATCGCACACGTATCATTCCCATGAATCGGGAGCTAGTCCTGGGACCACTCCAGCATCCACAAGTGTCAATCTCGGAACGCGGAAAAACAACACACCAACGCTGTCAAGCCCGTGTGAAAAATTACACAGTGCATCGGCCTGGGCTGGTTGAACCAGCACAAACCCACGGGCGTGGGCCTCGGCATGCGTATCGAAGTCCTCGACAACACAGGCTACCAGTGCCATTCGGCGACCGGGCCATCGCGGTAACACCCGCGGTTTGCCATCATACCGTGCGAGCCACGACTCTACCGGCTCGGCGCCGGTATTGAGTTCGTAGTTAGACGGTGACTTCATCTCGCTTCTCCTCTTTCTGTTCCTGCTGCTTGGTCTGCGGCTGGTGGGCCCAACCACTGGACGCCGGCCAGAAATTGGCTGACACCCGCTCACGTTCGAGCGTGTGGCTATCGAACCGCAGGGCGTCCTCCAGGTCGAGCCGCGTGTCGCGATAGAGCACCTGCAAGCGGTGCATCTTACTCGCGAACAAGGGTTTCCCGGGGCTGCGAGCAGCCGCCAAGAGATCCTCATCCGTGCAAAGCGGAGAGAGTGCCGGCTTGGTCGTCTCAATATGGTGACGCACCAGCGCGACGGACTCTTTGTCCGACAGGACCGCAAGGAAGCGTGACGGGGCCTGAAGCGGCTTGTCATGCTCCACGATCGCCAAGTCAATGGCTGCATCGTCGAAGATCGCGGACGCCGGCCCGAGGGCCTCACGCACAGCGATCACCAACGCCAAGAGGCGATCATCTTCGCCAGCTCGTTCGAGCTCTTCCCGCAGGTCAAACCCAGCGGCTGCCGCACAAGCGGCGGCAGGGTTCGGGAACTCGAAGCCCGACATATCCCTGACGGGATTGTGGACCTCTTGCCCCTGAAGATGCCGATGGTCCTCCAGAACCTTCACGGCGCGTGCCACGGACGCGGGGTCCGCCACGTACCGATGATCGATCGCCCACAGGTTTGTGGGATTCTCCTCCGACTGCGGGGGGAGCCAAAGCTCCGGCCACTCAGTCTGAGCGAGCATGTTGAGCGTATCCCCGTGCATCTGTCGCATCTCTTTGGGCGACTTGCCCATGTGAAGGCGGATGCGTTCAACGATCGCCGGGGTCACCTCTGCGTCGATACTCGACATGTCCTGATAACACAGGAGGAAATGCGGGAGCTCCGGCACGACGCCGAGCTTCCAATTCTGCTCCGCCGCGCGGACGCGGGCAGCGTCCATGTCGAGGGCCAACGACACCCAGTCCCCGTTGGGGCGGTCGCCGGCCTTCACGCCATCCGTCGCGTAACGCGGATCGAGGATTCGACCACGAGCGCCAGGATGCGGGCCTCGGTGAAAATCATGCGACATCCTGACACAAGCGTAATCAACGCTCGCGCTGTGGACATCCAGTTGGGCTGTGATGCAACCCAGCTCAATAGCCTCGCGGCCGTCGTTCTCCCAGGACACCTGGATCTGGGCACTTGCCGTGCCGATAGGGACGACCGATCGTCCCTTCAGGTTCCACGTGATTCCCCACACGGGGAACAGACGCTTCGCCCGATGATACGGGCGTTTCGTGATCCGGGAGAAGTGGCGCTTGGCCAGGGGGTTGCTGGTCCTTGCGGACTTGCGAGTACGGGTGTTCGTGTTCTTCGACATCGTTCGGTCTCCTATGAGAAGCCATATTCATTACGATACCGGGACAAGTTTGCGTAGATCTTCAGCCCTGGTGGACTCGACCTCCTCGATCGCCCCAAGCTGGTCCCACTCAGCTTGAGAGATAGTTAATTGCCTGCCCGGCTTTCCCTTCTCCCGACTGTAAAGAGTCAGGAGGAGTCCACCGGGTACCCGTCGCATGCGCTTGACGGGCTTGCCTTCGTAGAATCGTGTTTTAGGCATCAGTTCGCTTTCATGGTACGGTCCTCCATAAAGTAGAATAAGCGAAAATTCGCACGGGGCCACGGCCTAAATGTGGTAACCCAAAACGTAAGTACAAGTCTTCATGTTATATGACGTGTAATACGCCTGGATTTAGCACCTTTAGTCATCGAACATCGGCGTGTCGCCGGTGCTGACTATCGCAGGTGGCCCCGGCACATTTTCACCATCGACAGCGTCACCGCCGTCGGCCGTCTCGTCTGATTCGTCGGTCTCTTCGTCGTCGAAGTCTTCTTCCAGCGGATCTGTCGGTGCCACGTTCTTATCCAGTGACGGACCGACCCAGCCGAATTCTTCATCGTCGAGCGAGTCACCTTCGGGTATCTCGAATAACGGCAATGCACCCAATGGAGTACGAAGGAATCTATTTGGTCCTCTAGTAACAATCAATCGCTGCCCGAGGAACGGGAACAAGTGACACGACGTACCAAGCAGCTCCCGCACTACGGTGATCAGCTCGGTCACACACTCGAACGCTTCCACACGCGGCCAGTCATCCTCGGGAATGACGACGAGATGATACATCTGGTCCGTCTGCCGCTGCTGGTTCAACAGTGCCGCCAACAACGTCTGTGCCGCTGGTGGTATCAACGCATCGCCCGGACTTGGCGCGCGGGGCGGCGGAGTCACGGCCGCAACAGGTTGCTCCCCTGCTTCGACTACCGGTGCCGTCTTAGGTCGAACCCGAGGCTTCGGTTTCGGCGGCATCGACGGCGGGGGTGGCGGCGTCCTCTTCTGCTGTGGAGACTGGGACTGCCCGTCGTCCTTCTTCTTCCTCGGACCCCCGCCCGTCAGTGGCGCTCCCACCATTGCCCCAGGCTCCGGCTTGGACGGTGCCGGAACCCGCGGTGGCATTACCGGGGTCGACACCTTCGCCGGTGCAGTCGGCGTGGGGGATTGGACCGTTTCGGAGGGCGGCGTCTGTTTGTTGTTGTCCGGCATTCTGTGGCTCCACGTAAAGTACGGTTAGCCCAAGTGTCACGCACTTGAGCTGGTACGGGTCTTCTTTACTCCCATGCCATGCTGTGTGCATACCCAGCTGGCCAGGGTGAATAATAAGATAACCTGTCTTGTTTACCCACTCGTTGACCTGGGCATCCAAGGACAGGCTTTCTTCCTTAGTCTCCTCGCGGGAGACCTCAACGAACACACTGGGTGACTCGCGTCTATACCAGCGGTTCTCTGCAAACGTCTTAGTCCGACGCAGTTGCATCTACGGCCTCCTTTTGTGGTTGTTGGTTAGCTCGTCGCGACTGCTGCCCTCGCTTACCAGCGGTTGATCGCCCCTGTCGCTTCTTGGCGAACTCCCCGGCTGGCATGTCGAAGTCAAACTGTACCGGTGCTCCATCCCGTCGCTGCACTGTGAACTCGCCGGTGTTAGCATTGAATAGCACCACGGCCTTACTCTCCGCCCCGCCAGCGCCGGTGGCTGTCAGATAAGCAGCCTTGACAATATGCTGCCCCCGTAACGTGACGGGCGTAGCATCAATAGCCCTGACCTGCATCTGCACATCCACGACTTCCAGTTCTTGCGGCGGTTCAATCTTGAATTTCATCACGTCAATCCTTCTTCGGTAACAGCTGCTCTGGCGACGGTGGTGGTCCTATCACGGACGCACCCTCTAGCACCATATCAGCCTTTGGGTCCTCATGAACAAGGGTTGGTAACCCTGGGTAAACCATCGGCCGGATGTACGAGAACGCTCGTGTGCTCGACACCCCGAACACCGTCAGTGGTACAGTGGGGATCTGCTCAATTACCGCCATCCGTTTGATCGCAGGAACATCCAGCATCTGCATCTCATAAAAGTTGACCCTGCCGTAGAAATTGGTAGCCCGCTCCATGACAGCTATGCCAGCCACCGTGTTGCGAAGCAGATCCCACCGCTCTCGCACTATCCCACATAATCGATGATCCCAGTTCACGGGTCGACCAGCACACAGGCCGATACCCAACCCCGCGAAAAATGGATCTACATAATCCAATACAAAAGGCAGCTCCGCCGGATTGTCCGACGGATGCAGCCTATTGAACTCTTCAAGCGGGTCACGGTCGAACCGCCCCGCCGTGCAAATGACAGCAGTGGTAAAGAACTCAAATTCCTGGGCCATCTCTGCAAGCGTATAAACCTTGCGGACTTGTGTGCCATCGCCGTCTCCAGGCCTGCCGGCATCATGTTGCTCCACCCCTTTGACAGGAAGACCTTTACGGCCCATCTGCTCCAGGTTGAACTCCGCCATAAGGTCTTCGTTCACGACGATCTTAGGTTTTTGTGGCTCTTCGGACATTACTGCTAATCCTTTGCTACACTGGGAACAAGTTGGCGGCCAATGCGATATGCCGGGCCAAGTCAGCCTGAAGCCGTGGGTCGGTATCGATGTTGGCATCTTGCGGCAACTCAATACCGAGGAACTGAGCCAATCCGTCGAACGGGATGTCATTCCGATTCTCGGATGGGATGGCCGCGTCGTACGGATCACACCACGGAGCGGGCGCGAAGGGTCTATGATACCACAACCCGACCGGAATAGCCGATGTGGGCAGCCCTTCACCCGCACAATACCGCAGCGCGTCCATAGCCATCACGCGCAACCGGTCACGAATACGCAGCCCGAACAGGCGGACCTGCACGTCATGATCCGCCGAGTTGCCGGAATAAAAGCCGCCATCGTCGAGCAGTTCAGCGATCTGTCGCATCGCATTCCAAGCGACTTCGCCTTCCGGCGTACCGAACCCGGCAGCCAACGAGAATACCTCGTCGCCAGCCTCATCCAGCACGACACAGCTCGATACCGTGCCGGCAACCGGGAGGAAGTGCGCTGTCTCTTCGCGCTTAGCTTCCTTCTCCGCCACTTCCTTCTCCACGCTCTCCGGCTTCTTGCTCCGTGTCGCCACACACGGGGCGAAGAACTGTTCCCAGTTCGTCCGGCGTCCCAGCGTCACTCCCAGGAAGTACCTGGGCGTCTTCTTCAGTTGGTTTATCTGTGTCATCCTTCTCTACCTCTTTTTGCATTTGGACAAAAATGTCGATGATGGGGACAACAGTATCCAGCACTTGCAACTGGAGCTCTGCCGGTGTCCCCGGTTCCGCCACCGCCATCTCCTGAGCACTCATGCCAAGGGTCTGGAGAACAAGCTCGGGACTTTGGATGTCCCAACCCTGCTCCATCTCCTGGGACAGCGCACCCCGGACAAGGAGGAATAGCCGCCGCGCGATGATGTCGACCATCACGAGCTTCGGTATGATGGGGCTCTCGGCCATGAGGATTCGGGCATCTTCAGCCGCATCCTCTAACTTCTTCTTCGAGAGATCCTCAAGATTGGCCCCGACGATCGGGGACGGTGTATTTTCTGACATGACAATTATCCTTACTAAAATCGTACATGAAAATCAACGATCAGGCAATACTCAATGCTATCGATGGCCTAATCACGGTATGCGGAAACTTCTTAGCGAACGCCTCACGCGCGGCGACTTCTTTAATCGCCCCAGCTTCGGTCTTATGGTACGTCCGTAGGAACGAACCACCATACGCCTCCCACTGCTGAATGTCAATATATTCGGGCCACTCATGGCCACTGATCGGGTTTTTGTGCCATTTCGTCTTATGCGACTGACAATAGCCAATACCGGCCATACTAATCTCCCAGAACTCGTTTCCAGCTTGCGTCGTAGAAATGGAAGCCGTGGGCCTCCGGGTACTCGGTCATCAGGGTCTCAATTGACTTACCCTGCAACCGCTCACGCTCTTCGTAGGTCACCGGCGACATTGCCTCGCGTGGCAACATCCGTAAAAACTCAAAATTACCGCAGACCCATTCATCGTAAATAAGGGTATATGCCATCCAGTCACGCACCACCGGCGTAAATATCATTGGCCCGCCCCGCAGATGGGGCATACCATTCGCAGTGCTCTCCCACGTGCTCGCGAGCTTCGCCATCATGGCACCCACCACAGGGTGCTCCGGTACTGATGCGATAAAACTGGTAGCCACGAAATCCTCTGTCTCGAAAGCCACCACCATCGCGGCGTCACACAGCAGCGACTCAATGTTGCGAACACACAGATGATCCGTATCCAGATACACACCACCATACGTGGACAGCAACTCGAACCGCATTATATCAGCTTTTTCTGACGGCGTCCTCGCTACGTCGTACAAGCGTTGCAGCCGCAACGGTGGGCGATTATTCTCCGTCCACAGCCGCGACTCCCACCCAGGGTGAAGCGACAACGTCATGTCACGCCACTCTTGGAACTGCGCTGGGAAGGGGTCATCACCAAGCCAAATATGGTGAAATATTTTCGGAATCATACTAACCACCTTGTGGTAAGGGTCCGTCGAGCGGATCGCCCAGCTTCGCCGCGTCAATACGGCGACGAGCTGCGACCGCGAACTTTTCAGATAACTCAAAACCAATATACTGCCGGTCGAGCTTCTTCGCTACCGCCAGCGTCGTACCAGATCCGGCCATCGGGTCCAGCACCACGTCACCGGGATTGGAGCAAGCACGAATGACACGCCCGACCAGCTGCTCCGGCATCTGATTCGGTGCTCCTTCAATCCGATGCTTGAACGTCCCGCAGATCCTCGGAATGTGCCAAGTGTCGGCGAACTCCGGGAACGCATCAGCGTCCAGCTCCTGCGGACGAAGTACCCACGTGTCGTCAGGTAGCCGCCCGTCAGGGTTGGCCCGCTTATCCTTGTAATGCAATGCTCGCGCACTCGGGACACGGATAGCGTCGTGATTGAACACGAAGCTCTTCGGGTCCTTCACGAAGTAGAGCAGGTGAGCGTGAGACCGCGTGAACTTCTTCTTGCAGTTGACGCCGAAGGTGTAGTACCAGATGATCCAGCTTCGCATGTGAAAGCCGTGATGTCGGCAAGCTATCTTCATCTCTGCCGCCCACTCGTCACCGATGGCCATCCAGAAAGAACCGTCGACGGTCAGACAATCGTAAAGCGCGCTGAGCCAGTCGTCCGACCAGTGGGAATAATCCTGCGGTGACATCGCGTCATCGTACTCGCCCTGATAATCAAAGCCGATATTATACGGCGGATCACAGAAAGCCAGATGCACGCTATGTGCGGGCATGTCCCGCATGTACTTCACACAATCGCCCGTGTAAACCTTGTTACCAAAAGTCGCCATTACTGCATCCCTTCCGAATAGTTTTGAACGCACATGGCACACAGGAACATCGAGTCGGCGATATTATCGTCACCCGTGTCGTCCTCCAGCCGCAAAGTAGTCCCGAACTGCTCATTGCAGGCTTCGAGCATCTCCCCTTTGTTCGCGTTACCGCGACCCGTTGCGTATTTCTTGAGTGTACCAATTGGTACCGACTGACACGGGATACCCCGCTCTTCAGCCCACACTACAAGCGTAGCCTGCAACGAATGGACGACCTGCGCCCCGGACACTGCCCGAGCCACCATCGCCGTCAGGTTTGTTTTCTTCATGCCGGGGGCTGACCCCTGCGGCGTGTACTTGACCTCTTCATAGCAGATCACGTCTGGCTCGGTCACCTCCAGGAAGTGCTTCAACCGGATAAGCCGGATCGACTGCGTATCCCAGTTCCCGATGCTCAGATTCCACTGCCCGCCCACCAGCACACCAGACGTCACCGGTTGCCCTGGCATGACATCACAAAACGTGACGCCGCAGTTGCTCGCCAGATCCAGCCCGAGAAAACGCTTATGTCTCGGCGGTATGATCGGCAGTCGCTTCGCATAGACCCTTGGGTCCTTGATCAGCGCCAGCTTCCCCTTGGGCAGCTCCCCCACTTCCGCTTTGACTGCTTTCTTTTTTGCCATCAGCTGTCACTTCCCTCCAATAATCCGCACACTCTTCACATGAATGATCGCGGGGGCACGGGTCGCCCTGGTAATTGTAATAACAATGCGAACTGCAAAATGTGTCAGACGGGTAGCTACTCCCTTTATCAAACAACTGGTCGCAGTTCGCGCAGTGAAAACTATTGTCTCCCCCGCGTGTGTCCAGCATCGGTCGCTGAAAGACTGTTACCACGCGTAGCCTCCGTAAGTTCCTGGAACGTCTGCAAGAGGTGATGAATAAGCACGCAGTCGAAACAGGCCGTGTGCATCAAGCGCATATCTAAATTGTAGCGTTCGGCAAGGCGGTACTTAGGAGCGCAGTGGCGTTCCATGTTCCACTTCACCCCGCGACATTGCGCGTTGTTGACTCGCCGCATCCACTCGTCCAGCGTGTCTTCTGGATACGGTGGTCTGCCAGCCTGTATGGCCTTCTCAAGCAATCCGGTATCGAATATCGAGTTAAGCCGCCACGGCAACAGATAACCCTGAAGGAACCGCTTCGTATGCCCGTCCAGCATCCGTCGATCAAATCGCCAAAAACCATGACCGACCAATAGGCCGCCCTTGATAATGTGATCATAGATCATCGTAATATACTGATGCAGACCTTCCACCGGTGGCATCCCTTCTTTGCAGAGCCTGCCCCACGGATAGTAAAACGGTCGACCTTCCTTGTTGTAAATATCCGCAAGCCGGATAAGCTGCGACTTTATATACCCGTGATCGGCATGTGGGTATTGAGACCAGTCAAGCAGCAGGCTACCCTGCTGCTTGACTTTACTGTTCTCAACCAACGCCCATCCGAGATCCACCACGAAATCCTTGTTGTGAGAGAACCCACAGGTCTCCGTGTCAAGCACCAAGTAGTCTGTCGGGAAATCAAAATGCTCCCCGAAGATTGCAAGGGTCTCATGCTCTTCTGGTGTAAATAACATTGGTTACGCCAATTTACTGTTGAAGATGATCTTCCACGCGGTCACGGCCGCATCCCGCACACGGCGGAAAAACCCATGATGCGTGAAAGATTGAATTAACGTATAAAGGGGCAACATGATCTCGATCCTGTCGTGCATCCCACGTAGATCCGTAGACGCCTCCTGCTGCAATTGCCGAAGCTGCTCATGCGCTTGAACCAAGGCCCGGTCGGCCTCCTCGTGCATCGCAGCAGCCCAGTCGGCATTCAGCTGCGCAGGGGGCGTGTCCTCTTCCTCTTCCGCCGGATGCCCGGATAGTTGCTTGGCCAGTCTGCGACCAGCTGCCACCATCTCAGCCATGTCGGGGGCTGCCGGTGACATGTGCCCATACATCGTGACGTCACGAAGGGCGACAAAGAAGCCACCCATCACCACCTCGCCAAGACGCTCGAAGATCATGATGCGGACAGGATGTGGTAAATCCAGGAACCCAGACTTCGCAAATGCGTCCTCTGGGCAGTCAACCTCGCGATCACGGACAAACAGGCGATTGGCCTCGAACAGCGCAGTGACGCCCTTTGCGAGGTCCTCGTCAGTAACACCTTCCGCGGTCAGCCAGTCCTTGAAATAATCAGACCAGTTGACCATGTCCAAACCGTGAAACACCTCACGAAGCATCGGTAAGTAGATATAAGCTATATCGCGCTGGGGCGCGTAGGGCATACCTCCTGGATCGCTTTTAGGGCGATACTGATGAATGGTTCTATGGGTCGTCATATTATTCCTCCGGGAAACCCAACATCTTGAAAGCGACAGCCTGAATGCCTGGAATCGGCCGCAGACTGTCAACATCGATCGGGATAGCCAAATCCGCCACGAAGAACTCACGATCTCGCAGCATAAATCTTAACGCTGCCTGCCGATCCACCGTTCTGGAATTTAGCACATTGTTCGCGTCTGTTGCGTGCATGCCGGTATAGACAAATTCGTCACTGGCGATGTCGTGCTGGATCGCCAATATATGCCGCGTGGCATACAGCGAATCCATCGAACAGTAACGAGCGATCATAGGCATACGTGCAGCCACGAAATCATCCATCGTGACCAACGGCTTGTCCGTGGACCCGAAGGCCCCAACGTCACGATGCGTCACATGATCGAAGTTATCCACGATCGGGCAATCCGCGATGGCGTACTTCTGATACACCACCTGCACGATCTTGGCACCAACTTTAACGACCACCGGCTTATGACTGTGATTGACCAGTCGGACAAACCACTCGCCGCGATAGTCGTCATCGATCACGCCAGCCAAGCGATGAACCTGCTTGATCGCACCCAGGCCGCCGCGGTCCCACAACAAGCCAACATACCCCTCGGGGATAGCCTGCTTGATGCCGGTGCGAAACAAGAACGAGTCACCGGGCTTAATGGTGATCATCCCGTTCGCCCCTAGCAAGTCCCACCCTGCCAGCGTCTCGTCGTCCCAGTCGCCATCATACAGGTTGGTGCAACCGCCCACGCAGCAGATGTCGTGACCTGCCGCTCCATCGCTTCCACGCACGGGTACCTGACCGTTCGGGTGCGTCAGCACCGTCGGTACGGTAATGTTGTAAGCTGCACTCATGCTTCCTGGTTGCTGCTCCATCGGAGTCACGGCCAGTATCTGCCGCTCCTCGTCAGTCGCATCGTCATAGGCCGCAAGTGCCGCGTCCCACCGTTCCAATACGGCAGGCGGCTGCGTGGCCCGGTTAGCTTCAGTGACATAGATCCCTGTCTCCAGGTACGCCCACACGATATTCTCGTCCACACCAACACGCAGCATCGCTTGCGCTGTCTGCTGCCGGCCTGCTGGTGCTGCCGCCGCTTCGGTTGCCGCAGTGACCTCCGAGATCGTGGCACCTGCTACGTAAGGACGCTCCCTCGGACGCAGGTTTGCCGGGCGGTGGTGCGTCCTGGGCTTGGTCTTGCTCAGACAGCACTTCTTGAACTTCACGCCGCTACCACATGGACATGGGTCATTACGTCCAACACGGCTGTGTCTGCGAGCCTGTGATCCGATAACCTGCCCTGGCGGCAGTCGGGGGCCGGGGTTACCGGCCATTGCCGCCATCGTCGCCATTCTCATGACGTCGCGGCTGGTTCCTGGAGGGTTACGGGGGTCCATGATATTTTCTTCTCCAAAAGGGTTTCAGCGAAATGGTGAAGTGAGCCGTACAACTGCGTATCAGACTCCAGCCCTGTGTCTTCGGGACTAATGGCCGCGAGCTGCATGCCCAACGACCGCCCGAACTCCAAGTTGTCAACCGTGTCAACGTGCCAGCTGTCTTTCATCTGCACGTTATAGACCGGTTGGATCTCTTTGTACCACAAGCCCAGCTTCGGTTTCCGGCACTCGCAGCCAGCCTCCGGCTTGTGGAAGCAGACAGCTGACCATCCGGGGAAAGTCAACGGCCCAGCGACATCTGACCTACCATTATAAAAGTGATGCCAGAAATAACTCTCTCGCACCTTGGCCATCAATTCGTAATAGGCATCCTTCGTGAACAAGCCACGACCGACGCCTGACTGGTTCGTGGCAATCACCACGACGTAACCTGCCCGTTGCAGCTCGTAAAGAGCCTCGGGCACACCGGGAAGCCATTCCCATTTATCGAATGACCCAACCTCGCCTCTGTCAGCGGTGTTGATCACTCCGTCGCGAGCCATCACGATAAGGCGTACGTAGGTATCAGGATCAAGTAGCTGGTTCCGCGTGCGGATCGAGCTGAATGACCCTTTCCCTCCCGTGGCCTGTTTTCTTCGCTTCTTGTTTCGCATAACGCTCCATCAATGTGTTTGCAATCTGAGATAGATCAAATTTCGTAAGAACCGGTGGTTCTAGTTGTTCGCTCGTATGCTTCGGGTACGCATTATATATCACAGAGCTGGCGTCCACGCCTAGCGTGTCACACGTCGTGCGGCCGCCATGCTTTTCGTCTGGTGGCTCGTACCCTTCAGGCATCTCCACCCATTCGCCGCCGTCAATCAGCTCTTCTAGGCCCTGTAATTCATCATGACTTAACGACTCACCATCTTCGTAACAATCATCCCACGACGCATAGTAACGTGGCGCGTAGTGAAAGTAAGTCACGCGATGGAATGAGGCTTCTTCAATAACCGCAAATGCTTCGGTAAGGCCAATCAGCTTCAGGAGCCACAACGTGTATTCTAACGTCATCGGTATGACAGTGTACGTGAAACCATCCAAATCACCTGACCCGCTCGTGTAGCCCACAATGTGCATCACTGGCTGGTCAGTTTTCTTCTTGTCCTCCGTCATTTAATCACCTTCGTCGCATTCCTCCCTGTTGACGTACTCCACTCGAAACGTGCCCAGTTCGTTCGGTTCGTCGACCATCGACGCCCGCAACATGTCTGCGACCATATCACTGAGCCCGCGGCGTCTGGCGTTCGCCTCCATCTCTGGAGCCGATGACATTTCGACCGACCACCATATCGCCACGTCGTGGATGCCCCAGAACGAGAGCGGTACACGGGTGAAGCCTCCGATAAAGCGGAAGCCCATCTCCGTGATAGCCCACATCCCAGAACGATTTAACGGATTATTCGGATTCTCAGAAAACTGCCGAATGAATCCATAGTGCCTCAGCACGTTAAGCATCTTGTTGTAAGCCTGCCCGTCAGGTGCGAAGTCGCGGCAATGCACCTCGACCCCGACACCAGCAGCGGCCAGTCGTCGCAAGATGGCAAAATGCCCGCTGACCAGCTTGTATCGCTTGACGCGATTATGAGCATGGCACACCGGACATACGCAGCCATCGCCACCCACCCGCTCACTCTCCACAAAAGCGCAGAGCGTCGGGTAAGTGGTTTCATCAGTCGGAATCATGCGGGATGCTGGCATGTTACACTTTCTGGTACTTAGGAACCCAGAAGCCGTTCTCGTCTTCCTCGAAGTCACCGAAGATCATTGGCTCTTTCTCGGCCATGATCTTGATAACGCGAGAGAAGACGTGCAGGATCTCTTCCTCGGCCGACTCTGAAGTTCGCATGGCGATGACGTGACGTAACGCACGGAGGTTGCCGGTCCAGACGCCGCCAGTGGCGACACCCATCGGGACGATACGCCGCATCATGGACGTGATCTGCTTCTTCCCGTGGAACTTCGAGTCCGGGGCAAGCTCTGCGGCCCAGAGGTCCATCAACAACGTATAATTTGCTTCAGTCTGCGCAAACGCTCGACTAAAGATCTCCCGTGAAAGCTGTTTTCGCTGGTCAAGTGTCAGCGACTCGACAGCGGGCGGCGAGTGAAATACAGAATCGGCCTCCGCATCCGCCTCACTCATACCTTTACGTGCCAGCCCGAACTGTGAGGAAACACAGGTCACCTCTTCGCTAGTGTAGACGTCCTCGCCCTTCAGCGAGTCCGGCACCCAGTACGGGATGTCGTCGAAGCGGATGTACCGCATGGAACCCTCGGAGATCGCCCAGCCGGCCCGGTGGCGGTTCATCTCGCCCGTGAAGACACGGGAGACGTTCTCGAAGCTGAACGTGTAGACGGCATGCTCCAGGACCGACCCGTGACCGCTGGCCAGGATGTTGTCCAGGTACGCAAGGTAATCCTTACGCACACGCGTAATGTTGGGGTTCAGTTTGGAATTCACCTCGAAAGCCTTGTAGCATCGCTTGGCCGCTAAGGCGATCAGCAATGCAGGGTTGGTCACTGCCCCGTCTTCGGGCATGTTGTGATCTTCGACTCCGATGAAGTCAAGCCACTTCTTCACTTCGTCCTTGTCTACTTCGCTTCTGGCGATGTTGAATACGCCAATTTCTACTGGTCCCGGCATTGTTTCCTCTGCTATCTCCGATTCCTCTGGCGGCAGTACCGCTCTTGCCAGCAGGCCCGCGCATCGGACCACCGGCGGAATCGACGTTTGAGTTTATCCATTTCCTTAACATCATCACCCGAGTAACCGCCCCAGATGTCGAACCACGCGTATGAGAAATGACTACCCTTGGGTATCTCCCACTCGTGTATGTCTGACTGGATGATCTCCAATCTCGGGTCAATCAGGTGCGGGCTGACGAGCTTAATCACGTCGGGTGAGATCTCCACGACCGTAACACGCTCAACAGCCTTTTCCATCAGCACCCCGCGAGCCACGACCCCAAGGCCTAGACCCGCGATAAGCACATGCCCACCTTCTTTACTGCAATGCCGTATCGGGGCACTGTTCGTCTCGATCTCTTCAGCCGTGTCAGACATGATGATCTCTTTGCCGTACATCAGCCGCGTGTAGTTGCCGGCCGGTACGAAACCAAAGCCCTTCATGGCAGCCCGTAGCTTCGTCCTATCCGACTCCTCCTCCGATACCGAAAACTTCTCGATCGTCCAATCGCCCGACTTCCCCTCAGGGATATGCGGGACTTGATACTTCAACCACCAAGGGTCGCTGCTCAAGTTTCTCTCCTTAATCGCTGTCGCTGCGCACAGGCTATGCAGGCCGTCGTTGGCTCTTCCGGGTCAAACAAGACCTCGGACTCTCCGCAGACGAGGCATGGCCCCTTCTCGTAAGTATGCTGGTGTGTTGCCGCACGGCAGGCCGCAACGCCGACAGCGCACTTGTGGCATTCATGCAACCACCCATGCGGGCAATACTCGCCAACGCGTAGTCGCAAACGTAACACGTGCTTGCGATTCCACGCAATCATTGAAGTCGAGCATTTCACCTCATGAAACTCAGGAGATCCGTGGCTCTTAGCCGCCTCAATGCGACCATAGAACCGCAAGCCTAGTAATTGCATCGCGTGGCTGAAGGGGAACTTCCCATACGATCTGGAAAATCCCACCTGTCTCGCCACGAACCTTATCACGTTAGGCCGCCAGAACACCCGTACCTTCAAAGGGCAAGATGACCCAGCCAACACGCGTATCGTGAACTCAGTTCCCGTCTTATGGTATTTGTTCTTCGTGAACACGCCACGAAGTACCTCAAGCGGCACCCACTCGTCACGCTGTTGTGACGCCCAAGGGAGCACCGAATGACCAGCACGCAATCTCGCTATGTTACCCGATAGCCGCCAAGCCAATCTGTAGGCCTCGACATCGCTTAACGGATAACCCGCGAGGTACCGTACCGATTCGTACACTGCGTCATATCCAGCACCACTCGGCAAGCGCCGCTGAAGTGCTCGTGCTAACGCATCTACACGTGGTCCCTCCAGCGTCTCGCCGACAAACTGATCAAGCACGGTGCTCATTAAAACCTCGCGACGCCTGAACACGTCTGACAGGTTATACCGTGTATTTGCCATCAGCGTGTCTTCAACCCCAGGGGTCCAGCGTGCAGTGAGACGGCGTTATCCTTCTTGGGTTTTACCACCGCCGTTTTCTTCTTTGCAGCCTTCTTCTTGGCCGTCTTCTTGACCGCCTTCTTCTTTGCTGCCTTCTTTTTGGCCATCAACAGCCTCCTCCGCAATACGAAATTCACCAGCGCCGCACGCCGAGCAGTAGCCTAAGACATTCCGCTCGACGTCGCACCGGTTACAAAGATAAATACTCATTACGTCCCTGCCATTTACGGAATCGGTGTGGTGGTCACAGGCTGCGACGGCGGCGGACTCACGGGCGGCTGCGGCGCAGCAGGAGGCACGGCCGGCAACCCGTCCACTGCTGCCAGCGCCTGATTACAGTGCTCTGCCGCGATGCCTGCGGTTGCGTGAATCTCGTGCCACGTACACGCGATCTGCTGTCCGAGAAAGTTCACACCCTGTGATACCCGCTCCAGCAATTGTGCTTCCTCGAACATCGGAACCGGGATAGTCGTGCCGTCCTCGAACAGCATCTGAAATCCGATGCCGCTGACATCCACGTCCTGCCCAGACGTCAACTGCTCGTGCAGCGCGCGGGCGTGTTCGTACGCTGTGGACTGCTTCGCCGCAGTCTCCAACAGTGCCACGATCTTGAATCGACAATCATTCAATTGGCTCATTTGTCTGATACTCCTTGTTATTGTTTCCGTAATAAAACAGCGAAACCGACGTAATACTGCCACAGCCGTTCTTGCTGCGCTTCGTCAAATACATCATTGACGGGATAACCTGTTGCAATGTGCAACCGCTCAACGCGGCGATCCAAGCTACCGAAACACCCGCACGCCAGCTGGAGCATAAAGCCCAGGGCTAGGTCAGGTTGACACGGCAACAGATACGGGACCAGCGGCACAAACACCCGCGAGTCCCGTTTGGATATTCGCCAGTCAGGCGGCTCCGTAAATGAAATAGCCCCGTGCGGCACGTACCAATCCTCCCCCGCCTTCCGTTCGACGGTGTCGTACGGTACGAACGCTAGACCGGGGCTCGTCTTACGCGAGTGGTGAAATAGTTCGCTCGCAGCTAGATCTACTCTGTTATAGGTAAGTTCCATCAGCTCACAATTCAACAATGCGTCGCGGCGGCATTACCGGCGGCGACTGGATAATAGCTGGCGTGCCAGTAGCTTCATGCAACGTGGCCGCTACGCCCGGATCAAAATCAGCGCCGCACGGGGGCTGATCAAATCCACGGCGCGTGGCTGCCCCTTCTCGCCCTAGTGTGTCCGCGTTGACCCGCACACCTGTCTTGAAATTGCAGACCCTCGCGTCCTGCTGTCGCATCATCTCACCAAGCATGGTATCTCCACCTCGGTGATCCAGTGCCTTCCACGGATAACTCCAGCGATACAACCACTCGGTGCGGATGGTCCACCAGCCGCCTGTGATAAACTTGATACGACCAAGGTTGACCGGCTGGCCGTTATACCACGGCTGGGCTTGCACCCACTCACGCTGCTGCCCCTGCCAGTCGATCGTGTAGACCGAGCCGAGCATGTCCGCGTTGACCATAGACTGCTCCACAAGGTGCAGCCAATAGTCCTTACCCGGTGCGCTGAGCTCATAACCGGTCAGGTACGAGTCATCATCAAACCACATGAAATACGGCGTCTCGACCGGCTTGATACCGTGGACCATCTGCCGCATCATCGGATACTTATGGATGTTCTCGCTGGATTCCCAGATGCAGTCATCCGGCACCCACGATTTCACCCAATCGGCTACGTCATCAGATACCTGATTGAGCCCTACCCGAAGATTCAAATGATCCTTGTCGACCGTGCTAGCAATCGACGTCAGGCACCGCTCCGCAAGTCTGGGGTTATCACCGTAAAGCAGCACCCCGATAGTGAATTTGTCCTGCATAGAAGGCACTCCTATTCTTCTTCGATCTGGTACACCTCAAGTACACGAACAGGCTCAGCAAGCTGATCAAATACCAGCTCCAACGCTGGATTGCTTACTTGCCCACCCAGAATCTGCCGCACGTGCATCAAGAAGGCGTCACGAGCACGCGGCGTCTTGAACACCATGCGAACAGACGGCAGCGCTGTGGGCTGCCCAACTATCTCCGCAGGTACCGTAGTCATGTTCCACTCGCCCTTCTGCAAGTACAGAACATGCGACAACACGCCGCCAGCAGAGTAACACAGAAATTCCGTGTTCTCCGTAACCACTGGGCTGCGCCCGAAAAAATGCGGGATACCCGCCGGTACGGCCGCCATTGCTTGCACTTCCTCCAACGGTATGCGATGCAACGGGGCCCAGTGGTCTTTACTGCGGTCGTTCTGGTCATCACCCACCTTAGCCTCTAAAACGGCTACGGTGGGTTCAATGACAACGGGGTAATCTACTAATGTAAATACCAATTGACTGTTTCCTAAAATAAGCTACTTATGTAGAAACCGCAGCTGCCTTGCCGCGACGTTTCTTCGAGCTTGGTTTTTTACTATCCAGGTCGATCTGACGTGGCTCTTTACTGCCCTTCTCCGCCTGGGTTTCTTCTGCGGCCTGCCGCTGTTGCAGCACGGCATTACCGTGCTCAATCACGCGATCAAGCATATCGCCGTTTGCTGTTGTAGCTTCGCCGATCAGGAACATCAGCGTGCGGACCTCGGCAAGGTCGTCTATCAGGTCCTGATCCAGATCATCCGGTGGAGTGTTCAGCACATTCGTGAAGATATTGTTGGTATCTTCCTCTTCGCCGTCACCATTCCAGATCGAATCATTCTTACGATTCCACTGCTGGCTCAGCGTGAGCATCTGCCGCACCTGCGCTGCCAGCGTCTTCGGAATCGCGTGCTTCCGGCCGTGTCCAACCGCTCGCTCCTCCCGCTTCTTGATCGCGTCATGCAACGCACCGGGGTCCCACATTTTATCGGTGGCCTCCCGTGCGTATTTCTCCCGCTCCTCCTGCGATGCCAGCGTGAGAAGATAGGACACATGCCCCCAGTGAAGCTGATAACCTGTGGCATCATTCTTCATGCTGATCAGTATCTCCAACGCCTCCTCGTCGTACATCTTGGCGAAGGCTGCGGACTTCCGTAACGTGCGGGCCTGCGTAGATAACGCTTGTTCGATCAACCGCAGTCCCGGCAGTCCGTTGTGTCCGAGATACTTTGTCGCGTCGCCATCGATCTCTTTACAGATCTTCCCAATCTTGTAGTAGTAACGCAGATTCTCCGCACGTAGATCGTTGACCTGCTTCTCGATCTGATTGAACTTCCGCTTCAACGGTTGATTCATCTGCTCGATTGCGGATTCACGTTGCTCGATCATCTTCGATGGCGTCACATCCATCGCTTTTTTGCGTTTCTGCTTCGCGTTCGGTGATTGCCGTCCCATATCTAAAATTCTCCTTAAATGAGGAAACGACCTATCAACATGTCAAACGCTGCCTGCTCAATCTTCTCGCGACGGGATAAATCCACCCCGCGAGCTAGCCGCAACGTCGGCACAAATAGATCTAGTAACGTACGACTGGCCAACAGTCGTCCCGGATGTTGTAATGGACTACGCAAGCCACTATCGTTTCCGATAGCCAGCCCCTCCTCGACAATCTCTTTTGCCAAGTTATGCGGTATGCCCACGTGACTTACTGAATGAATCAGTTTACTAACGGCAGCCTTCCTGACCGAATTCCTCATCCCTGTTGTAAATCCAAGACTCGTGGTATCGAGCTTCTTTACGCCGCTAAGGATGTCCGCCTCCGGTATATCGTTGTCCGCTACCGTGGTGAACATCTTCCCAAGACGACTAAGAAAATCTTTACCAGTGTGTGTAACCCTGCCGCCAAAACGCTTATATGGTCCAAGGCATATACCCTTGGGTGTGAATATCGACAACGTCCCGCGAACTGACGTTCCTGTGGCTTCGCCGTTCGTAAAATAATACCCGTAGGACATTGGCCACCGCTCGCCACCGACACTAGGGTTGAACATCGGCGCGCGGTTACGAAACCACACGGCAAAACGCCGCCCCAATAACTGAGCAGCGTACATTTCAACATCCGGCCGATAAGACTGCAACGTACCAACCGCATCATTGTACAACGTCATGTTTTCCAGATACTGATGCTTCTGCCCCACGAGCCCTTCTATCGTATTCTCTTCCTCATTACGGATCATACGATGATAACGGAACAACGGGAAACGTAAATCAACCAACTTATTCCATAAGTCGATCGCAAGACGCCCATCCACCAGATCCTGCCGCTCGTCGGGGAGCGGCAAGGACCCAGAGATTTCAGGCAAAAGTTTACTTAATCCAGGTGCGATAATCTGTGCCGTCTGCGCGAAAGCAGAAGAAGTGAACCGGTACCTACCACCCACCTTGCCGTCATCATCCAGCTGAAACTCACGCTCCGTGTGTACCGGATGCACAGTGGTGGCTAGGTCAAGATCGCGCAGCGTGTCTATCAACAGCTCACGATCGCCACGACCAAATGTCGTAGCAGCGTGCCGCACAAATAATGACCTGCTGCAACCAGCTCTTACTGTTAGTGGGGTTGACACAACTCTACTGCCCAATCTGCTCCAACCGTGTCCATGTAACTGCGTAACGACTCGATCACGTAGACAACCTGCGGGCTGCCGTACGGACGGATCAGCCGCGTCTCCGCATGCTGCCGCCGTTCTGGATCAACCACCATCATTCCCTGAATAGGCTGATTATGTAATACCATCGAAGCGCTTTGATCCGCTCCGGGGGCATTGAACACAAGGGCACAGCGATCGGCGTGGATGTCCCAATCCTCGGCCGCTGCCACCTTCTTATACTCGCGAAACCACGGGAGCTTCGCAAAACCTGCACCAAACAATGCAGTCCATCCAATCTTCGAGCCCGACGTGAACGCGAGCTTCGATGAAGCCATCTGTGCAGGGAACGCTGGCACGTTCGCACGCAGCCACGCAAAATCCAATGCGTTGCTGCCAGACATGTGCTCAGCCTGCTTCTTTTCCACACCCACGCGAATTTCCACGCCAGCATATCGCAAAAGCTGCTTGACAATTCGCTCCTCAAAACGGGCTTGTCTAGTAGCCTCGGTCGCCTCTTGGACCAATGGGTTATCACGCATATTATTAAAAAGATTGTCGACGCCACTCATGTACAGCGTACTCCTTATTCGTCAACATCGAGACCGTCAGCTTGTCCAGCAGCAACCGCCCGCTCTTCGCTGGTCGGTCCCACTTCTTCCTCACTGGCCTCAGGCGACGTTTCATCGCGCTCCATTGCAATTTCTGGTAACACTTCCACGTCCTTATACAGATCCGCCGCAGCAACTGCTGCCTCTTCCTTCGCGGTCTCCATTAGGTCCCGATAATCTACACCGGGTTGGAATGGTCGACGACACGTGATGCCGAGCACCTGATACATCTGTGAAAGCAGGTCAGGCCGCTTCTCGATCGCCGCCCCGAGTATTCGATACGGCTGCGGATCACTTTCCGGGATACCGAGCGTCCGTGACCAACCCAGCCGCCGGCTTCTGGACACGTTGACATCACAAATATCCATAAGACGCTTGTAAATCGTCTTCTTACCCTTAGCGTTCTCGAAACTGATCAAGAGGTCCACAGTGGACGTATCCCAATCCCACGCCGTCTGCTGCTTGATAGTACCAGTTCCATCATCGGCGTACCACCACAACATTTCAGCCGTAATTGATTTACGACTCGGCCCGAGGCTATTCTTCTTACAGATAAGCCTGAGACGCAACCCGCCGTACTCCAGCAGGTCAATGTCGCACTGGGCTGCTCGTCGCATCTCGATCTCGAACGACTCCATGAACTTCACAGCTTTACCACCAGGGATACTCGCCGTTGGTAGTCCTCGCTGATCAGTGCCGGGCTTCAAGTGGTTCGTCCCGACCACCGAGAAAGGATACCGCTTGATCCGATCAGGCATCGTCCGCATGTAGCGAGCGATCAAATTCGCAGCCAATGCGTACCCCCGACTAGCGTGCCCTGACGCCTGCACGGCTTCAATCTCCGCTAACGGCGCGGTAGCCATCAACGAATCGATACCGAAAATGACCGGAATCGTACGACCCGGCCCAGCTGGGTCATCCTGTTGCTTGATTGCCATATCGACAAACGAAGTGAGCACATCTTGCCATTGTTCGAGATAATGGGTCGGAGCTACGATCAACCGTGACAACCACGAGGGGTTCCACTGAAGGATAGACTGACGAAGTTCAGGACTGTCCTTGTTCTCGTTCTCTGCCAAGACGGCCCCGCCGCCGTATACGGCATGCCAACGGAACATCTCATAAAGCAACGCAGACTTGGCTGAACCCTCTTCACCAGTGATTTGAGTAATCCGCGAAAGCGGAAAAGTAGTCGATTGAAATAGGTAACGCAGGCAGAGTGCCGGTAATGGCAGTCCCACCAACATTGCCTCGGCTTCGCTACCGATGCTGATGTCCAGCCCTAAGTCATGCTGGGCCTTATCTTGCATCGCAGAGAATAAACCGTCGAGATTCGCATCTCGCTGTTCGCCGGTCCACATTTGCTGTGTCCGGCTGCTACGTCGCTTAGCCATGTAACTTCTTTCCGCCAAGAAGGTGATGCGTCAAAACGCAAGGTAAAACGAGCCCGACCACAAGGGCCGGGCTCGTCATTCATTCTAAACCAATAACCGCCCGACGTCTACTGCTGGGGTGGCGGCGGCGTCACGCCAGCGGCGGACTGTGCCGACTGAAGCGCCAACTGCGCCCTGGTCATCTGCTGACCAGTGACAGGAGCTCCGGGTGGTTGAGCGAACCCACCTGCTGGCGGGGTCGGCACTTGCGGAGCCTGCTGGGCCGGTGGGGCCTGCTGGGGCACCTGTTGCATCGGCGGAGCCTGCTGAGGCACCTGTTGCATCGGCGGAGCCTGCTGAGGCACCTGCTGGGGCACCTGTTGCATCGGCGGAGCCTGCTGCGGCACCTGTTGCATCGGCGGCTGCGCCGGAGGAGCCTGCGGCGCGAGCTGCGCCTGAGCTGCACCAGCTGCCGGGTTCTGCGATGCCATCCAACTACCCGCAGCCGGAGGAGGTCCACCGGTCGGGCCTTCAGCCGGAGCAGCAGGCGGTGCTGCTTGCGGCAACGGCTGCGGCGGTGGGGCTTGCTGCGTCACAGGCATCGTTGCCCCGGCCGGCGCCGGGAAACCACCCTGGAAAGCATCAGCTGTGGGCGCTTGGGCCGGCGGCTGCTGCTGTTGCGGCGGCGGACCGACCGGCATTCCGGCACCCTGCTGCCCTTCAGCAGCCGGAGCGCCTCCAACTCCCCAACCAGCATCAGGCGGAGCCACAACCGTCTGAGCGACGGCACGGTTCCGAATACTGTCGGGAATCCACTCGGGACGATCCCGGAACGCATACATCACGGCATCAGCCGGGAACTTGTCCGCGATCAGGTGAGCCTGCTCTTCGACGGTCGGGAACCACAGGACCTCGTCCCACGGCTTGACCTTCTGAGCGATCACTTCCTCGTACTCTTGCAGCCTCGCCGGCATGCCGTTGAACGTCGGGTCCAGGTAGCACCCGTAACCGATCGGCTCTTGCTGACCTGCGCCGCCACCACCCTGGTTGCCGAAACTGCCGCCCTGCGCCTGCTGGTTCCACCCAGCCGCACTGGCTTGATTCCGTTGTCGCGGGTCACCATCGGCCAGCTTATAGAACGTGACGAAACGACCGTTGTCAAGAGCGAGCGGGTCGCCATTGACCATCTGATGCTCCCAATCGCCCTCGGGAGCGTTGGAGCCTTCGACCACCTTATCGAGCTCGCCAATGAACGCATTGCCGGCCGAAGACGACAACTCCATCATGACCAGCCGGTCCTCGGGACCAAAACCCTTCGGTGGGGCGTAGATCTGCGCCTTGTGCTGCATGATCGCACACTGCACCAAGTAGATCTCGGAAGGTCGCGGAAGCTGAGCACCACGGCCGCGGCCGCCACGGAGCAAGCCGGCCCAGCCACGCTGGTCCTGCTTATTCTGCACTGCTCGGTCGATCGCGTTGAAGAGCACCCACGGCGGGAGCATCTGCGGATCTTCCATCGTCGGGTCGCTCGGGTCAGCCATGATGAACGTCACGCCGGGGTCGCCGAAATTACGGACAGCCGGGTACATTCGCATGAAATCGCCGAAATCGCGAGGATCGGACGAAAAGCGGTACGGGTCCCACGTCTGCCCGGACGCGGGGTCCAGACTCAACTGTGGGAAGATTCGGATCGTGGTAACACCGTCACCGTATGTCGGATTCCAATGATCCGCCATATTGTTCTTGATGACGTGCTTACCTTGTCGCTGACCTGTCGTGGTGTTGCCGTGGTCAGCGAAACTGTAGCGGCGATTGCCGCGTTGCCTGAGAGACGGGTCTCGTGCCATTATCAAAACTCCTCTACTAGAACATTTGCGGGCCTGCGGGGGGCTTCCCCATGACGGCCCAGTGGGTAGCATCTACGAGGTCCTTCCTCTTGCGATGCTTGATTCGTATATTCTACCATCCCGCCCTGGATGGCACCAACCCTATCGTTGGATTTTGTAAGATTCAGCTAAATTGCGTGATCGTGCTGCAAACACTCCAGCGCGGTATCAAAATTCAACCCCGGGCGATCGTCCATCATCGCTGTGGCACTCTCCGCAATAGGTGCGGTGTCCAAAAATCGCACAGCCGCACCCGTAAGACGTTTTGCTGCTTCCCCGCGAGATATGTCATACAATTCCGCAAACTTAACAATCTGCACGCCGAGCAACGGCCCTGGACGAAACTGAATGGTCTCCAGCGGTGAAATTTCACTCGCTTTCTTCCTTTTTGGCATATTATCTGCCTTTCAATCTATTATGCTGAAATTGCGGCGTAAACTTCTTCCGGCATGCCTTCACGTTCGGCCTGCGCAGACGAGATACCTTCTCCCCAGTTAATCTGGATGTCCTGGTCGATCCCAAAGAAATAAGGTTCCTTCACCGGCATCGGCGTGTTGTCTAGGTATCTTGGCCATATCGGCACACGATTAACCATAGTTTCACGAATAACGCTAGGTCGAGTGATTTCACCCGTCGCATTCGTCTTGTCGATGGCGAACGGGATAACCTGCTCGAACGGAACCTCGAACAACAGGGCATCATGAATCTGGAGCAGCATGCGGAAGGGTACCTCAGGGCTCGCGATACGGAACTGCTGCACATTGTAGATTGCCTGCCACACCGCGTCAGCCACGGTGTTCTGAATCGGGAAGTTCTGAGCCTGTCGCTGCTGCTCAGCAATTACGCTACGCTCCTTGCTTGTGATGAAACGACGAAACCTCCCAAACGCGCCGACCATCCACTGTTCGTTCTGAGACCTGTGCCGGCACGCTTCCAGAAACGCACCAACGCTAGGATACTGCTCGAAGTAGAACGCGATCATCTGCTCACACTCAGCCACCGATACGTCAACACCTTCTTCACGGCATTGTCGTGCGATAGCCTCGGCACTCCGACCATACGGGATACCAAAATTCACGTTCTTAGCTGCAACACGTAATGGCGAATGCCCACTCTCCTTCAACCCGCGTTTCGTCGCCGGGCAGTCGAGTTGGAATGTTCGGACAGCCGTATTGCTGTGAATATCATGATGATCAGGATGATTCTCCGGCAACGTGTTACGCCGGACATGTTCAATCATGTTCCGATCGTTCGCGAGCCATGCGATGGCCGCAAGCTCCGCACCAGTGTAATCCGCTTCGATCAATACGTGACCGGGTGATGCCCGGAATATCGTACGTACCGGCGCCTTATATAAAGGCTGCGGGAAGATCCGGCGATAATCGCCGTGAGCTTCCATCTCTCCAGTCTCCTTGTTCTTACGGCGATAGCCGAGAATTCGGGAGTAGTCGCCTTCTCGCCTCTTGGAGATGTTCTGCAACGGGGGTCTGGCACTTGAGCCTCGGCCCGTCTCTTTGTTCTGCGAGATATGCGTGTGAACACGACCATCCGTCATTACGCATGCTGCAAGACCTTTACCGTAAACACGGTTTCCGTCGTCATCTTGCACGTAGGCCGTAGCATCCTCAGTCATCAAGGGCGGGCGCAATGACATCTTGAGAACTTGAGTGATAAACTTCAAATCCCGCAGCTGCATCGCCAACGGGTGGTGGTGGCCAAGTATGCCCAGCACCTCTTTATCCGTCGACGGACTATACTGGTGTGTTTCGCCTCTTGCTACCAGATCATGCCACAAGCGTGGCCGCTTCCCTGTCGATTTAATTGGGGTCAGCCCAAGGGATAGCGCGTCAGGTGGTCGAATCGCAATACACTGCCCTGTCGCCTTGTCGCGTTTGAATGCGTACTCGTCCCCAAACAGGAACGCCACACATTGCTTCGGGCTTTCGGGATTGAAAGTCGGCCAATTGATCTGCTGCCGAAAATCTTCGAGCAACCGCACACGGCCGTCCATAAATATCGACGTTAGTTCGTCGACACGTTCACGGTCAAGCATGATGCCCGTCATTTCCATTTCCAGCACGCCAAGACTAGCCAAGTGATTGCGCCAATACGGCTCCCAACTACTGTTGTCGTACCAATCACTGTCCAGCAAGCCCCCATCGTCGAGATGGGCCATAGCTATACGCCGCGTGACGTCTGCGTCATACTGCGCATAATTCTCACCCCATTCGGGATCGCGCGACCCTGGGTGCAGCACCCATTCGGGCAGGAATCCGAAACCTTCAAGGTCCTCCTTCTTTAGACTGTGCTGTTTACAATACCCTTCGATCGCCTTCTTCAAGCCGGCATCATAGACCGGCGCTTGTGTCAGTCGCACCGTCATATCAGTCAGTCGGTAGCTCGCCGTCTCATTGACCGCGTGGTACATCAGCCCGGTATCGAACCCGCCCTGCGCCCGACACAGCTCCACCGCTGGAGCCGCTTCATAGGACTTACGGACGTCGATACCCTCGTGTATCAGCCACGGAAGGTCAGCACGAAAGAAGTGACCGCCTACCCTCGGGCGATACTCGGTCGCTGGATCTGGTTGCAGCAAACGGTTAAGTTCGCTGACGGCGTGACCGATCGATGGTTTGAACGCGTCAGAGCCGCCCTGGTGCCGCAGCACGACGCAGATGCCCTCCCCGTGGGAAGAACTAAACTGCACCGTCCGCAGGTACGCACCGGGCTCTCCTGGGTTCTCTCCATGCCATTCCGCATCTACCGCTATTATCCGCCGTTTAGGGTCAGGATCAGCGATAATCTCATCCACGATGTTCTGCAACTCGCGGTACTTAGAAACCACTCGGTGGTCAATAAATGTCTCGCGTCCACCGATTTCCGCACCGTTCACCAGACTGAGAAACAGCGCAACCTGGGCTAGGAGCTCGGGATAGAGCTCCGTACGCCTGTGAACGGCTGCCGGATGCGTGGCCGCCATCACCTTGCACGTGTGATACTGCGGGTCCTCCCCACGCTCAAACGTCGGGAAAGTGTATTCCTCCACACGCCCTACCATAGCATTTACGCCATAGTTCGTGCCGAGAAGCCACTTAGACGCGTCCGAGCCGAGACACAGGATGTAGTCAGGGCGTACCAGCCGTAACTCCTGCTGCAATAGGATTTCGCAATCCTTCTTGTGTGCAATCGGCAGGCCGTCAGCCTGCACGTCCAGCGTCATGAACTTGACCAAATTGGTGCAATACCAGTCGAAGCTCTCTGTCTGCGGGACGCCCAGCTCTGTTAGGACATCAAAGAAGATCTGTGCCGCGGGCGACACAAGGTTCTGCTGGTGCTCTACCTCGTCACGTAGCGGATTCTTTCCGATAATCATGACCTTCGCTGGTCGCGGCCCGCCATTCATGTTCTGGGTCTGATCACCGATAAGGTGCCCCGGGACGAAGCTGGCGTGGGTAGGTACGCCGCGAACATTGACCGGCATCATAAACTGTTCGTCATACAATGCCCGTCTGTAAAGGTAGTGCAGATTAGGCCCGTGCGATTCTACGGTTTTGACACTGCCGAGCTTTCCGTACTCCGGCATCGGGTCACCCATCGCACAAGCCATCCGCACGAAATCCTCTCCCGGCAAAGGCATGCCTGGAGCGTCAAGCGGATAGAACGGAAACTGCTCGTCCACGTCAGGTGGCAGTACCGCGTTCGGATCACGGAGAATCTGAAACAGATCACCCGCGTGTGTGTTTAACCCGTTGTCCATATTAACCGTCCCAGGGATTTTCTGTCATTATGGAATCTTCCGCATCGCAAGCATCCATAGCTTCACGGATGTTAGTGAGTACGTTCGTCTCGGTGTCGAAGTCGTCCAAGTAGTCAAGGACGTCCTGACGCCGCAGGTCGAATCGAGTCTGGGCATCCGGCCCGAGGTACTCTTCGATAGCCGTCGTGCATAACGCGCGAGCTAATGGCGGCTGCGTAACGAGAACATTCGCCTCACACTTGCGGGCACCAAAATCGCGGATGTACGTCTGCACGTACTCCGTCTCGTGGTGTCGGTGCGCTGGGCTGGACAAGTCCTGCCCACCACCGGTGATCAGATTATCGATCCACGTAAACCCGTGCTCCTGAATGAACTCGTGATTCAAGCCGAAGCGTCGAATTGTCAAATTCGTAGGATCGTAACCGTCAGTACCATCCGCCCACTGCACGCCTTGGAGGTCGCGCAGGTTCTTACGGAGGAAGTTACTGATCTGTAGGCCGGCAGGGTCATGATCACCGCAGTACAGCAAGACGCATTGCATCCCGCGGGCTTCGGCTTCCTTGAACCTGCGAGAATACTCCGCCCGCTGTAGCATACTCGACCAACCCTTAGAGTTAGCGATCGGGATATGGTACGTCTCGCACACGGGTGAGAACAACGTCACGAGGTCAATCTTCTCCACGACCATCTGAACGTAGACTTCCTCAGTCTTCCACCAGTCGACCGCGTACAGATCACCGGAGCGTCGAGCATGGTCAAGCCACACCTTCAGATCTGCAACAGGTGTACCAGTAGCTGGCGTCTCCACGCCAGAGAATTCACGGGACGCTTCCTCGGCCACGAAATCGATAGCCAGCATCCCGGAGCGGCGGCAACGATTGACCCACGTCTCGACCTTGTCGAACTGGTCCTTGTTGATCGCGCCGCTTTGCTCAAGTAGATAACACCAACCTCGGGAAGATACCCGGAAGCCGATCTGCTCAGACATCTCAGTGAGCAGCCCAGAAAAGTCCTGCAACCGCTGCTGCGTCATCGTCTGCGTAAAATCAAACGCCATCGTAATCTCCTGCTCCCCACAGTTAGCAAAGTGGAAGGGTTATTCCACAATCCCTCGCCCGACCGTGGATGATGTTAAGTAACGTCGTGCCGTCATAGTCGCCAGGATCGTAACCCGGCGGCAATTCCACTGGCACGATCGGATTGGTTCCCATGTTGGCCAAGTCGTTCAACGCCGCTCTACTCTCTTCAACTGCCTCGGGATCGAGCAACAGCACAATTGGCTTGTGCTCCCACGTCGCCACCAGCATGTTGATCTGATACTGTGTAATATGCTTTCCGAGCAACGCTATGGCCGTATCACCGACAGAGTGAACGTCAGTAGCGCCTTCGGTCACGACCACGTAAGGCTTATCCTTGGCGTTGTCGTAATTATAAAGCATGAACCGCTTACGCATGCCCGGCAGTCCGTAATACTTTGGAGTCACGTGCCAGTTGGCTTCGCCGATGTATCGACCCTGCCATCCGACCAGTTTACCGTGCATGAAGACCGGGAATATGATGCGATCCTGCGCCGTGGCCCAGCGTGAGTTAGACACCACCCGGCAATAGCACACCCGATAATGATCCAACACCGCCAGCGAATTCCGCCGGTCGTTGACCATGTACTGGTAAGCCTTGTGCGACGGGGGTAATGACGTAACCGGTGGGCAGTCGCCCGGCATCTCTACGATGTCCAGCGTCGGATCAACTGACACGCCCTCTCGGACGGCCATATCCGTTGCTTGGTCACGATGATGCTTGTTACGAAAACCCAGTATAGAATCACAAAACGTCTTCCACTTCACTTGATCAGACAAACAATCTTCGTTGTAGCAGCAGACGAGGAATCGCATGGAACGGCCGTTAGCGTCAGGCTGGCCAAACATGTGATTCACCCACAGCCGCTGGCGGGTATCGTTGCAAAATGGGCAGTTCACGCGATAATACTCGCCTGAGTGAACGACGAAAGTGTGATACTGTCCTCGCGAAGGATCAAACTGCGAAGAGCACACCATCGCCTCACCCTGATTTGCAACTACGATACCTCCTGGCATGTACTTATTCAACAGCCCATAAAGGGTTGGACAAAGCGCTTGGCTTTGAGAACTCGCGGCAAATACCGGGTCAGTGCTCATGTGTCATACCTTGATCCTGCTGCCGGGTGTGCTAAACCTGCCGGCCCTGCTTGCGACTGCCTATTTTCCACGACACCGACACCGCCGACCTCGCGAACTTCGTCAGCAGTAAGGAAACGACCTCCGGTCTCGTCGACCGAGTATCTAGCCGTAACATCGTTCATCGTCGCAAACTGGTCGTCGATACGTAGCGTAACCGGTGGTAGCGCCTCATTCGCACGAAATCGCACCTTTGAGGGATTCAACCGCCGGCAACCCGTGAGCGGGTCGGGTGTGCCAAGACATAGGCACACGGCTAGATTATTTGCAAAGTCCTTGGACTCGCCAGCATCCGTGTGGTGCATCAGTTTATGCGGGCGAACCTTACCGGCGTCGCCGCGTAGCTGATGCAGTAACCAAGCAGTGCATTTGAATCGTTCCGCGATCTTCTGTCTCGAATCGTCGGCAAATCGCTTCAACGCCCACCTGTAGTTAGACTCGTTCATGCCGTTGGCCTGCATGAAACGCTCACAAAGAATACCCGCGTAGTCAATGTAGACAGACCTGATAGGCTGCTTCCGCTGTTCGCTCACGCGAGCAACTACAGATACCAGTTCGTCGACACCGCCGCTGCCGCAATTGGGGAAATCCTCTGAACCAGATAGATCGACGATCTCCATGCTTCCGCCAAGCCACTCTCGACCCATCTCGTAACGATCACGTTCCGATAGGATCAATTCCTGGCCAGATTGCATCACGCGTTCATACTCCGCGATGTTATCTTGCGTGGTCAACTGACTCCAGTCACTCATGCACTCCAGCTTGGTGCGGGGGATTTGTAAAGCGGCTGACCAGATGCGCGGCCGGACCTTGCGAGCTGACTCTTCTGCGGTCACGAATATCACGACGCCTCGCTCACGACCGCTGGCCTCTGCGTCATTCCATTCCTGCTTGGCAGACATCACTGCCATGCCAATACCAAGCGTCGTCTTACCGCCGCCGGTCGGGCCTAGCAGCCCATTAGCGTCACCAACGCGGTCACCGCCCAGCAGATTGTCCAAGAAACTGACACCCGTGAGTCTAAACTCGTGGGGTACAAGCAGTTCCGTGCCAATCTCTGGCATTACCGGCAACACTGGGAGTTCGTTAATTGAGCTGGCACGATCAACTTGTACGTTCATCTGTGTCAGGAACTCACCAATATCGCTAGGGATACCAGCGGGCTGATTCACCACGCGCCGAAGTGGCGCTACAATCGTTCGTTCGTAAACAAAGCGTTGGAGCACCTGCCGACCGAGAGAGATGTTTCCATCATTCATCTCAGCAGATGGTTCCGCCACGCTGTCCAACATCCCGCCATCGCCAAAAATAGCTCTCTGCTGCTCTGGGCCGAGCACCAAGTTCGGGTTACCACGCATTTGTTCGTGATACGAGAACTTCAAATTCTCCGGCGTAACCTGCCCGTGATGCAAAATCACGTCACATATAGCCAGATAAAGAATGCGAAGAGGCTCTTCATTAGGAAGAAAATGATGCGATCCGATTAAACGAGACGCATCATCAAAAAGTTGGCGATCCGCGGCCAAGCATATCATCAACCACTCTACCGCTTGCGGTTCGAGTGGAAGCTGTGTTGGCTGCGGGCGTTGAGCTGTAAGCGCAGGGTCAAGGGATTCTCCTTGGAGCGACATAGCGCAAGTCCTTTCCGTACATCACCTGATCATGCACATCCCAATAGTGACCGTAATTTTCTAGCCTCGGTATGAAGAGTCGCCGGCACGACGTCTCCCCATTCCGCATCGTAGAGATCACACTGGAACACATACTGTAACAAAGCTGCGTCATGAAAGGAAGCCGAATCTTCGACAAGTCCTTCCCGCAGCGACACTATGTAACGGTACAACGCGGATGCCGAAACACCGCGATCCCGTAACGCGTACTGATAAGCTGCCTGTCGTGACAGCTTCAACACTACTATCATAGGCTGGACACCATTGCGTATTGCATTCATGTCCGAGCACAATTGACGTCGCACAGCCGCTACGGCGTGCAATTTATATTCTTCCCACCGCTCTACCGCTGCATTGCTCATCAGATAGTTTGGTGCAGGCGCTTTCGCCCCTGGTATTCTATTACCGTGAAACTGTGCGCGAATGAATTCCATAGGATCGGCCTTCATCGCCAGCAAAAACTGAGCCACCTTAGCCCACACTGACCGATGCTTCACGCCAAACTTATCTTCCCCGCCGTCCCAGGACGCCATGTGCTTCTTCCCGTAACTATAGTTACCCGTGGCGTCTCGATGACACAACACATAGACTACCCGCACACGTTTTGCCATTCTTTCAAGCAACGCATCTTCCGGCGGAGGAGGTAAATCCTCAACACATTCTACCGCTGGCGGGATCGGGGTATCCGGCCAGAGGTTAATTTCACGATGTTCACGCATTGCTTATTTGCCTCTTCCCGGATAAGCCCTCCTGGGTCCAGCCGAGGTTCTTGTAATGCCGTTTACGCGTATCCGATTTGCGTTTCAACGCAGTATCAAACGCGTCATAACAATCCATCAGCAGTCCGCACTCCTTACCCTCGCAAATACGGCTGACGCGTCCAGGTGCCTGCGTATCAAGAATCTCCGATTCCCTGGCATCTACACGATACAACACCTCAAGCTGCGCGAAGTCCACACCCGTGGCCCATACGTCCGTGGCTATGACCTTCTTCAGCGTTCCGGCCTCAAACCCTTGCCGCAGGTGCTCTCGCCTATCTGCATCAGTGGGAATGAAGGTATTTGGTAGCATACCGTTTTTCCGGTAGCGAGCCAAGTCCTCTGGGTCAATACTACCATAACAAAGGTCGAATTCTGGCAACATATTCCACAGATGAATCGCATGATCCACTGTAGCACAAAGGATTAACACCTGTGTATTCGGATCTCCAAAATTTTCCCGAACATCGTTGGCGACTGTCTGATTCCTGAATTCGTTTCTCCACACACCCCACCGCATGCGGGGTACGCCACTTTTCCCGCTCGCGGGATTATGCTGCCCGCGAATCGGCAACCACCGCACGTGGATCGGGACAACCAGCCCCAACGCCACCGCTTCATCGTACGGAAGATGGAATATCTCGCGACCGAACAGCATCTCAAGCTGCGCGTGCGCTCCATCCATCCGGCCTTCAGGCGTAGCGGTAAATGCGAAATTCCTGGAGAATCTGTAAGCCCTGCCGAGTTCGTTCGCGGCTGCCCCTGTCATCAGCATGTGGGCCTCGTCTGCCAGCAAAATGTCGCAGTCGCCATCGGACCGGTGCAAGCTGCCGGCGGTAAAGACCGTAACACGGTCACCAATGAACGACTTGCCACCACCAACCTGTCCAACATTCGGAATAGTTCGAGACAACTGCCGCACGATACGTGCAGCCACGTCTTTTGGCCTTACCACGATATGTATCTTGGCTCGCGGGTACGCGTGGGCAATCGCCGCAAACATGTACGTTTTACCGAAACCGGTAGCGGCATTGATCAGCCCCAGTTCATTCTGCGCTATCAACTGAAGACACTCTTCTTGCCGTGCCCGAAATTCAATATGCCTGCCAGCTGCTACCATGTCGAGTTCGTAACAGTCAGGTCGCGCCCGTGCCGGGCTCAGATCTAGGTATTGCAGTACGTAACCGTGCTGCTGGAGCCGATGGGTTATCGAGGTGAGAAAACCGAAACCCGTCGTCAGCCGCCCTTCCTCGATCCCATACATATTGCGAGTCTCAATATCGATCGACCGAGCCTGTCCGTCCGGTCCATATCGTTGATGTCCCTGCAATATTGTCTTGTGATCGTAAGTAAGTAACGGCCGAAGCAACTCTACAACTCGCATATCCAGCGGGCTGTGTCCGTCCGGGCTGATGTCAATCAGCGAGCCAGACCGTCGTACGAGTAAAGTTTGTGACATATCATCCCTTCGTAATTACCAAGCCCGACCCTTTGGTTTAAGGCTTCTAACCGCTGGTCTAACCGACACCACCTCGAACGTCCCGTAGGTCTCCCGATCGTCCTGGAACGGTGAGATACCCTTGTAGGTACCAACCACCGAGAGCAGTTCAATGAAAGCATCCACGGACAATCCGTAAGGCAGCACGGCATTGACCCCTATCGTGTCGCCAGGACGAAATGCCTCGTGTAAGGCATATCGCTCACGGCCATTTTTGTCGTCGTTGGCTGCGACGACCACGCGACGCCACTTCCCAGTGCGTCCATCAATAATTGGGTCCCATGCGATCTCCTGCACCAGTTGCTGATACCGATTGACCACCTTAGCGGCATAACGTAACCGCCGTCGCCACCACGACACCAAGAACATAACACGCCCGTTGTTGTCCCGCGGCATCCTGTAGATCACATTATTCCGTACTGTCTGCTGTCTAGCAAAACCCAAGCATTCGCGATTGAAACGAAGTCGGGCAGTAACCTCCTGCATGGTATCCCTTCCGCACTGAACGGTTAAAAGCTACACGTGGTCAAGCGACTGCCCGGGCCTGTGCGTGCTTCTTGTACGCCGGAATCTCTGACCCCTTCAATAGGTTCTCCGGTAAAAACATGTCCCACTTCGCAGACGTGGCAGCCACAATTTGCTGCAACCACGTCCTGCCAAGGTAGGATATAAAAGCATGCGACGCCCGTAGGTCCCCCTGCCAGCCTCCGCCGGCATGCTGCCAGCGTCGCCACAGAAAATTACTTGGTCGCTCCATATCGCTGTCTGACGGACGCCCTGCGCCCTGCCAGCAGCTACGAACTGTGTTACATAGCGTGTCCCGGTCAGTTACGACCGTGCCACGTGACACCCGTTGCATCGTCGACGGCGTCAGGCCTAAGGCCATTCGCAGTTTAGACAACCGCTCCGGGTGTTGCTGATCAACGTACCAGCGAGGGTCAAGGATGTAGGCGAGTAAACAAGCCACACGATCACGATCGATTGTCGGAATAAATGACAAATCATGCCACGCTGGGTGTATTGCCAGCACCTCCCGCACGTGATCATCTACTTTCCCTGTCTTATGTAGGATAGCGGCCATTGAGTAGGATGGATAGTCCACCGCGGTAACGCGGTGCCACCCACCCAAACTTGGTGGCAGTAAACACTGTCTCATGCGATAAAGCGCTACCTCCGGTTGATCCCGCTCCTGCTCCGTCTCACACACCAGTGGGCTGGCCACTTCAAGTATGCCATCTTTCCTCAATGCGCAATAACGCGGATACAGTGCCGCAATCAACGGAGCATTATTTCGAGTACCCAGCATGCGAATGCGGATACCCTGCCTTGCGTCCAGTCGGCCTACAAAATCCCTCTCTGCTGCCCGCGGCGTGTCCATGCCGTCGGCATACCACACAGCCCCATGAGGATCTGTGTGAAGTTTCAAAGTCGTAATTTCTGTCATCGTACTCACAGTTGAATCACCGAATCAAATAAGGGTGCTAGGTCCCGTTCATGCGTGACAATAATGCACTGTAGGCCGCGGGTGGCTGAGAATGTTCTCAACTGCCCTAATACTGGCTCGAACCCACGGATGTGGTGTTCGTCGAGGTACGCTGTCGGCTCATCAAGGTAAAGCGCACCTACATTATCCGCGAACATCCGGTTCAACGCCATACGGAAAGACAACGCCAATACGACTTTTTGTCCTTCCGACAGCCTTTCAGCCGGTTGTACCGTACCGCTCTCGAATGATGCCGTGAACGAGAGTCCCTCGTCCGCAGCCACCCGATATGGCGTACCAAACATCTCCAAATACTCATTCATGCCCACCTGGAGACGTTGCAGATTACGTTGTGCCACAAATCGCGGAGCCCCGTCTTTGCCGACGATCTCCCGCATGCTCGCAGCATGATCAACCCAGCCCCTGAGCATTTCGGCCTCTTCAGCTACCTCCGTAGCCCTGGCCAATTCACCCTGGATACGGGTAATCGTGGCCTCTGCGGCCCCAATACTGGTTTCCGCGTCCTGCCGAGTGCGAACCGTTCGCTCCCACCCTGCCTTGTTCTCGATCGCCTGCGCGACCTGCTCCGTCGTGTACGGTACCAACTTCACCAGCTGGTCATTGTACCCTGTGAGCTGCTGCTCCATCTGCTGGTACCGTCCCTGCAATCTTGCAAGTTCCCGATCATGCTCCCCGAGACTTGCCTCGGCGGCCTTAACGCTATCCAGCATAGCCGAATGTTGCGAGATGGTGGATTCCAGGACTTTCTCGTCCAATTCCTCCACCGGCTCGTCCGGGAGTGACCTGAGCGTCTCCATCGCCTGGGTCTTTCTCGCCTCGATCTGCTGGATCGCGTTATTATATACGCCCACAGCGTCATTATACATAAAACTATGGCTAAGTCGATTCGACAACGTGTCCGAATTCGCCCTGAGCGTCGGAAGTCGCCTGATCGCTTCTTCCCGTTGTCCCTGCAACGCGGCAGCGGCCGTACCGCAAGTGGGGCATTTAGCCGCGTCAGCGTCAAGCGCGTCGACAAATATGGTCAACGCACTTATCTCACCACTGAGGTTCTCCTTTTGACGCTGAGCTGCCTCCACCCCTTCGGCGTCCAGATAGTCTGCCCGGGGCGTCGGCACATCCACGGCTGCTGCCGCATCTGCTGCTTCTTCGATAATCGCAGTCTGGGCTTGTCTCGCCTTCTGGTTGCGTCTCGCCGCACCCATCCTGCTCAGCGTAAGTGACGCTGCGTGAGAGTCTGCTGCTCCACTGTCACGAATAGTCCGAACAGTTACAAGAGACGCCGCCGTACCTTCCCGTGACCGCCGCTGATAATCAATATCGGCGGCGGTACCGGCCATCGTCGTCGCCAAGGTATCCCGCTGGGTTTCGATCTGTACGCGACGATTATGCGTCGTAATGACATCGTTGTTCGCGTCAATCTGTCCCAGGCAGTGCTGAAGCTCGGGCCAGTCAACAAGCGATGCCTGCGCTGCCGCCAACTTCAGCGTTTGTCCTTCCAGCTCCTGCGTGAGTTCGTCAATATCGACACCCACGGACGGGATCTGCACGTCCTTCAGCTGCGTACCGATCGCCGAATGTACGACGCCGGCCTTCTCCGTGTGGAAGAGCTTCTGGAATTGTGCAGCCCGTTGGGCCGGCTTCTTGTCGAGGAACCCAAAAATATCACTCTGGGCCACAACCACGATGTCGTTGATGATGTCGGTAGACACGCCGAGGATCTGCTCGATCATCGCCGTAACTTCCTTGTCACCTTCGATCGTCACACCATTCTGAATTTGTAACGTCGCCACCGGGCGAGACGGTCGCAGGTTTCGCTGCACTGTAGCGCGCACGCCGGCATGGCTGAACACGAGCTTCACATAGGAGCTCTGTGACGGCTCCGCTCGATCGTAAATATTCGCAGACTTGTTGCCTGCGTTTGGATTGTCTCCGGTAAGCGCGAAACGTATTGCCCCAAGACAATTACTCTTCCCGCTGCCATTCTGTCCGAGTATTGCCGTGAGGCCGTCCCGTAATGGCAAATCCCGCCACGCGTGCTGGCAGAAATTCAGCATCGTTAGATGTTCACACTTCATTCTTACCTTCCCTCAATTCGACAACTCGGTGTTCTCGGGTCTTCGCCTCCACGATCGGAGGATTGTAATTCGTCAATGCCCATTGATTATAATGCCGCTTAATTGCCTGAAGCGGATCAATCCGAAACCTATGGTAATCCGGCACAGCGACAGCTACGAGCTGCGGCAACGGATACTTCCAATCCACGCGACACTGCGTGACCGGATTCTCAACAGCCGCCCCGCAGAAGTGACAAGCACGAAGCCCAACACCGCCGCCACAATAGGCACAGTTTATAGCCAGTGTTGCCTGCGCCCCACCCAGCCACTCTGCCATGCCTGCGAGATTACTAGACAACCCGATAATCGCTCGCTCCATCGTCTCAACAAATGGGTGATTAGTGTCTGGGCGTTCTGGGTCATAATCGTCAGATATTAGCTTCTGATCCAGGCCCGCCATGACAGAGCATATCTTACGAAAACCACCAACGGTAGTACGGTGATCCGGCTCCACGATTCGGAACTCCACAGTCTGCCGCGAGCTGTCCCACGCCAGTCGACTGCCCCACTCCACTTCCGCGTAATTTGCAACACGTTCACGATAATCAAATAACGGCTCCCGGTCGGAACCGACACGTATGTGCTCCCGCGCTGGGCCGTCATCACCGATCCCGGCTACATACGACTCTTTCCGCCGGTTGGCGTAATGATAGAACAACCTGCGAAGATTGCCGGGGCCGCCGGATCGAAGCCGGAAAACATGCTCTGCACCCCGTACAGCGATAGGCGGCGAGATGAACGGAATACCACCCACGGTATCCTCCGCCGACTGTTTCCATAATTCCTGCACCTCACTACCCGCAAGATGCGGACACAGACACGACAGATCAAGCGGTCCTCGAAGCGTCGAGGCACCTTTATCTATTGCGTCCCGCAATTTTGTTGCGTAAGTCTGAAAGTTAGGTGGCATCATTGCAGCCCCGTGGGGTTGTGATCGCTAAGATGTAACGTGATCCAATCGTACACTACCTGTGTGACCTCAAACTCTACCCGCTGATCCACAGCAGACGGTCGCACGGTGAAGGCCTTCTTGCCGTTTGTCAGTTCTACCATCAACGCATTCGCTGCCAGTAGATCACTTAACATGAACGACACTGTCAGCTCTTCTGGTTCCTTTGCCGCGGATGCGGTAACTTCCCATTTACCGTACATCCCAAGCCATCCGTCATCCAGCGTGCGGTCAAGCACCCGTTTGTAATCATCAGGTAACGCGTCCAATGGTCTCGAACGCGTGTTCGCCACTACGTACAACTGGTCAGCATTGTCGTTAATGCTGGCCGCCGCTACCTCCAGCGGAATATCCGCGTAAATACCGGCAAATGCCCCATTGGTCCACGTCGTGACAATCCGTGGCCCATCCCGGTACATCAAAATCTGATCGTCGCACGTATGCGTGTCATACGACGCGAGGTTTCGTAACGTGAACAGCTGCGGATCAACGACTTGATGCGGACCCATCGCCCGCCCGTCGCCAGCCTGAAGGTAGACGACTTCGTTGACCCCTACCTTATCCCAACTAACCGGCCGAAACCCCGCTGGGATCTTCTCCATGTTGTGGCCGCGCATAATTCGCCTTATATTCCTCAAACATATTTGTGATCTCAGCAAGCGGATCAGGTGCTGCAAGCAGCCGCTGCACGCCGTGATAGACCGGAGAATCCGTAGGAACAAGCTCACCCACTGCCGTGAGCAGGTTATCGAACGCCCCTTCGGGCGTATTCACCATGTCCACCTCCACCGTCTCCTCGTTACCGAGATTTCGTGGTTGGTGGAACAGATGGAACTTGTCCCCGAGTGCCGCTATCAAGCGAGTGTAAGCCTCCGGGATCATGTCATAGTAAGTTGCGCGTAGCATAGGCTTCGCTATGTGCGGTGGCAGATCGTGCCGCTGATCCACGGGCAGCGCCAACTTCCTAAGACACTCCGCGAACGCTTCCTCCGTCGTGACCGTGAATTCGGTGTACCCACGAGTAGCCAGCTGGACCCGCTTCGCAATGAACTGATCCTTGGCCTCATCAACCTCCAGAATGTAGAAATACTTGTGAGGCGGCTCATCGATAGCCTGCATGCTCGTGGAGCCCGGCGAATACAGCGTGACAGGGTCTCCATTGGCTGCTACGCCCGCGTACTGCTTGGTGACATGGAAGTCGCCAGAGAACACCGTGAGCTCACGGGGTAGCTGCGAGAGGCTTCCATCAGTGTGCCCAATAGGCTGCACCTCCGACCAAGACTGATGCGATAGCAAAATCTCCGCGTCAGGAGGTATCACCGCCAGCTTTTCGCCCAATTTGTCAGATGGGCAGTAATCCAGCCCGTAGAATTCGACCCCGTTGACCTCGAACATCTGCTCGTTCACGTGACACGGCCACGGATGAGCTGAACACCACGGCGGATCAGCCTTGTCATGATTACCTTGAATAAAGTACACAGAGAGCCTCGCGTGCTCCATGCGGTTCATTTCCGTCGTAAAAGCAGTCACAGACGCAGAATCAGGACGATCCTGGTCGTACATATCGCCGAGAAGTATCAACGGCAACGACTGATGCACGCACGCGTCAACGAGCTGCGTCAGACTGTAAAAAGCATCCCCGGCGAGTTCCGGGTGCTTCGCCCACGTGTGGAGCCGGAGATGATTATCCCCAGAAATCAAGGCAATTTTGATCATTTTGGTTTCTAAGTACCGCTTGGGTGTTAAATTTGTTATGGTATAAACCCTGCATCCTTGAGCGCCTGTACGAGCGACGGGGAGAGAATCGTAACCGGGACGGCCCCAGTACAATGCGAGAGCCCGCAACACGGGCAACGCATTTCTGGACTGTTTCGGAGCATGTCATTGCGAACTGCTATGCCGTGGATCGTGTCCTCGAATAGCCTGTCGGATTCTACCAACTTATCCGCCAGACCTGCACGTTCAACCGTGCTACTTACGCCAAGTGACGACGTTAAGTGGTTGACCGTGTGTAACATAGGGCAATCCAACTGGAAAGCCTTGTGATACAGATCATGAAATAGTTCGGATGCCATTTTATTGCAACCATAGGAAGGAGCCAGAAGAATGTTAGTGCTATCTCGCAAACGCGGAGAAAGAATCTTAATTGGTGACAACATAACAGTCACCGTGGTTGACCTCCGAGACGACAAAGTGCGTCTCGGCGTCGAAGCCCCGCGAGAGGTACCGGTTAATCGACCGGAAGTTCTCCAAAAAAAGAACGCGGCCAAAGCTGCCGCCGCGGCTACCCAGACACCGCAGGACCAGTCACAGTCGGACTGAATGGTGTCACCGTCCTCGCGGGCTCGCCACGCTGGCGTTTGAACAGCTCGCGAATGTCACTCTCGCTATTACCTAGCACCTCTCGAACAGACGAGAACACGAGGAATCGCTGTGCGAGTATTGTAGGTGACGGCAACGGAACGCCGGTATTGATGTAAAACGGCGGAAGCGTTTTGTCCGTGGCTCCCCAGCTGACCATGTAGAAGCCAAGCATGGTGCAGAGCCACGACAGATACTCACCAAAGCCCCCTGGCCACTCGTTACACCGTGTTGGTGTCAGCAGCTTACGTTGGTATAACACGCCGACAAACTGCGGACTCAACGCCATGAACGCGTCGGCCAGTGCGGGCGGTGGGGTCTCGACATTCTGATGCGGGATCTCCCATTCATAGAACAGGTTGGTTGCGGCATGAAAGGCCTTGGCGTGACCACTGGTAGTGTCTTGCACTCCCAGCAACCCTACACCCTCCTTGCTAGTCTGATCTAGCAGATACGCATCGAATGGTTGACCCATCACGAGACACGAATCATCCAAGAAGATGACCTGCTTGTACGAGATACCCTTATCGATCGCCCACTTGAGCCCGTGCATGCGATGGAACCCGGAACAGGCATCCTTGTCGACGGAGGTATGAATCACTTCATGAGCGCCCTCGGCCGAAAGAGTTTTGATGGTGTTCGTCTCGTCGACGGCCACCGTGAATGTCGAACCACCGGGGCACGACCATTGAATCGAAGAGATCAGATCATTCAGGACGTACTCGCCCCGGGCAGAACTGATCACGAATAACGTGTCAACATCGTACATAACTGCTCCCATTAAAAGCAAACAGTCCAGCGATGTGACTCGCTGGACTGTTGCCGATCAGGTAATGTGCGCTCGTAAAAACGTGCCGGGCTGAGCGCGAGAACTTCCATCATTCACTGCATAATAGGCAATTATGCAATGGTTGTCAACTCTTCTTCGTAGAGTTCTTTGCATTATCGTCCCCGAGCCGTGACGAGCTTAAATTGAAAATAATAGGGGTCAACGACAGTTTTCCGCCGTGTGACGCCACATAATCTGCACCTGGGATAGGTTCTGCGGCCGCGTCTTGCCCCTTCACCAGAACATCTGGCTTCAACTGACGCACAAGCGATTCGACATCCCCATCGAACAAAAATACGGTGTCCACAACATCCAACAACGCCAGATGTGACAGTCGATAGCTCTCGCCAACGAGCGGTCTATTGTCGCCTTTGAGCTCCCGCAAACTGGTGTCATCATTACACGCCACCACAAGACAGTCGCCTTGCCGTACTGCTGCGCGGAGCAGTTCGATATGTCCAGCATGCAACCCGTCGAAGCAACCATTGGCTAATACGATTGACTGTCGTCGCCGACGCCGTCGCCGTACAAAGGCCAAGGCGTCATCACGATCCATACATTTGGCAGCCCATCCGGTAGCCTCGTATCGAAATTCGTCGACGGCGTCACGATGAGCCGGCACGACACCGCGATGACGCACCACCATGCCCGCAGCGTACATAGCAAACTGCACGCAAGTATCAAACGACTTGCCTTCCAAGTACCCGACGGCCATCGCCGCCATCACAGTATCACCAGCGCCGCACACATCATAAATCTGTTGCGGACTGGACTGAAAACTGTGGATCTGGTTATCCCAGGGATTGAAATACATGCAACCGTCCGACCCCTGCGTCATGAGCACGGAGCCAAAGTTACCAGCTCGCCTCAACTCCTGCAAGATGGACTCAGGCTCCCCAGCGAACACACCAGGATGCACGACGTTGTAGCGATCCACCATATCACGCGCTTCGTTGCTGTTGGGCTTCAGCAAATCCACGTTCTCGTATTGTTCAACGCAGTCCGGGCGGCAGTCTACGAAAATCGGTATGGCGAGTTCCTGACATCGCTGCCGAAGCGCACTCCACACCGCGTCCGTCATCACGCCTTTCGCGTAATCTGCCACACATACCAATCGTACGGCCGTGCCCTCTGCGAGCCCGTAATTGAGCCCCGCTATCACGGCTTTGTCATTGCTCAATGGCAGCGTCTCATCATCCGCACGACACAGATACTGACCACCGGCCATGATCCGCGTCTTCACGCTCGTGCGTGTACCGTCCGGCCCTTGCGGCAAACACGACACTACACCAGCTTCGTTGAGGAGTTCCCCAACCCTTCGCCCGGCAGCGTCGTCGCCTACCACGCCAAGCAGCTTCGCATGTCCGCCGAGCGTAACTATGTTGTGGGCGACGTTACCCGCACCACCTACCGATTCCGTGAAGTCGTCTTGGGCTACGACAGGAGCCGCTGCCTCGGGCGATACACGGGTCATTTCCCCGCATACCGCCCTATCCAGCATCACGTCACCGATCACCAATACCGTAGGTTTCGGATCACTCATTTGCCTTGACTTCCACGTTGATGACACCGTCAGGTGTCGTGAAATTGTAGGTACCGATAATATTCTCGCGGGGCGGAAGCTCCGCTACCGGATGCTCCATGTCCTCGCCACGAATGACGAACGGATCAACGTAAGGACCCTGCTCGCCATTCACCACGTCGATACGTGCCATCAGCCCTTCCGCGACGGGCACGGAGAACGGATAGATTGCATCGCCAATCGCGACATTACCCATCGGTTGCCCTTTCACGGCAAGTGCCGACATGACCGACTGGTACTCGGCTTTACGGATCGTGATCGATCCAACACCGATCTCCGCCAACGCTGCACCTTCCGGCGTCTCGGGCGGTGTCGGCAACGAGTCGTCGATCACCTCGAACTTCTGGATACCGAGCCCCTGCATCTGCTCGCCGGTGTCGGTTGTGAAGTCCACATAACTCTTGCCAGCCGCATCAGGCGCGGTGATGGCGTCCACGACGCCGCGAAACTGCCGCTCGTTTGGGCCGTCATACCGCACACGTTGCCCGGCTGCGGACGGTCGAACCGCGTTCGCCGCTTTCTTCTTCCCTCCGCCGCCGCCAGTCTTGCCCGTCCGTGGCGCTCTGGGCGCCGGCTCCTCCTTGAACGCACCAGCAAGGAATTGCTCCTTCATGGCGTCATTCACGAGGAACTCCTGCAACGTCATGGGCACGGGCGTATTCTGACTCTCCGCCTCGCGGATGATGTCAATATACAACGCCGTGTACTCGACCACCTCCTTGGCCGACCACTGGTGACAGCTTTGCTCCTCTGCCGCCTTCTTCGTGCGGGGCAGCAGTGCCTTGAGCGCGTCGTTCGGGTGCTTGAGGTTCTCGCCGTCGAAGTCCGCGATCGTCGCGTACAACGTCAAGAACGTCTCGAACGGCAGCGTGGGCGTCAGCTGACGCATCCACAGGTAGTCGACGACGAGCTTGATACGCTCACCGTCACCCTTGTACCGCTCACAGCCGCCCTGTTTCGGGAATTCCCGGAGACATTGCAGGATCGACGGCTTCTCGTCCGCGATGGCCGCGTGTTGCTCCGCCACGGTCGTCTGCTCCGCCAGCCCGGCCTGCTGCACCTGAACCGGTGGAACGGACGTAGGCTGCGGCGGCACGACAGCCGCCACGGGGCCTGTAGGCGCCGGGGTCGGCGGCGGGGCCGTCGGCATCGGTGGAACCTGCGTCGGCCCGGAACCGGCCACTGGCGACCGCGCCGGCGGCTGTGCCGGCGGTTGGGCCGGCGGCTGCGCTGGGGGCTGCTGCCCTGGTGCCGTCTGAGTCTGCGGGGGTACGCCCCAATTCGCTTGATGCTGCGTCATTCTAAATTTCTCCTTCAGTTGTCATCGTCGGAAACGATGGCCTTCCAAAATAAAGTAAGGTACAGTAAGTTTCTGAGTCCTATCAATTTTTCTATATCGGCTGCTCGTTCGTCTGCTTGCGACGACGTAACGCCCCGAAGTCCGCCTGTAATCGCATACGGTAGGTGCGTCTCGCGTCCAACCACTGTAGCGTGCGATCAACGTCGCCACGCAGCAACAGAACTGGATACCGGCAAACACGCGCTACCGCCCCAAATATTGCCGCCCGCGTGGGGCACTCATGCCGGGTCACCTTGCCGTGTATAATGTCTTCGGGTGTCGGGTAATCTGCCAGCACCTTGTATAACCGACGATGACATACCCGCCAGCCCCGCGGCACTGGTTCTACAGTCGTCAACGAAAACGCGCCATGATGCTCCACCCTGCGAAATATTGCTGCTTTCCGCCGTGATACCAAATCCTTCATATAGACGCCGATCCACTTTGCTTCACTCCATTGAGGCGAGAATGTTTCTGGAACCGTCGAAACGTACGTCGTGTGCTTCTGCTCAATCAGATGAAACGGGAAAACAGTATCGTCTATCTCATCTAACTGAATTGCCCGCAAATTGCGACCATCGCAGTGCGCGACCACCGCATCCACCTGAGCCTGTAAACCTCTCCGTGTGTTATGAAATAGTGAATCCACACCCAGCCATACCTTACGCGCAGACCGGGCCCAGCAAAACGGACACAAGTCATTAAGTCGACAAGACCGTGTGAGTGGTTTGACCGCTACAAACGTAGGCATGCAATTTCTGCAATATCCGACAGCGTGCGGGTTCGCCGTGCCATGCGGTGTCCAACCTAACGCCGCCAACGCCCCCAACCGTGCCCGCCACACAGCCACGAGCTGTTGAGTCTTCTTCCGAATCGACGCCTGCGCTCTCACCTGCGTCGACCCCTTGGCGGGGCCCACCAACGGATAAAGCACCGTGGCCCGCTGAATCGCATCAACGAGTCGCATCGGTACAAATCCGTTAATGGAGAATCTCGTATCACTTATCATCAGAATGTCCTAACCTTCTGCGGCCACCTGGAGTTCGCGGATACGCTCGGCGACGGCATGGAGCTGCTGCTCCGCAGAGCAGCAACGACCCGCAAGCTCATTCATGCCACAGTCATCGTCCTTGTCGCACAGTTCGCGGCACAGGAACAGAAACAACGTATCACCAATACCGCCCGACTCTGCGTCCGCCGCTTCGATGTCTGCAAGCGTTGTACCACCACCCACACTGATCGGAATCAGGTCCGCCCCAGGGTAGGCGTCGTAAAGCTGTTTAATTGTCAACATGCTCATTCGCCGCGAAGCGGCCCTCCTTTATGTTCAATTGCCACGCCAAACCACGCTACCAGCGTAGAGCGCATCTGCTCTATTGTCTCGTAATCAAAACGATGCGAACTGTAACAAACACCGTCCCCGTGAAACCGAAGACGCATATAATACAAGCCACGATCGATGTCCTTGGTAATGTCCAGCATCTCAAAACGCCGTAACTTAGCCGTCGACATACCGAGATCAAACAACGGCATGTAGATCACGTCAAGACAATCAAAGATATTCGGCGGCTTCCAGGGATGCGGTGATGGTTCTGCTATCTCCACCGCCGACATATCCTCCCGGTCCACGGCAATAACGCGTTCACGTTGCGAGTTGGTACCTAATGCCATTACACACTCCTTGCATAAAGACCCCCGCGGGCATCCAGGATTCCGTTAAGTAGTATCACGAGACCGGCTTTGATTTCCTCGGCTTCTTCACGTGTTTCCACGTCATGATCCGATGACCACGTCATGCAGCCTTCGCCACTCCGCTCGTCCCAGCAACGAAGCTGGACATAGTACGTATTCGCGTGGACACAGTGCTGGAAAACCGAAAATGTATCGAACAGTTTAAGCCGTTCGATCGAAAACCCGTGAGCGAACCCGGGCAGCTCAAAAATATGCGTATTCGCCCAATTTCTTGTTGGTGGTTCAGGATTATCCTCAACCGCTGGGGCGTCCACGTCAATCACCCGCTCCCGTTTATCGGTCTGCCGGGTCGTTTCCCGTTTCTTCTTTGCCATCGTCGCTATCCTGCCGATTCGTTTCGGCTGCTTTGGTCAGCGGAATAATATGCGTGGGGTCATCGCTATTGATGTCCGCCCACACGATAAGCCGGATCTCGCCATCCCAGACCTCCAGCATAACAGGTCGACCCTGCCCTGGGTACGCTTGCGGTTCGCCGAGACCTTCGACACCCAGGTAAATGCTTCCACTCACCTGCTCGATGATCACATCACGATGCGACGCCCGCTCCGCCTTGGGGCAGCTGCACACAGTCTTGATCGCCATCGTAACAGCTTCAGTAGCCTGCTCGCAAGCCTCCATCCCCTCCGGGACCCGTGTGTCGCTACGGGCCTCGGTGAGGATCTCTCCGATGTCCACGGCGCTGAACTGTTTGAACGCCGTATAATCGTTGGATCTCCCAGGCCGCTTAGCCAGCAGCTCCAGTAATTTCTTCCCAGTTGACACTGTCATGCCTCCTGTTTATCAAGGTTAATCGACCGTAAGGGCCCCCGCTCGACTTCGGCACTTTCCATGTTGGTCAGTGCCTCCGTCAGTTCGTGTAACTCTTTCCGAAGCTCGTACTCGGACGGTGGGTCTTCCGCCAGGATGTCACGAAACGCTAGACGCTTCGCGTCATCGATATTGGCCCTGCCGAGTATAACCCGGCAGGCAAGTATGCGCCAGTTCAACTGCTGACGCTGCGCGATGTCAACGTGTCGCTCCATCACTTCATACTCATCCTCCATGACCTCGATCTGTGTCAGGCCACCCTTAACAAGGTGCAGCCCTGCACTGTAATGAGCTGACTGCTGCAACACCTGCTCGCGTACGGCAGGTGGTGCAGACGTCGCCAGTCTCGCTGTCGCTTCCATCTCATAATCAAAGAGTTCAACAGCCTTTTTCAGGCCCGCTTTGATAATCGACGTGTGCTCCACTAGAGCTGAAGCTCTTGGATAGCCTTCAGCGTGTTCCACGGCATCAGCTTCTCGGGCTTGGTCTTACCGTTAGCCGGAATGAACGCAACACCGGCGCCCGCCACCCGGAGCGTGCCAATCATGCGACCGTCCTGTGTGAGCTTGAGCTCCGCACCGCCTTCGGGCAGTTCGATGCCGAGATGCACCTTAGGCAGCGCATCATTGTCCCGCAGAAGCCTGCGAACAGACGCCTTGAGCGATCGCGGATTTTCCGGCCTTACCGCAGGTACCGAGAACTTCTTCTCTTTCTGATCCCGCAGCACCTTCTGCACGTAGGTCACCGTGCATTGTGCCTCCAGCGAAAGCTGCGTCGGCGTCTTGTCAGGGTAACGCTCGGTGGTCCACAGGATCAGACGCTTCTTGCCGCCGTTTCGTCCATTCACGGGCGGGGACACGGGCGGGGTGGTGATCGTCGTCTTCCGCACCAACGGCTTGCGAGGTCTCAACGCACGCAGTATCTTGTTGACGTACGAGCGGTCGCAGCCAACCTTGAACGCGATGTCGTCCTGATCGAGGTCTGGAAACTTCGTCGCCAGTCGCTCGATCGCTTCACGCTTGCAGCCGCGGGGCTTGCCCGACAAGCTGACCTTCTTCGCCACTTTGCGTTTCGGCACCTTCTTTTTCTTCCTCGGAAGTGCGGTCTTACTACTTCTCGTCTTTACTCTTGCCATGTCAAAATCCTCACATAAACTTGTTTTGATTCTACGCTTAGGTAAGCCGCTCGAACATCTCGGTGAACGCCTTACGGCGGACAGCGGTAGCCGCAGTCACGCGACCTTGCTCTTGTAAGCCGGCCCAGAAGACGCGATAAGTAACCGCGTCTCTGTCGGGGTGTTCGCCCATTTGAGCTATGACGGCGTAACGACTACGCCGGTCAGCCTCTTCAGCGTCAAGGTGTGTATCATGGTAAGCACAACCAAACGGTGAAACCGGGTGGATCGTGCAATGCGCGTCAGCGTCAAGAAAGACACAACTGCCGTCTTCTCGCTGAGCTGGTACAAGCGTAGGTACAGAAAACTGCACAATACCCTGGGGCGTGCGTTCCGCCACAATGGCACCCGACGACGCAAGGAAATGACTGACGAGCCACTCCCACGGGTCTGCCGGTTTAACGTATTCAAGTATGCGTTCGACGTCACCCGGGATCAAACACCCCGGCATCGTCTTGCATCCAACAGTGCAATGTTTACAATCGCACGTTGTTCGAGCGAATGGTGGGAGTTCGCTCATCTCTCTTCCTTTTTAACCACGACGTTGACCTTGAAGTCTTCGCCCTTCATAACCTGGATTGACTTCTTCACTGCCGCCGCCATTGCTGGCAAAGGCACTACGACGGTGTCGCCGGACTTCACGAGCTTCGTGATCTCGGCCGTGCGACCTGCCCACCCCGTCAGCGGAATGACATATTGCCTCGCCGTCCCGTCCTCGGTATCCGCCCCTAGTGACATATCACCACCAATAGCCTCCGCCGTCAGCGAGTATAACTTCACACGGCGTTTGGCTTCTGCGTGCCACACGCGCGGCGGGTCAAAGTACATAACCGCGTCACTAATCGTGCTGAGAAATCCAACTTCGTCACCGTCGTGGTTGAAGAAATGGATGATCTCCGTAAACTCTACTGGGATGATTTCCCTGGTCCACCAGTCTCGCTGGCAGCCGTTGTCGCGAAACACCATGTGCCCGGCGGTGGCAGCCCCTTGGCTTATCAGCGCACGAATATGGGCAATCGGAAACGCCTTGAGAACATCAAGCATGGAGTTGCCTCCCTGACTACACAGCAAGCCGGAGTTATCCGGCTTGCTGCTCACTGCTATTTACTTAACGGGACACGTCCCGCCGGAGCACTCCCCGGCAGATACATCGTAGATCCCGTGAAGCTCACTCCAATCAACGGAGCCGAGCTTGGACTGATACGACCGGAATTCATCCTCGTTCACAACGTCCTGCGGCAGATACTTGAATCCAAGATCGGCAGCACTCTTCGTCGCGTCAATGCGTGTCATCCAGCTAACACCCACGAAGTCTTCCCAATACTTGTAAAGCCAATCCACAATGTCGTCGAGCTCTGAGATGTCCCAGCTGACTGTGATACTGGTATTATGATCGGTCCACAACGTGTTCCAACGACGGTACTTATTAAGCTGCTGTACTGCCGTCTCCTGGTTGACCCACTTATCCTCAAACTTGCTGAACCGCACACCCTGCCACTCCACGGGGAAGCAGATAAGAGTGCTATCATCCTCGGTCGGATGAGGAATCACGGTGTAACCGGAAGCGGCGAGGATTTTAATAATCGGATCGAGGTTATTGAACGAGACCCAGTTGAAGATGAACTTGCCCGGAGGCGTGTGAATACCTTCGGTAACATCGATACACTTCGAGCCGGTACCCTCCGGCTTGAGCGTGGTCACCAGCTTCGGCCGAGGCAACCCGAGTTCGTCGGCCATCGAATACGTGCCGGCGATCGCGGTATTCCGCATCGTCTTGATCTGGTAGTCGGTCAGCCACGGTGCCTGAGCCAATCCGGTGAGTGACACGCCGCAAAGCCGCAAGGCTTCGTTCGTTTGATGCCACTCGGACGACAGGACGTTGTCTTCTAATTCGACACACGTCTGCCGGTAATTGGCCCGAGACATGATATGCAGTGCCCGCAGGAGTCCCGCGAAATTATCACGGAACTTAGGAACCGCTGTGGTGACAAGATTGCAGAACCCATTCGGCGGCAATAGTATCTCGCCACAGGGGTTCACGCCATCAAACCACGGAGCCCGCCGCCTCGCGGCAGCGCCATTGACGAAACCGGGCTCGCTACCGCCACACTCCCAGATCATCTCCATGATGTCCCGGATTTGTCGCTTCGTAGGTTTGCTCCAGAACGTCAGCGAGTTATTGCTCTGCTGCCGATGCTCCTGATCATATAGGAACCAGTCCTTCTTCGCTCTCGCGAACTGCTCCCATCGCGGGTGACCCCAGTCCATCAGTGAAATCTGGGCAGACCGCCTGCTGGATAGCACTGTGCCAAGATGGTTGACAATGTCCAACAGATCGATCTCGTCGAGAAGGTCACCAGCCTTGGAGTTCATGATCTTGATGATCGCCCGGAATGCCACTTCAAGGGGTTTGGACCCGTTACAAATCCAGCCGTAACCCTTGAGACGCTTGCCGGGGCCACGAACATCGCTGAAGTCCAGCGTGAGCTGCCGAATGGCGTGACGCGGCGGATTGACGAGCTTACCGAGGGCTTTTGCCCACGCTTCAGCACTGTCGCCGATACGTATCGTCCAATACCAGCCATCCTCCTGATGCTCACATTCCTCTTCGTTCGCGGGATTACCGTGATAGTCAGCTGGCCGTTCGGACGAGATGATCTTCACATCCGTGATCGGACGCAGGAAACCATGCAACGTGCCGGCGACTGGCCGAAAACCTACACCGCAACCGTTCAACAACAACCAGAAGGTGTCGACGAACTGATACACCGTCTGAGCACGTGTGTAAGCGCAGTTAAACTGCGAGCAGGCTCGGTCTTTTCCGTACGGGGTGCCTCCGAGCCAGAGAGTCCGGCCAGCCACAAGGGCTTGGCGGGATGTTACGAGCTGCTGAAGTTCCTTCAACTCGTCGAGATTAGGAGTGCAGCCGTTGGTGTTCGCTGACTCCCATAAATGGAGATGATGATCGTAGGTAGCCCGTTTCGCGGTAACTTCCCACGTCTCCAGTTGGTTGCCCTCTTCATCCAAGGGCCTATTGTATGTTCTGCGTGTGATCGCTTCAGCGCGTGCAGATGGATCTGCCATTACCTGACCTCCACGGTACGAAACGCGGCCGGCGCGAACCGGTCGCTAGTATGATGATAAAGTTCCTATAAGTTGGGCACGTGCTTCGATTATAACAGCCACACGATCGGGAGAGAAGCCCGACTAGCCAGAAGCCTTGCCGCCGCACGCCATCAGGAACTCATAAAGTCGCTTCCGCCCACGAATTGGGTCTGAAAGTAGATCTGCCGAATCTTCGTAAAATATCTGCTTGCCGTCTTGGCTCTCCACGGACAGCCAATCGCCAGCAGGCAAAGCATCAGGATCATCCCCGTCACTCCACCCACTAACAATGACGTTACCGTTTTCCAGCCGCAGCTCAAAAGGGGATGTCATTTTCTCCTATTCCTTCCTCGGGTACGTCAACCTGCACGCTCCGTTTCTGCCGCGTCTCAAAGGACACTTCAGGGTTTTGCCGCCGCTCCCACATGTCAGTAACCCTGACAAACTCCGCGCGCATGCCGTCAAGTATGTCACGAGCCGGCTCCAAATCCAGCCCTTGGTAATTAGTACCGGGAATTGTTGACAGAATATCCATATCCGCGGCAGACTCGATCGCGTGCTCCAGCGTTTCGATCTTCGTACGCAGCACCGCGAGCGTCACCCACGGAAGCCCGAGAGCTGGCCCAGATACCAACTGTACCGAGGCGAGATCGTGCTCGAAGACGATGGCATCCCAGGATTCTTCCCCGAATAGCTTACACGCCTCCCAATCCTCGATCTCGCAAAGCTCCATACAGTTGGCCACAAGAGCCTCGAACGGCGAAATAGCCTCGTATAGCCGACCTGTCAACGAATCAACGCCGCGCTCGATATACTGCGAGGCTATCGCGAATTTGCGTAATTGCTTGGTAGTCATAGGTATTTCGCTTTCAACTCCTGGTCTAGGAAGTACGAACACCGTTGACGCGTCTTGACGGTCTGCCCAACATAATACTTCTTGAGCATCTTCTTGAGCTTCGTATCTTTGGATAGATCAACCAACTGCCACGTAAGCCGGGAAGCATCCCAGATACCGAGCGTAGACATCCACCCGGAATTGCCGTGAGCAGCCATCACCCAGTGCGTCCCGTCCTGGTTATGCCAGTAAGCGTCAAGGAAGAAGAAATCAGCAGATGCCGCGTCCCGCAGCTTAAAACCGCAGCCCGGGTCGGCCTCGCAGATCTTCACGACCTCCACCAGAGACATATCATCCCGAGCAAACAACTCCTGCGACGTGACCGGTTTAGGGATCAGTGTCGGTTGAAACTTCTTCGGCCGAGGCCGCTTCGATTTACTTTTCGCCATCGTCTACCATCTCCTCGCCCGCGATACTCAGCTTGTACTGAGCAGGAGGGAGCACCATTTCCATCGCCGGCCGAACGTCGGCAAACGACATCTGAAACACGGTAAGCGTCACACCGCCCAGCGGCAGCTGCTCCGTTTCGTCGACCGCACTGATGGTCACTTGGAACGGATGGAGGTCTCCCTCGTTGACCCAGTCAAGGACGGGGGAACACGAGGCACTGTCCAACCTGGAATCCCAGTGCTCGTCCAACAGCTTATCATGTGCCGCCCGGGTATCCACTGCGATCACGGAATCCGTCGCGATCAAGTGACGAGCGCCGCCCGAATCACTGTAATAGACGTGTGCCTTGAATCGACGTGGAAACTGGATCATATCGTATGGTACCCATTGCCACGCCATAACGTAAGCCCCAGGCTCGTCACCAGCGCTGACAACAGTAGGATCTTCGATTTCCAACCTGCCGTCCTCGTGAAACGCCTCCACCGCCGCTGCGATCAACAGCCGCTCACACGGGGTGTGCTTGCAGTCGCGATTACGCAGCATCACGATCGGATCAGTGTCGACCGTGTCACCAGCGCAGCGGTTTATGAACTCCTCAAAAACCGTGATCGAGATCGCCAACGACGTAATATGCTGTTGCAGCAGCGTCGAAACCTCGAAAGTTTCCATGCCCGACCCTTCAGCCAGTCCATCTCTCGCCTCGCACATACCCTCCCGGGCTGTCTTGACGATTTTAATAAATTGCCCAATATTCATTGAACATACTCCATATCCCACTCATCGTGGTCCTGCAACTGATCCTTGAACTTCCAGTAAGCGTACCGTCTCGCCAACTCTCGCTTGACGTACTCAGGTAGTCGGACCTGTGCAACACGCATGTCACGGACCCGTAGATCCCAGATATGATCGGTCGGACGCCGCATCTTCAGAAAATCGACATCCTTTATGAAAGCATTGTCCGGCGGCACCACGTGCGGGCACTCCGGTACTTCGACGTCGTTATCCGACGCCTGTAGATAAGCAGCGGTGGCCCAAGCCTCAGCCGCGTACTGATGGGTGGCACACCACCCCGTGATCGTTTCCAGCGGGATGTGCGGTATATCCACAAGCAGCAGCAGATCAGACAGCGTCTCGGGGTCTACCGAATCTTCAGTGTCACACAGCCCACCAGCATTGAGTACAATCTGCCGAAGCTGCTCCTCCGCGAAAGCCGCGGAAGCCATAAGTTCCTGGGCGCAGGTGAGCAGAAAACTGTCCTCCTCCTGCCCGCCGCCGTTGGACGCGATTTCATCCAACGCGCTAGCCACGTAAACCTGCTGAGCATCTCCGCTACCCAGCATCGAATCCAGCAGGTTGTACGTCGGCTGGCTCAGATTACTCGCGTTTGGTCGTTGCATCCGCACCGCCTCCGTCTAAATCGACAGTTCGCAAATTGCGACCGTCTGGTTTCCGTTTATAGTCAATGGCCATCCGGGATTTCGCCCTTTTCGATCGCGACGACCTTCAGACCGTAAGACTTGAGCGTCTCCATCAACAGCTCTGCATAAGCGAGAGCCGCCTCGTCCTGCGTCACCTCGTCGCGGAGGAACTGGGCGAACAGAATACGGGTCCGTTCGCGGACGTTGGTGATCGTGCTCGCGTCTTCGCCCATGACGCCGTCCGTCAGCGGTGTTGTCACCAGCTGCTTGACCGGTAACTTGTTCTCCCCCGCTGGTTCACTGGCGGAGATCCAGATCGGCACACCGTCATACGGGCTGACGGGGCCGTCGATCGCGGGATCATTGGAGAGCGTCTCCAGATAAGCCGTATCGAACCCGACGAGCGGGCCGCCGGCCAACCGGCGAATCTCGACGAGCTCCTCACCGCCGCCCGCCGCAATCGTGGCGGTGCCGACATAGGAGGTACTGGTAACACACGCGTTGGGCGTACGTGGCTCAGCCGCCGGCGACGTGCCATAGCACCCCACCTTGCGAACACTGGCCTCCCGTGGGATGCGGAAAAGGTCAAAAGACCCCTGACACGGTTCGTCATCGATCCGCTCCGCCACACGGTTACGACAAACCCGCAGCTCACCGCTCACAACAGCGACACCGTTGAGAAACACGAACACGTCGTGTATCAGCAGATCACCAAACTGGCAGTCATGATGCTGCCCCGCGGGGAAAATAATTTTCTGCATCATTCGTCTTCATCTCCATAATTGAGATCAATAGCGCGTAGATTCCGGCCACCATGCTGCGGCGGCGGAACAGGAGGACGCTCAATGGTATCACCCCAAAGGGCTAAACCGTGAGCGCCGAGTCGCCGCCGAAAGCCGGCAAGCGTGACCGGGCCAATATCTGGACAACCCAAGAAATCCGAAGCCGTGAACAGCAAGACGTCACGAACAGAACGAGGCGACTGAGTTTTTCCAAGACCAAGCCGCCGCATGGCATCAGCCACGCGGGCCGGTATCTTGTCACCGTAAAGGTTCGTCCACGGCTGACTCAAGATCGTTGCATCCTCGATACCGAGGCGGTCTTCGGGATCTTCCCCGAGGAACTCAAGCTGCGCGACCTCCAGGTCACTATGGGTCACCCGCTGGTGGAAGGCCACGGCCACATCATGCACCGCGTCAATTACCGTCTCGTGTGAGGCACCGGGTTGCAACAACAGCCTGTCGTAACCACCCGAGGCGATTACCTCCGTCACCAGCGCCCGGTAGGTTTGCGAATTGTCAATATACTGATCCCGCCACGCGATGGCGTCCAGCATCGCCTGCACCCACGACGCCTTATCCGTGACATAGCGGACGGTCCAACCGTGGTCATTCAACCGTTGGTGGTTATAAGCAAATGCCCGCCGCTTCAGCACACCCTCGGCGACAATTCGCACGTTAAGCCAACCGCGTCGCGTGTCGCGAGTTTGATAGATATTGGCATGCGACTGCGCAAGCGAGGCATCCGTAACATCCGCACCGTCCGGGACCGCCGGGAGATCCGTCACGAGCAACCCAAAGCGGGAAGCAACCGCCAACCGCGACTCTTGCCGCCCGGTCGCACGACCTTCCGTAAGACCCTGAAGCAGCCCAGCATCGAAGCCCGCGGCGTGCCCCTTATCATGACCCTTCTCGACGATCTCCTCGATCGACTGCTCCGCCTGCCACTTCATCTGTCTGACCTCTTCACCAGCCACCTCGACCAGAGAATAAGCCTGGCGCGCTGCGTCATCTATCGCTCGCGTCCGCAGCTGTTTGGACTTCTTCCAACCGCTCCGATAACCGGCCAAATAACCGATCGGATGGATGACCGCCTCGTGGAGCCATCTCACAAATCTTCCAAGCATATTCACCTCCTGTGAGTGACTAATTGGTTTCTAAGTACCGAAAACCCGTAATCCTAGTGGGTATCAAATACGCTGCTGTGAAACGTCTCACAGCGTTACGTGTGTGTTTACCTCGCTGTGAGACGTTTCACAGCAAAAGCAGGTCAAAGACATCCTCGCCTGCCAAAATGGCAAAAACCACCCTTAATGGGTACGAAAAACACCGAAAATATGTTAAGCTGGGTAGTTCAGAGACATAACTTTTCGAGATTCTCGTTGTAACTCCTCGCTGTCAAGGGTGTTATGATTTTAGGCTACAGGTTAAAGGGACATGTTCGTTTAACCTATTAACATATCTAAAGATATGTAGTCTCTTACGAGGAGGGCCGCCCTGACGGACGTCCGCCTCGAAGAGTGACGGTACGAGGAGAGGAAAACTGAGCCGCGGCGTGTACCCTCATTTATAGTGTAGGCACGCCACCCGAGGCCGGTTCGACCTCGTCTTCGTCGTCATCTTCTTCGATGTCGTCGATGTCGTCAACCGAGATCACGGGCGGGTTGAAATACACGTTGACGTACTGCGCGTCGTCCGAGGGTACCACCGGGACATGCTCTGGCAGCAGCGCTTGGAATTGTGCTACCGCCTCTTCGGGCGAATCGGCGGTTACTTCGCCGCCGAGACCAACCGGTCCTTTACTGCTGTCGCCAAGACTGAAATGATATTTGGGCATTTGGATTTCCTTTCTGTCACACTGGGCTTACTCTTGGCCCTGTGTCTGCGCTGTTGGTTTCATTTTCGTAAGTCCTTTTTCGCTGAACAGCACCGTGACAGCGTCCACGGGGCCTTCCGGCGAGTCAATGCGGACCTCGACGACGAATGACGCCCCAAGCGCTCGGATCGCCGCAGCGGCGTCCTCAGGCGTGTCAGCCGTGACACTCACAGCGACGGTCGCGCTGGTTTCCTTGTGGCTTCCGGTAGCCTCAAATTTGTAATCTGTCATGATTTTCCTTTCGGTCACACTGGGAGTTGACTGGGAGTTGACTGGGGGTTCGTTTTGGTAAGAAAAACTGCGTACGGATTTCCACCCGTGCTTTGCCCCGATTGGGGTAAGTGGGCCGGCTAGGCCTCCAGGTATTCAAGCGCTTGGCGCCGCGCGTCTGCGAGCTCCTTCCGCTCTCGCAGCAGGCCGCGAAGCATGTTGACTTCCCGGAAGGCATCACGCAGCGAGTGATTCTCTGGCAGCGCCTCGATCTCCGAGGCGAGCTTATCCAGCTCGTCCATCCGGTACTTGGTACACATCAGGTGGTTACGCAGGGAGTTCCGATCGCCCCAGCCGTCCCCGGTATCCTGGATGCAACACTTTACGCGTGTTCGCATTTCTTCGATTTGTGGCGTCATATGTCGCCTCCTTTCGTTTTGTGATTATAGTGGACCCGACGGGGCTCGAACCCGCACGGCAGTTGCGCCTCATCCGCTGCTAGGGAAAAATAACCCTGCCCGCGGTAGTGGCTCACCTCGCATTACCGGCTCTGCCAGTTAAGCTACGGGCCCGTTTCGCAAGTGCTTTGCGTATCTTCGTGACGTTCGCGGCTGTAAACAACCGCCGGCCAAACATCTGGTAAGTGGCCCCAGGAATGACCTTTCGCCGAATTAGGTAATTCAGCTTCCATCGTGGGATACCAAAAATCTCAGCCACTTCGCGGCTCTGGTAGAGTCGTGCCGTCATCTTTTTCTCCAAAATAAAGGATTTTGTTGCGGCGGTAATTGATGTTTACCGCTCAACCTTTAAGGGAAAAGCAACGAAGCTCGCTCTAACGCGTTGGTGTTTAAGGTGTTACGACGTCCCCGGTTTCTTTCAGACAAATCGTCCGGTTTTCCCAGGGTAGGCGAAACTGCGTACGGATTTCCACCTGAGTGGTCTTTTTGGTACGCTCGTTGAAACATTTGCTCGCCCGCGTAAGATGTCATAGTGTTATACGAAACATTTCACGAAACTGTAACTGCTTTACCTGTAACAGGTTAGCGGGAAACAGGGCAGCCAACGGGCGTACCAGCCTACCCACGCTGAGGGGTAGACTGGGAGTTGACTGGGAGTTGACTGGGAGTTCAAATCGTCCGGTTTTCCCAGGGATGGTTTATCCGCCGCCGTCCAGATCGATCACTCGCGGCTGCCGTCCAACCTCCCGCACGGGTCGGGATACCACGCCGGCAATTTCCACACGCGGTAGGCCGAGTATGTTTGCGAACTGCTCCGCGTTCTGCTCGGCGTCCGCACCGGCCTGCCGCATCAGGCGACGCCGCGAGGCCGCCTGTAACGCGTCGGGGCTCTCCGCCCGCGAGGCCGCAAACACCGCCACCCACGACGTCGGGGGGTTAGGTAATTCAATGACTTCCATCGTGTCAATATCGAAAGGTTCGCCGGCGTTGCCGAGGAAGGAGCACGTAGGCTCGCCTTCGTCGTCCTTGTAGTCTTCGAGGTCCTGCTCTGACACCAAGTACCTGTCGAGCTTGTCGGCGTCTACAGCGGCATCTAGGGCCTCCTGGAGCGAACTCCCAAAAACCACACAAACGGGGGAGCCGTGGTCGTGTAACAGCCACGGCCGGACGTTGTGAGGGTTCGACTCGTTGGACGGAATCCAATCGTCGAGCTCCGCAACGTCCTCGTCACTGAACGTGATCATGCCGTAGGTGAACTCCATCAGACAGAGAGCTCCTCAGGTGGGGACACGGCGAGCCACCCAAGGACCCGCAGCGCTTCCACCAGCATCTGGCCGCAGTAGTCATCGCCGTGCTCCGCCTGCAATTTCTCGCGGGCCGTGATGACGTGAGCATGGAATGAGTCCACGGCGTGTGCCGGGATCTGGAAGGCCCCGACCGCCAAATGTTCGCCGTGCGCGACCGACTGCGCGTCCATGAGTACCACGGACTTGTAGGCGTCGAGATTCTCGATCGTGCCGATCCCGATAGCGACATCGGCAGCGAGCGGGTGAGCGAAGCCAGACGCTTCGGCGTCCATCACCGCGTGGGTGATCGCATTACGCACCGCCAGCTTGACCTTTTGCAGCATGTGCGGCAGCCCGGTCATGTCCACCTGACACGTGACGAGTATCTGCTCTTCGTGCGACTCGTCCGGTCCGAGCAGCGTCGGGTACGTGTGTGGGTAGATGGTTTCCTGATCCATATCGTCCCAGCCAAGCTGCTGTGCGACATCATCAAAGCCCTGCTTGGTGTGATCGCACACCAGCTTCGTGAGCATCCTGGCACACTTCCGGCAAAACACGTAGGGGACATCATGGTCCATCGAGTCGATTCTGGGCACGCGACTGTGCCGCAGCAGTTCGATGTTCTCGCCGCACGATACGTAGGTCGGCGAGAGTTTGGTGGTCCCACAGCTGTCGCAGCATGGGATCTTAGTGAGTGTGGACATTTACTGCCTCCTTCATTCTTCGGATCTTCGGTTGTAAAAGGCGTCAACCAGTCGGTCGACGTCAGTAGCACCCGCCGGGTGGCAAATGTCTGCTTGGTAGACGAACGCCGATATTTGCGTACCGTTCGCGTCTGTTGCACACACGAGCTCTTCCTCTGCCGCCGTCTGAGTGTCGCGGTCAACCACGAGAAACGTCGTCAACGGTATCATGTCGTACGGGCAGCGGATGTCCTGGACTGACCCGCCGTGAACTGAAACCACGACAAGGGGATTATCCAACATCGCGATGACCCGATCGGCGAGAGTCTCGGTCTGGCAGGTGGCGAGCAGGTCCTCCGGTTCCCCGGGGATACGTCGCTCGACACGCCATCGGTCGTTCGCCCGGTTGTGCCGCTTCACCAGATTGCCATCTTCCTGTTCGCCCGACACGGCTGGGCCGCGGACCGGTAGGACGTCAGTAATAGGCCGAGGCATCTCAGTAGGCCCCAGCGGTATCTCGCTGCACGGGTTGTTGGTACGCGGTACGTCAAAGAGCGCCCCCGGCGATGACACGTATTCCGTAACAGCCCACGTGATCACTGTCGGAACCATTCCGCTGTTGGAATCCGGGACGCTGTTGCCCCGCATCTCTCGCTGTATATCGCCGCGGGTGTACCACTCCTGCCCGTGGGTCGTATCACCGCGCTGTAAATAGCCTTGTATGAGTTCGCCGATGCGGTTTTGCCCGACGTAGCAGCTAAGTCGCTCAGATATGGCAGCCACCGGAACTACTAAACCTTCCGGTTCGCGCGACACCCGTATGTGGTTGCCGGCGTTATCCAACTGCACGATTGTCCGATGCCACTGATCGTCGTCGCCGAGCCGATTTGCGTGCAAGATCAAGTGCCATGCCATTATTTAGGTTTCCCCTCCCGGGTTCGACCGAGCTCCTGCAACTCCCACATCCGTAACGCTTTCCGCATCCGCCAGCTGAGCGGCACGATTACGCATGCGCCGACAATGGACATGATCCGTGTCGGTAGCGGTGTCTCGGGCAGGCAGATCAATAAAAGCAACAGCCCCGTAACGAGGCCAGTCAGAAAGTACGCGAAATGCCCGAGGCATCGCATCCGACCCACGCGTACAGCTCGCGATTGTTCTGTTTCTTGCTGTCTCATTATTCAGGTGTCCTCTCCAGGCGCCGTACCAACTCCCACCCAGCGGCGGTGTCGGCAGGATTCACCTTTCGTCGCCAGATCATAGCGAATGTTGGTTGTAGTGACCCAGACCGCGCGTCGTCGAGGAGCCGCATGGCGTACGCCACCAGCGGCTCCAGGTTCTTGCGGTACTGGTAGCCGTAGTCCACACCTGCTCGCCGCAGCTGTAGACGGTAGTTGGTCGAGCCCCGAACGGTCTCGTTAGTCATCCTCGTCGACATAGAAATTCTCCCCACCCTCCGGGCAGTTCTCGCGAAGCAGTGCGAGGCTTCGCTTGATCGAATTGTCTCCGGTGCCGAAACTCTCTTCGGAATGGCCACATTCTTTACAGGTGACACAAACACCGGGAATCATATTACCTGAATCGTTTTCGAGCTCAACGAACTCGACAGTGCATTCAATCTTTTCCCGCATTGGGATCTTCCTTTGCTAGTCTGCGCGGCCCCTCGTTGTCTGCCAGGAGCGGGGCCATGCTTGGGTGAATCGGCTCATCGCCGGTAACTTGGTAAATCTGTCGTTCATCCGGGACCATTGAGGCCTGCTCGTAGCCGGCCTTGGTGATGTGCCCGAGGTCGATGTTGAAGGCCACGAGCTGGGCAGGGTGATCGCCTGGGTGCATCGTGTGGTAGTGATCTTCGACCCGCGGAGAGTCACCGAACTCATCCAGCTCGTCGATGTCGAAGACGTCTTCCTCGGACCCGTCCCAGATGTGTGGCGACATCGCCACCATGCAGGTCGAGAGACAGTCGTCATCCTTCTCGGCCCAGTACACGGAGATCCCGTTGTGGGTGACGAGCAGGCCCTTGTCTTCGTCGGTTTCTGTGTCGATGATGTCAATGCTCGTATCAAGCAGCAGGTCTGGTACCGGCGGAGCGGTGTGCGGTCTGGTGCCGGTGCCGAGCAGAATCAACGCCAACAGGTGGCGGCGGCTGCCCTTAGCGGCTTCCGTCACGACGTGGAGCACCGCCGCATTGTCGCTGTCAAACTTGGCGTCTTTTCTGGTGCGTGTGAGCTGAACTTTCCCGTAAGCATCATTTGCACCGAGTACCCAGCCCTCTCCTCGCGACGCGTCGTCATCGTCCGTTGTCCAGTATTTAGAGTAATTAGTTAGCATTCAGATTATCTCCCTCAACTCAATACAGCATTGATGTAGGATGGCCATGTATATCCACCACGTGGTCTGTACGTCGTCCGGCAAAAACACCGGAAGCGGCGGGTACTGCATGCGACACAAGCGATCAACTGCCAGTGTCATCACACGTTTCTTTAGATCCGCCCAGTTGCGGATCATTTGCGAACGCAGCATTGAATCCTGCTCGCAGATGTAATCTCGCAACTCGTCGAACGTGTTGCTAAGAGGTCGCTCCCAGATGAAGAAGGAATCGTGGACGGCCCACGCCCGCGACTCGCCCGCATGTCTTGCGAGTTCAGCGAAGAACGGCGTGAGCGACTCTCCACGTTTCTCTGCGTCTTCGGCAGCTTCCGCCACGGTAATATCACCGTAGCGGGTTAGCATGTCGTCAATACGACGGTGGATAAATTTACCCACTATTCTGTACGCGTGAAGGTAAAACAGTCCGCACCCTTGATACGGTTGCCGACGAAGGTTCGACCATTACGCCGGAACGTGATTCGGCGACCGGCGACCGTGACGTCCTCGCTGACAGTCAGACCGGTCCACGTCCGCACTATCTGCATTTTTCCCATATTCTTCAGGTAGAACATACCCTCTTGGCCGATCTCGCAGCGGTCGTCCAGCCCGGCGATCAACGCTTCGTCCAACAGTTTGTTGTGGATCTTGGCGTTCTCTTCCGAGACGTCGACTTTGCCGAGATTTGGTTCGTAAGTACCACGCTCCTTGAACACCATCAGGTGTCCGAGGAGCTGATCATCAGCGGTCGTGATCAGTGAGCCCACATGCTTGAGTTCAGTCGTCATCAGTTCATTCTCCTTCATGGATTGAACGTGTAGAAATTAAGACGGGTCTTCCGTCAGTCTTACTGTGATAACATGATCGTCTTCGACCACAGCAGGCGGCACGGCCATGTGTGCCATGTAGAGCAGGGAGAGGCCAAGGGCCGCGGCCCACATGGCGAGATGAAATCGACCGGCGTGGATCGCGCAGAACGAGATACCGACACCGAGACCGCCAATAGTTCCTAGAATTTCACAAAGTAACATAGAGATTCCTTTCATGCAGTTTCCTTACACCGTCCGACTAATACCGTCCGGCGGTAGCGTCTTCCCAGTCTAATTCCGGTCGACCTTTTAAGCACCATAACGCGTGCAGTGCGTCGTACCGACCGTGGATGTAATTGATAGCATCCAGGAATTCCGGGTGGTGGAGCTGTGCCCACTCCACTAACTCAAAAATACTAGGTTCATACGTAGTCTTGTCAGCCAATTGACACCTCCTAACTAGGGCATTGCGTCGTAGTCCACGATATTCTGCGTGGGCGGCGAGACAGCTAAGACCTCAACAAGCATGTACCGTGGCTGGAAAACACCCAGACACGCGGAACACGTGTAATCTGCGAACGCTGCACCACCCTTCGTGAGCAGCCGCCCGCCCGTGATGTCGTCACAACCGCAATGCGGGCAACGTACACCGCCGCCGCGAATGAAGTCTTCAGCGTGGGTAGCTGTCAACTCTTTGTAGGCGCCGCGCTCGATCGTGAGCCGATACACGTTCTTGGCGTGTTCGAGCTCGTACTCCTGATCAATGGGGCTCGGCCAGCCGCACGAGTGTCGCAGCTCTTCGCCTTTCTTATTCAGCAAGTACAGATCCAGCACCGGGCAGCCGCCGTCGGCGTGTGCTTTGACCGTCAGACGCATCCGTGTGCCGTCCTTGAAGGACTCGTTAAATTCATGTACAACCTCGCCGGGTCGACGGGGTTCACTTAACCCGTTGTCAAGATCATCGTTGATTCCAGTGACCTGACGCCCTTCCAGGTGCATGGTTTTACTATACAGCATGCTGTTTCTCACTTTCATCATGCGGCTTGTCCACCTCGATAACACGCTGCCGCTCCACCGGGAGGCCGGCGGCTTTTGCAACGAGTTGCATCGTGGCGTCCATCTTAGCCGCCTTGCCATTGGTTCCGTGAATATCGTCTCGCGTATCGATCATATCCTGGAGGAACTTCGGTGTCGGCATGGCGTCATTCTTGCCAGCTTCCTGCACGCGTATGGCTGCATCCAGCAGCTCACGACATGGAAGCATAGGCCGCGACGGAATCATACTGACCGAGGTGCCATACCAGTTAATGCCATGCTCCCGAAGGAGCACGTGGGCCCGCTCCTCATAGAAGCATACCTGACCATTATTGGCCCGGTACGCCTTGACGAAGTCGCGTTGCCACGGCTCCATGTGCTGCCTTTGCAGCCACTGCTTAGCTCGCCGGAAATCAGCCACCATAGACCAGCGACGTAGGAAACTGTCGATAAACTCGGCGGTCATCCAGCCTGTTTCCCACTTATGTTTGCCGCCCGGCTTGGGGGCAGGCCGTGGTTGGTACGCATCCTCAACTCTGCGTGTGAACAAGCCTCGTAGGATGTCATGAAATGACATATCATTAGCTCGGCCGACGTCGTACGCGTTGAGCCCATTGCTCACGCCCTCGCTGATGTCCGCGAAATGCTCGAACGCGTGGTCTTGCAGGTTGTAATCCACGTGAGGGTCGGTAGCGAGGTAATCCGCGGCTTCGAGCCCTACGTCCGACATACCGTTCTCACGACGCCTGCGTCTTTCAGCACCCAGCCGGTCGCAGAAATCATCTGCGAGCCCTTCCAGGTACTCTTCGTCTGTCAGGTACTGACGATCGTCCATCGCATCACCAGCCGTAACGATCCTATCGCCATGCCAGCTGCCGGCAAACGTCGGCACGATGGTACGACACATAATCATCTCGTCGTCTTCGGTACGCTCATGCCGATGGTTGTAGGGGCCAGCCCACTCTGCATGTATCATTTCCCACGGTTCCGGGTCGAACTTGGTTTGCTTATCCGACTCGTACACAGTGCGGCAGAGGTCTCCCATGCCTTCGCCGTTGCCGCAAGCAGTCAGGACGGCGAGGGCGGTCATAATGCCGTCGCTTGAACATCCGAATTCCAGCAACTTACTGCCGTCCCCAAACGGGTGCGGCGAGATAAATTCCTTCTTGTCGAGGTTCACGATCACGTAATACTGGCCCATTATTCAGTCCAGTTCTGCATTTCTTTTTTGAGATTTCTGTAAACGTAACGTGCCGTCACGTCTTCGCGTGCTGGTGTGTTAATCACCGAGTATCCGACAGCTTCCAGCGACCAGACCACTTCACTCGCAACCTCGTGACGCGCCTCATTCTGCGCGTACACGTAGTCGTCAATGCCGCCGCAGGAGCTTTCATATTCGTTATCATGCTTAATGACGAATTCACAATGCACCCGCCACCACTCCCAGCCGTTGAGATACCACTGGGTCAGCTGCGCAACGTAGCGGCGTTCCCAGAGTGCTGTCATCTCAGCAGCTACTTGCTTGCTGGCGCCGTTATATCGCATGTGCTGGAAGAATCCAGCTTTATTATCCTGCGCATGATCGCAGTCCTTGATATGCACACGAAACGTCTCGCCGTCAGAGTGGGCGTAGCCCTGACACTCCTGAAACTGATCAGACGTCGTGCGACTGTAACCGACGTTACATTTATGGCACCACTCTGTGAACATTTCGCGACTGTGGTCCCAGCCGTCATTCTCCACCCACGGAGCGGTCATCCCCTCATCTTGCGACACGAGCGTGGCTTCAAACACGTCGTCGTATTCAATAAAACACGGCATGGAGACCTTACTAGCCTCCTCGACCGTTACTAGACCGTGCGTACCTGTGTTAGTACACGAAGTTTTCGTCTCAATATGCAGGGTGCTGTCTTCACGCCACCGCGATTCGGTGGTGTGAAAACCGCCGCCCTCCCGTTCCGTTACTGTCCGAAACTCCTCTTCCGGGGCATCCGGGGTGAGGGGATCTAAGACGATGGAACGCAGTTGCCGCATCAGCTTTCGTCCGCGTTTTCGTCCGCGGCTTCGCCCTCGGCCGACTCCGTACCAAGATCAAAAGTCCGATCCTCTTCGTCGTCATCGGATGAACCTTCATCCGGGGATGGTGGTGACAGGTCTTCCGCCACGCTGTCCCAGAAATTTTTGATCCGATCGGCAACCGACCCGTCGAGGATCTGTTCCTCTCCGCTGTGATAGCAGATGCGGATACTCACGTCGCCCGCGTTCTCCGGTTCCGCGTCAGCGATATACGCTATCGAGAACATGTTAATTCGGATGCTGCTGGCCGGTATCGTTATGAATGGCATTGTTGACATTTTCCGTGTGCTCCTCTGATGGATTGATGTGATAGATGTCGATCGCCTCACCCGTCTCCGGGTCAGCAAATCGAATCTGGGCAACGGCCTCCAAGGCTCGCTGCGTGATGCCTTCCGGGAAGTCAACGTGCTTCGCGGCCTGCTGGAGCTCCCGCCGGGCCATGCCGGCGATCAGATCCGCAGTCCAGTTAAGCTGTGACGTCGAGCGGTTGGCCCAATGAAAGTGGCAGTGGTAGCCGAGCCGCCGAAACTCTCGCATGGCGGACCAGTACGCAATGTTAGCCCGTGGCAGCTCGCCACTAGGCATCATTGCTTTCGTGCCCCAGCGGGCGACGGTCTGGCTGTCCGTGATAATATGGACGTTGATCAGCCCACGAGTACGCAGACGCTCACGGCCATATTTTGCGTCAAACCAAGACAGGGCCTGAAGATACGGCATCGACTCCGCGGAGTTGATTGAGCCGAGATTCATCGCGCCCCACACGATCTTGCGGAAGCGGGTCTGGCTGTCTATGAGCACACCAGACCAGCCGCAAGCAGTGTTCCAGCCTGCGCCGCTGCCATCGCCTACAATGAGCAAATCCCACTTGGGTGAGCCGATACGCTCAAGAACCGCCTGGAGTAGCTCCACCTCCGGGACTCGGTGTTTGTCCGGCTTCGAGCGACTGGAGTTCCTGCTTTTTGCCATCGATCTGCTCCTGGAGATTTGCAATTTCCAACTGCATACCTCCCATGTGTTTGTCAATCTCCCGAATCGTCTCAAACGCATTTTCGAGCTGGATGCGGAGACAACCATGCAGCTGCATGCTCATGTGCATGATCTCGGCCGGCTGTCGAAGCGGCCCGTTGCGTCCCATGATCACGCCGAACGGCAGACGATCTTGTGGTATTTCGTAACTGGGGACGATCGCGACCCCTTCGAGCTCTGGCACCAGTTGCAGCAGATCACCAGCGAATTGCTGTGCTCTCTCCACAACTTCATCAGAGAATGCCTTGCGTACCGGAATGATAGGCTCCGTCGCGGCGGTAGGTTCATCACTACTCATCGATCATACCTCGCATCTGGGAATAAAGCGTTAAGAAGCGTACCCGCCCTACTCGCGGCGAGCGAGTAGACGGGCAGCTTCAAAAGAAAAACAGCCCAGGTCGCAGTTACGAACAGGGCTGGGAAAAAACACAACAACGCCAACAAATACGGCGTATGATGGGAAAGGCAGAAGCTGCACGACACCAGCTCTGCTAGGATCGGTGGTACGAGCTTGTCCGCGACACGCATAAGAAACGGAAGTTTCTCTCCGCCATCGTCGTCGTCGATGGGTGTGTCGTCAACGGGGATACTGGTGGGCGGTTCATCAGCCTTATCTTGAAAGAAGGCTCGCCAGTCGGCGAAGATGCTACCGTTTTTCCACACGTCTACCAGCCCGGAGGCGGCCAAGGTCAAAACTAGAAAATCAAGAAGACTCATGTTCTCGCTCTTTTTCTCTGTCGAGGGTTAGCGCGAGAGATTCTACGCGGCTGTGGTTGGGGCTGTGGTCGCGGTTGTCCCGCTTTCACTGCCGCCGCCGCTTCCTCGCTGTCGATGTCTTTTTGATCTAGTTGGTTGCAAAAATGCGACACAAAGTAAATTGCGACTCCGCACACGATTCCCGGTACTATCAAACCCGTGACGACCATGAAAAGTCCCACGGCGGGTATCGTAACACTTGCGTAGCCTGCGAACGTCTCTTCGCCTGTTCGCATGGTAATCCTTTCACCGGCAGCCCTCGGGCTTTCCGCTAGGTGATCTCCTCCTCGCCTATTCCCCAAGGCCAGGGCGAAGTGTGACCCGCGTCCGGCGGGTGATCGTTCTCACGCTGGAGAACGTCTGGGGTAGGGAACGGCGGTGACAGCGGAATTGTATGCACCAAATTGTCACATAGGTTCGATCGAGGCGTGGGGAGACGCCGCGTATTTCGCCCAGCTGGCAGCCTGCGCTCTTGATAAAGTTTGGCTGATCCACTCAAATTAGGTGTTTCTGGCATGGTTCTACTCCGTTTCGCATTTGCAATAAAGCTCGAACTATGCCTATAATAACCGCTAACACCCAGGTAACGCAAGGTTAGGGCGTCGGACTTTGTGGCTTCCGAGCCACGGGACCGCCTTCTACCGCGGGTGCTGAGGACGCAGGGGACCGCAAAGAACCGAGTCCCTTGCAGATCGCGACACAAAGACACCACAGTGCGGTAAGTAGGCCCACGACTACGCTCCAAGCGTAGGTAGCCAATGTTTCACAGCCGTTTTCAAACCATTGAAATCCCGGCTCTTCCGGCGCTTCGCCAGATTTTGTATCATAATCCATGTCAATAATAACTCCAAATCCTTTGCAGGATCATCGTCGCTCCGCACTTTCCAACAGAGAAGTAAGTTCCATTCTCTCAGATCTGGAAGCCCAGAAAGTATCTGGGAGGACGCAAGGCAACGTCGATCGAATTATCCAGCTACGCAGGCTGGCCGAGGCGGGGGCAGTTCAAACGCTAGAACCGCTGTTACCCCTCTGTCTTACTCTTCAAGGAAAACCATACGAATTAAGCGATCACTTTCCGTTTTCGCCGGTTTTCAATGTCTCGATGCCGTCGAACCTATTGCTCAAGACAGGGCGGCAGGTATCTAAGTCGACATCGCTGGCCAGTCACGGTGTGATGTTAGCCAACGCCATTCCGTTCTTCCGCACACTTTATATCACGCCGCTCTACGAGCAGATTCGGCGATTCTCCAACAACTACGTGCGACCGTTTATCGATCGTTCTCCGATCAAGTCGCTGTGGTCTGGGACGAACACTGAGAACTCGGTGTTACAGCGGTCGTTCAAAAACCTATCGTCGATGCTGTTCAGCTTCGCGTTGATGGACGCCGATCGGGTGCGTGGTATCTCGGCGGACAAGATTTGCATTGATGAAGTCCAGGACATGGACCCCGATCACATCCCCATTATCCGAGAAGTTATGAGCCACTCGGATTGGGGCCTTATGCAGACAACTGGAACGCCAAAATCCCTGGATAATCCAATCGAGGGCATCTGGCGTCGTAGTTCGCAAGCGGAATGGTTCATACCGTGTTACTCGTGTGGGGCTTGGAATATCCCGTCGCTGGAGTTTCATGTTTACGATATGATTGGGCCAGTACATGATGACATATCTGAATCCTGTCCTGGTGTAATCTGCCACAAATGCAGACGTCCGATCTTCCCGCGACACGGACACTGGGTACACCGGTATCCGCAACGTCGTTGGCAGCTCGCCGGCTTCCACGTCCCGCAGATCGTTATGCCGTTGCACTATGGCAGGCGGGATAAATGGGCGGAACTTGTTGCGAAGCAGGGCGGCTGGGGAAATACCACAGCCTCCACGTTCGCCAACGAAGTATTAGGCGAGTCTATCGATGCTGGTCAAAAACTAATCTCGGAGACAGAGCTGCGAGCGGCTTCAACACTTGAGTGGCGTAACGACCCAGACAGGCCATGCGACGCCGTGATAAATCGCTTGCAGCATTACGAACAGCGAGTGTTGGCAGTAGACTGGGGCGGCGGTGGCCAAGACGGCGTATCCTTCACCACGGTAGCGGCGCTAGGTTACACGTCGGCCGGACAGATTCACGTGCTGTGGGGCAAGCGGATGATCGCCTCGCAGGAACACCTTCGGGAGGCCCGAGAGATCCTGCATTGGCTACAAGTATTCCGCTGTGACCTAATGGCCCATGACTACACTGGCGCTGGTGTCGTCCGCGAGACCGTAATGGTTCAAGCTGGTTTCGACCTTGAGCGAGTGATGGCCATTCAGTATGTCCGAGCCGCCGCCAACAATCTAATGCGGTTCGTACCGCCGTCCGTGCTGCACAACCGCGCACATTACCGCTTGGATAAAACGCGATCGATACTTTATATGATGCAAGCAATCAAGTTACGACTGCTGCAATTTTTCCAGTATGATTACAACAACGATGATGACGCTGGGTTGATCAATGACTTCCTAGCGCTCGTTGAAGAGAAGACCGAAAGCCGGCTGGCAGGTGACATCTACACCATCACACGCAACCCGATGCTCTCGGACGACTTCGCCCAATCTGTGAACATCGGGTGCTCTGCCATCTGGCATGCGAACAATAGCTGGCCAAATTTCGCTGAAGCTGCCTCGATAGGCCGTATTAACTCCAGCCAAATTATAGCCACGGGTTCGCGAGAGTATGGATGGGACGAAGATCAGACGATGCGAGGCTTCTTCAATCAGCCTTAAAAGTCTGTAGGCCGTACCGTTTCACATTCTTCGTCGTCCTCGTCGTCATTCATGGGAATGATGGCCATGTGCAGCCACATGCCATTGTGTAGTTCTGAAGCGTTCGCGACGTTTTGCCATCGCTCCGGGACACCAAAATCGATGCTACGGAGTTCAACGGTATACTCGTCGGGACCTTCGTCGACGTCGATCGAGATGATCGCATCGTCGGGCAATTCAGCGATTGCTTTTCTGATTTCTCGAATGGTTATGTTTGGCATTACATCTCGTCGTCATTCATGGCCGAATTCGTCGTCGTCTTCTTCGTCGTAGTCTTCGTCGAAGTCGTCGTCGAAATCATCCTCGTCCCATTCCTCTTCGTCCTCGTCAACCGCGTCGGTCGATTGCTCGATAGGCAAGATCACTGGGTCGAATTGTGGTACGATAGTGTCAGCGCGTGTGGCTGCTTCCATCGCGTGGCCGTCAAGTATACCAAAAGCCTCAGGCAGCTCCTCGGGACAGAGATCGTCTTCGAGGTTAGGATAGAGGCAAAATGGGACGTCGACCACGGGAATCATCAAGTCGCTTGACATTTGGATCTCCAATTCGTTAGTTCTTGGTTAAACCACGGCTCGGGTACGAGCCATCCTTGTTCATCCTTGTATGGCGACTCACCCACGAGTACGCCTAGTTCTTCCAACGAACGTGTGATTAGTAAGAGATCTGGACGTAGGCCACCCGCCTTATGCACAGCATCGCTGAGCATGTTTTGGGATACCCATATCACCGGCACGTCACGCGTCTCGCTAGACACGATGGCGTGCTGTCTCTGCTTTGCGTCGTCATGAGACGCTCTTGTATAGTCCAATTTTCCGTCACGGTGAAGCCGGAAAATGAGATGCAAGAAGTGACTAGCCGGCGGGCCGGTAGCCGGTGTGACCAGTACGGATTTTGCGGCTTGCACCGCGTCACTGTTACCGCCAACGCTGTAAAACCATTCTGCCATGTCATCCAGCACGTTGATGATCAGATCATCGCAGTCGTCTGCCAGCAGCAGATTCCGCTGGTATATGTCGCGAAGGTAGTTTGGCAGCACGTAGGGTGCGGCGTGTTGGGATAGTTGCATCGACCCGAGTTTTCGGTCGCAATGAATCATATTCCACCCGCCGCGGCTGGCCAGCACACGATTTGCTGCCCACGGTAACGCCACGATAATATTCTGAGCTTCTGGGGAGTCCAACCATTCTCCACACTTGTTTACGTCACACAGGATCGTAGGCCAGAGATACTGGTTGACCTGCGAGCAGATCCCTGCCAGCGGTGCGTGGCCTTTTGCCGCTGGCACAGACACGCACCCGAGCCGGGAGGCCGCCGCTGCTCCGACTGACTGACCCCCATCCCCGTCAAGCAGTAGCCCGACAGGTTTACGGCGCAGCGCCGGAGCTAGTAAGTTAGAACCTACTGCGGCCGCCGTTGCCCAGAACAGAGCTGTTTCATCATTCACATCACTGAGCGATTCCATGTGCTTTCTCGGGAAATTGCCCGGTTTCGGGATGTCTTTCGCCGGCACGCGTTCATTGTCAAACAGGCAAGCATATTTGTCCGTAACCTCGCCGTTTCGGCATATTGAGAATTGCGGAAAATTAAACTGCCTATTTCGTTCGTCCCAGCCCACCACCTCAACGCCATGAATGAATTCAGGCGTGTGGAACGCGATAGCCAGCTGGAATGATTTAGTGTTCCATGATGGGTAATATTCCAGCACACCAACCTGTAGCTCGTCGCGGAGATAGTCATGTGCCCACTTGAGCAAACCCTTCTCCACAACGTCGGCCCGCGCGGTGAACGGGTACACATGACCGTGGAATTTGATCGTGCCACGGTGATAACTTCTATGGTCCGCAGTAGTTAGAACCTGTTCGACACGGATAATCGCGTTGCAGATGCGATCATTCCCGCGTTCGACATACCACCCGTCATTCTTCTCGAATAACCAACGGTTCTCGAACCGCACCCTGGCACCGTGCGAACGGTTACGTTCGATGTACTCCAGGCGTTCTCGAAGCTCCGGGTCACAGCCTTTGATAAACTCTGCGAGGTCACGACCTTGTAGCTCCATGTCTGTCAAAAGTATTGACTCGATTTCAGCTTTCGGCATGTCACGCAGCAGTTGCCGCAACGCGGTGGCCCACGGCTGGGCGCTCCATTTCATCTGGTCCAGCCACTCTTCCGGCCCGCGGTGCCGCATGTCCTTCGCTATTTCCTTCCCGGAAACGTCGATGAGCGACACCTTAGCGTTGGCCCGTTTGGCGTGAAGAATTGCCGCGACAGCGTTGTCATTCCCCCAGCAAACTAAATCTTCGTGGCCTAGCCAGTTCCAGACGTCTGCTGTTTCATAATTCTCGTCCTTGTAGGCTACCGCGATCGGGAGCGGGCGGAAATGATCTTTCATGTACCGCATTTGCAAGCGGATGGCGAACTCGTGATCGGTAAATATAAAACCGGTATGCCCCAACCGGGGCAGCGGGGGAAGCATCAGTGAGTCGAGCATCGCGAGCCCTGACTCGTTGCCACATCCAAAATTTGCCAAATGTCGGTAAAAGAAGTCACGTGACGGATCTCCGTCACGCCCAATTAACATAAATCCGCAGATTCTACCAGGAACATCGTAATGTGGCATGACCAGCATGTCTTGCCACTGGGACCCCGGCATGAGATGACTCACACAAGACGTGCCGGATCGCTTCCCGCCTTTGCTGCCACTGGCAGCCACTCGGGCGTCAGATTTAGCCACGGTGTGTGGCATTACCAGCTCCATGAGCTTCGATCTTGTGCTAGATCCAATAAATTGCCCGCCTTTTCGCGGCCAGTCTTCACTCCACCGGCCCACGCTATATCGCCCCTGGAGCATGGACAACTCGGGTGAATCGCACTTTACATGGCACGCCTGAGCGTCCTGCCAGAAGGCCGCCACACGCTGTGGGTACTTGACGTGGTCTTTGATATAGTCCCTAATAACAGATGGTGATAGGACGGCTTCGGAGAGCCCAATTTGGGAATCTACGAGCTTTCGGAGCGTCGCGGGAGTATCGAGCTTCCAAACTGCGGCCGCAAGCTGTATCATATTTCCAGAGAACGAACACGCGTCACAGCGTGTCCATTCACCACCGGCGGTTCCGTCTTGGTATATTCGGAGTTGTCGCGCAGCCCCACAGACCGGGCAATTCGTCATAGACGGAAGCGCAGCAGATTTAATGCGTACTCCTAAAAGCGGGAGTACGTGCTGGAAACTAACCTGACGACTTAGAGAGGACGATCTTCTCATGTCCAATTTGATCCTTGATCACACACGAGACCTATCCGGCACGGAACTACATCGGCTAACGCAGCTGTATCCACCGCCGGAATTCGTGAAAACAGCAGACCATGACGCGCTCCACGGAAACCCCGAGGAATTACCCGCGCATGTCTATGCCATGATAGCAGACCGACTGTTCCCATGCCACACCAAGGCAGCTACGTGGATGTCGGCTCTGTTCTTCCGGGACCAGTCTCGGAAGCTCCACCCATCTGTGGCGGAAGCCACCGAAGGGCGGTTACGTAAATCTGCTGGATTTTTCAAGATCCAGCCAGCAGTTGACGAACTCTGGGAAAAAATGGCCAGTGAGGAAGCTCACGGCCAGGAGCGTCTCCCAGACAGCGACTTCGCTCTCGTCTGGGAAGGCGAAGGAGCCCCGAAGGAACGGCATTACCCGCTCCGTAACGGTGGCGAGGTCAAAATGGCTTCCGACTGGTTCGGAACATACCACGGTGAATTCAACTTCGGCGACAAGAACCGGATCGCAACTAAGATCCTGGCAAAAGCCGACGAGCATGGTGCTATGGTAGCCAATTCCGAGCTGCTTAACAAGTGTGCCGGCTACGGTTACTGCTCTGCGGAAGATGCCGCGGCAGCCTGGGAGAAGCGAGCACAGCTGCTTCAGCGAAGCCACCCGGATTTTGCCGTCGAGGCTCAGACCCTCGGGCAATCCATCCGTGCCAACACGTTCGAGGCCCGAGACCAGGGCATGCGAGTCAAAATGGCTTCGCTCATGTCCCAGTTTGACGGCCAGACGCACTTGGACCAGCTTTATGACGACGGCGGTCTGGAGCGGCCTGAAGATTCGTTGTTCCTGGTAACCGAAAAGGTTGCAGGCGACTTCTTAATGGCCCACGCCCAGACAACCACCGGCGCCATTTATGAAAAGCAGGCCCTGGAACGTCTACCGTTGGAAAGCATCCGAGAGTGGATGGGCGACGACTTCGCAGATGAAGTTGCCGCTGGCGGCGTCATGCTGGATACCGAAAAGCTAGCCGAGATCCTCCCGACACTTCCCCGCGACGACGCGGAGATGTTCGAGAAGATGACCTCAGCTTTGCAGGTTCCGGTAGCCGCACGAGAGAAGGCGGCGGCCGACCAAGGCATGTCCTTGGAGGAGATGGAAGCGTTCGCGGAGCAGTACGGCCAAACGGCCGCACTAAACCCCGAAGCAGCGATTAGCTAACCACCATCTAATAGATCTCTCGGGCCGGTTTCGTGTACGTTACCCAATTGGGCGACGTACACCCAGTCCGGGAGATCTTCTTTTTTCACCTCTTCCAAATTCTTCCCGCCTTCGCGGAAACCTTGAAGCTGGCACATGAATCGCTGCGTCTTGCCGTTAAACAACACGCGTTTGATTATGTTATCGAAACCAGCGTCTGGCCCTGCCACATTCGGAACACCAGGAACGTCTGCAAGTAGCATCCGGGCCTGCGGTGTTCCAGGCAGTGCGGTATCCAGCTCGAACAGGTGAAAACTGCCGTCGTGCGTGTTCACCACGATCTGCCATGTGATGGGGATACTCGGGGTCATTCTGGCACTTGCTCCTCAATTTGTACGACGGGCTTCGCCGGTTGGTCTTCGATTTCTTTTCGTACGATGATGACGTCCCGATCGGCCGTGAAGCCCAGCCGCGGCTGCGGATGCACCCGGCAAACGAGCACTTCAATAACCCGGGGCTCGGTACTCGGCGGTACCGTGATCTTGACAACTTCGTTCTTTTTCCTGCTTAACACTAGCATTGATTACTCCTCATGAGGGTCATCCAGATCGATGACACGTTCCCTGTTGTTCCCGCTGGCTACGGTGCCACGAGAATCGCTAATCGTTTCAGTAGGCATCGCCGGGGGCATATTATCCGCCGGCTGAACCGCAGGGTCTTCTGACCCCGAGGGAGCATACTCATACTCCACGAGCACCTGCATGATCCAGTCACACAGCAAATCAATATTATCGATCAGCTTGTTTTCGAGATCAGGCCCGTCACGGTGCTGCACACGACATCGCCATTTCGCGTCCGCAAGATCCGTAATAGTTCTCGGTGTCTGTCTGGTCGCGAGTGTGATGATCAATGTGTAATCGTTATCCAACGCCTGAGCAACCTGCGGCGGCTCTTCCATCCGCTCAATGAAGTTGCGAAAGGAACTACCGGGAATCACACGAGCCCCGTCTGTTACCGCAAAGCCGCTAGCGTGCAATTCATCGAATATGTCGAACACCGGATCAAAGAAATGGATGATCCCGTCCCGTAGTGTTACTGCATCCGTCGCTGCACTTGTGGGTGCGTGAGCACGCTCGCGGGCAGCCTCCAGCGACGCCTGGACCTTGCTCCGCCGCGGTGGCGGCCCCGGTCGGCGCGGGTATCGATGTGCTCGTCTTGTCATCTTACGCTGATCTCCACGCCGGTTTCTTCAAAGGTTTCTTGTAAATGCTCTTCCCAGCTAGTCTCCACTGGACCAGTCTGGTCCCAGCAAAGCCCGCAAGCGGAGCAGGTGACCTTAGGGCCATCCGTTATGCCAGTCTCCGCTAGGCACACGGTAACGCCGTTGGCTTCTCGCATGATCGTATCAGGTCTGTCACGAAATACCAAATCACAATCGTTCGGAGTCAGTTCCGCGTCAATATCGTCGATAGCCATGTAGGCTCTCCGTACCCCGCGAATAAGCGGGGCCGGGCCAGTCTCTCGGTCGATCGACCACCACATCTGAAAATTCGGAAGGGCGGCCAGTCGAATCAGTTCCGGCAACAAGTCCTCTTGTCGCCAAGATCGGGTGTAAGCGAAGAACTGCACATCAGGCAGCGCGGACGCTATGCTATACCACTTATTGATATATTCCGCATCATAGAAGTCTCCACCAACATGGATACGCATCACGCGGGCGAACGTGGCCAGCAGCGATGCGATCATCCAAGCAACGAATGCCGCTGTCTTGGAAAAGTCGAAGTTTCTAAGATGCGATCTCTTTACAACCCTCTGGTTGAAATGCCCTCGCTTGGCGTAGCAGCATCCGCGACACAGGCGAGACTCGCCTACGCACGACCACAACTTACCACACGGGACAGACCAACTGTGAATGAGGTGACCGAGTTTCACGTTACGTGGCTCGGACAATGTAGCGATTTTGGTGCTCATTTAACCTAGATCGATGTCACGGAGAGCTTTCCCGTGTTCGGCCTCTAATCGTTCGAGTTCGGACGGATCGAGAACCTCACGAAGGAAACCCTCTAATTGTGAGGTCTGGTATTCTGCTCCTGGGTTTTTCCACGGCGGCGTTTGCTGAATCGCGTCAGATGACTTCGATAAAGCATATTGCCGCAGGTAGCTGTAGACATCCTGCGGGAACGTCAATTCCCGCCTGATCGCTTCTTGGAGCAGTGCGCGAAACGCTGGCTGTGCCCGGAGCCATGACTTAGCTTCCAGTGCCAGCGATCCATTCCCGCGTGTTGGGGAGTATTGTGTAAATAACTGCGTACACTCTCGCACCAGATAGATAATTGTCTGCCATAGGTGCTGATCTTCCATGTCGGAGATCTGATAGGTCCACACGCCACCGGAATCGTCCGGGGCTGGTATGGTCCATTTTTCGGTATCGTACCAATTGACTATAGGAGGCTGCGGCGCATCAGGGGTCGGGACGGCGGCCGCTTGTTCTTGCTCCTGCTCCTGCCGTCGTTGAAAGCCCTCCCGCTGCCTACGACCCACGCGTTGGGGGTCAAACGTCGTGCGTATTACAGCACGAGCTTGCGTTGACATGTCGCCAGAGTCCTCGGGTAGATCACTCGCATTCGTACGTCGGCCGAACAGTGCATCAAAATTCTGTCGTTCGTCCTCCTCCGCTTCGGCTGCCGTGACGACGCGACCACTTCGTAAGTGCATGCGGCCATCTGGTAATCCGGTAAGCGGAATATCAACACAGGATTGAGGCACTGAGACAGTATTGCCCTTTGCCGCGTTCGCCCACATTGTTGAGAGCTCCAGTAACGCATGCCCCGGCTGGTTCTCCACGCCAAACTGTTCGATGAAATGTGAGAGTCTATCTGCGATCGCCTCTGTTGCGCGCTGCTGACGACGGCGTCGTGGCAGGTAGACCAACAGTACGACATACGACATCTCCGCAGGGAGCATCGTCCAGCTGGCGATCCTTATTAGATCTGATTCCGTCAAGGTCGTCCGCATGCCCGGAGTCATCCCGGACCACTCTATGCTGCCACCAGCCGTGACGATGTCATCACGTAGGTCCATGACACTATGTGCCATTTCGTCGGTCCGAAATAATAAGGCTGCGTCGTTCATAATAGCACTCCTGCTAGTCTAACATGATCCCTCGAAGCGGACGTCCGTCGAAGCGAGGGATCTTTTCCTCTGCTTCCTGGATATTCTGCACCATAATGGGCTCGCGGTCAACAGGTGTGGCATTACATACCGAGATCCCCATCATGGCGTCGGTGTGCTTGCACCGCCGTAGCTTGCCGGCCTTCGCGAACGCCCAACCCGGGCAGTTGCAGGAGACCCGCTTCTCTTGGGTGGCCGGATCGGTCCACTCCACAGTGGTGTAAGTCGAGAGCCCGTTGGTGGACTCCCAATGCTGCACCCGGGCCGGAACCTGCGGGGCGCCATTGACGAGCATGTTCCCTTTCGAGAAGGCCACGCCGTCCTGGTGTTGGACAGAGGCGAAGTCGGGATCAACGCGATTAGCCGCGTCAGCCCGTTCCCGTGTCTGTGTCCTGGTTGTCTGTTGGGTAGTGCTCATTGGAGCCCTTCCGCGTCGCAGTCGACGCATACGGCACTGCCATCGTGCTGCACACGTGCGATCTCCACATTGGATCGCCCGCAGTAATCACACAGGTCAGGCCACTTTGTCGGGTCTTTCGGTTTGGCGTCAGTATTTTGATCTTCTGCCATTCGGTTTCTCCCGATAGTTAAATGAAATCACAAAGGCGCCGGCGGAGTCAGCCGCCGACACCTGTTGTGATAAAGACTGCAACCATCATGGTTTACTAGCAGGAGTTACCCGGCGCGACCAAAATCGAGGTCGATCGCACGGAACTCTTTGCCGAATGCTTCCAGGTCTTCTTGCTGCCCTTCGGCCGCAGTCACCTCTTGCATGAAACCATCGATAGCCGCCGTGAAGCCCGAGTTCGCAGCCGTAACTGCGTCGAGACTCTTGGGGGTCGTAATGTTGAGCCTGCGTTCGAGGTCCTCCATCTGGTGGAGCAGGTCCTCGTTCGTGCAAAACTCAAACATCCGAATCTTTTCGATGGCCCGGCGGATTGGTGTGAATGATTTCTCAGACACGCGTCCGTTACGGTTGATCAGATCGCGAAGATTGGAGAGGGCTTCCGCAAGCTGGTCGCGAGGACCCCGGATCATCTCTTCGACCGCAGACTCGACTTGGCGGGAGCACGCATCTCTTACGATTTCGTGGTGCTCAGCCAGATCGGAAGCGGACAGTTCGCTGTTGCCGGTGTTACCAGCCAGTTCGATCGGAACGACATCCAGGAAGAACTTGCCACGCATGGCAGAAGCACTTCTCGGGATCTTCGACTCAACCTGCTCGAACACGTCGCTCTCGCGGCGAATCTGGTTCAGGATGTCATCGAAATCCGCCACGAACTCGTCGGCCATTTCAGCCAGTTCGTAGGCGATGCTCTGCTGGTCCCGGCTAGGGTCACGCACAGGCGTTGACGACGGAAGGTCATACCCAAGCCGCGTTCGCACGTCGTGAATACGTGTCTCGATCTGCTCCGCCATGAGGATGCTGTCCGCGTCACGGTATCGCTGGGCCTTGTGGGTCAGCGTACCGATCGTGTCGCCAAACAGCTCATACATGAGCGCCGCACCTTTGTTCTTCGGCACAACACGCACCCCAGTGATGGGAAACTTGACCGAGAACATGTCCTTGACTCGCTCCAGCCGGCTATCAAGCCGTTGGAATCGTTTCTTCCACGACGTGCCAAGACGGTCGACCGGGTACCGGTCATTGATCAGCTTCGCACGGGGCGTCGTAACGTCGTTCTTCGCGACAGAGATATTGTCAACGGTGACATCCGTCGTCTGCCGCGGCAGTTGGTATTGCCCCTTCCACCAGCCGATGGAGGGAGCGAGGAGAATCACATGCTCCTCAAGCGCGTCTTGACGCGTGGTTACGGGCTGACTCTCAGTCATAGGAATGGTACTCATTTGCAGGCCTTACCTGAATGGAAAATGTAGAAAGAAAAACCCCGGGGGCCGCCCAGTACGGCTAGACCCCGGGGCTGTCGGAACGTGACGGTGGAACACTTACCGCCATGCGACAATCGGGTTCGGAGATACGTCCTCGGGCTGCGGGCTGTAATGTAGCTGCGGTTTCGGAACCGTCGAACGGCGGGGTTCGACAGGTGCGTCATATCTCAATGGTTTGATCGTAGGCGACTCCGGGAGCTTTCGCGGTGCTGGCATTGGTGCTGCTGGCGAGCTGACAACAAGGGCAGGCGTCGCGTACCTCGTAGTCGTGGGCGGGCATCTGTATTCATAGTTGTTCGGAATGCCGTAAGTGACGCCATAGCCCCAGTTATTGGGCGCCGGACGGATATACGTCGTGTTGGGGCACTCGTAGAAGTCACCGTAGTACGGAGCGACGATCTGTCCTTGTTGGAACGGCTGACACGGTTGCCAGCACTGGGCCTCGGCCGGAGCCGCCATCTGTGCGAGAACGATCCCCGCCAGCAGGGCGAAGACCAGGATGAACGCGCGTTGCGTGTAAAGTCGAGTCATGATTTTTTTCCTTGTGTGTGTGAATGAAAAGATCACCGACAACATAATGCCGCCGGTGATCACGAAAGCGATCGGTAGATCAACCAGCGGTTAATCGAACTGCGGTGTTGGGATGCTGTGCGCGTGCAACCAATCCGCTTCGGCCTCCAGGGCCAGTTCGCGGGTGTCGAACGGTCCAAGCACGGGACCTTCGGACGGCAACAGATCAGCGAACCATTTGTCCGGCGGGTACATGAGGGCTGCCGTCTCCGTCAAGGTGGCGGCGGTTTCGCCTGTGTAATTGCGGTAAACCCAGTCGCGTGCATCGTCAGAGATGCCGCTACCGGGCTCCACGTGGGAAGCGCGAGCGATTTCCTTCTCCCCGAGTGCCGAAGCGACTGCGTTCACCGCCGGGCCGTAAAGACCACGGGGTGAGGCTGCTCCAGAACTGATACCGTCTCGCGGGATGATCATGCGTTCTTGCTTCGCCATATTACTACTACTCGCCTTCCCGTAGAAACTCTTGACGTTCTTCGGTGCGGTAATAGTCTGAGGTGAGTTCTTCGTTTTCCACCGAACCAATGGCGGCCTCGAAAGCGGCACTGGCCGTCTGGCATTCACTGCCCGTGAACCCCTCGGTCGTGATCGTGGGTGTGCGAGTGCCTTTACTGATCCCCTTCAGCGGGACCATCATGCGAATTACTTTCACGGTTATGTCTCCAAAGTTTATTGACGGACGTAAAAAAACGATAGCCAGAGATGCGGCTCCCTGACTATCGTTCGGCGACGCGAGGATGCGAGGTCCTACGTTGATGCGAGTTGGGTCATGATGACCTCAACGTCGCCACCTTCTTGGTCGACCGTCTCGACGGTGTAACCTTGTTCGGCCGCTTCGATCTTCGCAGTTTCGATCGTGTAGCTTTGGACCAGCTTGTCCAATTCGATCTGCTTGCCCCACGACCCGCCGTAGTTGTCGTAGTGGGCGACGCCCTTTTCGTCGATGACGACGGGATACTGCCAATCGGGCAGCTTGAAGCCGACACCTTGGACGTGCTGGCCGCCATACATCTTGTGGTTGCCCACGCCAAGACTGGTGAGGCCCAGTTCGCCGATCGCGGTGTTGAGAGCGTCGGTGTTGGTCAGATTGACCTTGCATTTTACAACATGACTCATTGAGATCTCTCCTGTAAAAGGGAAATTGGTCGGGCCGTCGCCCGAGACACGTGTCAGATACTAAGTGTAAACGATGCTGCCCGGGATACGCAACCCCGGACAGCCAAGAAGAAGCCTAATTGTCGATCTCGACCGAACGCTGAGCGCGTCCATGCTGCTTACCACTACTGATAGTCAGCGGCGTCGTTACGGGCCTCGCTTTGTCCTTACAGAACTTACGGATGGCCTCAACACCTTCGCTATCCCGCTGGCTGATGGGTACGATGCTGGCAGCCGCTTCGATAATCTCCTCGAACGTGGGATCGCCCGTGTGGCGTTTCTCAAACGCGATGTACCGGGCTTCCCGGACAGCTTCCTCGATCTCAGAACCGACGAAACCGTGGAGTTTCTCCGTGATCATCGTCCAGTCGTCGGTGTCCAGCCCCATACTCAGCATATCCACGCCACGCTTCTTGAAGTGGATCTCCATGATCTGCTGGCATTCGACCGAGTTCGGAAGGTCGGTGTACCACATGGCGTCGAAACGGCCGGCCCGCGTCAGTTCAGGCGGCAGGCCTTCGGTGCGGTTCAGCGTCATGATGCAGAACGTCTTCGACTGGTTTTCAGCCAGCCACGTCAGGATCGTGCCGAACACACGCTTGGTCACACCCGAGTCACCTTGACTGGTGTGGGCGTGCCCCAGGGCCTTGTCCGCTTCATCGATCAGCAGCACGCAGCCTTTTTGGGCGTCGATCTGCTTCAAGACGTCGTGAGTCCGCTGCTCCGACTCTCCGACAAGACTGCCGAACAGCGAGCCGATGTCGAGGATGTAGCCGGGCAAGCCCAGCAGCTGGCAAGTCGCCTTGCCCACCATCGATTTTCCGGTACCGGGAAGTCCCAGCAGCACGACACCACGAGGGTAGTCGATGTTCATCGCGCGGGCGGACGGGAGGTACGCCTGCTTACGTCGTTCAAGCCACGTCAGGTACTGGTCGAATCCGCCGATCTCCTCACGAGAGGCGATGGCACCTTCGGGAATGTAGGTCAGCACCTCACTCTTCTTCACGATGGCCGCCTTCTCGTCTTTGATCGTCGACAGCATCTCCGGGGAGAACCCACTGTGACGGACAAGGCAGCGTGCCAGACAGTTCTCCGCCTCGTTGGCGGTCAACCCGAGAAGGTTCGTGACCAGCTGTGCTCGCAGTTCGTCAGTGCATTGCGCCTTCTCCGGGTCTTTCGACTCGATACTTTGGCGAACGAACTCGACGGTGCGGGCCAGCTTGGCCTCGCCTGGAAGCAAGAATTCCACGACAGAGATGTTAGCTTTCACCTTGTCGTGGATCGAGAGCTTCGGCGACAGGATGATGATGGGCCGCTTGTGCTTCTTATTCACCAAGCGGTTGCCTTCCGTCAACGTGCGGATGCGCCGGCGGACATTAGTGTCCACCATGAAGTCATCCAAGTCACGGAAGATGAAGACCTGATTGCCGTTGAACAAGGCCTCATCGTTGAGAGCCTCCAACGCCGACACCGCGTTCTTGTACTTGTTGTTCCCCGACAGCGCGTCGCAGGAGAACCCCTCGTAACAGTCCCACGTGACCACGCCCATATTCAGGCGACGGGCCACACGCGTGATCTCGACCTCGGCTCGCGCCTCTTCGGCCGTATGCACGTAAAGAGCTTGATAACCAGCACGCAGATGTTCGTCCAACAGCTGGGCGAAATCGTTATCCTCGGTGACGAGGCCGGTATTGGTATCTTCCGCGGGGGCTGGTTTCGTCGTTTTCTTAGCCATTTTCTTTTGTCTTTCCTACTTTTGCTCGAAAGATCGTAGCATATTATTCACTACATCTTTCGCGTTGCCATTCCGTAGCTGCAACTGATCCAGCTGCTGCGACATGCGAATTAGGTTCTCCTTGACCAGACGATTGATCTCTTCCGTCTTCGATGCTTCGAGATCGTAGATGGCGTTGAACATTGTCGGGTCATCAGAGAAGTCACTCTGCACGAGTGCGGCGGGATTGCTTTCGCGCACCGCTATCTTGAGCACGTCAGGTGGCGATATGATGCCCTCGGCGTCGAGAGCAGCTCCAATGTAGGCGACGATCTCATCACTGAATGGATTCTCGTCGTCCTCATCAGGCTCCGCCAGTAACATAGCCTCGGTAATTGCCCATGCGACTTCAGCGGCGTCTGCGGGTTCCCATGCGCGGGGATCGTACGTGTCCCCGGACAAGATATTCGCAAACTCGTTGAAATCAGGGAGGTTCTTGTAAAACGCGTCTGATACGACGAGATTGATACCCGTCATCAGCCGGTCAAATACCCGGTTAGGTATCTTGGCTTGGAAATCAGCTTCGATCTCCAGCTTCAACGTCTCGGGTAGCCACTCGAAGCACTCGGTGCCGAAGTGATCGACAACCGCGATAACGAGCGTGGTAGCGAAGGATTCGCCACTTTGGAAAGCATCACGGTAACTGCTCTGTACTTGCGGCATCGTCAAGTCTCCTTTGTAGCTGCCTACAGGCGAGCGTGTTCCGACCGAAGAGTACGGCCAGATTGTATGCCACCGTCTCCATTGGTGGCTGCTCCGGGGACAATACAATGTCACCCGTAACAAGGTCAAGCCAACCGGTGTTCCCGGTCCACGTGACATACTGTCCGTCGGCGATGACCAACGCCAGTGGGGCAGGTGCCCGCGTCTTCCTCATCGCTTGCTCCAACGCATGACCGTGGTCTTGCAGGCCAGCCGTGAGCTCCTCGAAGATCGCGGTCCGCTGTTCGGGCGCTAGAAAAGCTAGCCGCCCGAGCAGCATGATCACCCACAGCCGCAAGCAGTCATCCGCACAGATAACAGTATCTGCCGCAGGCATTTTCGCGTGGCCGAGTTGTCGGAACGCGTTGCGCTGCTGGAGCGGAGTGAGCACTTGATCGTGTGTGAGGACCTGAACCGTGAACATCTACAGTCCGCCCGTGATATTGTAATCACAACGGTAGGCCGCAACAACAGTGCCGTTACGCCCGAGAATTAGGTCGTCGCTCGTCTCGCCGTTGCAGTCGACCGGATAGGCTACCTCGTTGCCCGAGACGCCCGCACGGGTGATCTGCTTGGTCGCAGCAGTGATCGCAGCCTGCTTGGCGGCCGCCGACATCACTTCTTCTTGCGAATCCCCTTGAACCGTGACAGTACCCTGGCGGTCGCCAAGGTCCGTACTCACTACAGTAATGGCCATCTGATACTCCTTCTGGTTAGTGTAACGGCCTGATCAAAAAATATCTGATTGCTATATCGTACCCTCTATCGATGTTTTAATCAATGCGATCGGTATGGCAATGCTTCTATCTACGTCGCTGGCACGGCCACGGTAGAGTGTCAACTCCGGGGCTAGCTGCGGGATCTGCGTGCCACCTTCTGTAATGACCTGGGCCCACCCCGCTCGTTTGAACGCGAAAGCCACGCCGCAGTGGGAGCCGGTGAGCCGGTGCTGGCTGAGGTCCACATGACTCAAGTCCATCTCTGCTGGGATATACATGGCACACGGCACAATTTGCGTGTCGCCCACTACCGGCTGCTTCGCTGCTTCGTTCAGCCGCCGGAAGTGTGCATGGTCTGTGTATACCCTGACAATCGATCGTTGCCCAAACAGCATATTAGCGTCATACATCACCTGACACATGCCAGGAACCTGCGGATGGGCCACTTTCTCCAACCATTCCGCTGTGTCGAGAAGTTGGCAACCCACCCGCCGGGTGAGATCGATAACGTACCACTTGGCCTCACGACGCGAGACTGTCGGTCGAGCCGGTATGAGCCAGCTACCCAGTGTTAGTTTATCTATGGAACTCATTGTTCTCTCCCAATAGCTAAGAAAAATCGGAGAACTTCCACGTCTGAATGTGCTGTAGCAAACCCCAATAGGCGTGAGAAAGTACCGTGTTGAAAGTCACACAGGTAATCCCTCACAGCCTATTGAGGCTGCTAAGCGGGGTGTCGTTGTTACGACATGACGGCTGGGCAGATGATCTGCCCGTTGACGTCGTACTCGATCTCGTCGACTGATTGGCTGACCACTTGGCCGCCAACGACGAAATGAGCATAGCGGGGGTTCGGTCGAACGTCAGTTAATTTGACGACCGGGGAGCCCGTAACCTGGGCAGTGGGGGTGGCTGTTGAAGCGACCATGAGAAGTCTCCTTCGTGGAGGTAGTGCGAGCACAGGTTGATACCCGGCTGCCGCTCGCGTGGCAGCCGGGTGTGTGTTCCGTGGTAGCAGCCTACGTGGCCGCTTCCTCTTTCGTGAGTGGCAGACTCGGCACGTCGCGATCGTCCGTCATGTTGGTGCGTCCTTCCGGCCTAGCATCGCCTTCCGCTGCCGCAGCTTCTTCGGCTTCCAACGCCTCGATCTCTTCCTCGGTGAGCCCGCGGGCTGCTCGCCGCAGATGCACCCCGACCGGGCAACTGAACTCTTTAGTCCCGGGTGCCCGCTCTCCATGAATGGCTGTCGACACTTTGAAGGCTACCTCGATGACATCTTCGTTGTAGTCGTACGGCCCCTCCTGGATCTCGGTGTTCATCACCAAGGCATCACCGCAGTCGGCGACTTCTTCTCCGTAATACTTCCGTACGACCGACATCTTGTGATGCCGGCAGACCAGAAGCACACCGCTGAACGTGACGGCGGCTACGAAGAACGATTGATACGGCAACGCCTGCCGTATCTCCATGCGCTGCTTGAACGTCGGTAGCCAGATCCCGCGACGGATCAGCGTGACGCGTTCGGCGATGTGACGCCAAACCAAAAGAATCATCGTGATGAGGTTCGACATTGAACCTTCCTCCTCGTGAGGGTGACAAGTGCAACCGGGTGTCAGCGATCGCTGACTAGGACCCGAAAAGATACAACACGAACCCCAACTGATAAAGCTGAGGTTCATGTTATATGCCCGAAAACGAAGCTGAGTTTAGTTTGGACTACGACACAAATGTCGTGTCATCGTAACGTGACGTCATGCCTTCCGGCGGTAGCGAGGCTACCCCGATAAGACACTCTTCAGCGGCCCACCGTACGGTGGACGCCATCGGGCGGCAGTAGCCTTCGGCGTTGTCCTTTGCCCATTGGACAGCCTCGGCTCGGTCGGTGTCACGGAAGACGTGACATACCGTCTGTCGGAATTCGTGTGACGTCCGAAGTTCTTCACGAACCGCATCCGTCACACCCGTGTGCTCCACATCCATGATGCGGTGTAACGGACTCTGGGCCTCGGACTGGTGGATGCCGCCCTCGCGATGAAGCGAGGGACATCCGATCATTCCTTCGGTGAAGTAATCACCGGGGAGCGTCCACGCCGTAACAGCCATCGCCATAGCCCTGGTGAACACCAGTGAATGCTCGTTGGCTTTATCGATCGTGTCCTTCTTCGGGAACAATTTACGGAACATACTGCACCTCCTTGTGATAGGGACCGTGTTCCAGCAGTGCGGCCGGGGTCCATGAAATAGACCAAAAATGGCCCAAAACGTGGGTTGTGAATACTACATTACAACCTCATCTTATATGACGTGTTTTTGGGCTGAATTTAGACGAAAAATGGCGGGCCAAATGACCCGCCATTCTAAGATTTCAGATTGTGGTAGCCGAACTAGATCGTGTACTTCACACGCTGGCCACGCCCGTTGCTCGCGATTATCCGCAACTGTCTCGCACCAAGCAACTGCTTGAGCTTCGTCAGTCGTGAGCCCCGGAGCGACCGCACCGCCGTCTTGGCCTGATTGATTGCGTCAGTCGCGATCTGGGTTTTCTGGGACCCGCACCGGTGGCAATTCTTCTTACCCTTCTGGACAGACTCCAACTGCTTCTTCGCAGCAGTCAATCCAGGGAGTATTGCCACGACACGCGGATCGGCCATCATGGCCTTGATCGTGCTGTCTTCAATCACAAGTAGGTTTATCATACCACCTCCCGGTAGTATACCGTGAGCTCCACACCGTCGACTTCGATCGGCGCCGTCGCGGGTAGATCATTGAGAAGCACCACGATCGACATGCCGAAGGCTCCGCGTTTCAGATCCTTACCCGTCATGCTGGGGAGACCCCACATGTCGCTGGAGCCGCCATGCAGCAGCGACTGCCACGCGGGACCCTCCACAGCGTCATTGACCGCGGCGTTGCTGCCCAGGCCGTATTCAGGGTGCTGAATGGCCAGGAACACCAGCCGGGGGCTGTAGGACGGTTCAGAGCTCATTGAGCTCGTGGACGACTCAGACGTCGTCGTGGCGTCCCGTAGGACGGTCAGGGCGCTGATCCCTTCGATAATGGCGTCATCATCCAGCGCGCTGAAGTCGAAGCCCTGGACGAGCAGCAGCTGGCTTGTCTCGCCGTTCAGCAGTGCGACCCGCGATCGGTTCAACCCGGCACTGTCGGAATCCAGGACAGGCGAGCCTGATCCGGTCCCGATCTCTTCCCACGCTACCCCGCCACCTACAGACTGGGCTGTGGTGCCTTCCGCTGTAGCTGACAGCATGGCACTGAGGGAAATGGAGCTTAGACTGCCGGAATCCGCGCTGCTTGACGACGTGAGGTCCGGGTCACAATCTGCCCCGAAAACATCCTCCCCGTCTGGGAAGACGGTATCCATCTTATCCAGCGTCCGTTTGATGCGATAAACATCACTACGCACGGCGGCGATGAAATCTTCGGCCTCCTCGACCGAGCGGAGTAGCACGTCCACGTAAGATAGGCGGAACCACTCGGGCGATGACGCCGGGGTTGGTCCGTCCTCTGGATATTCCTCAATGTCTGGTGGAGAGCAGACGTGACTGAAGGTACCCACGGCAGCGCCGGTTTGCGGGCTGAGCGGCAGCAGTCGATAGGCGAAGATCTTTGTTGCCATGCCAGTAGCACATACAACATTGAAACGCACTCGAACGCCGTCGTCTTTACCGTAAACGTAGTGGCTAGCTGCCCAACTGATTTTGATGCTGCGGTTGGCCGACATCCCTGGGCCTCCGTCAGAATTGAAGTTTTGCTATTTTCCCTTGCCGCTTTGACCGACGATAGTATATCACAATCGGCCGACAAGGGTAACCTTTGCGGCTTTCGATAAATGCCCGGACATCTTCAAGTGCCGGGTCCTTCGTGCGTTTCAGCTCCAGAAGTTTAATGAACAGGGCATCTACGCACCCGCTCATAAACTTCCACTCGCTGCCACACGTTTTACAATGTCTATTGTCCAGATACGCCTGCCATGACGCAAGGGCAACCTCGCGAAGATAGGCAAAAGCCGGGGCCTTGACATAAAAGTCGGGAGCCTTCAGCAGCCCAATCATGTGCTGGCGATCTAGCTTCAATCGTCTGTTTTCACTCACAGTTCAACTAATTTGAGGGCTGGAGGAGCCACTACCCGAGGTTGTCGCGGCGGTACGGGCGGTGGTGTGGCTGTGGGCGATACCAGCGGTGGAACCTCCATCACACGCGTATTATTGCGTGGTGCCGGCTGCGGGGGCTGCGTCGCCGGAGCTTGAGCTGGAGGCCTGGGTGTCATGCCTTTTGCGACCGTGTCGATCAGCGGCATGGTGGACCCGCGGCGGTCCACGGAGCTGGTACGAACAAACTGCTTGCTGCCATTGAACTGCTTGATGGCGAAACCTGCTTGATATACCTGCTCCCCGATCTGCCAATCCCCGCCCGTGTGTGACAGGCCTGTGCCGAGATCGGGAATATCCGCTGTCTTGATACACTCGTGGGTGATTGCCCAGAACCCGCCGGTAGCAAACAGGATTTTCGTGCCGTTCGGGCTAGGCTTGTCGTTGTGCATCCGCCACGGACGTCCCTTGTACCACGGTCGCGAGGACAGGACCTCTCGCTGCGTCGGATTGGTCGTCCACACAAACTTCGCTCCGAACATGTGAGCGTTGTTTGATTTATGGTGATTTACGATATGCTGCGTGAGTATGGACGCCCAGTTCGGGTTGACGTCGCAGACCGAGTCGTCGTCGAACCAGAGAACCCACTTCGTTTCGATCGGACAGTCAGGGTCAAAGAACATCTCGCGCATGACCGGATACTTGTAGACATTCTCGGCGTGCTGGTAATGCTTCCGAATCACACCCTTTTTCACATAGTTCTCGATCATCGCCAACGACTTTGAATTCAACGCGTTGGAACCAACACGCAGATCCATGCGGCCCGCGGGCATGGTAGCTATCACAGATTCAAGACATCGCTTGTGCAGGTCATGGAATTCCTCGCCGCCGTAGAACAGAATACAGACGGTGTACTTCCCACCCACGTCCTCATTGTCGAAGGCCGCCTCGCTCGCGTATTCTCGTGTGCCGCCAGGACGCACGGCCACCCCATGCTTGGCTGACCGCCCACGTGTCTCCAGTTTCGCCTTCGGGCTACCACTCATCCGAATGTTAGCATTGGCTGGCAATTTTACGGAAGTGCGGGCTGACACATGCTGGCTGCCGCGTTTGCATGCCTGCTTAGACGGTACGACTTCGAGCAACTTGGGCTCCTGCAATTCGGGAGGCTGGACGCCGCCAAGGGGCGGGAGGCTTTGGTCGGTGTAATATTTCATGACTGCTTCCAATACAAGTTCAGGGGTTATCATATTCATGCACTCGGCCACTGCCTGTCCTGGCAAGTAAATAGGCCGATGACACAGCAATTTATCATCATTCAGCGGTGTCACTTTGTTCCTCCAACAGCCGTGATGCTTACAGCAATCCAGCATACCTATCGTGTGCAGATACTGATGGGGCACCAAGATGTTTCCACTGGCTGTCGGACCAAAACCTTTGTTCTCGTTGACGTAGGCTTCCCACCACCACGCCTCGCGACCACCGCCGAGCACCACCGCGGGACGCTGTAACGCGGCGGCTATGTGCATGGCTGCTGTAACGCCGCAGATAACACCATCTGCGTGGTGGATCAGACGTATGAGATCGCGTAGGTTTGTCTGCCCCACAAGATCCAACACTCCGGTGAGCGGCGGATGCCAGTGTCCGCCATCGTTTCCGCCAGCCTGCACAACGCCGAGACCCCTTGTGGTCAGGGCGTCAACAACGGTTTGAAAGTAATCGGGTCGCCATACCTTGACCGTGGCATCACTCTTCCCACCTGACAGTATAACCCAATAACGACCATCAACCAATGACACGTCACGCTCAGCGTCGGACAAGTGCAGATCGCCATACGGATGGTGCATCGGTACTTCTATACCAGTCTGCTTCTTGAAGTCACGATGAAAATATCCACAAAAATGAACGGTCTCTATGTTCTGCACACGAATGCCAGCACCGTACGAGAGCTTGATAAACTGCACGCCGGGCTTCAACGCCTTCGGTTTCTTTGATTTATGATTCCACAATTCGGTGATATATGGATTGTGCCGCCACAAGTCTGGACACGTCGTATCGATGTCTATCTCGACCTCGTCGCCGTACGTCAAATGAATGTCGCGTACCAACGCGGACATGCAGACAATGTCGCCGGGAGATCGGTGGTGTGCTAGCACAATTCTCTTGGGATTAACCGCCATATTAGTCCTCTAACTTCACGCCAAGTCGTTTGGCCTTTGCCACAAGCACTTCATTGTCCGGGGCCAGCTGCACGGCTGCCAGCAGGTGTCGCTGCATGCGATCCGTCAGTTCCATTTTGAACGCTATCAACCCGGCAAGATCATGCGGGTGATAATCCCACGCTTCATCGCGCGTCATATAATGCTGCGGCCGTGCAGTGATCACCAACGCTTGGCACACAGCACCGTACGCCTGCGGCCACATTTCATGCTTCATGTGATACTGCGACAGCACGAGCCAAGGCTCTCGCTGATTCGGGGCCACGTGACACGCCGTCATGTAAGCGGCCAACGCCTCGGCGGGTTGTCCGAGAGCCTCATACGCTCTTGCCATGTAACCATGAGCATTCGATCGTTCGATGCACCAAGCGTCAGGATACGTCGTAAGGTACTTATGTGCCGTGTCTAACACGTCCCCCCAGGCTTCCGCGTAGACGTACTCGCGAGCGAGCCAGAAAAGATGCCGGTCGGTACCGGTAGGTGACGTGCACTCGCGCTCCATCAGCTCGGTGTAGACTCGACTTTTTTCGCTATCTTGTCGATGTTCACACACCATAGTTGCTGCGGTGGCCATCGACTCGTCGCTGGCACCCGTCCAGTAAAGATTCTCATGCACGGTGTGTCGCCACTCGTAACCGGCCCGTTGGTGCGCGAAATCTTTGTAGCCAACTGTGCCGTAACCGCCATCTGCCTTGAACGAATGGATGTAGCGAAACTTCAAACGCGTGTGCGCGCCCGGCCGGAAATGCTGTTCGATCGGTTCTCGCCAGTTTCCGACAAGCACCTCATCGAGATCCAATGCGATGCACAGATCAATGTCGGTCGGCAAGCAACTGAGTACCACGTTTCTTGCCATGTCGAACCGCCACGGGTCCACGCAGATCGGTATGACGGTGGCCCCGTGGTCTTGTAGAATCTCTGCCGTGCGATCCTGACTGGGTGACAGCCCTACGGTCACGCTATCAGCGTACAGGTTGCACGAATCCATGAAACGCTCGGCGAACTTCTCTTCGTCCTTGGCAATTGTGTAAATAGCTATTTTCATGCTGCTCCGTCCCAACGATGGAGTATCGCTAGGCCTTTCTTGTTCTGCGGATCGAGTTCCAACGCTTTGAGCACTAACGCCCGTGCTTTGTCATTATCGCCGGTTTCGATGCACGCCTGCGCGGTAATTAGAAACGGATCTGGACCCCAGGCAGCCCCATCATTTGTGGTAAACCCTGGGTCGCGATCCACCACCAGCAACGCCTTAGACCCAGCCCACTTGGCGCCTTCAAAGTCCTTTTGATCACTGAAATACCTTGTGAGCGCGAACCATATCTCTCGCGTCCCTGGGTACTCTGCGGTCGCACGCATGAGCCAGGACAGGGCCTGATTCGGGGCATTGGTGCGAGCGTAGACGTCACCCAGCATTCGCATGGCTTCGGCACGCTCGGCCTTCCAGTGTGACTTTGGGTGCTCCAGATACTTTGTGAGTGTCTCAGCACTCTTCAGGTCCATCCGGCGGAAGAAATACTCTCGACCGAGATAGAACAGCGTCCGGGGGCACTCACACTCAGCCACGGCCAGCTCCAGGAGCGAGATGTAGTTTGGCCGGGCCTTCGAGACCATGTAATGATGGATCTCGATGTCTTCGAGGGCGAGCACCTGGGTTGATTTGTTAAAAGAGGTAAGAGCAGCATGCCCTGGGTGTCGCCAGTGGAACCCGCTACGATCGTGGATATTCCCGGTGCGGAAACGCACGGCTGGGACCTTACCTGGGACAGCCCATTTCCAGGTGTACCAGTAGAGAAACTGCTGAGCTATGCCGTCTTGCCATTTCCGTTCCAGTTCGTCCCGCCAATGGTTACCGCTGTGGGTGAACAGCACCTCGTCGAGATCGAGCTTGATGCACAAGTCCGTATCCTCGGGGACGTTACAGAGTGCCACGTTTGTGGCCGTGTCAAACCGCCACGGCATGATCCGGGCAGGTACCACGGTAACACCAGCAGCGGTCAATCGTTCCTGCGTACCATCCGTGCTACCCGTGTCTGTGACGACAACGTAGTCTGCCCCCTGCGTGGTCTCGACGAAACGGTCGACGTGGTCCGCTTCGTTTTTGGCCATCGTATAAACTGCTATTTTCATTCCTTACCCGATTTTCTCTACGGTGACTGATGTTCCCGGGTGGAGTAGCGATGACGCCGAACCGCCTTGGAACGTGACACGGAGGACATTGGTGACATATAAGTATAACACCTTCTCGAACGACTGGTCAACCGGTTCCGCACCAGTTCCTAGATCGGAGGTTTTTATCGCGTACTGTGAGCCGCCCACGCGGATACGCATGGTCGCCACATCGCCGTAATACGCATTGCACGAACCACTGATGCGATAATACCCATCAGCAGATATGGTCCAGTCCCCGGTACCGCCCGAGAAAGTGATAGCGGTTCCGTCGAATACGTTATCCCAACCTCCGCCGCCGGAGTATTGAAACAGGTTGATTTCCGAGAGCCCGCCGCTCGTGTTTGCAGACGACAGCCACAAGTTAGAGAATTCCGATGTAGCCCCCGCGCCGTCATCGCCGTCGTCGCCATCGGCACCAGCGGGTCCGGTGGGACCGGTTGGGCCAACGCCGCCGTCGAGTCCGTCATCGCCGTCAGGGCCAGTCGGACCAGTGGGGCCGCCGGGTATGCCAGGATCACCTTCAGGGCCGGTCGGACCAGTAGGTCCCGGAGGACCACCTTCAGGACCTATCGGCCCGGTGGGGCCTGTAACACCGACACCTGTTGGACCTGTTGGGCCTGTGAACCCGGTCGGGCCGATGGGTCCGGTAGGGCCAATGGGTCCACCAGACGGACCAGTTGGGCCCGTAACACCTGTGGCGCCGGTGGGTCCGGTGCAGCATGGACCAGTTGGTCCGGTGGTTCCTGTGGCTCCTGTGGGTCCGGTGCAGCATGGGCCAGTTGGTCCGGTGGCTCCAGTGAGTCCACTGCCCGTGCTGCCGCTAGCTGGGCCAGTAGGGCCTACCGGTCCGGTGGGACCAGTAGGGCCGCCACCGCTCGGACCGGTAGGCCCAGTGTAGCCAGTCGACCCGTCCATGCCGTCATAGCCGTTCGTGCCATCGAGTCCGTCAGCACCAGCTACTCCAGCTATCCCTTGCGGCCCTATGGCACCTGTATCGCCTTTATCGCCCTTAATACCTTGAATACCTTGTATACCTGGATCTCCGTCCGCACCATCCACGCCTGGGATGCCTTGGTCGCCGTCTGCACCTGCTGGACCTGTGTACCCAGTAGGTCCGGTCGGCCCAGGAGGGCCGCCACCAGATGGACCTGCGGGACCTGTAACGCCAGTGGGTCCGGTAGCACCAGTGCAGCATGGACCTGTGGGACCCGTGATACCGGTGAGCCCTGTGGCTCCCGTAGGTCCGGTCAAGCCGGAACCCGAACCGCCGCCGGCTGGACCTGTCGGACCGATGGGACCTGTGGGACCTAGATCACCGCCAACACCGCTTGGACCTTCAAGCCCCGTGTAACCCCTTGGACCTTCTGGGCCTGACGGCCCGGCGACTCCGTCGGCGCCATCGGCACCATCGATTCCATCAAAACCCATCGGCCCTTGAATACCCTGGATACCCTGGATACCTTGGATGCCTTGGATGCCATCAGTTCCGTCCGCACCATCCACGCCTGGGATGCCTTGGTCGCCGTCTGCACCTGCTGGACCTGTGTACCCAGTAGGTCCGGTCGGCCCAGGAGGGCCGCCACCAGATGGACCTGCGGGACCTGTAACGCCA
>Ga0307928_10000008_pt1 | contig 109218 bp, 145 predicted proteins | sample AceLakmetagen232_FD_201815 | JGI IMG/M metagenome (GOLD analysis project Ga0307928, IMG submission 201815) | Saline water microbial communities from Ace Lake, Antarctica - #232 | ecosystem: Environmental > Aquatic > Non-marine Saline and Alkaline > Saline | place: Antarctica: Ace Lake...
TATCAAGGGTTGCATTTGTTATATGGCAATGCCATGATAAAGGTGATTTTTTTGCCAAACAATGGAATAAATGGTTTATGACTAAAGAAGTTCCAGATCAACATATCATTTTGATTCAACCACGTGAGATTGAGGTATAGAGCGGGAGGTTTGGGTGGGAATTATCAGGAGTTATGCAGCTTATCTTATTAAATATAGATGCAAGAAAAGAGATAAAAATGTTTTTTTGAAATCTGTCAATAAATTAGTGGATAGAAAAGTGCGGAAGGAAAGAAGAAGGGGTTTTTGGGTAGGTTTTGGAAGTATACTGGGGAGTTTGTTTTATCAAAAAAGGCGGTATAAATGAAGATAACTGGGATTAAAGCTGAATTGATTAAAGCGAAGGAGTTAAAGGTTGGTGAATTATTCTCAAATGTGGGTCAAAAATATTGGGATAAGGCTATAGAAGCTGAAGATGGTTGTGTGGGTGAAAGAATATACATACGCACTCAGGCAAAAACTCCAAAAGATCAGGGAGAGGTAGATGTTTTTAGGATTATTGTGGAGGAAAAATGACATCTTCTAATGAAAACGATATTTTTATATATATTATGGCGGGTGGGAGTGGAACGCGATTTGCACCACTTTCTACACCTGAGAAACCGAAGCAGTTTCTTAAAATAATAAATGACAAAAGTTTGTTGAGACAAACGTATGAGAGGGTAAAGGGCATAACAAGTAATGTTTATATTGGTGTAAATGTCAGTCACATCAATCATATTTATAAAGAATTGCCTGGTTTTGATGTAAATAAAGTGTTGATGGAGACTGAGATGAAAAATACTGGTCCTGCCATCGCGCACGCAGCTCAATTTTTCTTTAAAATAAATCCAAAAGCAGTGATGGTGTGTGTTCCGGCTGATCATTACATTCATGATGAGAAAAAGTTTGTGCAGGTTGTCGAAGAAGCATGCAGTGTTGCTCGATATTACCGGATGGTGGTTACGTTGGGGATGAAACCGACGTATCCGTCTACGGAATACGGTTATATAAAGAAGGGTGCATTAATCATTAATAAGAGGGGTAATCAGGTATATAAGGTGAAGAGGTTTGTAGAAAAGCCAAATCTTGAGAAAGCCACTGACTATTTGAAGGAAGGTAGTTATTATTGGAATGGTGGAATTTTTGTTTGGGGTGTATGCGCAGCTTTGTGGTTTTATAAAAAATGTTCCCCTGACATTTATAGAGCTTTGTCGATTTTAGGTGATGGAACGGATAAGAGTCGAATCATTAACTACTATAAAAGCGTCCCTAGGATATCTGTAGATTATGCTATTATGGAAAAAAGCGATAACGATATTGGAATGATACCTGCTGATATTGGTTGGAATGATGTGGGGACTTGGGAATCATTGGATCGTTTTATTAAAAAAAATAAATCAATAATTATGTCAGGTGATTTTATAGATTATTTGAATGGGTGGAAAAAGAAAGGGAGGGAAATATGAGGGTAATTGTTGGAAATAGGGGTGTGGGTAAAACTACGAAGTTGATGGAAATGGTTATGAAAGATTCTAATGCGATTTTAGTGGTTTTTTGTCAGGTAGAGAAAGATCGTATTCTGAAAGAGTTTCTTGCATCGGATCATTCTATTCCTGTCATTGTGTGGGATAATGACACTAATTTCAGAAGGGAATGTGCTTTACATGCACATAAGAATTTTTATATCGATAATATTGAGGTTTGTTTGAGACGTACAATAGGAAATGTGGAGGCAATATCCTTGACTGGTGTAATAGATATAACATCAACGATAGAAGGGCAACAATGATATGTGATGTTTGTTGTAATAGTAAATGTGTTCATGTGGGACCTAGCTGGATGAATATAGTTTGTAAAAATTATAAGGAGTCTACAATGAATAATAAAGTTATATATAAACACAGTGAGGGTCAATATGTTATATGGGGTAAAGAAGAATATTTTGAACCTTCCCATTTGGTCAGGAAGCATTGGGCGGTTCCTTATGCAGATGAGAAGTTTTGTCGTCATATAGTGGGTGAATACAATAATCTTTGGAATGCTTTTCGTGAAAGTGAGGAGATGTCTAATGTTGCGGTGGGTAAATCTATAAGATCTATTGAGGCATTGAGTGATATAAAGAAAAGTTTGCGCAAATTGATGAAAGAAAGGGTTTTTTTGAGAAAGAAAGACTTAAAGCATATCTTAGATGTTTGTGATGGGTATGTTCAAGTTTGAGGAATCAGGAGGAATAAATGGACCACATATTTAAGGTATTTCCATATATGTGTATGCAGATACCTGAGAGGCAAATTGAATCTCAGAAACCTCGGAAGGTTAAGCATAAGATTCTACCAGAGACTTGCGATCGATACTGCAGAGATAGAAGAAGAAGGATCGAACAGCAGGAACGAATGTGGAGACAACACTGGTGGATGAAACCTCAACGATAAAGGATGAAACCAATGACAATAATTGAGGAGTTTGATACCATAAAAAGTTTAACTAATTATTCCGATGATGAGATTGACAAAACTGTTCTAATTGTAAGTAAGACATTTTTAAAATTCTTCCTTCTCACCAAACTCAAAGAAGAAAAGATGAAGCTGTTGGATAGGTTAGTGTTGGAAAAGCAGTCGGTAGAAGGAGATGAACACGATATGACAGCAGTTCATCATGTTAGTGGGTTCAATGCTGCGGTGGAAAGACTTGAATTAATAAAAGAAGAGATAAGGAAGGAACTTTAACAATTGGGGAGGATGATATGCCGATGGATTTTTTAGATATGAAAAGTTTACAAAATGCTGCAAAAGTTCACGGGTTTAGAAAGGTTGGGGGGAAAGAAACAGAACAAGAATATAGAATTGCTCTGGCGGACCACGTTGCTTCTATAGATTTCATTGAATCTGAGGAAATAAGGAATGGGATTGGCTGGGATAAGTGGTCTGAAAAACAGAAATCAGATATGCTCAAAAGAAAAATGCTTGATCTTTAACAGCGTGAGCGTGCATACGTGGTGGGAACGCGTCTGTTGAGCCGCAAGCTCGACATTATATGAGAATTTGTCGACCTCGTATAGTATGGCATGGACATTTCACAGATTGCGCAGTCTGTGGTAAATGCAAGCAAGTTCGAATCTTGTCACGTCTTATGCTGTTAATTTATAAGGGGGAGGTGGAAGATGACTGATTTTTTAAACGATGAAGAATGTGTAACGCATTATATCTGCGATTGTTTAAATAAAAGGATGATTAAACTGGAGGCGGAGAATAGAAGGCTAAAAGAAAAACTAAAACATGAGCAAGAAGCTAATCACCAAGCATGGGATCGCATAAGAGAACTTGAGTTGGAGAATGCTGAACTTTTGAAGAATAAAGAGGAAGTAAATAAAATGATAGGAAATTGGTTCTGCACGAGGGCTAAAGCAAGCGTTACAAAAAATGAGGATATAAAATGAAAGGAGAAAATCGTGAGTATATATAATGATGACAATTGTTTTGATGCAGTAAGCTGATTATGGCCAGAGAACTGTGTTTGGAAATTAAACGAAACGTAGGGCGTTAATGAAGGAGGGCGGGATGAAGAAGATTTTGATGTTAGTAGCTTTAGTGGTGGCGTTGTGTCCGATGATCGTGCAAGCGGGGAATCTTACTTATTCGGATATACAGTATTTTTATCCACTAGTAAAAGTTTCAGATTACAATGGGAAGATTTTGGCTCAACGTATCGGTGAGCCAAATGTGGCATTGGTGAGTAACTGTTTTATGAAATGTATCACCAGTGGCGGTACGCCCAGAATGTGCGAAATGATTATTGAGAAACAGGGGGTAAGGGAGAACAATGCTCTTTGTGCTGATCTCACTGACGACAATGTTGCTACATATCTTGAGTTGCGGAGAGAGGTGCTTGGCTATTAAAGGAGAGTAATAGGGATGGATGATATTTTTGATAAGTTTTTTAAATGAAGAACATTATTTTTATAAGAAAGAGGGGGGGGGTACATGGAATTGGTAAAAGATATGCACAGTCTTGTTCCTGTTTTGGCGAGAGAATCGTTAAAAAGGTATGTTAATGATAGGGTTCCAACAGGGGGATTTCTCAGGGCAGTTCTTGAGCATGACTTATTTGAAGCAGTTGGTCGTGCTGATGCGAATAATATGAAGATTATTCCTGAGATAGTGAGGTACATCTACAATGAGTTGCCTTCTGTATGTCATGGGGATAAATATATTGTTAATGAATGGTTAAAAGGAGGGGGATAAAATTGAAACCAGCAGAAAAGAAGCCAGAAATCGTTTATAGAATTATAGATAAACAAACAGGAGAATCGGTTGGTTCTTATAGTCGCGCTTATTGTGATGAATATGATTTCAATAGTGTTGCAGAAGCAAGAGAAGCTAATTGCCATGGTAGGTTTGAAGATAGAGAAAAATATAAAATTGCTAAGTATAAAGTTACTTACGAGTTGGTGGAGGATAACTGAGGGAGGGAGAGATGATGGAAATCGTTAATATTATATTTTTATTTTTAGTATTACTTTGTTTTTTAGGGGTTGTAACATGCATTGTAACTGTATATAGAAAAGAAAAGGTTGATCGGAAGAAGAGTGTTGTTAAATGTAATACGTGTAAGATGGAGATTGATAAGGATGCAGATTATCGTAAAAAAGTAAAAGTTAAAGTATCGGAGGAAGGGAATGAAAATAAAAAAGGAACATAAAGCGTGGGAAATCTTCAAAACGCCAAGAAAAGATATAACAAATATGATTGCAAACGGGGAAATGACTACGTTAATTAGCTTTGAGACTAAAAAATGAGCGTTAGCTTGGAAAGAAAGTGAATTGAAAATAGGACAATTTAAAGAAGAAGATTTTTATCAACAACCAAAGCGGGTTAAGCTGCTTATCAGTTATGAAATAGAATAGGGGTGGAGCATGAAAGTCATGGTCACTGGAGGAGCAGGTTTCATTGGGTCGCATATTGTCGATGCTTATATCAACGACGGGTATCAGGTTATTGTTATTGATAATTTATCGACTGGTAAGCGTGAGAATCTTAATTCAAAGGCGAAGTTTTATGAATGTGATATTTGTTCTGATGAAGCAAAAGGAATCATTGAGAGAGAAAAGCCAGAAGTGATAAATCATCATGCTGCGCAGATTGATGTTCGAGAATCAACAGCCAATCCTTTGCATGATATAGATGTCAATGTTAAAGGGTTAGTCAGTCTTTTAGAGGTCGCAAAGGATTGTGGCTTAAAAAGGGTTATTTTAGCATCATCAGGCGGTGCAGTATATGGAGAGCAGAATTACTTTCCAGTTGATGAGAATCATTCCACAAGACCCCTTAACCCTTATGGAATAAACAAATTGATCTCGGAGAAATATCTTCATTATTATAAGACACAATATGATATCAATTATATAGTATTAAGATATGCGAATGTTTATGGTCCAAGACAAAATGCGGATGGTGAGGCTGGTGTCATTGCAACCTTTATTAATAAAATGTTGACAGGTGGGCAACCTATCATAAACGGTGACGGTAAGCAGACTCGTGACTATATTTATGTTGAAGATGTTGTTGAAGCGAATCGTGTGATTTTTAATAAGAGGGGAAGCGGTATCTATAATGTTGGGACTGGAAAAGAAACTGATGTGAATGCAGTTTTTTGTGCTATTAAAGAACTCACCAATTCTACATGTCTTAAGAAGTGTGGCCCTCCTGAGTGGGGTGAGCAGCAGCGGAGTTCTATTTCTTCAGTACGAATCAGTCGGGATTTTGATTTTGTTACAAAGACACCATTTATTGAGGGATTAAAATGTACGGTTCAGTGGTTTAAAAATAACAGTACAAGGAGATAGGTTATGACAAAAGATATTGAATTTATTCGTAGAGCTCCACCTGATGAGAAAATTGCACCACCAGAGGTTCCTACGCCTCGTCCACCGGATGTTTATAAGAGTGACCTTGATGTTTGGTTGAGTTTTGTTTTCCATTCTCCTCCTTTTTATTCGGGGGGTGGTGAAAACGATGATTTATCGGTCTTAGAAACCACTGCCATAAATTCTGCTAAATATGCAGATTTTATGTTAAAAGAATATAAAAAGAGAAAAAACAATGGGGAGGAATACTGATGAGAAATATAGGTGAAGTGATAAAGAAGGTTAAGGGTTGTATTCCTGTTAAACGTAATAAGGATGTAATCGATGGTTTAGATGAGTTGCAACATGATTTTAGTTATAAAGCCCCAGAACAGATGACAGACTGTTGGTGTCGGCTTGAGCATTATTTAACACGTGTCTTAGGGCCGACGGATGTTAAGTGGAAAAGGGATATTCAAGATATCATGGCTGATAAAGAGAAGGTTTTAGTTACTAAAGTGCAATTGGAATGTTTTAACGGTCCTTGTATTTATAAAGCCACAAGTGTTGAGGCTATTCTCGAGGAGGTAAAAGGTCTTTTGGGGGAAGATGATGAAGAAAGTGTTATCACTTTGACGACTGAGTATATGGATAAAAAAAAGTTTGAAGGTTTAAAAGAATTTGAAGGATATTAAAAGGAGGAATGCATGGAAATCGGTGATGTGCGGGTAATTTCTTATGTTTGTGATAAGTTGAGGAATACGTTGCAAAAGACATTTGCTAGGATTTCGAGGAGGTATGTTTTTAAAAATATGGCAAGTGTAATTTGCAGCACATTACAGCAGTTCCAGGATCAAGGAATACTGGAAAGTTTTGATATGAATAAAACCTCTATTAAAATGGTGTGGAATACGTGGAGTTTATGGGAAAAGATGTATTGGTATTATAAAATGAAATTTGGATTTGGTAAGAAAGAATATGAGGTGTACTCGGGATTAGAAAGTTTCTTATTAGATCAATTGTTTGATGAAAATAACAGCAAAGATGTGTGTAAGATTATGGAAGGTGTACTGTTGAATTATTGTGATACAAATAAGAAATGGTGGTACGAACTTTACCCGAAAAAGATAGTGTTTGTTGATATCATGATTTCCCTATCCCAGGGAGTCGATTGTGTAGTGATGAATGTTGAGATATAGGAATAAATAAAAGGAGAATAATATGAATCCAGAAAATATATGTTGTAGTTTAGAAACAGCGCAGGAAATTAAAGAAGCAGGATGGGTTAAGGAAACTGCATTTGTGTGGTTGGGACAATGCAATGAAAATTATAGGCTATGGCCGATTAACCATATTGGTTATGTATTAGATGATATGGACGATTTTTACTATGCTCCCACCACTTCAGAAATATGTATTCCAGATGACTGTACAATCAAGCAATTCAGTGGAAGATTTACCTTTTACAAGGGAGGAGAACATGCAACATGCATTTACTATCCCACTGAAGCAGAAGCTAAAGCTGGAATGTGGATGTATTTAAAAAGAGAGGAGTTGAAATGAAGATTAAAAAGACAACTCTCAGTATATGTATAAATCAGGATTTAGAAAAGGAAGTTTGTGCCCTTGATGATGAGGGTAATATAATAACTATTTTCACTGAACAAGAGGTAGATGATTTTATAGAGAAATGGCAGACAACTGATTGGAACGTGGGACAAGAGGCTATTCTCAATACTCGTTTTTTATTGGAAGAGAGGATGAAATGAATCCAGAATCAATATGTTGTAGCTTAGAGACATCTAAGAAGTTACAAGAAGCAGGATGGGGTAGGGGAACAGTGTTTGCGTGGGCTCAATTCAAAGACTTGTCAGAAAGACCTTTTGAATTATGTAGAATAGATATGCTCAATTTAGATGATTACAATTGGTATCCGGCCCCTACAAGTGCAGAGATAGAATTACCAGGCACTGATCAACATACATACTTTACAGATGGGAAATACCTTGATGGAACATGCGTGGAGGGGAAACCGTTTAGAATTTTTGATGGCGTCACTCATTTTGATGGGGAAACCGAAGTAGAAGCAAAAGCAAAAATGTGGTTATATTTAAAAGAAGGGGATTTAATATGAAAAATGAAGAATTGGATGCACTAAAAAATGCTTTAAGACATTCTCCATCATCGCTAAAGAATTGTGTCGTAGAAGCAATTCCCATTTATATGCATGGGATTGAGCCTGATACAGTTGATAACACATTTGAATGGTTTTATTGTCATTTTGCCTCATTAGAAAGTTGGCAGAGATACGGCTCGGATGTTAATTGGGATGGTTGGATGAAAAAACTTATTAAACAATTAAACAATTAGAAAAAGTAGAAAAAAAATAAAATTTAAATCAATAAAAAATAAAGATAAATTAGGGGAATAAAATTAAATCATTAAATAATAACAATTTAACAATCTAATAATGGTTTTATTTATTATTACCTTTTCTTTTTCGAAGAACTAAAATAAAGTTATTCTTGTGAATAGCATCAAGTCACATTGCCCAATCTTGATAAGAAATAAACTCCCTAATACAATTTGTCCTTTCGCTTTAAACTCTATCCGTAGAGCTCGCGGTGAGAATATTGTCAAATCTTTCTATTATGATATAGAGGTTTTAGAAAGGGATTGTTGTGATTGGTATATTTTAGATGAAGAATCATGTCATTGTTTCTGGAAGTTTTGGTCAAACCCTGATAATGTAAGGGAATATACGTTAGAGGAAATAGCAGCTTTAACATGTGTTACAACAGCAACGGTGTATAATATAGAGCAGAAGGCATTAGCGAAAATTGCATTAGTTTATATTAACAATGTCGATGATTTAGATTTTAAGATTGAAAACATACAAGAGTTGAAGAAGGAGTTTGAGAAGAGGTGTAGGAAGATTAAGGAAGTTGATGAGGAGATGTATGAGACTGCAACAGTAATAAGAATTAAGGCTTATCAAAAGGGGTTTTCGTTTCACCCATCTTATTCAGAAGAACCTACCTCAGATTTTCATTCAGTAATAAAGTCGACTCCGTTCATTCCCCAAAAACAGATGAAATTACCGATATCTTTAATGTTTGATTTTGTTAAAAATTAGTTAGCAAAATAAGTATACTTTTAGCTGATGATATCTATTGAACATTTATACCCAGATATTGAGGGTAGTGTAGATGCTGCCATACGTTTTCTTATTGGATTGTCTCATGACGAGACTATTGATAATCTAAAAATAACAATAGCAAAATATAAAAAGCATAATCAAAAAAGGTATCGTGTCGTTTTATCAAAGGTTTTAGTCAAAGACAAAGTGAAGGGATCAAAATGAAATCCAATTTTCAAATAAGTCTCCCAGTAGAATTATGTGAGAAGTCTAAGCAAGGGTGGAAGATTAAGGGTGTCGCTTCTACTGATGACAAAGATCTTCAAGGTGAAATAGTGAAGCAGCAGGGGCTTGACTTTTCTCATATTCGTAAAGGTCTGGGGTTGTTTAACTGGAATCATAAGAATGATCCTCAATACATATTGGGCAAGATTGATAAGGCATATCTGGATAAGCAGAATAGGAGTATCGTTGAAGGTTACCTTTTTGAGCATCAGGATAATGCTAAGGCAATCGTCAATATAATGAAGTCATTAGAACCAGAAGATAAGCATCGTATTCAGATGTCTATTGAGGGTAAAATAGTTCAAAGAAGTGGGAATAGTGGGAGCACAATTAAGCAGGCTAAAGTGGAAAAGGTTGCACTCACTCTTGATGCTGTTAATCGAAAGACTTACACTGAATTTGCTAAGTCTCTCTTATCAGATGAAGATGTCGACACCGACGAAGATACATTAAAAAAGGTTGATATCAAAGGACTTGATGATAAGATTGAGGCATTGACGAAGATGTTGACAGTTGGAGACGGTGGGGATAAGGCTCCGGGAACAAGAAGTGGTGGGAGTGCTATCGTTGAAGAGGATCTTGATGATGATTTAACTGATGTCGGTGAAAAGAAGTGTCCTGGCAGCAAAATACGTTCAAAAGGTAAGGGAAGGGGTAAGGGTGTTGGTGAGAAAAAAGGCCCCATTGGTCGTCATGGTGATATTGATAGAAAAGGTAAGGGGCCAGCTGATAAGGCATTTGTTGATGACGATGAAAACGATAATGATGATGAATTGAAGAAGCCAACTAAGAAGGCGTTTGATCGTTGTGAAGCGATAAGGCTGTTACATAAAGCCACATGGCTTAGGATGAAAAAGGCATACCCTGATCTATCATTAGATACTATCATGCATATGACTGATAATTTGGTTGAAGAAGCTCTAGAAAAGGGTTCTAAAAAGAATATCGTAAGTGATATTAGTGGTATTGTTTCTGAGATTGTGAAACTTAAAGCGGATGATGCTGAAAAGAATAAGAAGGAAATCATCAAACTCCATGGACAGATAGATGAAAAGCTCCATAATTATGTTGGCAAAGAGGCGTTGACTCCTGGTGAAAAAGATGGTACCAAAAAATCATTATCATTCGCTCTCGATCTTATGAAGGGTGGTAAAGGTCTTCCAGTAGGCACCATTCGCGATTGGAAGGGTCAAAAGTATAAGAAGGAGGCCGAGGGTAAGTGGGTACCAGTCAAGGATCCTGGTGATGGTGGAAAAGCTCCAGAAGGGGAAGAGAAGAAGCCAGGTGGAGTTGATGGTATCAAAGAAAAGGTTTCAGCTAAGTTGAAGGAAATCAATCAAACGATGGGGAAGCTCACGCAGGATCTTGAGGCGTTGAAGGTGTTTGATGCTGAGCAGCTTGATTTTGCTGAGGGTGACTTACCTGATGATGAGGCTCTTAATGGTATGATTGAGAGTTTGAAGGGGACGAGAGAGAAGTTGGTGACAGGACAAAAGACAAAAGATAAGAATTTGGCCAGTAAGATTGAAGGTGGAGAAGGTGTTGATTGGGAATGGTCTGAAAAATTGTTAGATAGATTAGTTGGAGATATAGAACATGGTGACATTAAATACACATCTGAGTATACCGATAAATTGAAAGAATTAGCAAGTGAAAGCGGGGATAAAAAGTTTTCGGAATTTGTTGACAACCTCAGTGATGCTTTGGATAATGCTGAGAAAGATGACGATGCTGACGATGAAATTGCTAATTTACAAGAATATGTTTGGAATAAGGGTAAGATTGAGGGTGGTGAAGATAAGAAGCGGTCTAGTGATATCCGTGATGCTTCTATTCATGTGGACAATATTGTTGATGAAATAAAGGATCTTGGATATACCAGCGGTGAACTGGCTAATTCAGCTAATGAACTTAGAGAGGCTCAATCGGTTTTAGAAGAAAAGAAAGATGCTCAATCCATGAGATCTTTGGCTTCTACGGCAAAAGAAATTAAAGTAAAATTAGAAGAGTACGAAGATGTTGATGATAGTAATTCGGTGTTTGAAGATATCGATGGTTTGATTGGAATAGAAATTACAGAAGGCGAAGATAAGAAAGAAGATAAGAAAGAAGATAAGAAAGCCAAACAATAAATGACAACATTAAGAAAGTCTAGAAGACTGTCGCCAGGTAAGAAGGTATTGAGACCTAACAGTTTAAAAACTAAGTTGACACGAACTAAGCCGAGGGAGATAGTTGAGAAGGAAGTTTTAGTCAAAGAAGTTGATGAAGTGGTAGTTGAAAAGGTGATCAAAGAAGAAGCAATTAAGAAGGTGGTGAAAGAAGAGGTAGTTAAGAAGGTTCCAACTAAAACTTCATGGTTCAGACGAGCCTATTCAACTGTAATTTCTTATTTAAGAGGTGGAGGTAGCAATGTTAAATGAAAAGAAGAGTCAGAATGTTCTTGATATGTATGCTGTTGAAGACTTAGCTAAAGGCCGCGTTAGCCTTGAGGTGATGCAGTATTTATTGAGAAAGGGTGGTCCAGGAAGTGGGGTAAAAGGGCATAAAACATCTAAAGACCAAGAAAATAAATTAAGAAAAGAATATAGCGATTTAGTAGAAGAGGTGGATCATCTTACATTGAAAAGAAAGCAATTTCCAGATAACAAAGATAGGTATAACAAAGAAATAAAGAAGTTAGAGGGTAAACAAGATAAAGTTTTGTCTGATTTAAAAGCATTGAGGTCTCGTAAGATTAATCCGTCTCACATAAAAGATACTGTAAGGGATGGTATGAAGCAAAACAAGGAGAATCTCAATTAATCATGACAGTCGATAAAAAACACATGGATTTACATAAAAAAGAAAAGATGAAGCAGGCACTTCTTGACAAACTTAGAGCGATTAGTACGATGAGAATAACACTTCAAAGGAAGCCGAATCTTGTTAAGTCTCAGGAGTTGGATGAGTGGGAGGGTAGGGTGATAGCTGAAATAGAGGAGATAGACGATGATAATAACACCATTTGATAGAAGTAAGACTGCAGAAATGAACAGACACTTGGTTCCCAAGATTTACAGGGAACTGAAAGCGTTTCGCTATGGTAAACAGGATGTAAAGAATTTCTTCAGTAGTCAACAAGGTAGATTCCTCGCTAATAAGATTGCAGCCATTTATAGGGATTCCATTTTACCTTTGAAGGAGAAAGAAAAGAATATCATGCGAATTGTCAGAAACACTTATGTAAATTATCGAATAGGGCAGAGAAGTTTATCTATCTAAAAAGTATTTCAGCTAAAAATAAAACTTAAAAAACAATATAATAAAGTGGTAGAGGAGGAAGACCTTGGCTTTAGAAAACTTTAGGATATCAGGAGGGTTATCGGTATCGGATACGGTTATCAGTAATGCCGATTCTTTTGATGCTATATTGGATACATTTTATGAACTCATCAAGCCCACTTCGGGTGGGGGTGAAGGAATCGTCGTAGTGGATGATGCTAAGTTGAGCTTAACTAAGGCAGGAGCTGATAAGAAGTTATATTTAAGCAGTGACGGTACATGGAGTGGAACTACGGTTGAGACTGCGGATGAGAACACTGAGATTGATGATATAAAGAGTGTAACCATTTATATAGATCAAAATGGTATGAAGATGATGGTGGATGTGAGTTCATGTGAAGCCGATATCACTGCTTAGGGTTTATATGCTATATGGCGATAGAGAAACTAAAATTTTTGAGTGCTGGAGAGGTTCAAACTGCTACTTCTGAAGAGGATATTGAAGAAGTTATAGGCGGTGAAGTCTATGACATGATATCTACAATAAAGGGTCGTGTGAGGGTGGACGATGCGAAGTTGGCGGTAACTAAGGCAGGAAGTGGGAAGCAATTATGGGTGGATAGCGATGGAACGTGGGTTGGTACCACTGTTAAGACGGCAGACGGTGTTACCACTTTTGATAATTTAAAGAGTGTGACGATTCGTCTTGATAGTAGTGGATTGAAAGTGGCTGTTCGTTGTGATCCAATTGAGGTGGATCTCAGTAATGTTTCTCAAGGAGTGATTATGTCGAAAGTTACAAAAGCAGTGACATTCAGCAACACCACTGGCACTGTAGATTTATTTACGGTTACGGGGGATGTTCAAATTAAACTGTTAGCTGTAGCTAAAACCACTTGCGCTTCGGTTGCTGATTGTAACGCTCAAGTAGGTATCGCTGGGGATCTGGATGCGATATTGCCTGATACGGATATCACTTTGTTAGCTGCTGAAGAAATTTGGAATGATACTTTTCCATCTTCAGAAATAGAAGCAATGGGGGAATCTTCAAGAGATTATAATATATCAGATGGCAACGATATAATAATGACTTTATCAGCCCAAGCAGATTCAGGTGCCATCACATTTTATTGTTTTTGGACGCCATTGTCTGCTAATGGAAATGTAGTAGCAGCATAAGGGAGGAAATATGGGTGGAGTGTATGTAGCAGGAAAACCGACTACGGGTGATAGGATTCATGTTATTAACGAGCATCTTCATGGAAGGTGTTATTGTTACCCCACATTAGCAGCGGATATAAATGTTTCAGATGGGGGGAGTTCATGGGCTGAGGGGTCTTTAACTCAAATTGTGGCAGCAGGGGTTATAACGATGCCATTTGATATTCATTATTTATCTGTCAGTGCTGTTTCTAATAAAGATTTGTATGAACTTTCGCTTTATTATGGAGATACTGATATTGAATGTGGGAGAATAAGGTTTGCGAGGGATTCTAACCAATATAATCCCCCTCACATTCCATTTATGACTCCACTTTTGCCTGCTGGTTCAAGAATAAGGGCAAAGTTGGCCAGTTTAACTGGTGGATTTGATGCAGATATCAGTGTTTTTTATCACATGTATTAATAGAGGAGAATATTATGGGCGGAAACATAGACAATTCTTTAGAGTTACTTTCTCAAACCTTACAAGCTGATCATCAAGCATACGCTGGGAGAGTAACTCATCCGTATTTTTATATTCAGCAGGTAGCGTCTGCCGTTGGATTGTTGGCTGATCCGTCCACTCCGATAGCTCTTGCAACTGGTGGAACTGTGGCAGGTACTTTCACTGTAGCTGGCTTGGGAACTTTGGTTGAGGGATTAAGAACGAGTGTTCGTGCTGATGGTGAAGAAACTTTGGACGTGATAATTTCTGATATCACTGGTTTAACTATCACGGTTGGATTAGCTGAGACTCCGGGGACTTTAGATCTCAGTGCTTATACCGTGGCAAAGAATGCATCCGTTTTATCAATGTCCGCATCTAACACTATTTGGGAATTGTTAGGGTTGCCATTTGGTATGAGGACTATGGGACGTTACGTCAATGTTGCTACGTGGCAAAATTTAGTTAACGGTCAATTCGGTTGTTTTCGTTTGACTCAAGATGGCAAGTTGATGACTGATGCTACCTTTTCTGGAGCAATCACTGTCAATACAGATCCCATTAGATTCAATAGAAGGTTTTATGTTGAAATAACTGTTACTGATGCAGATCAGGCTATTAGTTTCGTGGACGCGGTTCATGGAGCATTTTTAGCAGACTTAATCATGATTGCTAATGATGATGCTGCAAATGCTGTATATTATGATTATGGAGCAGCCGCAGTGGCAGATGCTAATCATGGGAAGGTTTTAGATGGAGAGGTTTTTGAAAGTCAATATCAGAGTGGTAATATTCATGTAATTTGCGCAGCAGGTCTAACTGCTCTCATTCGTGTTTGGGGTTGGGCGGAGGCATAATCAATGACTAGTCTTATAAAACCTGGTCTTAAATATGATGGAACCCCTTCTGTTGGTGATATTGTGGAGATGGCAGGTTCCAAGTTAGTTGGACAGGGTGTGTACAATAACGCTACTCCAATTCCGGTTACGATTGGTGGAATTTTAGCAGGTGATACATTTCTTGATGTTCCGATTAAGACACTGTTAACGAATTTGTTATATCCATATATCGCTCCATCTATCACTTTATCATCGAATCCAGCTCAAGGGTTAAGGGAAAAGGGTGACGACATTGTTGTGGGGGTGGATTTAACTGCTACCACTACGAAGAATACCAACAATATTACGTCGGTTGTGTTTCAGCGTCCTGTGGGGGTGTTGCTTTATAATGTACCAGTACCGATTCCAGCTGGTGGAGCGGAGCTTTACACTGATCCTGTTGGTATTTTATCGGTTAACACCACGTATAGGGCAGTTGTGGGTGACGGAGTTGTGACAGCAAATTCAAACACGTTATCGTTTAGATTTGTTTATCCTTTCTTTTATGGAGTTGGAGCGGCTGGTTTAACAGGTGCGATGATTTATGCAGCATTTAATCATGCTGATCCAAATGTAACAGGAGCTAAGATTATCCAGAATCAGGCGGATACAACAAGAACGATGTCTCCCACAGCTCAATACTACTATTTTTGCTATCCGGCTACGCTCCCTGACTTAACTGTTATCTATGATGGTAACGGATTCGATGTTTCGGCTGATTTTGGTGCTGGCCCATATGTTCCAGGAACGATAGCTCCTTTACGAACTGTAAATATTCTAGGGCTTGATGGATCGATTCAGATTTATAAAGTTTACGAATATGCGAATTTGACAAGTCTTTCACAGGCACTAACTTTTAATTTTTAAGAAGGGTAGATTATGTCCATTAATATAGCATCAAATTTTCATCTTTTTGCTCAGTTACCATTAGATGAAAGAACTGTTGTAGCTGATGTTACTGCTAGGGACGCCATTCCAGCTGGAGAACGGTTTGATGGGATGGTTGTTTATGTTACAACTGGGTCTGCCACCTATCAACTTCAAGGTGGAATCACGAATCTAGATTGGGTTGTTTTTGGTGGTAGTGCAGCTTATGTATTTTCAAATGGTATCACTGAAGCAGCCGGAGCAGTTAAGTTGGGTGGAGCTTTAACTGCGAACACAACGATTAATACGACTGATTTTACCCTTATTTTTCAAGATGATAATGTATCTCCAGGTACTCCGGGAAGTTACAGTTCGTTAACACCTTTTCAAATACTTTGCCCCAATTTTAGTCAAGTTGGCGATAAAGTCAGAGTTTTGCTAGGGCAGTCAGCAGCAGTTGGGCAAGCTGGTGCATTTGGATTTTATCGAGATAGTGGTAATAGCGACAACAACCATATTTATATGGGTGTGTTCGATGGTAATGATGAGGATATAGGGTTAGATATTTATAGAAGGACAAGCTTAGGGTATGGTCCGCAAGTAACTATAAATGCAAACCCTAAAGGGGACGCTGAATTCACTCTTCCTGGCCCTGCTGGTAAAATTTATTTAAGAGGGTTGTGGTTAACACCTGGTGAAATGGCTGGAATGACAACCACTGTAGTGGGAGACGTTGCTGGTGCTAGTGGTTTGTATGTTAAGAACGATGGGGTTAATAATGAATTGTTTTATCGTTATGCTAATGATGGAGCAGAAGTTCAATTAACTGGAGCAGGGGCAGGGGTCTATACTTTTTCCAATGGATTGACTGAAGCAGCATTAGCGGTCAAGTTGGGCGGTGCTTTAACTGGTGCAACTGCAATAACAGCCACCGCAGCTAACACGTTATCAGTTATTGCAACAACTGCTTCGGCAGAAGGAATATTTAGGCTTTATGATGCTAGTTTAACAGCGGGAAATAATATTACAGCATACGTTGGTAGGGATTTATCTTCCAACGAAGGGTTTATGTTTGGTTATCATTACGATGCTACTGATCCGTTTGCCTTTTTGATAGCGGCAGGAGGGAGTTTTGCTAACGAAGAAGGTCTTTATTATAATATTGCTGATAAGATGTTGGGGATAAATGTTTTTGATCCAGATGCAAACTTAGCAGTTTACGCTATAAGCGGTGAAACTGTTATAAAGGGGTCGGGGGCTACAGGTTCAAATTATTCTGGAGAATTTCACGGTGCTGCTGATAAGGTACTGATTGGGTCTGCTACGGTTGACGGATCTTATAGTGTTGTAGCTCAGACTTATCATGCTGGGATTTCGACAAATGAATATGCTGGAGTTATTGGATTTGCGGGTTATCAAACAGGTGTAACAGTACATCAGAGGGTTGGTGCTAGAATTGCAGCGATTGCGGCCGCAGATTGGACCACAGACCATGCAAATTGGGCTCCTACTCACCTTATTTTCTGCACTCAGGATGAGACAGTTAATGATACCCTCAACACGATAAGGATGAGCGTTAGTAGTGATGGAAATGTTTCAATTGCTGACAATCTTCTTGGACCTGTTGAAAAATTGAGGGTTCAAGATTTAACGGCAAGAACAAGTGATTTGGTTAAATTCGCGATGGGTGGGATTGCTGTTCCAGTAACAACCAATGACACTGCTGCATTATGGTTAGAATCTTATGTTGCTCAGACAGGATGTAGGAACATTCGTAGTGAATTGTATAGCGGTGGTCTTGGTGTTTTCGATGAAATAACTGGTATTTATTCCAGTGTTTCAACAAATGTTATTGATGATGCAAGCTCCCTTGCCTCAGTATTTTATGGGGTGTTAAGTGATGCAGCAGGTTCTTCAGGTAAATTTGGAGTTTATGTCTCTGGAGGTGGAGCAACATCGGGGGGATTTAATTACGATTTTACAGCTGTTGATAATTTAGGAATAAAACCATTCAAATCTACGGCAGGTTCAGGATATGGAACATATATCCAAGGTGGTGACGCAATAGCCATAGGGGATTGGAATGGAGGGTACGTTTATATAAATGGTGGAATTGAAAATGGAACGGGCGATGTTGGTAACGTATTAGTTGCAAACACTCGTGGTAGTTGTGCAATAGGTAGTGGGATTCCGTTATCTAAGTTGCATTTATTTGGAGGTATGGCAGCAAACAGGACTGCTACGGCTATAGATTATTCGGTTTTAAACACAGATTTCTTCATCGGTATCACAAACACGGATGCGTTACGTACAATAACGTTACCAGCGAATGTTACTTATGAAGATAAATTCTTCTTCTTTAAAGACGAATCTTATAATTGTTCATTGCATGGTATTTTATTGGTTGGTGTTGGTGGAGCAAAAGTGAATGACAGCGTATTAGGGTTTCTATTTCCCACAGATGGTTATGCGGCTGGGGTATATTGTGATGGCACCGATTGGCATGCGTTCTAATCAAGGAGAATTGAATGGCTTTTAATAATTATGTTTCTTTGACGACAAAAGAAGATCGTACAATATACGTGGATTATGATATTGGAACCGATGATTTTGATCATGGGGATGCAAGTGGTGCGGGTGCCTATAAAACACTAACATGGGCACTATTAACCATACCTAAGAATTTGAAACATGATTTCATAATCAATGTGGCTCAAAATACTGGCACTGCACAGGAGTATGCGAATCTCCAGGTAAAAGGTTTTTTCGGGGAGGGAAGTTTATCTATAGTTGGAAAAACAACAGGCCTTCCTTCTCACGGCGATTATATGTTAGCTAAAACAATAGCTGGCAATACGTTATTCGAGATTATAAATTGTGCGACGGAGATAAATATTCAAGGAATAGAATTAAGTGTTGCGCCTGCTGTCATTCAAGGTGGGTATGGGGTTAGATGTTATGGAAGTCCTAGGGTGTTTTTTGATGATTGTTTAATTTATTATCATTCAGTCGGAGCAGCTGCTGAATATTCTTCGGTAAGATTTAAAGATTGTGATTTTAAGGAAAATGTTGACGGATTGAGGTCAAATACTTGTGCATTAGTTGAAGTGGAAGATTGTACATCTTCAACAACCAATGTATCTAATGGCATGGTGGCCGATTCGGGTATTATCTTTAAGGATGGTACTTCCCCGACAGGTAGTGTGGCGAATGAAGTTGAGCAAAATGGTGGGATAATTAGTCCGATTAGTAGTGGTGGCGGAGATGAATTGTACGACGTTATAGTAGACGCTGCTGGCGGTGGTGATTACACTTCTCTTTATACCGCGTTCAATACCGAAGGTGCTGACACGAGTTTTTTTATTAAAAAAGGCACCTACGCAGAATCAGATATTGTTCAAATAGAGTCAGGTTGTCGAGTTTTTTGGGACGATGTTACTTTAGATTTAGACGACACAAAATATTTGAAAATTGAAGGTCCAGATATTGTGATGCGTGGCAATTTGAGAATTGAAGGCATCGGAGAGGCTCAGCAGCGTACCATATTGTGGATCGACACTTTAGCAAACGATAACGATTGGAAGGGGTTCACAGTTAGATTAGTTCCTGAATGTACCACTAAGGGATCCAATGCCATTACAGTAATTGGATACATCGAAAATGGTGCGGATAGGTCTAATTGGGGAACTTGGAAGATTTACGATTGGACAACTTGGGTTGGGAGCATTGCTGGTCAAGCAATTAGAGTTATTCAATCGGCTTGTAATAATTGTGAGCTGGAAGTTATTGGTGAAAATATAGATATAAGTAACAGTAACGTAAACCAATTGCCGGGAGTTCTTTATCCTGGCGGCACTGAAAATGTTTTCAAAGTAAACATCACTAATTGTATTGGAGATGCGGCTGCTCAAGGAACTGGAGTAACACTATGGGGTAGCTATAGCACTATTTACGGTGTTTGCAGAGATTGCAGCGGAACTAATTTTGTAGATAGTGGCTCTGGAGATAACTCAGCAGCTTTAATTACATAGGGGATAATATGGTTAAGAAATTAAGAGATACAACTACAGGGGTTATTTTTAAAGATGATCTCGGTGACGATATTATATTAAACGGTGAGACGAGTTTGTACTCGGCAGACGGAAGAACCACAGTTTACGACGAGAATACAGACGGTCAAAGACGAAAACGAATTGGTGGCTATAACGGAGTGTTGGAAGTATTTGAAGTTTGACAGGGTGAAGGTGGTGTATAGATTATTAAATAAAAATAATTGATCAGGTAAAAATAATAGAGGCAGTAAAGTATAGTTAGTTTGAAATTTTACGAAAAGGAGAAAAAAAAATGATTTATCCCAACCACACTTACGTTAATTTGACTGATGTAACTACAATTCGACTTCTTGATAAATATACGCCTGCCCTTTCTAAGATTCCATTATCGGTTCTTATAGATAATGCATTGACTAACGGGGCGTCTACATTTCTTGCTTTAACCGATACTCCTGCAGCTTATACGGGTCAAACAGGCAAGGGTCTTGCAGTGAATGGAGGCGAAACTGCTCTTGCATTTATTGATCTTGCAATTGGAGATATGACAAAACTGGTGTATGATACGAATGATGATGGAACAGTTGATTCTGCTGACAGTGCGACAGATGCGAATGGATTGCAAGGGTTTTTAGTTACTGCTCCTTTGGTTGGTGATAATGGAAAAGCTCTCTCTTACAATCATGCTGGAGGAACACTTGATTGGTCAGCTACATCGATGCCCACTCATTTTGGAAACATTTGGAATGTTGATTACAATGCGGTAGCTGGTGGAGATGGAAGTGTTTGGTCTCCTTTTGATTCGGTAACACTTGCTAATGCCGCTGCTGCAGTCGGTGATTTAATTCAAGTTGCATCGACTGGAGACATTGTTGTTGGTAAGCCTCTCACATTAGAGGGTGGAAAATTTTATAAATTTGAGCCAGATTTCGTAGCTGGTTTAATCACTCTAGATGTCAGTGTATCAACATTACCTATATTTGTTGAAGCATCAAAAATGACTATTAAAGCACCAGCCGATGCACCCATTTGTGTTTCGGTTGATGATTCTGTATTGATATTCTTTAATTCATACCTTATGATTAGTCATGCTGGTCCAACAACTGCTACAGGATTCCATTTACCAGCCGGACTTGGTAGCAATGCATCAGTGTCATTTATCAACACTATTCTTCTTGCAGATCTTGGCGGAGCTTCTGCGGATGTTAAATTAGTGCATTGTGAATCAGCGTTGGGAGGGGTTAGTATTGCTGGTAGAGCAGTGGCAGGAGTTTTCTTTGGTGGAATTTTCATGAAACTTGGTGTGCTTACTTCAGATGAAGTAGCTATAGATATGGTAGAAGGTACTCTTTATATTGTAGATGCACAAGTAACAAATATTTCTGCAACAAATTATACGATTCAAGTTGCAGGTGCTGCCAATGCTTATATTGATGGGCATGTAACGAATGGCAGTTCAGGCCAAGCAATTCTACAGGATGGTGCTACTTGTTCGTTACTCCTAGGAAAGAATGCTTGGGTAGAAAGTCTTGGTGGAACAACTTCTTTAACTAAGAACAATAATTCTTCAGTTATTTACACTTCTGGCGGTCATAGCACAAATATTATGGTTGTTGCAGATGGAATTAGGCTTGGTGAAGGTGCTTATTCTTATGTATCTGGTGATCCTGAGACAGCAGGCCCCGCTGGTGCGGCACTCGTGAATAATAGTGGGGCACCTGTCATTGATATTGTTACAGGGACTCAGTATATGTGCACTAATCAGGTTGGACCAGCTAGGAATTGGATAGCATTTTAATAAAAACTAAAATTAAAACTACAACCGAAAGGGGAACAAGATGAAAAAGATTCAAACTAAAAAGGTGTTGGAGACATTGGATGGTGAACCATTAAAGATGGGGGAAGGTGTTTTAACGATTGGTAAAGTGATAGAAGCAATAACGAGCAATTATCAGGGACAGGCATTTAAGGGAGACCCTTTAAAGGCATTAGAGATTGCGAGACGTTTTCATGATAGAGAAGAAGTAGAAATAGATGGGTCTGATTTTCAAGGTCTTATACAAGCAGTGAGAGAGAACAAACAATTCACTGCATTAGTTTTAGGGCAGATCATTGAAGCTTTTAATGAAGCAAAAGATTCAAATAAAGATGAAAAGAAAACTTAATAAAGGATTGAACTAAGGGAGGAATGAAAATGTCTTATTCTTATAATGTATTGACGGTTGCTCAAACTAAACTGTTAGATGATTATACACCTTGGGCTTATAAAGTCAGACTTTCTGAACTTATAGATGAGGCTTTAACGGGATCTAGTTTGGGGTTGTTTGAATCCATTACAGTAGAGAACGATGCTATTATTGGTCGTGATCTTCATGTGACGCGGGAAGGGTATTTTGGTCAGTCCCTCCATTGTGGCGGTGGTTATGGAGATACAGGATTTTCCGTTGATGCGGCTGGAAATGTTATGATGGATGGATTCTTAGATTGTACCGTTGGTGGATTGCGGAATAAGGATGAGTCAATTCCCAATATAGGAACTGCAGGTGTTAAAGGTGAGTGGACTTATGGAACGCCTAACGCGGGTACTAATTGGTATATATATATATGCGTAGATGATAACACGTGGCGTCGAGTTGAGATAGTTGTGTGGTAAAATAAAAATTTTATGACTAAGCGAGTATAGTAAAAATAAAATAAAAAGGTAAAAAATGCGTATAGGAATAGTGAGTACATTTAATGTAGAATGTGGAATAAGTACTTACACTGAGCATTTAGTTGAACATTATCCGGAAGGTCAAGTCCAAATTTTTGGTAATAAACTAGGTGTTTTAACTGACACTGAAAACTGCCTTAAACACCCTATTTGCAGATGCTGGAGTCGAAAGGATGATTTAATAGAGCTTACCCACGCTCTTATAGAATCTGATGTGGATATTGTTCATATTCAGCATGAGTTTGGGTTGTTTCAGAATCAATCAGCATTTGTAGAAATGTTGAAAAAGTTAAGAGAAAAGAAGATTCCCGTTGTAGTCACATTCCATACGATTTTCTCTGAAGACCATCTTAACAGTGCTATCCAACAAATTTCCACGTATGTTAACATAATCATTTGTCATGGGCAAGGAGGTAAGGATGCTCTTCGAAATGTTGGAGTTAACAACACCTCATTGCTTCCTCATGGTTCTGTAAAAGTACAGGCGCGTGGGCATGATGAAAGTCGTAAATATCTTAACATTCCTGATGATAAAACTGTTATCTTATCTTTAGGGTTCATCACCCCTAATAAGGGGGCAATGGATTCTGTTTCTGCAATTTATCGATTAAAGTATGAATTTGAAAATCTCTATTTCTTGATAGTGGGGATGCCCGTGGTTCATGACAATAACTTTGCCAACATGGAGTATTGTTTAAAACTTTTTAAACGAGTGAAAATGCTCAGTTTATTCGACACTGTTCATATATATCCTAAGTATGTCAGTGAAAAAGAAATAGATTATTATGCGGGTGCATCAGATATAGCAATAGAGAACTATTATCCAACTCATCATTCTACTTCAGGGATGAGTCATTTGGTTATGAGTTATGGCTTACCTTCTATTTCTTCAAAAGCCAATATTCTTGCTGATTTAGATTCAACAAGAAGTTTAAAATATAAAATTGGCAACATTGAAGAGATGTCGCAAAAGTTGCGTATTTTAATTCGTAACGATGATATTAAGAAAAAATTGAAAGAAAACTGTTTAAGTTATGCTGAGGAAACTTCTTGGGATAAAACAGCAAACATACACATCGGTTTGTACAGCTCGTTGGTTGCTGAATGAGAGGGTTATGGTAGAAAAAGGTTTAAGGGTGATGATTAACGGGTTTTACGGTGCTCACAATAGTGGTGATGAGGCGATGTTGCGCAATTTTGTTTATAACATGCAAGCTCACGACCCTGAGTGCATCACATTGGTAGCCACTGATAAGGCTCAGTCATTCAACTATAAGAATGTTTATTTTGTTTCTTCAGAAGATCGTGCTCAGCTAACAGAAACGGATGCTTTTATCTTGGGTGGAGGGGATCTCACTCCAGCATTTGGGAATCAGCTTTTATTGCATGCGAAGAAAGTTGGTAATAAATGTATTATGTTGGGAGCCAGTATCAATGATGATTGGTTGTATGAAAAGATGAGGGACATTTATGTAAAGTCTTTAGAATTATTTGATCTTATTTTTGTAAGGGATCTTCAATCTAAAGAAAATCTTGATAAGTTGGGAATAAAATGTTCAGTGAAAACTGATATATCAGTAGGTTTACCTTCTGTACCAATAGAGTTTAAAAAAAGTGATAAGCATGTTACTTTATGCATAAGGGAAGTTCATCCTGAGTATGAAGTGCGCATGGTTGCTTTGGCAAATAAGGTTGTAAGGTTTTTGTTAAAAGAAGGGTTTACAATCACTCTACTGCCTCTTTGTTATGAAGATAAAAGGTCTTATGAGTATTTTACGAAAATTGATCCTAAGATAGAGATGATTTACACTCTCAGCCCTCAACAGCATAAATATGTTATTGGTAATTCTGATTATGTTATTTCATTGGGTCGCCTGCATCCTTTGATATATGCTATTGATACGGTTACACCTATGTTGGGAGTGGTTTATCCTATTCTTGAAACTCCCCGCTATCATAAGATGCCCGCGTGGTTTGAGTATATCAATAATGATTATTTGCTTAATTTTAATTTGAAGATGAAGGATTTTGAGAAAAAGTTTAGGGAGTTGAATGATCATAAAGATGAAGTTAAAAAACAGTTAGTTATTCAAAAAAAATCTCATGATAAGTGCAATAAAGAACAGTTTAACGAATTGATCAATTTTATAAAGGGAAAAAATGATAACACCTAATTCGATTAAAGAAGGGCCGCCAGAATATTATGATAACGCCTTTTCTCGTGGAACTTACCCTAATTTTTTTCAGATAGCAGGGTATGTCATGGATTCTTTGGATCGGTTTAAAAGTGGTAAATTATGTGTAGCGGAAGCTGGCGTGAGACTTCCCGCATTTAAGCAGCCCTTTTTGGATATTGGATGCGGAATGGGTCGTGTTAGTCTGGTCGGTTATTATGGACATGGATTACGGATAGATGGTGTGGATTTTTCTTCTTATGGTATCAATCTTGCAACATGTTACCAATTGAAGAATGTTACTTTTTATCAAAAAGACGTATGGAATTTTACTGATTATGATAAATATTCAGTTTTTATTATGACTGAATTTTTAGAACACATTAAGGACGATGTTAGGTTTATCCGAGAAAAGATTCCGTCAGGGTCGTTGGTGATAATATCGTTACCCAGTCCATTGTTTGGGGATACGTATCATTTACGTTATGCTGAATCAGTTTCTGATATTGTTAATGCATATGAAAGTGAACTTAATTTCATCGAAGCCAAAGTCATTGGTACAGGGACTTATGGTGCAATAGCTTTGAAAAAATAAAATGAAAATAACAATTGCAATAAATACAGCTCAGGTGGATTATCCTTATACGGCTTTTCCAAACACTCATTTATTCGAATTAACAATGAGAAGTTTGAGAGAACAAACTTTCAGGGATTTTGAGGTAGTCGTAGCGGATGTAAATTATGATGAGCGAAAAGACTATTTCAAAGAAAATCCTGAAGATTTCCCAATTAACCATGTTAAAATTAAACCTAATGTGTGGATTCCGTTCAATCATTTCGCTATTTCAACGACAAAAAACACTTGTCTATTACACGCTAAAGGCGGTATTGTTGCTTCTATTGGTAGTTGTGTTAGGTTTGATAAGCACTTTGTAGAAAAGGTTGTTGAGGGGGTTGAAGATGGAAATTGTATTATAAGTAGATTTTCGATTGAACGAGGCGATGAAATTGTTTTTAAAGATTTGCGACCTGATGATGCTGTATCTGTTCACGGCAATGTGGCAGCTTCAATGGAAGATTGGTTACTCATTAACGGGTACGATGAAATGTATGACGGTTCCAAAGGGATAGAAGATTGTGATGTTGGAGAAAGACTTTTAAGAGCTGAGAAGGAAATTAAAATGATTGATGGGGGAGTGGTATACGAAGATCATATCACTTGTTATCCGTTGTTGACAAAATCTCCAAGATTTCAAAAGTGTCAATTTTTATGGTGGACAATTTCTGCTGATAGAAAACAGATTGCTGCGAATAAGAATTCCTTAACGGATCTTGAATATGATTATTTACAGTCTTGTAAGTATGGAGATACAAGAAGATTTTGTTTGAGAAATTTAAGGTGTATGTATTGTTCCGAAGATTTTGAATGTTTTTTTGGAAAGTCGGCTCATTTAACAAAACTCTATATGCATCCTTCATTGATATTTGATTTAAAAGAACAGCAAAAGAATCCAAGGTTAGCAGTTAAAAGGTTAGCGAAACTTTGTGAAATTGATAATCTTAAAAAATTTGTCGGAGAAGTGTGAGGGGTAAGGTCATGGAAGATCATTTTCAAGAAAGATATGTCAAGCATCAACAGCAAAAAGGGGAAGTCTTGCAGCAAATTGTGGAGGAAAGACATTCTAGTAGGATCTTTTCTGATAAAACAGTGAGTGGGGAGGATATTGACACGTTACTCGCCCACTCACTATATTGCCCTTCTTCTTGTAATAGGCATGCGATTGAATTATCTATTATTAGTGATAAGGATCTTAAGAATTTATTAGGCGGAATATTGGTGGGTGGGGTTGGTTGGATAAATAGAGCAAGCCATATCATCCTTATTTTTGCTGATTCTGTTGCTTATAAAGCTGGAGATGAAGTTAAGTTTATGCCATATTTGGATGCTGGAATCATTATTCATCAATTGTATTTAACTTCTGCTGCATTAAGGTTGAAGTGTTGTTATGTGAATCCCAACATTAGAGAAATGAATTATGATCATTTCAAGAAGGTTTTTAGTGATAAAATATTTTGTGGGGCATTCGCAATAGGGAAAGAGGTGAGTGTTGCCTAAAATCAGTGTGATATACACGACCGCAAGAGGTGATTGTCCAATGAGGGAGAGGCCTGGGGTGAATCAATTTTCTGTATTTTTGGATTCTCTTGAAGAACAGGTGTTTAAAGAAGAAATTGAAGTGATCATTGTTGATGCATTGAAAGATGTGAAAATAGAAAATTCAAAATTGCCTGCGTATTTAACTGAACGTAAAGAATATAATTTTTCTAAGTATTCTTTTCCTGTAAAGCACATCAAACCTCTTCCAAGTTGGTGGTTGGAACATGGGTTCAGTTCTTATTGTCATTGTGTTAATAGCGGTATTATTGCAGCAGATGGAGAATTGATTATTTTATTTGATGATTGTTCAAAGATAATGGGAAGAGAAAATATAAAATTGCAATGGGAATGGTATAAAAAAGGTGATGGTAAGCAGTTTGCAAGATCTATTTATGAATATTGGATTGGGGATAAACCAAGATTGAATTCTGTTGAAGGAAAGCCGTCGTTTGGGAAAATTGTAAGGCATATGAGTTATGACCGTTTAGAAGAAAAAAATAAATTGTATATAGAAGAGGAATCATTTGGTTCTTATGGGTATTATTCCTTTAGTTTGGATGTAATTTTAGCACTCAATGGATACAATGAATTGTTTGATGGAGCTAAAGGTGCAGAAGATTTTGATATTGGCAATCGTTTAATGGCTTATGGTTGTAGGTCTATCGTAGATATGAGATTGAGGGTAGTAGAGTTTTCTCATTATTCCACTGCGTTTCATGGTTTGAATGTTGGGGTGGGAAGAAAAAACAATGTTTCCACTCACGAAGCACTTTTGCATCTTTGGGAGCCTGATTGGAAGGATCGTGTTCGGGAGAAAAAAACTTTTATAAAAGCGAATGATAGACCTATGACCGAACAAGAATACAATTATATGTTAGAAAGGAACAAGGTTTATGTTCCTAATTTTGTAGAAGATGAAGTCATTAAAAGAATGAAAACTCATCCACCAATTTTTGATTTAAAAGATTTGAGGAAAAAATATCGTGAAGGGTTCTATAACGAGAAATAAAAAGATTAAAGAACGTATTTACATTACTAAAGACGAGCTAGAATCTATTGAAAGTGGGCTGTCTTTAGATGCTCATATTCAACGATACGGATTTGTTCGTCAATATGCTCATGGGAATGTTTTGGATTGTGCGTGTGGATGCGGTTATGGAACTTATATGTTATCAAAGAACCCTGATGTTGAATCAATTGTTGGGGTGGATGTTTTAAAGGGAGCGATTGAGTATGCGAACCTTCATTTTACTAATGATAAAGTTTCTTTTAGGTGTGGCGATATCGGGAAGATGGTATTGTTGAAACAGGTTGATCAGTTGATTTCTATTGAAACAATTGAGCATCTTCAGTATCCCTTGGATTTAATAAATATGGTTGTAAAGAATAATATAAACGAGTTGATCATTTCGTTCCCAACCAAAAAATCAACTCATTACAATAAATACCATTACCATGATTTTACCTTTAATGACATTAAAATGTTATTAAGTGATCAATACAGAATAAGAGATTCGTTTGAATACAAAAGAGAAGTTGGGTTTGTTTTTTGTGTTCGATCAAAACTACAAGAAAGGAATAAGAAATGACAAAAGAAAAGTACAGTCAAATAGCGGAGATCACCACACCACCTCCACAAACTCCTTGGAATAAAGATACTAATAATCTTAGTTACGTTTATTTTCCAAACTTAAAAACAGTTTATTGTATCACTTATCGAACAGCATCTACGTTCATTAAGAGATGGCTTTATAAGTGTGAGAATAACCTTGAAGAAACGGATGTCACTACAGCTACAGTTCCAATTCATCAATTAAAATGGAATCGTTTGACACCATTGCAAGTTTTGGATAAAAAAGATTGTTTAAGGTTCGCAGTCATTAGGCATCCAATAGACAAAATGTTGTCAATGTTCTATTGTTCTGTTTATAATAGGCCATATGATTTTAGATGGTGGAAAAGGTATTTGCCAAACCGTAAAAATAATCACGTTTCTTTTGATGAATTTATGGAAGTGATTGCAGAAAGAACTGTTGATTGGGAAAATGCTGATATACATTGTTTTAATCAAAGCAGTTTACTAACTCATGATGACAAATATTTACCTACTCACATAGGTCTTTACAGTGACATTGAAAAGTTTTTGGCAAACATAGCAAAAATTAAGAATATTCTTCCTCCAGATTTTAATAAAAAGATTAACACTTCAGCGTATTGTTTGTACACTAAAGAAAAACGATCTGAGGTTTCTAAATATGCGAAAAAAATGATTGAAAAAAGATACGAGAAAGATTATGAATTGTATGATAAAGTTAAAAAATCGGGAGGGATGTTATTATGTCAAAAGACATGACTTGGTTTACCATTATGTCACAAAAAGTAATTTGGTTCACTGGACTCCCTTGTAGTGGGAAAACAACCGTGGCTGATTTGGTGGCAGAAGAATTGCATCGTTTTAATGTATACCCTGTTCGATTAGATGGTGATGTTGTTAGAAAAGGGCTTTGTAAGGAGTTGGGGTTTTCTAAAGAAGATAGGCGTAAAAATTTAGAACGGATTGGTTATGTTTGTGAAATTTTGAGTAACAGTAATGTTTTAACATTAGCCACTTTCGTTTCTCCTTACAGAGAAACAAGGGATTGGTTGAGGGAAAAAGTTGGTGAAGAAAATTTTGTTGAAGTTTATTGTAAATGTTCTGTTGAAGAATGTATCCGACGAGATGTGAAAGGAATGTATGCAAAAGCACTTAAAGGGGAGATTAAGGGTTTCACGGGCGTGGATGATCCTTATGAAGTGCCTCAAGAAGCTGAAATTGTTTTGGATACAGAGCGGGAAGAACCAAATGATAGCGGAAGAAGAGTTCTGGAAAGGATTCTTTTTAAACGATGAAGAAGTTAAGAAAAATTAAACTTGGTACATTAGGGGTATCGGGTATTTTTTACCGTATTCATATTATCATTCTTCAATCGATTTTTTTCTACATTCTCACAGGGGAGTGGAAATGGGCGATAGGAACTTCGATATTATGGAATGCCATTTGCACATTGTTATATTATAATTACCATTATTGGTTTGCTAGGTTATTCAAAATAGGGAGGAATAATGAGTGAAGAAATAAAAACAATAAAACACATCATGGACGTCCAGGGGTTCATTTCAATTATAGTGGGTGAATTGGAAACGAGAGCAAGATTTCATGATAGGTCGAAGCTATATTCTCCTGAAGTAGAAACATTTGATGTTTATTCTAAGAAGCTCAAGGGGTGTACTTATAATAGCGAGGAGTATAAGCAGTTTTTAAAAGGGATGAAGCCAGCTTTAGATCATCATTATGCTGAAAATAATCATCATCCAGAACATTGGGAAAATGGCATTGCCGATATGGATTTGGTTGATTTAACAGAGATGCTTTGCGATTGGAAGGCTGCTACACTTAGGCATGATGATGGGGATTTAATAAAAAGTATAGAGCAAAATCAAAAGAGATTTGGATACTCTAACGATATAAAAAAGCTGTTATTAAAAACGGCAAGGAGATTAAAATGAGGAGCATGTTTATTGGTCGATATCAACCGTTTCATGAGGGTCATTTTACGCTCATTAATGAGGTGTTGAAGGAAGAAGGTGGCAAGGTGTTAATTGCTTTGCGTGATACACCTATCCGGAATACAGATCCTTATTCCATTGAAGAGCGTATTGAAGTGATTAAGGTTTATTTTCCTGATGCAGTTTTTTATCCTTACGAAAACGGTTGGAAAAGTGCTGACGTGGTTATTGTAGGCATTCCCGACATAGGTGAAGTTTGTTATGGACGAAAGGTTGGATGGGGTATGAGGGAAATCAAGTTGGATGAAAAAACAGAAGCAATTTCAGCAACGAAGATTAGAGCAAATATGAAAGAAGAGAAATGAAAATTTCGGTTTGCATGAATACAGCACGTGCCGATAGATGTACGGGAAGGGAAACAAATTTCCATATTTTTGAATATCTCATGGAGGGGTTGAGGGAACAAACTTTTAAGGATTTTGAAGTTGTTATTTGTGATGTTTTGTGGGAACAAAGAAAAACATATTTCATAGATCATCCAGAAAAATTCCCAATAAAACATATTCCACCAAAACCAAACATATGGGTTCCTAACGGTTACTGTGCTATTTCTACAACTAAGAATACTTGTTTACTTTATGCGCAAGGTGAAGTTGTAGTTTTTACAGATGATTATTCGACTTTTTCTCCAAAACATTTGGAACTTATTGTTGATAAAGTCACTGAAACACACTGTGTTGCCAACACTTATAATATTTATGCAGATGACGAGTTGGTGCATAGGGACAGGAGGAGGTCTGCACGCAATTTAGTTACTTACGGGAATATAGCATTGTACCTTGAAAGATTTTTAGATCTCAATGGTTATTGTGAAATGTATGATGGTTCAAGGGGGTTAGAAGATTGTGATATGGGGGTTAGGATGCTTAGGAGTGGAATGACCACTGAATTGATACAATATCCTGTAAAGTATCAGCGTCACATTGAAAATTATCCATTACAAAAGAAAAGCAATATAAAATGTCCGAGATTAGCCGAAACTTTATCCAACAATGATTATAGAAAAGGCATTCATCGAGCGAATGAGATTCCCTACACTGATGAAGAAATGAAGATACTTTTTGAATGTTCTAATATTGTTCAAGGTCATAGATGTAAATATGTTGATAAGCATGGAAAACCTGTAGTATGTACTAGCGGTTTTATTGAAGGTGGTAATCCTAGATACAGTGATACACATTTAATTGATAAGTTCACCAGACATCCATCATTACTTTTTAGCCTTAAAGAAATGAGAAAAGACGTCCCAATGGCTTTAGAGAAGCTAAAGGATGTTTGTAAAGACATGTTGCCTTAAAGGAGGTTGATTATGCCAGTTTCGTATCATGAAGGTTATGATTGTTTTAAAAAACTTATTGAAATGTATCAACCAGAAGATTTGTTGGATGTTGGAATGGGTTATGGTAATATAGGAAGTATGGCTCAAATTATTATGCCAAGACTTGAACTTAATGGTATTGAAATTTGGTTGCCGTACCTTAGTCATGAAAATTCTCAGGCAAAAAGATATAAAAGAATATTCTTGGCAGATATCAAAGATATGATTGGTAAACTTTGGCCTGTTGATATTGTAGTTGCGTGGGATGTGATAGAACACCTCGAAAGGGAAGAGGGGATTAATGTTATATATTATTTAAAATCAATCGCAGAAAAAAGTTTGTTAATAAGTCTTCCAATTATCGATTATCCACAAGGCGCAGTTTATGGAAATAATGCTGAGATTCATAAGACTCAATGGAAAGTTGAAGAGATGGAAGAATTAGGTGCGGAAACAGTGTTTAAGGGTAAAGTGATTGGGGTTTTTGAATTTAAAAGAAGTACAACAGAAAGAGAGGGTAACGATCATGATAGAAGATAAGAAAATGAAAAAGAAAGCAAACAATAAGAAGGTGAAAGATACGAATGATAAGGCGGAAGTCGTAAGTCAATTTGGACCGGATTATTATAATGAAGATTATTACGTAACTCCGGATGGTAAAAAGTTTGAAACTCCTGATGGTGAAACTTTAGGATGGAGTTATCAGAATCCTGATGGTGAGTTTTTGGGTGCTGATGATATTGTAAAGGCGTGGAAATTGGTGTTTGATCCAAAGAAAATGTTGGACGTAGGGGCTGGGCGGGGAACATTTGTGGCATACGCTCATAATTATGACATAGAAGCGGTGGGTTTTGATTTTTCATCGTGGGCTGTAGGCGACAAGGGAAGGTACCCGAACTGTAAGGCTGACTGGTTGGAACAACACGATGCCACGAAACCTTGGCCATATAAAGACAATCAATTTGATATGGTAACATGCTTGGATTTGTTGGAACATATTTATGAAGAAGATATTCAATTTGTTATTGATGAAATGTGTCGAGTTTCCAAGAAGTATATTTTCTTGCAGATTGCCAGTTTGCCCCATGATGAAGGTGTTTGTTTTAAGAAGGGTCAGAAGATCCCTGTTCAGTGGCAAGGTTGTGCTGTTGCTGGTCATGTGATTATTCAGCCTAAGAAATGGTGGATTAAAAAAATGTATCGGAATGGTTGGAAAATGAATAAAAATATATTGGATTGGTTTTTGAGTGTAATGGATAGTGATGTCATTTCTAATTGGTTACAAAACACTATTGTAGTTATGGAGAAAGAAAATGACAAATAATTTATTGCCCTATAAGAGTTCCACACCAATTCATTTTTATAAAAGGGAAGATCATTCTTCAATTGATATTGTTGGCGGTAAGATTTTTGAACAAATGAAAGAACATGGCTATAGTGTAGAATTGAGATCGGCTAACAATGTTAATAAGCCAGAAATAAATCCAGTGGATGTTGGGATTGTTTATGGGCTCGTTCGAGATTTAAAGAAGTTGTCTCGATATAAAATAAAAGTGGCGGGGTTAGTTTGTGAAGAAGAATTGACTCCTCATAATATTGAGTTAATTGAAGAAGCTGATTTAGATCAAATATGGGTGCCGAGTGAGTTTGTGGCGAACTTTTTTGTTCAAGCTGGATTTACAGAAAAGGTTACTGTTGTACCGCATGGAATAGACGATTCCCCTATTATTGAATGTAAAAATAATGGGGAAAGATTCGTAGGTTTAATGATATACAATTCATACAATAGATTGAATGATCACGTAAAGAGAAAGAATCCGTTTAAGGCGGTCGAAGCTGTTAACTCTTTAAATGGATCGTTAGACCTTTTGTTGAGATTAAAAACAAAGCATCAAGGGTATTACAATAAATATGATTTAAAAAGGGTCGAATTTATTGATCAATATTTTGAAAATGTGGATGAATTATATAGAGAGTGCAATTTTGTACTTTATCCGTCAGATTCGGAAGGTTTTGGGCTAATTGGCTTGGAGTGTTTGATGAGAGGAATTCCATTGATTTCCACTAAAACTGGTAACGATTATCTGGATAAAGATATCGAGTATGTCCACATTGAATTACCAGTGACCGTAGAAAAGATTAAAGCAGCTATTTTGAAAATGGTGAGTAATTATCAATACTATAGAAAGCAATCCATTCAACAAAGGGATTTACTTTATTCTAGGTTTTCTTGGCCTGAGATTGGTAAAAAAGTTGATATCACTATGAGTAAAATTATACGTAAAATTTATGGGGTAAAGTAAAAATCTCAAATAAGAAAAGGTATACTTCTTTCCATTATGAACGGTGACTTTAAGGGAACAGCGGAAGAATGGCGTGGTTATGCTGGTCGCGCGTTAGAAGATATCGGTAAAGATATAACTGAAGTAAAAAAAGAATTGAAGGAAATTAAGGTAGATATTTCTTCCCATAAAATGAGTATTGTTAGGTTGAAGTTGAAGAGTGGGATTTGGGGGGTGATTGGAGGGGTTCTTACGATTTCGGTATCCTTTCTTATATCCCTTTTAATTGGCAAAAAATTCTTGTTATTTTAAAAATAATCATAAAAAATAAAAATAACAAATAAAAGAGGGTATAATGTGGTCGAATTTAGGAGCTTTTTATTCTAAAGAAAAGGAAAGGAGATTTAAAAATGGCTAAAACGAACGAAGATAAACTTCTTAAAGCTATCGGAAATTTTTTGGATGGTGCTTTAGAGAAAACTGAAAATGAAGAAGATAATCTCGAAGAAGGTGAGGAGATTGTTAAAAAGGCTATGGACGATAAGCCTGGAAAAGAAAAGAAAGATGATAAGAAAGATAAGAAAGATGATGATGATGATGATGATGATTTAGGTAAGAAATGTAAGAAAGGTGAAGTTGAGGGTGGAGAAGATAAGATTAAGCCCGGAAAACCTGCGGTAGATAAAATTGGTAAGAAATCTTTTTCTGGTTCCGATGAAGAATATAACGAATATTTGGAGTTAAAAAAAGCGAAAGATGAGGAAGAAATGAAAAAAGCAAACGAAGAAAAAGAAAATTTTCAGAAAAGTATCACAGATTTAAAAGATGTGGTTGTTGATTTGAAGTCTAAAGTTGAGCTTATGTCAAAACAACCGAACGCTAAAAAATCTGTTGATGGTGTTGATTACATCAAAAAATCTGAGAATAATGATGAGGGAAAAGATGTAGATGAGTCCACGCCTACAAGTGGTATGCCAAAACATATTATGAAGGCAAGAGTTGCCAATGTTATGTTTGAAAAAGGTGTTAAGGAGAAGAAATTGACGGCTGCTGATGTAGCTGAATATGAACACTCTGGAACACTTTTAGATCCTGCTAAACGTGGTCTTGTTAAATCGTTGGTGAGTGAAGAAATTAAAAAGGGTGGATTTCAAGGATAATTGAATGTAATCGTTAAAGGATAGGAGGAAAAAAAATGAATCCGGATTTAATTTTTGGTCAAGATGCTTTTGTAGCTGATACAGATATGTTGGAAACTTTAACCAAAACCTTAACGGCAGGTTATGGTTATGAAGGTGCTCCTGGAGCACTGGCTGGTGGTGGAGCTTTGCAGGTTGAATCTCTTGATTCAACTATGAGATCGGTTACCTGGGATTATCGTCATCTCAGAGCATGGCCAATCTTCCCGAAAGACAAGGCGTTCAATACGGTTGAACAGTATAACCGTGAAACCAGTTATGGTAGCCAGCAAAATGGTGGATTTTTTGATGCGGATCTTGGTGTCGCGCCACAGGCTCATGATGCTAACTTCCATCGTGAAATCCAGAAGGTGAGATATATCGGTACTACGCGTCAGGTTGCTCACCCGTTGACATTGGTCAGAACAGCTAATGGCCCTGCCATTGCTCTTCAGATTCAAGCTGGAACGATGTGGATTTTAGAGCAGTGGGAACGTCAGATTTGGGAATCCAACGGCTATTTTCAAAATACAGCTAATGGGTATTTCACTGGTGATCCTGCACATATTCCTGCTGCAACTGTAAAGTTTAATGGTATGGATCAGCAGATCCGATACGGCCAGGCAGATGCTTCGGCTCAGTATACGGGTTGGGATGGTTATAATCCAGAAACAACGGTTGTAACTAATATGGATGGTGCGGTTCCTGATGAGGATGATCTTACGGAATGGGCTTATTTGCAGTCACTTAATTTTGGTACACCTACCCATGCTTTTTTACCACTAAAAGCTGTGGCAGATGTTTCTAGAACGATGTTGCCAAAAGAACGTGTAATTCCGGCAGGCACCGAAGGACGCGGTGGATTCTTGATGACTGAATTTATCGCTGCAACAGGTGTTTTTAAGATGGTTGGTTCGAGATTCTTAGAACCTAAGCGTGCTCCGATGGTTACAGCTCAAACAGGTGCCCCAGTTCTTCCGGTCATAGGTGCAACTGCAGCAGAAGCTACGGGTGCTGGTGAAACTTCTGAATTGGCAGCTGGTAATCATTACTACAGGGTTTCAGCTATCAATCAATTTGGCGAATCACTCGCTGCTGCTCAGGCTGGCCCAATTGTTATCGTGGCAGGTCAGAGGGCTAGAATCGCCATTAATGGTGGTACGGTTGGAGCTCTTTATTATGCGATTTATGAATCGCAGACTAACGGTTCTGGCTGGGAATTTGTAGGATATGTTCGAGATACGAATGCTGCAGGTGGAGCAGGTGCAATCTTCCGTGACGCTGGTAAACTTCAAAGAGGTTTGGGTCATGGATATCTGCTTCAACTTGATGCGCTTAATGCGATTTGGAGACAGCTTGCTCCATTGATGAAGATGGATCTTGCTATCACAGGTCCGGCCTTTAGGTGGATGCAACTTCTATACGGTACACCGATAGTTTTTGCTCCGCTTCATAATTGTATTATGGATAATATCGGTAGAGCGTAACTTAAAATATAGAAGAGATGGTGGTGGTTTCCTTGTGTGCAGTATGCTTCTTAGTCGTAAGAAAGGGTGGGATTAAAGTCCTACCCTTTTTTATTGGTGAATAAGTAAAAAATAAAGTAAAAAAGAAGTAAAATGAGTTGAGAATAAAAATTAAAAGGATAAAAATATGGGTGAAAATAAAAAAATTTATGAGACTGATGTTCTTGAACTTTGTCCATTTTTACAGATGAACGGTTTAAGGTATTTGAGGGTTAGGAAAGATAAGAACCATAGTAAAATCGATAATTGTGTTTTTGTCTTTGAAGATGAAAAACAACAAGGTTCTGATTTATCTATGGCTTTTTTAAAAAGTAGAGAAAAAGAATATAAGGTGCATTGGGGATTTTTTAGAAATGAATTGGCAAAAGCTCAAGGTAAGAGCTACGCTAATTATGAAATATTGGAAAAGTGAGGAAATAAATGGCGACTGCTTTGACTTTAAGAATATTGGGTGCTCAGGATCAAGGGATTCTCGATGCTTTTGAGTTTTATGGGGGAGAAAAACGCACCATGACTCTTCAATTGGTTAGAATCGAAGATGATCAAAAATGGGTAATTCCTGCTGATGTTTCTGATGTTGAAGTGATAGTTTCGGGAACTCCAGATGATATATCTTTAAAAAAATCTGGGGGTTTCGTTGTAATAGATAGCGTTGATAAAAGTGTAATGACTGTCAATTTGTCAACGACAGCTACTGCAGCAATGATAACGGGGAATATTCAAGCGAAGGTTTCTTCCCCCACCATTGACACAATTTATGCTAGACTTGATTTATCATTAAAAAGGTTACGAAAAATATCGGAGTGATGAATGACTCAAAGTTCAGTTATATTTCCTGAGAATGCTGTATCTCAACCTGGTTATGATAGGTATGATACGGTATTAACAGTCAATGATTTGAGAAAAAGGTACTTGCATGGAGTTGATTTGAGAGATAGTACGGGCAAAAATTTGAGCAAACAAGCTGTTGAATTTTATCTCAAGTCCGCCATTTCTCAAATTGAACATGATTATGAAATAACAATCACTCCCACCAAGTACATGTATGAACCACATGATTATAAGATGGTGGATTATTGGAATTGGTCTTTAATTAGATTAAAACATAAACCAGTTATCAGTATCGAAGAGTTGCAATTGAGAGTTACTAATCCTGATGATAGTAGCGAATCAGATGCTGTAATACCAAACAGTTGGATTAGGCTAACCAATTTGACAGGCCAATTCCAATTAGCCCCTATCACGGGTTCTATTGGAACTTTTAATATTGGTAACACCACATTCTTACCTCGCATACTCATTTTTAACGACACTTTTCCGGCGTTTTTTCGTGTAACTTATACTGCGGGTTTTGAAATAAATAGAATCCCAGCAATCATTAATAACGCTATTGGATTGACTGCTGCTTTACGTATTCTTTCTATCGCGGGCGATCTTGTTCTTGGTGCAGGTGTAGCGAGTTCTTCAATAGGGTTGGACGGTCTCAGTAAAAGTATTTCAACCACAGCATCGGCTATGTACGGTGCTTATTCTGCTCGTATGGAAGATTATAGAAAAGAACTTAAAAAAATAGAAGGCATTCTTAAGAAGTATTATGGAAAAACTTTAAAGGCAGCTGTTGTTTAAAATAAAAGGGGTGATATATGATTAAAGAATATAAGAAAAAAGAAAAGACGAGGTTGTCGGAACATTTTGTATCTACAGAATTTGATTGTCATTGTAAACGAAAAGGGTGCACTATCACTTATATTGATAGCGATTTGATTGACCTTTTAGAGCAATTGAGAGATAAGTGGGGTGGCAACCCTATTTTAATTAAGAGCGGTTTTAGGTGTGTAGATCATAACGCTAAAGCGGGGGGTAAATCCGGGAGTAGGCATTTGGTAGGTAAGGCGGCTGATTTTGATATGCACAAGTTAAAAGAAATTGTTGGGATAGATGTTTTGATACAAGATTGTCAGGCTTTTGGAGGGTTGGGGTTATCAATAAGGAAAAGTTTTATTCATGGGGATGTTCGAAAAACTCGTGCAAGATGGAAATATAAAGGAGGTTGATCATGCTAAGTATTTTCAATATTTTTAGAAAAAAGAAACTTAAAGTTGGAGCGAAAGTTGTTTTGTTAGGGAATAAAGATTATGAAGGTGTTATTGCGGGTGTTAAAGAAGACGGTTGTTTGATTCAGTGGGATAAGTATAAAACAGGTGATATTCATAAATACGCTTTTGATGCGTTTAAACTAATTTAAGAAATGAAGGAAAACGGGGTGAAGAATGGAACAGACAAATAAGGTCTTTGAAGGACTCAAGAGTGATATTATGGGGTTATCTGATTTTATGGGTAAGGAAAAATTGTATCAGGATTTTCATGCAATGGTCGCTTTGATAACTCCCGACAAGGAAATACATGCAGATGTGTGGGATCGTGATGAAAGTAGGATAAGAAATAAAATTCAAAACCCTGAGTATAAAACTTACGGTGAGGAAAAAGGTGGGGTTGAGTTGGCTTTTCGTTTAAAACAAGTATCTCCCCAAGAAATTGGTCTTGCTCCTGTTGATAAGACTCCAGTTTTTTTTGATTCAGCCATGGCGTTATCCCCTTCTTATCAAGATGAATTTAGTGAAGTAGACGGTTACGAACCTAGTCGTGATATTATGGGCGGTGGCATTAAATGTAATTGTGCTGTGTGTGTTGTTTTGAGAAAACCCAAAGAAATTTGGCAGCCCTTTGACTATAAAGTTGCTGAAGAAACGGTGAATTTCATAAACGAATATATTGAAAACAATAGGATGATTGAAAAGAAAATGAATATCAAAAGAACCCCCGAGGAACTAAAGATATTGACAGATAGAATTAAAGAACATTATGCGACTAAATCCATTGATTTTATTGATGAGATCAAAAAGTCCGTTGATATTCGCATTAAAAATGATATCAAAGAAAAGGTTAAACTGGAGAAGACGACTCTTTTAAAGTCAATTAAAGATAAATTGGATTTGTTAAAAAGAACAAAAGAAGGGAAGGAAATCGTTAAAGGTTTGTTTGGTGAAGAATTTAAAATATTCCAAATGAATTCTGATTCTGAATCTGAAATGGAAGGTTTTTGTAAATCGTTAAGCGGGTCTACTGATATCGTAGATTTTGTCGGTGTCAATGGGGCGAAAGGTGAATAATTGTGGTCACAAGAAGGTTGGCAAAGGGGAAGTATACCAAAGGCTCCAATCCTTATAAAGCTAAAACGGGCAGTTGGGCAGTCTTAGATCCCGAAGAATTTAATGCACAAATTGCTGAACATGGAATTAGGGTTTTGCATGAAAAGATCACCTTATGCCCTAATTATCGTGGTGAAAGCGACAGCGGGGTTCATGTTTTAGATTGCCCGCTTTGTCATGGCAGTAATTTCATTCATTTTGATCCGCAAGAAATTTGGGGATTATTTCAACAAAATTCTTTAGTGCAAAACTTTTTTACACAGGGTTGGTGGGATAGGGGAACAGCTCTTTTAACCACTCCCACCCATTTAGAAGGGGAGTCAAGTCAACCAATTTTTTTGAATTATTTTGATAAAATAACACTCCTAGATTTTGAAGAAAGATTTCATGAGTTAATCCATAAGTCTAAAGGGAATCTAGATAAGCTAAAATATCCAGTTGTTGACGTCAACTTCTTAAGAACCACTTATAAGGAATATCATAAACACAAGGATTTTGATGTAACTGATGATGGCTATATAAAATGGAAATCAGATAATCACCCTAGCTACGATATGTATCAAGAGGTAGGCGAGTTATTTACGGTATCATATTTACGAAGACCCATCTATCGAGTTTTAGAAATTATGCATGAAGGTAGGTATAGTCAATACAATTTTAAAAAAGCCACTCGGGTGGCTTCGCGCTATCCGCAGCAAGTTTTGATTAAGAAGGATTTTTTAATTCAACGAGCGGAAGAAACTCAAGATAAAGAAATAATTTCGGCTGAGGATTTAACACCATCCGGACCATAAAATGGCAAATTTTGATATAAATTTAAAAGCAAGTGAGTTGGGAAAGAGTTTGGATGATATTTCCGACCGAGCTAAGAATGAATTGAGCGGAGCATTAGGCGGTTTAGTGGATGCCATTTATGGTCAAGGAATCATTTATGCACAACAACGATTAAAGACAACTCGCCTTCAATATTTGGAGAATTTTCATTATCAAAAGGCTGGGGACAATCTTTATGTTATTTATTTGGATGACGAAGCCAATTATTTAGAAGATGGATTTGCTGGATTTTCTATGATCCCTGGATTAGTGAATGGCCCTAAATCAAAACCCACTAAAGATGGGATGGGGAGATATAACACTGTACCGATTCGTCATTCTGTAGGAAGTCAACAAAAGACGAATATGGCACAAATGGAATTACAACAGAATTTAATAGATACAATTAAGAGAAATAAACTGGGAAAAACTTTTAAACATCCTTCAGGGCAACCCATGCAGGGAGTTGTAGCTAGGGTTAAGGGAAACGATTTAGCTCAGAACCTTCAAGGGTTGGTGAAAGTTCAAAAAACGTATGAGAAGGCGACTCAGAGCTATTATATGACTTTTAGGAGGGTGTCCACTAAGACTGATCCAACTAAATGGAGACATCCTGGATGGAAAGGTGCGCATATTTTTGATGATTTAGAAAATTTTACTGATAGAAAAATAGAAGAAATATTGCAGGCAATTCTGTAATAAAAATTAGAGGCGAGAAGGACTATAATAAAAAAATGGGTGCTCCACTTACAGAAATCATTTTAGAACGTATAATTCGATATGGATTACAAGAACTTAGGGATAAGCCATCGAGAATTGATATGATCTTTGATAAGATGCTTTTGCCTGCCATGGTTAAACAATATGGCAACAAAGAAATAGACACTATAAAGCAATACGTTTTAAATAAAAAGATTGCAGTTGTTCAGGCGTGGCCAATTCAAGCTGAAAAAATACCTTGTTATTCTATAAATGTGGTAGGAACAGAAGAAGCTGCTAATACAGCTTTTTTTGGAGATGAAGGTGGGTATGAAGTAGCAACGCGAACTGCGCCAGTTCTTTTATCTACGACTCCATTGAGTTATGATTCAACCACGGGGTTTCTTAAATTATCTGATGGAACAGATTTATCAAACATTTATGTTGGAGCTATTTTTACGGATCCTACGGGGGAGGAATATGAAATTTTAGGGGCAATTTTAGAGGAAACTGGAAGGACTGGTTTTGCGATAGTTTACGGGGCAGATGTTACATTAGGAAGCAGCGTAGTGTATGGAGCTCCTGATTATGATGTCAGCGACGTTAAGAAAACTCCTATGATAGAAAATGTCCAAATAGGGGTTCATGCTGGGGAAGAAACAAACTTATGCAAGTATCTTTATTACATGCTTTTGTATTTCATTCAAAGTCGGAGAATGGAACTTGAGAATATCGGGGTCCAACTTCATACTTTTACAGTGAGTGAATTTGCTAAAATTCTGGATTTTTTACCTGACAATGTTTTAAGTAGATTTGTTACTTTCAGGGCTAAAGTTTGGTTCAGTTGGTATCAAGATCCTATTCAGTCTATAAATCGTACTGGCGTGCAGGTAAAAGTTGATAAAGATAAATGGATAAAAACGGGTGATTATACGGTTTTAACAACTGATGGAACTGAAGAAGAATAAATAAAAGGAGAATACCATGATAAAAGAAAAAGAAGTTGAAGAGGTAAAGGTAGAAGAAGTGGGTTCAATTAAAGAGGAGAGTGTTGCAGTGAAAAAGGTGGATGGGAAAGTAGATGAGAAGGTCGTTAAGACTTACATGAAAAATATAACATTAGCAAAAATAAACAAGGAAGATTTTGAAATCACTAAAAAAGAAACAGATAATAAGGTAAAATTAGATAACAGATTGACGTTTGAGGCTTTTTTTGAGGTGTTGAAACTTGAGAATAGTAGCATTAAAGATCACCATAAAAGACCGATTAGATTGTTTTTGGAAGAGAAAAATGATTCAAAAATGTTGTTATTTAAAAAAGAAAGATACATGGAACTATTTAAAAATTATTTTTAGCTTAAAATAAAGGAGAGAACATGTCGATTACAATTTCTTATAATGGTGCGGCTATTAACAAACCTGGAGCGTATTCTAAAATTGACGTTGAAGTGAATGCTGGATTGCCGTTAGCTCCTGCAGGTATCGTGGGTATTGTGGGAGAGGCATACGGCGGAGCTCCTGGAAGTTCGGATGGTGTTCAAGAATATGACAGCGTACAATTGTATGAAATTATTGCTAAGTATGTTAGCGGTCCTATTGTGGATTCTTGTAGGGCTCTTTTAAATCCAAGTAAAGACCCCGATATAGTCAACGGTGCGAATAAGGTCAAGATATACAAGACCAATTCATCTGCGCAGTCCAGTTCTTATATTCAACAGATAGATGATGCTGTCACACCTGAATCCATTATAACATTATTGTCTGCGAATTATGGTGACGATGAAAATAATATCAATTTTTATGTCACCCAAGGAGTTACAGAAGATGACTCCTGTTCTTTCACTAGTGATACATTAACATTCCCATTAGTTTTATCTGGTGGTGGAATATTGAATTATTATTATCAAGGGTCTATTTATGGCTTTGTAATGCCAGCAGGTGGACCATATGCCGCAGTTGCTGATGTCATTGCCCTTTTGAATGATGACGCAAATTGGGCACCTAGCCGTCCTATCGTAGCTTCTGCTGTTGGAACAACTAAAATAAAGGTTGAGATTAACACGGCACTTCCAGCTTTTGATGGTTACGAGACAATGGATGAATATGGTTGGGCATTTTTCGGTGGATTAGTGAGTGATGCTGAATTGAAATTCAGAACTGATATCCCTTTTACTGGTAATGGAACTGCTGTTGGAACATTTACAACCAGTGACATCAGTACATTGTCTGTAGGTATGTGGACGCAGGTAATGGATAATGATTCCGCTTTTCTTTTTGTGAAGGTTACAGGAATTAGCGGTTCTGCTGCGCCCTATACGATTACGGTTGATGATGGAAACACAAACCTTTTAGCTTATACGGTGGCCCAAAATGCACGTGTTTGGGGTTCTTGTGGTATAATTGACGAAACCACCATGGAATTGACACATGGAACTGGGGGATGGACGCGAGGTTTTAGGGGTTCTCGATTGGTGATTGCGAAGAAGAATATCACTGTTGAAACTTTACCTGAAAACAGCAATGACACTACGTTTAGGATTCAATATACAGGTTCTGGCACGAATTGTACAATGTCAATTCAAACCGTTGGCGGTATCAAGAAACTAACAACAACTTGCACAGGTGCTGCGGCTGATGATTTAGATATTACTTTATCAACATATACCACCATTCAGCAATTGGTAGATTATATTGATAATTATAGCGGAGGAGCAAAATACCATTGCTATAGCGATTATTACAATGCAGGTTCATTGAGTCCTGCTTATCTCGATTTTTATAACGCCATTCAAATTCGAGCGATTCCACTGGATGTAAAGGTCGCTATCAATGAAACTGTTGTTATTCTAAATTCATATTCTCAATTTTTGAGGGGAACTCAAGTTGATAATGTTTACGGTCAACTTGAAACTATTTCAAGTACTGCGAAAAGATTCTTAACGGGAGCTACCAATGGAGGAACTTCTAACAGTGATGTTCAGGCTGGATTTGATGCATTGTTAACGACTGAATGTGACATAGTTGTTCCGTTATTTTGTAGAAATGCTTCGGCTGATATTGTAGAATCTTTGACAGAAGCGACTTCAAATTATACAATTTCTTCAATTGTAACAATGGCAGATTCTCATTGTCGTACAGCTTCTAACACAATCAATAGAAGTGAAAGAACGGATTTTGTTTCCTATAAAGGAACTTATGCTGCCACTATACAGATGGCAAAACTTTTGAACAGTGAATACAGCTCATTAGTTCTTCAGGACACTCAAGTCATAGATTCAGATGATACGTTGGCTTGGAAAAATCCGTTCGTGTTTGCTTCTCTTTGTGCTGGAGCAGAAGCGGGTTCTGAGGTTGGGTTACCACTCACCAAAAAAGCACTTAATTGTAACGGTGTACGTCATTCCGAATTTAATCCAAGAACGGATTACAGTGCGGCAATTGAAGCTGGCCTTTTCTTCGCTGATATGCCGGAAAGAGGTGGAGTGGTCGTTGTTTGTGGCAATACAACTTATCAAAAAGATGCGAGTTTTGTTTGGAATAGAAGGTCGGTAATTCGAGCATCTCAGTACACAGCTAAAACATTGCGTGAACAACTTGAGACAGCTTTTGTGGGTAAAACTAAGGCTGGAGGAACGACTCTTGCTCAAGGTATTAAGGGTTATGCCCAAATGATTCTTGGCTCTTTGTTGAGGCAAAACATATTAGTTGGAGATAGTAGAAATGGTGGTCTTGGATATCGCGGTTTAACTGTCAATGTATCTGGTGGAACTGTTACTTTGGATGTAATTATTACACCAATTCAAGGAATTGATTTTGTCTTAAATAATATCACTTTGGCTAATATCAGTGATGCTGCTTAAAATAAAGGAGGATTAACATGTCCGGATCAAGAGTTGATGAAGGTGTAAATCCAAGTGCCGTTTTAACAGGTGCGAAGATAACATTTTATCTTGGTGAAACAGTTGTGGCGTATGGCAGTGCACTTAATGTGACGATCAATCAAGGACTAACCCCTATCCATACTATAGATAGGTTAGCTCCCGTTGAGTATGCCGAAATTGATTATACCTGTACATTTTCTATAACAAGATTTAGAGTGCCGAAGAATAATGCAAGGCCAGGGACGGGTTCTCCGGTTGAATTAGGTTGGCAATCTAAGTTGCAGAATATGTTGACACAGGGCACAATTTCCGCGCGAGTGTATGATAAATCAACTCAACAAAATGTGCTAGTTATTGAAGAAGTTAAAATGACAACTCGTAACTTTTCAATTGCTGCAAGAGATGTTGGCAATGAAACTCTTGATTTTGTTGGTATCCTTGCATATGATGAAGCTGGGGAACAAAACGTCATTTAAAATTGCTGACATGATCTGTGGGGAGGGCGGGTCCCCTTCTTCGGCCTGCCCTTCTCACTCCCCCTAAAATAAAAACTGCAGTTACCTAAAAAGATTTATATGAACTTACCTAAAAACATTGTTGTAAAACCACTTAAAATTAAACTAAAAAGAAAAAGGAGAATATTATGAATTTCGATAGTTTACCGCAATTTGAGTTTGGATTTGAAGTAGATGTGATTGGAAGTGAAACGAAAGAAAGGTACAAAGGAAGTTTTGTTTATTGTCGGCCCAAGATCAAAGAACAGTCGGAAATAGCTCGTCTTAAAGGTCGTCTTGATGGTGGTGTAGATGTTGGTCTTACTATGGTCACCATCCACGATGCACTCGCCCGTTTAAAAATCACTTTAAAAGAATATCCTAAATGGTGGGAAAAATGTGATTATGGAATGGAACTTTACGATCTTAATGTGATCGCAGAGTTATTGAAACATATAAATGATTTTGAAGATCAATTTATAGAAAAAATAAGCGACAAACAACCGAAGGAAAAAAAGAAAGAAGGAAAAGAAGAAAAGACCGATGAACAATCAGACACTTAAAAATATCAAGAAGACCGCTCTTGATAATGTGAATAAAACTGTCAATGACGTGGATTCATTGCACATATATCTTAAACGGTGGTGGTGTTGGTATTACAAACGCCCATATAAAGATTCTTTGTTAGGCGAATACACTTATGAAGAGTTGTTGTTGGAATATTGGGAAAGTATATTTTTGAATGATGAAGAATCTCGTATGCAAGCTGAAGTTGATTTTCAGGCAGTTTCAGAAGAGGATAAGGAAGATTATGAAGATTGGTTGAAAGAAGAGATGGGCGATGACTATCAGTCACCATTAGAAATGCAGGATGCATTTGATAAAACCGATAAGACTGAGGAAGTGAAAAATGCCAAAGCATGAATTAGAAATTGGATTAAATTTCAAATCCGATAGAAAAAGTGTAGATTCGATTAAGCGTGAATTGGAACGGGGAATTAAACTACCCAAAGATGTAAAAAGTTTGTTGGATGGCTCATACATTAAAACTATTGAAACATTTGACAGAAGTCTTTCTCGTATCATAGGCAAACTTCAAAAATTTTCAGGGTTATCTCAAGGGCGTCCCCTTACTTCAGGGGAAGGTTATCGGGTTGGAAGACTTCAAGAAACCTTAACACAAGAAATGCACGGTAGAAGTAAAGTTGTGCAGGAAATGCAACAAATGTCCGCAGCGAGAACGGTTGGAGGTGGAAGTGGGATTGGCCAAGTTGCAAGTGCCGCAGCAGGAAGGTTGGGGTTAGGTCGTGTAGCATCATCAATAGCTGGTGGGGCTTCAGCGGCATCGGTTGTTGCTTCGGCTGGTGTAACCGCAGCAATTGCATATGGATTTAGAGCTTTGGGTGGTTATGGCAAGTGGAAAGAAGCTGCTCCAGCGTACGCAAAATTGTCGGGATTGGGTTATAATCCTTCTCCTTCTACAATGTATGGTGCCACACAGTATGGATTTGGATCCGGGAGAACTCGTCAATTAATGACTGGCATTACAACTGGAATGGGTCGTATGGATGGAGGGGTTATGACCCAGATAATGAAAGCCAGTAAGGCGTATGGATTAGATCCTCAAATGTTAGGTCAATTCCCAGGTATGTTGACAAAAATGGGTGGGAATAACATCCAAAAACAACAGGCTGAAATTTTTGCTGCTGCATTTAATACAAAACTTGAGAGGGGTAGGATTGGAGAATACCTTGAGGCCACTGCTTCAACAATGCAACAAATTTCTCAATCTGCTCCAGGGGCAAGTGCATCTTCTATTTCTGGAATGATGTCGACTTTAAGTAGGGGTGGAGGGGTTCTGACGCCTGGTGTGGCAGGTGGAATGGCATCGGGGTTGAATGAATTGTTAAGAAATCCACAAGGTGGATTAGGTATGTTGATGATGGGTGCCACTAGTGATGTGTTGAAGAAGGGTGGTTATAGTGGTGCAATGTATGAGGGTATGTACAGGATGTCAAGGGAAAGTATGTTTTTACCTACGCCTGGAGAATTGCCGGGAAAATTTCCAATCACCCATATGATGGGTAAACAAGGACCGATGACTGAGTTGTCTCGTGCATTTCATTCTGGCGGAGGCACGATGGGGTTGTTGGGGTCTTTTCGTAAACAACTTGAAGGGTTGGGTGGTGGAGGTGCTGCTGATATTTTACTTTCAAGAGCTCCTGGATTTAAGTCTGCGAATGCGGCAAGAGAGTTTTTATCTAAGGTGGAATTTGCTGAAATGATGGGTGACACTAAGGGGTTGAAGGGGTTGAGTCGTGAATATGAGCTAAATACAGAAAAAAACCTCATAGATATAAATAAAACTTTAGCTGGAAAAGAGGGTGTTTTAGGTGCATTGGACGAGTTAAATAAGGAAATTGTTGGAAAAAGCGTTGGTCAAGCAACTTTAGATATGAGGCAAACTCTTTTGAATCTTGAAAAAGGTTTTACCCCGTTGTTTTCTGTTATTTCCAAATTTACAGGTCCAGGAATAGCTCCATCAGGTTGGGATAAAATGGTGGATAAAATTAGAAATAAAACAGGTCTTTATCCAAAAAAAACAGGTGAATCATTTGGAGGATCTGTACCATCAACGGTTGATGAAATCTCAGGTGGGGGAGGGTTTTTGGGGAGTGGTCTGGTTGATGTTAAAAATGCGTGGGGAACAAGAAAAAATATTCATACATCAGATCTTGGCGGTATAGGTTGGAATGTCCCTTCTGGTACAGATTTGAGGTACAACATTCCATCCAAAGTGACTGGCGTTGGAGAAGGAAGTGTCACTGTAACAGGTCCGTATGGGTTTAAAGTTACTACAAAAAATCTACCTAAAATATACGCAAAGAAGGGTCAAATATTAGGTTCTAATGAATTGTTTGGTGTATCAGGGTCGGTTCCGCCTGTCACTAAAGCTTATGATCCAAATGGGCAGTTAATGGATCCCAGGCTTTATAGTAAGTGGGTGGAAATGGTAGGTGAAATGTTTGGTAAAGGTGCAGCACCGTGGCAGGGTAAATTGATAAGTCCACAAGAGATGTCTTCAGTGAGATAAGGGGTAGAAATGCCGATATCTAGAGTTATGCCAAAGATAACTTCTAAGGGTGGATCCCAATCTTATTCGTCAGGCTGTAAGGTTGAAGTTTATCACTATTGTAAACATCAACCTGATGGTATATCCGATGATGCAGATTTGAAAGATGTCTTAGAATCTAAAGTTTTAACATTTAACAGTAATTCCGAATGCAACCCAGTTGTAAGTTCTCATTTTGCAAAATCAAATACAGCTGGAGCAGGACAATTCAGTTTCACCCTTTTACCCACTGAGAATTGGCAAAGTCAAATTATGCCCGGAGATTGGGTTCTTATTTATTTAACAAACGGTAGAGATACGAATAAAACAAGCACACCAGCTGATAATCGTAAACCAAGGGTGATAGCTAGTAGTACCAGCCAAATTTCTGAACGTAGAGAACAAACAGATGTAAGGTATCATGGGAGTGAAGAAGAAACTTTTTATTGGACAGATGAAGAATACAGTCGATTTCGAACAGAGAGTGCTGGTGTTGGTTGGTCTAGAAACATATTGAATTTAGCTCGAGAATACAATGCCAGAATTAGGGCTAACCCTGGGAACAATTTAGAGTCGGAGCCTGAAGATATCTGGTCTTTGCGGTGTTTGGGTGTTGTAGATTCGGTGGTCAAAAATACCATTGTCAATCCTGTGAATGGTGCTAAAACTATTCGATACATAGTTGGAGGGCAAGATTTTGGCAAGGTGTTTACAAACTATTCTATCATGCTTTATCCTTGGATAGCGAAAGATAAGATGCAGGGATTTTATATATGGCAAGTTTTGGAGGCATTAGAAGGAAATGCCGGAGAAATAGTAACCAAAATGATTAAGGGTTTTTTAAGTAAAAAGATTGATGAAGTTGCGGGGTGGCCTGGAGGTGCTGGTGCGCTGCAATGGTATATTCCGAATCAATTGGCGCAAAAATTTAAAGTTGGAAGTTCGAAAGATGGGTCAAAGTTTTATGACATTTTAAACATGAAACATATAGAGTTGGATATGGATGGAAATTATTTCACAGCCAACCCCGACCCGAACACTACATTGTGGAATATGATGAAACAGTATTCTAATGATCCGATAAATGAAATGTTTTGTGAAATAGATGAAAAAACATCCAAACCGTCAGTGCATTTAAAACAAATCCCATTTGCTTTTGCTAATTATGAAGATAAAAATTTAGATCATATAAACAAATTTAAGGATTTAGCTTCTGTTGAAATTAAGGACAATGAAATATTGGGTAGTTCGTTAACTTATTCTGGTCATGACGGATACAATTTTTTCTTAATGGCAGGCGTCATTTATGACGACAATGTCACTTCCCCTTATCTATCTGTGAGTACATTGCAACCTGATTTTCCTTACATCAATAAAACGATGAACAAAAGGTACGGATTGTTACCAATAAGAAATTCTGTTATGTTTATACAAAAAAGTGCAACCAAAACAAACGACAGTCTTTTGAAGTCTTGGAATAATTTGTTTAAACATTGGTATCAATACAATAGGTATTTTGAAAAGGGTAGTATGACAATTATGGGTAACCCTGGTATCAGATTAGGGAAGCGATTGGATGTGATGATTGAGGGAGCAGATAAGGCGGAAGGGCAACAGCCGGAAAAAAGGTCATACTACATTGAATCTTATGTTGACACTTGGGATTATCCTAATCGGTGGTCTCAAGATGTAACTTTAACGAGAGGTGTTTATTACGATAGATTTGGTCAAGAGAAATTCAACCATGAAACAAAGGAATCGAGTGAATTGCCAATTGGTCAAACTGTAATTAAAAGAAACTGAGGATAGTTATGCCGCATTTTATGCAAGATGGAACACCGATTAGTGGAAATATTCATGTGGGGATTCAAAAGGATTCTTATCAAAAACAACGTGAAAATTTTGCTATTTTAAAATGTAGAGTGGATGAGGTGATCTATATTGATGATGCAAGAAACTCAACAAAAGGAACATCTAATGAACAAACTGAGTATATATTGACAATCATTGGTGGCCCTGAATTGGGGAATCGAATTTTCAATGCCATCAGTGTAGTTCCGTTAGGCGGTGTTTATAATAGTGGTGAAATCATACATGACGAATTGATTGAGGGTGACACTTCCGGTGAATTTGAAAAAGAACCCAATAAAACCCATGGAGCCATAGTTTTATTGGCTAGGGTGAGTGGACGCAAAGGTAATAATGTTATTGTTGGTTGTTTAAAACATCCAAAATCAATACAGAAAATAAGAAAAGATGATGGTAGGAAAATTCTTTATCAATATAATGGATTGGAAATCGCTGTTGATAAAGAAGGCGGAATCACTTTGACAAATATGGGAGGACCAAGAGACAAAAATGGTGATCCTACAAATACAGAAGCTGAAGGAGCTTCTATTGGTATTGATTCTGATGGAATGATGTCGATGAAAAAAGGAAGTCAAGAAATAAGTATGGACAATGAGGGGCAAGTCAGTATAAAAGCAGCTGGTGAAAATGAAATGGTAATGACTTCCGATGGTCAAACAGAAATGAAAAGTCAAATTACAAATATACAGAGTAAGCAAGCGTTAAACATTAAGAGTCAACTCACCTCCATTGGGCAGGGAGGGACTCCTGGTGCGCGGATTGGGGACATATGTGTTGGAACTGGAAATGAAGGTAGACCTGTGATGTCTAAAATTATAAACGGTTCATTTATAACGATGATGGGGAGTTGACATGGCTGTAGTTTTAACTCCAGATATGAGAAAAGCAGTTTCCAGGAGGTTGGTGAAACTTCCTGGAGAAATAGTTGCATTGACAAATACATCAGACAATCTTGATGATGCAGGAACTGCGTATGGGAAGGTTGATGAATCTAACTCTGAATTTCTTCAAAATTGGTTGAATATTGCGAATATGTATTTGGATGAAAAACAAAATATCAATGGTGAAGAATATGACACGTACAATCAAGGGGTAGGAGATGATTTTGATATTGATCGAGTTTTCATCACCAATCCCACGTTAAATGTATTCTTTCCAGTCAGTCATGCTACGTTATCTGACAATTATTTTCTTAATCCTCAAATAAATATTTACACAAATAGTGCTGCTAATGGAGTGATATCGGCAACTTATGAGTCTAGGGTTTCAAAAGATTATGAAATGTTGGCTCTTACTTTATTGACAGGGTTGACAGGGGGAGTCAATACAACTGTAGCTGTAACGTATAGCGGTGGTAACACTCTACAAGTTGCTAATGGTGCGGGAACTTCGAATGATTCTTGTGTTATTGTAGATGGAGATAACGGAGCTGTGGTTCCTTCTCAATATCTTTTTTATATTGCTTCTGGGGGAGGAACGAACACCTTAACAGGTTGGGCTATTTCTGGTGGCCCTGGTAATGTAGTTCCCGCAGGTTCTCAAGTGGTTGTTGGTGGTGGAGTGGTGTGGAGTGATGCAGCAAGAGACAGCTTGTCCGGTGCCGCACCTTTTGTGATACTTTCAAATAATATTGTTACTTATATGAATAATACAGCAATTTGGAGTGGTCATTTAACCGCTGAAGATGTAGCGTTAACAGCCAATGATGATGCAAGAGCACCACAGCAAGCTCAGAATACAGCGGCATTAGCAGCTATACCCATTATTGAAGCAGCGACCACCACTTGGTTGACATTTCCGGTTTCAGATGTGGGTGGTAATAGTAGATATAATGATCCAGCTTTAACAGCGTTTCAAACTCCGGTGGATGTTCGTTCAGCTTTTGTAGTTACGAGGTTGGCACAAATTGTAGTTGCGTTAGGTGCGGTTGCTTATATCGGAGGTGGTCCAACATTTACAGCAACTGGAGCTGCAGGGAATAAGTATCGTTGGGCAGATAGACGTTGTAACAAAAATTATGGATCGTTATCTCAAGAAGATAATGCAGAATCAACGAAAGAGATAATAGATGAACAAAAACAAAATTCAGAAGATTTATTGATTGATTATGAAGCTGTAATGACAGCGGCAGCCTTAAATGTAGAACCTACCGGGAGTAAAACGGTTTATATAACGGATGTATCAGGTTTTAGTGTAGGGGATTCGATTTATGCAATTGATGAATTAAATCTAGAATTGAATGGTTTTGTTACAGGGGTTTACGTAGATATAAATAGGATGGATTTAAGTTTTGATTTTCCATCCACATACACTTTGGATTATTTGGCGCGTGTGTATAAATTATTGTAGGGTTTTCAAGTATAGTAATGCAGAGGTTTTAAATGGGAATATCTACTTTTATATCGGAAGGTGAAGATTTAATCTTAAATCAAGGTGCGAATATATTTACTACACCATTGATTCAAGGGGGTTCTGTTGTTCAAAATGCTGGTTATATAACCAAAGGCGTTGAATATGCTCTCAATAGAATTAAAACAAGTAATTGGAGATTTGATTTAGGATACGGTTTTTCGGTGGAAGGGGATCCGTCTAACAAATTTGCGAATCTTAAACTTCAAATAAATCCCAGCGAATTGAGACAATCTGAAAACTTTGCAATAACTGTTACGCCTTGTCAAACTGGAGTGATTACAGAGCATCAAGGGTTTGTAATTAAAAATTTGACTATTTCGGGTACGACTGGAATGAGACCGATGGGGGCTGTTAGAACTGGTTACGCTGAGTTTATGAGATTGAGGAATTATCTTAGGAGTTATGCAGAGTGTAAAAAAAATCCAAACTATAAAGATTTAAAACTTATTTTTCGCAACAAAAAAGATAATGAATATTGGTATGTAGAACCAACTGGCCCTGGAGTTGATTTAAGAAGAACACAGGATAGACCGTTTTTATATGATTATACAATTTCATTGATTATAGTGGGTTGGGCGGAGGCATATCCTCGTAGGGGTGGAGTTTATGGTCAAATTTTAGATAACATAACTCTTGTTGAGAATATTGTCGATGAGGTTGGTGATAGAATAGAGAATGCTGCGGCTATCATTCATGACAGTGCCGATCTATTGAATAGAATTAGTCGTCAAGTGGCAATCACTTTAACAATTCCACTCAATAAAGTAAGTGCAGCTTTACAAGCAATGAGATATGCAAAAACAACAGTGTCAGCCCTTCCGAGATCTTTTTATGAGGAACTTAAGAGGTCCGCTGCTGATGTGAGAGATAATTTTATTGATTTGGTTGGATTGGGGGATTCTAGATACAATACAACATTTGGTAGAACGCCACTTTCTGCACAAAAAAGTTTTATATTATCTGATGTTAAAACTTTAGAAGCTGTTAGCAGTATAGTGACTGGTATGGATAGGGTTTTAGCTTCTGATGTTATTTTTAGCCCAGAATCAGGATCTGGAGTTTTGAGTGGAACATCGGACAATTTAGAAAGTGCAATTGAAATTAACAGCAGTGCAGTTCAAGCTACCAGAACTGCTTCTGCCCCATCTTTGAAAGCTGCATTTAAAAATGCGCTTGATTTTGTGTTACCGCAAAGCGTTAAGGAAGAGGTTATTCAGTATAATGATACACTTGAAAAAATTGCATATCGAGTTATGGCAGATACGACATTGTGGTATCAAATAGTTCTTCTTAACAATCTTGATCCACCTTATATTTCAGAAGATCCTATTGTGGGTAAAAACACTTTGTCATATGGGCAAACAATTTTGATTCCTCAATATGGTACACCTGATAAAATGGCTGTATTACAAAAAGGTGATACTGAAATTACTAAGGATTTATCAATTTTTGAAAAAAATCTTGGAGTTGATTTGCAATTAACGAATGAGAATGATATTGCCGTTAATTTAGCAGCTCAAGATTTTGAACTTATAGCTGGTGTAGAAAATGCTGCCCAAGCTGTTAATATTAAATTAGGGATGGAGCCAGGTGCTTTAATGTATCATCCTGAAATTGGAATTGATATGCAAATTGGTCAAAAGATGGTTTATACTGCAGAAGAAATAACGGAAATGATAGAATCCACAATTGTTGCAGATAATAGATTTGCTTCTGTTGATTCAATCCATGTTGAACGTGAGGGCAACACTTTAAGGCTCAAATTGAAAGTTTCGCTTATGCATTCAAGCAAACCTGTGCCCTTACAACTAATTTTAAGGAGTGGGGAAAATGGCTGAATTTACTTTAAAATCTTTTCAACAAATTTTATCTGATATGATCGCAACTGTGGGGGCAAACTCTGCATTGACAGATATCTCAGCTGGTTCTGCAGTCATTACCATGCTGGAAGCTGCTTCAACAGAAGATGCGAATTCTTATATTCAAATGCTGAATATTATTCGATCTTATAATTTAGATACAGTTGTTGGGATAGATTTAGATGATCGAGCTTACGAATATGGATTGACAAGGATCGGAAGCAACCCTGCGAACGGGTATGTAACTCTAAGTGATTCTGCGTTTAGTAAAGTTTCTACGGTTATTTATCCAGGGTTGCCAGGGCCAAGTGCAGGAAATACAACTGTCAACATCGTAGATTCCACCAGTTTCCCAGCAATTGGAGGGTCAGTTATTGTTGGAAGGGGAACCAACAACGTAGAAACAGTTCCTTATGGTTCTATAACTAATATGGGAACTTACTATCGTTTAAATTTGACGTTAGCTTTAACAAAAGATCATGGTACTGATGAAACCATTATTTTTGCACAAGGTGGCGATCGAGTTGTTCCCGCAGGTAGTGTAGTTTATGTTCCTGAATCTGATTTGATCTCTCAAATAAATTTTATTTTGCAAGCTGATCAAACGATTTTAGATGGTGAAGTTTCTATTTTAAATTCTACAGTTATTTGTAGTCAATCAGGCACTGTGGGTAATGTGAATATCGGTGCAATAAGATTCTACTCAACTTTACCGTTTACTACAGCAGAGGTTACTAATCCCTATTCTTTTTCTACAGGTCGAGATGTGGAAACTGATGAACAATTAAGGGATAGGATTCGTGCCACCATACAAAGTTTAAGTCGTGGAACAGAGAAGTCGGTTTTAACAGCAGCAGTGCAGGTGACTTCATCTTATCAAAATAATAAAGTTGTATCAGCATCCTTTGTGGAAGCTACGACTTTAAATGAATTGAATTTTCTTTATATTGATGATGGTGTGGCACTTGAACCGTGGTTTGTAGCGGAACCTTATCAATTGTTGATGGAGTATGCAGCTGGTGGAGAAAAGTTTTTACAGCTTGATAATTCAAAAACACCGTTGACAAAAGGAAGTCTTGTAACTCAGAACAGTGAACCGTTTGGAATTATAGCTGGTCAAACACTGATCATTAGGGTTGGGGGTATTGAAGAAACCACTGTGACTTTTGGTGGAGCAGACATGTTTGCAGTACCAGGGTCTGCAACAGCGGAAGAAGTGATAAGGGTTCTTAATGATGAAGTATCGTTCATAGAAGCCAGAACGTCCGGCAATAGAACAAAAGTTGTTATTGAAGCACTAGCTAACACTAACGAGGAAATTCAAGTTGTGGGAGGCACTGCGAACGTTGCACTGGGTTTTAAAGAGGGCGTAGATGTTTACACTTTGAAACTTTACAAAAATGATATTTTGCTAAGTAAGGATGGATGGAATGCCTATGTTATTTCTCAAAGTGGTCAACCCTTTGCGATTGTTCCTGCGACCACTTTGACCCTAAAGATTGATGACAAGCCAACGGTGCAAACGATAACATTCGGTACAGAAACTACAGCAGCAGAAGTTGCTGCATTGATAAACACACAGATAACAGGTGCGCGAGCGTATACAATTCAAATTGGAAGTTCGGTGAGAGTTGTGATAGTATCCACTAATCCTTATCCAGGACAATCGGCAGTTGAAGTCACTGGTGGAGCTGCTAATGCTATATTGAATTTTTCCACTACAATCGTGTATGGAGCAGCAAAGGATTATTCTTTAAATAAATACAATGGACAAATTGAATTAGAAGATGTTCTTGTGGCTGGCGATGAAGTGGTTGCAGGTTCTCCGTACACGAGGGCATTTGAAGAGTCTATCTCAGCTCAAAATTATTCTGTGGTTATTGGTCAATTATTGATTTTACAGGTGGATGATATTGTGGATAGTTCAGTCACCACTCAGATTAATGTAACTGACTTTATTGATGTCAGTTTAGCTGCAACATATGTTGATGATCATTTTGAAGACTTGTATGTTCGATTTAAAAGCACAACGACAACAGTAGCACTTCAAGGTGTTTATCGACAAATATCAGCTTATAATGGTACAACAGGTCAATTCACCACAGCTGCATTCCCTGCGATACCTCAAGTTGCAGATGTTTATGAGGTGGTTCAAATAGCCACAGCGACAGCGACAGCTTCTTTAGATTGCGATGGTGTTAACACCATGTTTGAACCTTTACTTAGGGGAGTGAGTTTTTATGGTAAAACCAAGAATCTTGACACTTTTTTGAGAGTGCAATCGAATAGTCAAGATGAATCTGGAAGAATACGCATTCATTCCGCCACTACAGTTGTGGGCTTGGATCTTCCTACAGGAGTCACAAACTCAGCGCAAGAGAGTAATTACGGTTTTGTGGAAAGTGGAAATGAACAGGATTTTACATTTGGTGTTGGTCAATTTATCATTTTTGTTTTTGACAATGATTTAACTTATAAAACTGTAACAGTTAATATAGATTACGACAGTATTGTTACTGCTGGGGTTGGTGCCAGTGATTTTAGGGCTGCAAGTTTGATAACCTATTTCACACAGCAAGACTTCTTTGTGGGATGTAGAGTCAGATTTAAATTTAATACAACTACAGCAGCTTTAAGAAATCAAATTGGGACAATAACAGCTTATGATGAAACTAACGGTCAAATAACAGTTGCCGCACCACTTCCAGCTGCACCTGTTATTGGGGATACTTTTGAGATTATTCCAACAACAACACGCAATGTGGTTGATCTTTTTAATCATAGAACTTTTACAAATTTAGGGGTTTATTGCGATATTGAAGCAAGCTATGACGGGACGAAAGTTCAACTTACAACAAAAACCGAAGGAACTCTAGGTGCTGTTAGATGTGCAGGTGGTAATGCAAATGATTTTAGTATACCACTATTGACAGATGGTACGCTTCTGGGAGCTTCCACTGTAGATTCGATTGAAGGGTTGAGTGTTGGATTGCAATTGGTCATAAACGATAGCGGAGTAGTTGGCCCTGCGGATATAACTATAACAAACATAGCGGGTGCTGCTTCGCCTTATACAGTTTCAGTTTCAGTTGATGCTGGTGGAACTGATATCAGTGGTTATTTAACGGGTAATTCAGCTTATTTTATGCCTCGAAATCAATTTGATTTTACTCTTATTCCTGCTGAAGGAATTGATGGTTATAAAAACTATGTTGGTTTAGTTCAAGAATGTCAGTGGATAATCGACGGTAAGGATACTGATTTTGAAAATTATCCTGGCATTAAAGCGGCAGGGGTTCAAATTGAAATAAAAGCACCTGTTATGCATTATGTTGAAGTTACCATTGATGTTTCCACATCAGACGGTTTGACATTGGCTCTTGTTAAAAATGATGTTAAATCTGCAATTAGTAATTATATAAATGGCCTGGGAGTTGGTGAAGATGTGGTTCTTAGTGAAATAATCGCCGCTGTTATGGCTGTCACTGGTATTGTGGATTCAAGTATTCTCACTCCGACTGCGAATGTTTTAATAGCTGCCAATGAGTTGGCTCGCATTTCAGAAACCGATATTATAGTAGGGTAATTATGGATAGATTAGAAAGACTTTACAGTTTTATGCCATCTTATTATCATGCTGAATCTAGCGAATATATTAACGCTACTTTTAAAGCATTTGCTGAGCAAGATCAGTTGATAGAAAGCGCAGTTGATGATGCTAAAGATCAATTGTATGTAAGTCGGGCTGTTCATAATTATCTTGATTATTTATCTTCTAATTTTGATATTTCAAGGCCCACAGATATACTTTATTTTATTGACAGTAAATTTAGAGAACTTATCCCTGTTTTGAGTTATTGGCCGAAGCAAGTGAAACCTACTATTTACAAATGTTTGGAATTGTTTTGGAGTATCGAATACTTACACTCTACATCTACTAGTGGGAACTTTGAAACTTTTAATTTAGTTGGTGGTGAGACTTTGAGTTTTACTGTAGATGAAACAAAAGAAATATCTGTGACATTTTTAGCAGAAGATTTTGCAGTTCCAGGAGCCGCAACTGCTCAAGAAGTTGTTGATCGTATTAATGAATGGGTGCCAGAATACGTCATTGCACACACTTACCATGACAAACTTTTAAATCAAATACACGTTCGGATAAGCACTTTGACTTTTGGTTTGGCTGGAACTGTTCAAATAACAGGAGGTACTGCGAATGTTGCATTAGCTTTTGATACAGATAAACATCAATATACAAAAGTCAGCTTACATGAGTTGAATCCGAATGAATTGATAGTGAGGATGCCCAAGAAGATTATACTGGAATATGACACACTATTGTGGTCTCATCATTTCCATGCAGATGCAACAATTGTAGATAGTAGACCAGTCGTTGATGCAACGCATCCATATTGGCCAGGATCTTTCTTTTATGATCGACCAACAGGATCAAGTATTCATATTACTAGTACGGTTACGACTTTACAACAATCCATTGGAGCGTCTGGGCATTATGCTGCTGTAACATTTGCCGACACTTCTCAATTTCCAGGAGCAGGCGGTCATATTGTTTTTGATTTTGGTGGAAATGAGCAGGAAGTTGTAAAATATCTTTCTCGCCCAAACAACACAACCTTATTGCTAGATGCTACGTATCCATTTGTTTATTCGCATGGTATCGGTGATAGAGTCAATTTATGCTATCCTACGCCATATAAACCGCGTATAACTGGTGTTGATTATCCAATATTTTTTGTTGATACAGAAATAGCGTACGAGTTAATCAGTCGATTTATTTTGTTGTTGAAAGCAGCGGGAATTGTTGTGAGATGGATATTAGAAGATGATTAAAAGTTTTTTAAGATATAAAATATAGTTTAATAAATGAGGAGTTAAAATGGCCCAACAAACAAAACTTATTATGTATGCACAGGAGCGTTACGATTTACCAGATTTTAACACTTTGCAATCTTTAATAGAAACCGATGAACAACTATTGAATAAAGGTGCTATTTCAGGGTTAAATTGTTATATTTTGGGTGGTTTTGTGGTAACTCACGTAGTTCCACCGAGTCTGAATATTAGCATCAATCCGATAGGTTCTGTTTTGATAGATGGTGCAAATGATGGCAGTTTATACTATGGTCCAGCTGGAACTGCATTGTTAACGGATACAGCAGTGGATGGCACCACAACTTATTTTTGGCTTGAGACCGATTTCCAAGGTGGTACGCCAGCAGTTAGAACCTTTTGGGATCCTGCTTCAATGGTTGGTGTTGGAGCTGAATTTAATCAAATAGTCAACACTCAAAGAGAATTGATTGTTACTTTGAATAAAAACACAACGGGATTCCCTGTTTCTGGAACTACAATCCCATTGTGCAAAACAACTGCGATTGCTGGTAATATCACCACTTTTACAGATTGTCGTCAAATGTTGTTTAGACTGGGGTCAGGTGGGAATGCTCCAAATTTAGATTATGTATACCCATGGATAGCGGGTAGAGGCGAACCTGGGGTTTCTGGTGCTGTTGGTATATTCAGTGGTGGAGATAAACAGCTTGAAAATTTAAAAGATAGTTTAGATGCTATAATGTCAATGATTAAAGAAATTAAATTTGGTAGTGCAACAGGTGCTGCAGCTGTTTGGTACGCACCTGCACATTCTAGTTTAGCAGATGTTTCTATTGCTATGACGGGTGGTGGAGTTTGGTCTTGGGCTTTGGGAACTGGAAGAGTTACACTTACGGCTGATGCAACAATATTGATACCTGGTACAGCTTTTATTAATACGATTGATTTTACTGATCCAGAAGGAACTGGAAATGCATGGATAAGCATGCCAGCAAACGGGAATGTAGCTTATGTTGATATTGATAGAACTTCAAATGCAGTTTTAACCGCCACAGTCGTGGCTTCTTCGGCATACGTTCCAGCACCAGATAGATTTATAATGATACGTAGAATCAGTGACGCTGTTTATATTGGTATGGCATAAAAGGAGATTGATATGGCATTAATGAGATTGGATAATGGTGAATCAGGTGAACTCGCAACTCCATTGACTAAACAACATTTAGAGTATGTTGGAGGTGCTACTTTAACAGAGGCAGATTCTCAGCCTGATTACAACACTCTTATCGCACCTAAAGTGGTGCATGGATTTGCTAATTTAGAGGATTTAACACTGGCATTAGCTAAGGTTGGAGATCTGTTCACTAATCGGTATGGTGATGATATATTTGGAATATTGGAGTGGCAGGCAGCAGCCCAAGCAGATTTTATTAATGGAGCTATTCTCAACATAGGTAATGGAGCTGTTATCAATGTATTGTCTGGAGGAGAAATAGAATGTCGATCTGGAGCGATAGTGGATTTTCAAGATGGTTGTACACCAAGTTTTGCAACCACCCCAGGAGCTCCGTTTACTGTTGCTGCTGGTGCAGCTGTGGTCACCAATTTAGATGCAGACAAAGTTGATGGTGCAAATGCATCTGCAACTCCATCAAATGGCATAATTGTTATTGCTAATGCTAATGGGTTTTTAACAACTCCAGCAGCTGCTCCTACAGTTAATTATGAAGTGGCGAATAAAAAATATGTTGATGATTCGTCAGGAGCTATAATCGATCATGATCATTCGGTTAGTGGCACCAACCATGGTGGACAACTTGTTCCTGGAACGATATTTGCAGCAGGTAATAAAACTGGAACAGGCAAAGCGGTTCTTGATGAATTTCCAACTATAAAAGCTCCGACGATATCTCCTACAAGTGCAAGTGCCTTTATATCTGCTCATGAATATTATAGAGCGGATGGAACGCCTGTTTATATGCAGGAAAAGGGGGAAGCTCGAACTCAAGTTGATGCGTCTTACGCTATAACAACTGTTGCAGATGCAAATAATCGTAGGACTTATATATTCTATTGTGCATATACTGCTACTGGGGCTGGAGATGTTTGGATTGATGTATTTGATGCAACATTGCATGCAAGCGATGATCAAATAATGATACATGTTGAGGTAATGGGTTCAGATATTACTGGGGCAGCCTCATATTTACTTTGTGATGGAATGTGGCACTCAAGAAGGGGTGTTGGTGGCACCACGTTTGTTGGTGATGCGGGGTCAACTGGAGGGTGTGCGCAACAAATGGCGTGGGATGGAACAAGTAAGATGACGTATTCATTAAATCGCGATGATACAGTAGCAACGAGATATATGGTTAAAGCTACAGTGCAGGCTTGTTAATGCCAGAAAAAAAAGAAAATGATATATACATAAGAGATAGGGATAGCAAAAGTTATCGGCTTGCATTCTGGAGTTTCGTTGCTTCTCTTATTTTTGTATTTTTAGGAATTATAGAACATGTTCAATATGGAGACTTTATGTTGAAATTTAGAGCGGTGGAAGGTCAAGTTGTTTTGTTTCTACTTACTCCTTGCCTAAGTTTATATGGATTTCGTAGATATACAGATTATCTAGTGAAGAAAGGCGAAAAATAGGGAGGGGTAACCCCTACTCTTTTTTATTATCTCCCTTTAAATATAACGGCTCAAACTTCCAATGTCTATAAGATTCATGTTTTCTACCGTTACAAGTTAAACACTTCCATCGCTTGTATTCTTTTTGAGTCCAAGGACTAACTTTTTCAAACAGTCTGTTCCCTTTACATCTAGGACAAAACAATATTTTAGTTCCTTCCCTCATATCTCATTTTCCTTGCATAAATTCATTGTGCCCCATCTCTACCTCTTCGTACAGCCTAGCTATCTGCTTACAATGCTCATCTTCTCTGCGTTGGTACTTAACTATCTCCCTATCCTTCTCGTCTAACAGTTCTTGTATGAAGGCTTGTAGTTCAAGAAAGCCACCAAGGTCAGCCAAGTCATATACTCCACCTTTTACCTGAAGACCTTTCTTCTTAATTATGTCGAAGATAAGTTCTCTTAGCTTTTCCTTCCAGTCTTTAGGCTTATCACACCTAGCGCACCCCAACTGAACAATACCAAACTTCTTCATCACCTTAATTACTTCATCGAAGAAGTCTGACATTGACACAGCCTTATCTAATTCATTTCCTCTTACATGCATGAAGCTGACTTCACTTTTCTCTGAATCAATCATCTTACACTCCTATGTAAACATTTGTAAAATTATAAGCATCAGGTTTTGGTTATACCTCATAATAGCCATCTTTGTTGGGTGTGGCTGGCCATATTATTTTATCATAGGGCTGTAGAAGCATAATTTTCTGCACTTCTTCCATAGAACCATATAGCGTTGTGGTTAAGTACCATATTGAATTGATCGCATTCACTACCCTGTTGATTAGAGCCGGTGCTAATAATAGCTTGGGTTCTTCTTCTACATAAAATTCCCAATTGTCATCAATTTTTTCATCAATATCCCATGAATTTTCGCGGTTAGATCTACTGAATGTGTCTTTACCAAAAAACATTTTATCACCTACATAGAGTATCTTTATGTAGCAGTTTTCGCTCCATGCTTTCTTTCTTACTTTTCTTCCTACCATACTTTTTGTTATTAGCATTTTATTTCTCCTTTAGATATTTAACAATGTTTTCTCAATAGCCAATACGATAGCTAGGGAGGGTGTAGGTGCTGTTGCTTTTGCAGCAATGTTAGGCCCTAGATACCCCCATGACTTACTAAAACTTATGTCACATTCTTTATCAAAAAAACTCATAACAAAATAACGGTAGCCTTTTTCTCTCATCTTATCCACAAGCATAAAAGCATCTGCTATGTTATCGCAGAAATTGGGCAATCCCAGCATAAGATTACCATTGCAAAACCAATCAGTGCTGTGGATGTCAGACCCTATCCCATTTACCCCCACAACCCATGACTTTTTTTCCCACCCTAGAACCTTCTCAGCCATCAGTTTATTTAGCTTCTGTTTGTCCATATCATCCCCTTTAAATATTAACAGCGTAGAGCATGGCAAGATTCGAACTTGCTTGTCAATACGGGTGGCAACCAACTGTAGGACTTTTCAGTCCACCCACACGGGGAGCTTTCTTCGCACAGTGCCACAGAGTGCTTGTTACTCCGTAGGCGTCCCGTATCAACACTCTAGCTTCTTACCGACACTATTAGCATAGGTGTTCCCACCACGCCGCACGCCCTAGCTGTCAAAGATCAATTGCGATTCCAATACCAATTCAATGTGCTGTTAAACCCCAATTCCCTTATTGCATCCTGTAGCCATTCCGGTAAAAGGCACCCATTATTTTGTAGAGACAATAAAAGATATTCTTCCTTTTTATTTTGTGGGATAAAATTACAATTTCCACATCCTAAGTTTGCAATTATTATCATGTCCCTCCCACTAGCTGTTAAAGATCAAACCTCATGAATCCCTTCAACCCCTCTTACCTCTCTGTCTTGTGTTCTTTTATTGAGCCACATCAGAGCTTCTTCTAGTTTTATTATTGCCATAGCGTTTTCTTTACATACGAATTTGCTTGATTGATAGGCTTGAATTCTTTGCCTACAAGCATCCATTACAGTTTCAACAAATGCTCCATTAGGTTCTCGCCTATCTGTGCCTTTTCCTAATGGTCCATCTTGCCAACTGATTGAAATTCCCGTTCCTTCGACACTTCCTCCAGTTGGATTACCATTTTCGTCTTGTGTGTTAACTGCATGATATTCTGCCAACATATTTACCTCCCTTTAAGGTTTACATGTCCATTTAATATGCAACTCGTTATTTTTCCATCTTTTTAATTCATCGTCCATACCCGCACTGGATAAATAATTTTTAATAGCAAAATTAATGTCTTTAGAATTAGTGCTGGAAATAGGACTAAAAACAATTTCAAGTACATCTCCATCCCACCTATGATCTATAACAAAAAACGCTCTACTTGTCATTCAACCCTCCCTTTTTAAATTTGTGCTCCCAGCGGGATTTGAACCCACAATCCTCAGCGTGAAAAGCTGATGGCCTAACCATTAGCCCATGGGAGCATTCAGTCATTAAAAATCTCTATATATTATCTCGCTGGGATATCTTTTATAGATTTCCATTCGAGCATTGTGATGTTTATAAAGATATTTCGTCCCCTTATTCGTAAAATCAATAAAATAAGCTGACTTTTTGTTTTCATGTGGACGCAATAATCTACCAATTTTCTGAACTACTTCGCTATCAGCTTTAAAACCAGAAGCTAATATACCCACTTGGGCAGGAACAGTATCAACACCCTCGCCTATCACTGATGTTCCTATCAAAATATTGAATTTGTTATCATTAAAATCCTCAAGAATTTGCTTGTTCACTTTTCGTTTCCATTTGCCAGTAATAAAAACAGAACCTTCAATCTTTTCTTGCAAAATTTCTCCATGTTTAATCTCGTTTACAAAAATAATAGTAGGGACATTGTTGCTGTCAAGTTTTTGAGCAATTTCAACAATCTTATCATTATACTCTTCGTTTTGGATAAGAGCCATTTGATTTTCTTCTCTCCATTTACTCTCTATATAAGGATTATCGTATTTATACACTATGAATTTAATGGGACTTAAAAACTTGTCGCTTATACCTTTATTAAACCCATACTCATACAAAACGTCTGACATAATAGCTTTTAATGATAAATCTGAATTATCATTTCTATAATTAGTAGCTGTGAAGCCATAACGAAAATAAATATCCTTAAATTGATTGAAATTTAATGAAGATAAGGTTTCAGCTGAGGAATGGTGAAATTCGTCTGTAATCAACATGTCGATTGATTCAAACCATTCTGCAGGTATCTTCGGTAAGGATTGATAGGTGGCCACTGTGATATCTTTATCAAACTGTTTTTTGCCACCTGTGATAACCCCTACGAATCTTTTACCATACAATTCAATCAATTGACTTTCAAAGATATCTAAGATATTGGAAGACGGTACCACCACAAGAGTCTTCACTCCCTTTTCTTTAATCAGTTCCTTAATGATAAGTGTCTTCCCTGTTCCAGTGGCTGCTTCTACAATTCCACGGGAGTGAATCTTTAACTTTTCTAAGATTTCTTTTTGATAATACCTTAATTTTGGTAATTTAGTGAGTTTAAGATAATTCTTTTCTTTTTCTTCGGGTTTCTTTCTAGCATCTTCTATGGTGTAATGAATCTTAAAATTTTTGAGATATTTTTCAACCATACATAAAAGACCTGTCGGGAATGAATTATTTGACCTATTGAAGAGTTTAACAATGGTAGCTTTTTCAACCCATTCTTCCAGCCTTTGTGGAGTGATATAAAGATACTTTAAAAGATCTGGTCGACTCTTCCTCAATTCTTCTTTACTGAAAATTTTGGCATCTCTATATTTCTTCTTCATTACATTACGTATGAAGACATAATCCTCTTTGCGATAAGAAAGAAGATCATTAAGATTGGAAGATAATTCGTTGATCACATTTGGATTATTATCTCCATATTTTATAAAACAGGTGCTATTATGGATTATGATTGTTATCATATTTCACACTTTAATTGTTCTAATGAAGAAAGTAAAAAACTATTTTGTGCCCTTTTATTTTTTAAAAGATTTTAGTTTGCTTCTATAACTCTACTTACCTTATGAATTTATTTAATTCTCAATTGAATAAAACTGTATCCGAGAGTTACAAAACATTCTTTTTTTTAATAAAAAAAACAGCAAAAAACAATAAATCACTTCATTAAATGAGTTGATAAAAACTTTAAAAGTTAAGTGGTTAAGTGAGTGAAACGGATTTTTGATATAGTTTTTCTTAACTTATTGATTTTAAAAAGAATGGGGTATAAAAAAATGAAACACTTCCTAATTATATGTAGTTGTGGATTGATACTTCTAATAATCCACGATTGATGAGGTTGTGTAAAAGATAATATCCAAAACATTCCTTATCTCTTATCCCCCTTAGCAATTCTTTCATATAACGAGGTCTTTTAATCTTCTTTTTGTAATTATCCGATAGATTTTTCTTGAACCTTAGAACGTCTACGATCCTTGAACAATCTTTTTTTGATGATGTAGGTCGGATAATTTTAGTATATACATTAGTTATATTTGTGCTTATTTCCGGAACACCCTCAAAAGGGTGAATTTTTTCTGTTATTTTTGTAGATGGATTGACGGGGGGAGGGCTTTTTTTATCGATTGTAGTCTTAATGATAAGATACAATTTCCAAGTATTGTTTTTAAAATTCTTTTTGATAAATGCCCTGACCAGTGAATATTCTTTGGGACTTGTTTTAGAATGACCGATAACTTTCGTATGACCATTTTTTTGGTCTACTTTTTGTTCGTGTTCTAATAAATCAATTTCGTTATTTTTTTCGTATCTTTTTGCCAGTTTAGGTGTTGTAACGATCCCCATTTTCATAAGTTTTTTAATGACATCTTTTCCTTCTAATGGGAAGTTTATCTTTTTAAATTTAAGCCAAGCGTCAAAGTAATTTGATTTTTCGGATTTACTTAGTTTGAATGATTGTGGTGAAAGTAATATTGGTAGGAAAATCTTCTCATCAGAACCTCTTCGGATCACTTCATCTCGAATGAGTTGTATGGATGTTGCGTGTAAGTTTGGGAATTTTTTTCTGCATTTTTTATATAGTATTTCGTGGTGAAATTTACGATCAACGGTTTTATTGGTTTTTATCAAGTTTGAATGTAGCTCAACAACCTCGTTGGTGTCGTTTAAAAGACTTTCTAACAAATCTCGTTTTGCTTTTTTGGGATTTAGATTTAAGTGTAATGTAGTGTATTTTTCTTTCATCGTATTTTATAGATACTCTTATAGTTGCCAAAAATCAAAAAGTAAAAAACTATTTTCAAAAAAGATAAAATAGTTTTTTATTTTTTTGTTTCAATGGAGTAAAAGGAATGCAGTTCTTTGAGAGAGCTGTTTGTGTGGCAGGTGGATTGGGGGTCGTTGATTTTCCATCCCCCAAGTGCGACCCTCATCCGCTTGTCATAAAATCGATAATAACATCATAGGAGGTCAAATGGAGTCTGTAAAAGCAAAAAGGATAGTTTCTAAGCAGAGGTTTCGTGATTTGGTGATTCAAGGTGTGGGCATTTTATCAGAACCTGTAGTTGCCACATTAGGCCCAGAGGGTTTGCCAATCTTGATTCAAAGAGATGGAGCTCCGCCGTTTTTTACAAAAGACGGTGTAACAGTGGCTCGTCATACAAAAGTCAAAAATCCGTTGCTTGATACGATAATCACTTCATTAAAAGAAAGTTCTGAAAAAACTAATGAAAAAGTTGGTGATGGAACAACAACCGCAGTGGCTTTGTCTGCCGCTATTATTCGTGAGGGGATGAAACAGATAAAATCTGGAATTGTCACTCCACAAGAATTGGTTAATGGTATTCGTAAATTAGGAGATCTGTTTCCAGCTGTTTTAGAAAAATGGGTAAGAAAGATAAAGACAAAAGAGGAGCAGCACAATGTTGCTTATATATCAGCTAATAATGATAAAGTCATTGCAGATAAAGTTGTGGAAGCTGTTGAGATGGCAGGGGAAGACGGTTATGTTTCGCTTGAAGATGGTACTTCAAAAGAAATTAAGGTTCAGTTTGTTGAGGGATATACTTTATCGTCTGGGTGGTCTAATATCGGAGCTTATGGGACTACTTTTGTTAATAATTCTCAAAAAAATTCAGTGGACATATTGAAGCCAGCGATTCTTTTATATGATGGAGTTGTTTCTGATGTCAATGATTTGGCTAATTTCTACATTGCTTTAACAAACAACGGGACTAGACCGATTCCATTATTAATAATAGCTCATAATTTTGAGGGCGAAGCACTTAATATGCTTATTCTCAATAAGCGTGCTGGTCAAATTGTTGGGCTTGCAAAAGTTCCTTATTTGTCAACCATCAGTAGTCGTCGTTGGCTTTTAGATGATTTGGCAGCTTTGACGGGTGGTAAGGTTGTTGAGCATGATTCTAATGGTATTATGAAGGGAGTTTTTAGTGGTGAAAAAGTTAAGACCCTTAATGAAGGGGTGTTGGGGTGTTGTGATAAAGTGGTTATTGGTAAAAAAGATACGATAATTTATGGTGGTCATAGTGATGATGAAGAAAAGATCAAGTACAGTGACACTTTGAGAGGACAGTTGCCGGATGCTGAAAGTGAATCGGAGTTTGATGTTGATTTGATCAAAACTCGTTTATCTAAAATGTTTGGTGGTATAGTGGAAATTCAGGTGGGCGGTTCTACTGAATTGGAGGTTAGAGAGAAAAAGTACAGGGTTGAAGATGCACTCAATGCGACGCGTGCTGCAACTGAAATGGGTGTAGTTCCTGGTGGTGGGATTGTTTTTTTCAATCTAGCAGAAATTTTCTTAAAAGATTATTTAAGAGATAATGTTCATATGGCAATAGCTATTAAAGTCATGAAAGAAGCGTTAAAAGATCCCCTTAGAATTATATTGTCAAACGCTGATATTAAACCTGATGAGATAATCGGTGATCTTTTAAAGACAGTGCGGTCGCACCCTCTCAGGGGTTATGATGCGAAAAAGAAGGTTTTAGTGGAGAATATGATGGATGCAGGGATTATGGATCCTCTTAAGGTGTCAATTTTGGCTCTTAGAAGTGCGATTTCAATATCTTGTGAATTATTGTGTGGTGGTGGAATGTTGGCTTTTGATGAAGGCACTGACAATCCTTCACAATCTGACTTTTATGTTAATGAATCCAATCAGGAGGTGTAGCGGTGGCTCAAATTGATCAAAAAGAACTTGTTGCATTAATTATTGAAGAAATGGATTGTAAGAAAGTGTTTCAAGCAAAATGGGTTTTTGATTGTGCGTTATGTGGAGATCATGTTGACGAAGGCACTGATTTTGTATTTATAGGTGATAAGCAGAAGATTTGTGTGTCTTGTCAAGCGTATATATCTGAATTTTTTAGTGATGCGTTGCAGAGAGAAGAAGAAAAAGACGGATGTTTAAAATAGTTTTTTATTTTTGTTTATAAAAAGCGTAAAAGAAAGCAGTAGAAATGAACTGTATTTAGGAGAAACAAATGGTTAAAGAGTGTAAGCATGACATATTGATAGCGATTTCTCAGGAGGATGAAAAGTTTTTGTGTTTTGATAAAACAAGGAGGTACAAGTGTCAGTTGTGCAGTAAGGAGATTTTGATTTTACAATATGAAGTGCGTGAATATAATGAAAGAAAATTGGAAGATGATGATAGGCAGTTAAATCTTTTTGAAAAGGAGGAAGTGAAATGAAAGTAAAATCGTTGATATTTAAAGATTATTTAAGGCAGTCATGTATGGCAGGATCAGCAGCAGTTGGAGAATGTTTTCTTGATTTTAAGGATGAGGGTGTTGAGTTGTTGACAGTTACTGCAGCGAATAATGTTATGGTTAATTCATTTTTGTTAAAGAAAAATTTTGAAGAATACGAAGTGTTTGGTAAAATTGGGATAGACAATCTATCCAACTTGATGAAGTTGCTTGAACGTATTGAGAGCGAACATATTGCTGTTGAGAAAAAAGATAACAATTTGTTGTGTTTTAAGGGTGGTAATAAAAAGATTGAATTTCTATTGAAAGATCCTGAATATATTGAAGCACCTCCAACAGTTCCAAATGATTTATCTCATGATATTTCAATAAAATTAAATCCTGACCAAATTCGGGAATTCCTTAACGATGTTTCGGCATTGAGTGCAGATGAGATTTTGTTTACCACAGAATCTGGGAAACTATTGTTGGTGGCTTTAGGTCAACATAAAATACGCAACAAGATTGATGTTGATATTGACGGTGAACTCAATGCAAAGTTCACTTCCCTTTTAGTTGATGCTATTGGCAATCTTACGGGTAACATTAAGGTTGATTTAAAAAATGATTATCCGGTTTTATTTAGCACAGATTTGAATGCTAATGGATTTATTAAAATTTTAGTAGCTCCAAAAGCGTAAAATGAGAAAAGGTCAAAAAGTATCAGAAGAGATTCGGAAATGGAATGGGACGAAGGTGTCCATTATAATTACGATGGCTCATTGAGAGAACGAGACATCAATAGGCAGGGAGAAATAAAAAGATATTACTCTAATTTTAGATTTTTAAGAATAAATGAAATAACTGAAATGATAATACAAGTGTGAGGTTTTTATGCGACTAAAAGATTGTGTTTTTGTTGAAAAATATCGTCCCAAGTCTATTGCTGATATAGCGGGGAAAAGTAAGACGTTTCTTTCTTCTTATTTGGAGAAGAATGAATTACTTCCCCACTTCTTATTTTATAGTACTTTTCCAGGAACTGGTAAAACATCGTTGGCGAAGGCTTTTGTCAATGATTTGGGTTGTGATATTTTATTACTCAACAGTTCTGATGAACGTAAGATAGACGTTGTACGAGAGAAAGTGAAAATGTTTGCTAGTTCTGTATCTAGTAAGCAAGGTAAGAAGAAGTGTATATTTCTTGATGAGGCAGACGGTTTGACACGGCAGAGTCAGGATGCATTGCGAAATGTGATGGAAACTTATAGTAAAAATTGTTTTTTTATACTTTCTTGCAATTATATCAATAAGATTATTGATCCGCTAAAAAGTCGTTGCATTCTAGTTGATTTTTCAAAATGTTTTAATAAAAAAGAAGTTTGTTCGTATATATCAAAAATAGTTCAAGAAGAGAGTTTGAATGAATTGGGTGTTAACGATGAAGTCGTGGAAAAAGTTGTGGAAATGTACAGGCCGAATGTTCGCAATATGGTTATGTTTTTGCAAAGAGTTAAGGTTTCAGGTGCAGAAGTTGTTGGAGAGATTTTAAACAAGGATGTTTATGATTCTTTTTGGGATCTTTTTAAAGAAAAGAAGTTTGCATCTATAGGAAAATTGTTGGCTGAAAATGATTTAGATGTTGAGTTGATCAATAAGTGGTTGTTTGATAAGGCGATAGAAAATTCAAAAGAATTGGGGGTTAAAAGACTTATCAAAACTATCAGAATAATTGCTGAGAATGAAAGAGATTTTGTTTCAGGCGCGGATAAGAATTTAATTTTCCGTTGCGGTATTTTTAGTATGATGATTGGATAACTGGGGGGGGCAGATGTTCAATATAATCAAAAACCTTTATACTCGAAAAGATTATGATTGGATAAGGGAGTTGGATGACAATGTTCCATCTTTAGTCATTTTCAATTACCTTTTATCTGACCCTTCAGTTGGAAGAAAGATTAAGAGTTTGGCTCCCAGTTTGTTCAGTATTCCTCCAAAGAATTTTATCGCTGTTTTGCATACGTATGTTCCAAAACAAAATAGAGCTCCTTTTCTTGGAGGTGTTCGTAAAAAGGAAGAAGACAAAGTTGTTGATGAAATAATGGATAAATTGAGGAGATATTTTAAATATTCTGAAAAAGAATTTTCATATATTCAAAAGTATATTTTTGATAATTTTGTTAAAGATAACATAAAAGAATGGCAAATTAAACTGGGATTAGGAGGTAAGAGGCATGTCGTTAAATAATTTTGTGAACCTTGATTCAGGGTACAAAGAAAAAATGAGTCGGCTTGAAAGGTTGAAAAAAAGGTTTTCTGAATCTTTACCTGAAAATATAGCAAAATATAAGGCCCAAGAAATTGTTTTAACATCTGATAAGTTGGAGAGTGTTAAGCTAAATGCCAATAATCATGCAGGATTAAGACCTAGTTTAGCTTTTTATTTTGAAAATGCAGAAGAAATTAAAATGGTAGCAAAATATTTCAATACAAGTTTTAAGCAAATGGCAGTGAAAGATTCCGGTTTGTTAATTGAGATTATTAAAATGTTGGAGGAAACGAAAAATGGATAAGAATAATTGTGAGATAGACAGCATGGAAAATTCTTGTGATTTGAGAGAAGAAGAGAATTGGGATTTTGATACAAAAGAAAGGTATGGAAGTCCACGAGTAAGTTCTGAATATATGGATTGTTCTTTGCCATTGACTTTTGATCAATATTCGTATTGTTCTATGAAGTGCAAATATTGTTTTGCATATTATCAAAAAGCGATGAATCCGTCTATGCGTTCTGGGATAAAATTAAAGGGGGTTAATGTAGACAAATTGATTAAAATGTTTAAAGGGGAAATACCTGAAGACCCATATTATCATAATTTTATTAAAAAGAAGTTCCCATTCCATTGGGGTGGCCTTGCTGATCCGTTTGATATGGTTGAAAAAAAATATAAACTTGGTTTTAAATTATTGGAAACTTTGGTGGAATTGAATTATCCAGTTATATTTTCTACAAAAGGAACATTACCCTCACAAGAACCCTATTATTCTTTGTTTAAGAATGCTGCAAAAAATAAGAATTTTGCATTTCAGTTCAGTATTATTGCTAATTCCGATGAGTTATCGAAAAAGATAGATGTTGCAGTTCCGACAACTTCTGAAAGATTACAGTGCATGAAAACAATGTCAGATTTAGGTTATTGGACTGTATTAAGATTAAGACCTTTTATAGTTGGAATAAGTGATATTGATGTAGAAGAGCTTATAACCCGTTCTTCTCAAAATGGTGCGAATGCTATTTCCACTGAATTTTATTGTTATGATGCTAGATGTTCAAATAATGTAGAAATAGCAAAAAGATTTAAGGAAATATCGCAAATATGTGGTTTTGATATCATCGATTTTTACAAAAAGTTAAGCCCTTCTGAGCGAGGTGGTTATAGGAGATTGAATAGAAATCTTAAAGAAGAGTATGTGAAAAGAATGTATACAACCTGTAAGAAGGTTGGTATGCAATTCAATATTTCGGATCCAGATTTTAAAGAACTTAATGACAGCGGTTCTTGTTGTGGTTTGCCTGAATTAAGGGAACAGTATGACAGTGATTTGGTTAATTGGTCTCGTGGGCAATTAACTTATCATCTCAAGGAATTACGTAAAAGATATTGGGCAAGTGGAGGTAAAGAAAGGTATTTAAAGATTCGTGATGTGATGGGAGATTCTTATGATGGTTGGTTAAAAGAACCGCGTTTTTATAGTGATAGTCTTAAAAATTGGGCAACTTCTTGGGCAAAAGTTAATATGGGTTATAGAGACGAATTCATACAAACATGGAATAATACCAGGAGTTCTGGTAATCCGTACAATTATTTTCATGGTAAGATTAAACCTTCTTATATTGATGATGATAATAATGTTGTTTTTGAGTATGTTCCCCATGATTATGAGAAGAGGTGGAAAGAAGAAGGGATATTGTAAATGGGAATAAAATATTGTAGGTCTTGTTGTCAAATGACTAGTCACGGTTTAAATGACAGGTGTTTAAAGTGCGGAAAAAATAATTTAATTCAAAAAAATATATTGGGGGAAGAATGTTGGGTTAGAAAAGATACTTGGGATGAAAATATTTTTAAAGAAATGGGATTGTATTTGAAAAAGATTTCTTTAACTCCTGAGGATGTCTGGCTGGATGTAGGCGGTAACATAGGGAGTTTTTGTAAAAAAATTGCCAAAGAAGTTGCCACTGTTATTGCTTATGAGCCAGATGAAAATAATTTTGAACTTTTAAAGAAAAATAATGAAGAAAGTGATAATATTATTTTTGTAAATAAAGCTGTTATTGGAAATGCTGATATTGTGAGGGATTTTTATTTGAATCAAAAAACCAATAAGAGTACACATTCTTTTTTTGTTAAACGTGGAAGGGAACGCGTTGAGGTTGGATGTGAGAATGTTAATGAGATAATTCAAAAGTATAAAGTTGATAAAATAAAAATTGATTGTGAGGGGAGTGAGTACGAAATCATAAAATCTATTGTTGATTTTTCTTCAATTAAAGAAATATTTGTGGAATTTCATTTAAATATTTTATGTAAAAAGAATGATTTAACTAAGTACAGGGAAGTTATTAAAATCCTTAAAAAGAATTTTGCGTATTTGGAGTATCCGGAGGATGTTAAAAAAAATTGGCATGTTTATATTTATGTGAAAAAATAAATGAGATATATACATTCACAAAATAAAGATAAAGAATTTATCGATTGGAGAAACCCTTCTAGAAGGAAAGAAGGGTTTTTAAAGTGGTTAAAATGGAGAATGCGGTATGGAGATTTGGACCATTACGTTTGTAATAATTCCTACAGGGATGCAATTGGCAAAATGTCTCCAACTGGTAAATCAATGACTAAGGAGCAGGCGCATTGGTTTTCTTTAATTTTTGGTATGACTTATCAATCAGAAATGGCGTGGGTTATTTATTGGAATTTTCCTGATTTTTGGTCTATCAACATTGAAGAGTTAGAAAAATGGAATTTGGATAATATTGATCGACAAAGGTATGCTCGTGATACTAAATATAATAAAGGGAGGATCGTTAGTCAAGTCAAGTCCCTCCAAAATGAAATTGGTCCTTCCGGTTCTATTGAAAAGTTTTTTGGTGAATCATTGAGTGATGATGAAAATGAGTCTTTTGAAAAAGTTTTTAATTCTTGTATGAGGTTTCATAAGTATGGAGGTATGACTTCTTGGTTGACTTGTCAGTTGTTATTCGAAACTGCCAATGTACCGATTAAACCTGACACCGTCAGAGCCACCACACCTTGGAATTGGTCAGTAAGGTCGGGTTTGATGTATGCTTATAATAGGGACGATAAGATTGAAGCTACTTGTAAGGATGTTGAGTTTTGTGATAAAGATATTGAACAAATAAAAGAGTATGAAAAAGAGTTGTATGAGTTAGCGAAAGATTGTATTGATGAAAATGATAAAAAGATTTTTTCAAATTATTTATTAGAATCTCATTTGTGTCAATATAAAAAGTTAATGTTAGGAGGTGATTATGCTGGTCATTCTTCTGGAGATCACTTTTCAAGGGCACTTTGGTTATCTGAACGGTGGCCTGAAGTAAATTTTGATGTATTTTTTAAAGAAGCAATAAAAAAACATTGTCCGATTGTAAGGGGAAAAAGGGAGAGTAAACAGCTTCGGTTTGTTTGTTCTAAGACAGGTCAGATGATAAATATGCATGAGGACTTTCAGGAATTGCCTAATATGTATTTGGAATTGGGAATAAATCCTGATTGGTTTTATACTAAAGAATATGACGAAGAAGTGGGAAGTAGAGTTGATAGTTATGCAAATAAAATTTATAATTCTAATTGGTGGTGAAAGGAAGGGGTAAAATGATTAACACTTATGATCTTGATGGGGTTGTTTATTTAGGAGATGATTATGATGGTATTTATCCAGGTAGAGAAGACATCATTATAACGGGGAGAAGTATTGAGGAAGCGAAGTCTACGCATGAAATGTTGAGGTTGAGGTGCATTTATAGTCATGTGTTTTTTAACCCAATTCCATTCAGTGCAAAAACTAGAGAATCTTCTGGTTATCATAAAGTTAATGTGATTAAAATGTTGATTGAAAGCGGTTATGAACATGGCCTTCATTTTGATGATGATGAAATTCAGATCAAAATAATCAAAGAGCTCCTTCCCAATGTTCGTGTTGTGCATGTAGTTTCTGATATTGTTGAGAAGGAAAATGTTAGACATGATTGAGGGCAAAATGTTAGAAATAGAAAAGAGAATAGTTATTGAACCTGAAAGTGTTGTTTGGAATCAGAAGGTAAAGGAGTGGTGCGGTCTTCCGTATTATGATAAAAAAAATGGATGTCCAAATTTCAATAAACGTAAGGGATGTCCGATGGATAATAAGAATATAGATGAAATTTTAGATGTCAATAAAAAAACTTATATTGTGGGTGTTGTTTTTAATTTAAAAGAATATCGCGATGAAATGAAGAAAAAACATTCAAATTGGACATATCGACAATTAAACAATGTGATATATTGGCAAGGATCAATTTTTGGAAAAATGAAAAGGGAAGTCAATAAGTTTTCATTGATGAATCCTGGTTTAAAAATTGTTTATAAGCCAGAAGCATATGGAGTTAATTTAACAAAGATGTTATTGAATTCGGGTGTTCCGATAAACTGGAAGTACCCGTTGAGAAAGATTTATATTGTGGCGTTATTAGGAGGAAAAATATGAAAGAATTTATTGCAGTTATTGGTCAAAGTGCATGTGGTAAAACAACATTTGTTCAAAATGAATTTATTGGGGCAAATGAGATGGTGTTAAATAAAGATCCACTTTTACATACTGTTGTTAATGATTGTTGTTTATTGGGGGATTATGTTACGTCTGTGAGGACAAAAGGTACTGACAGGTTTTCTTATTCTATTTTACCAGATTTGATTGAGTTTATAAAAAATAAAAAAGATGAATACAATCGTTTTGTCGCAGAAGGTGATAGAATAAATTGTGAAAGATTCTTCCAGTCTTTAAAAGATTTGAAATTGAATGTTACGGTTTATGTTTTTTTATGTGATGTTAATTTGAGCGTTCAGCGTAGAGTTGATTCTGGTTCAAAACCTTCAGAGCAATTTGTAAGGGCAACTCAAACTAAAACTTTAAGAATGAAAAAAATGGTAGAATCTTTAGGGTTTAAAGTTATTGTTGAAGATTCTAGAACAGAAAACAATATCAAACATGGATGGTGGTGACTTATGCGTGAAGAACTTGAAGCAAAAATGTTTTGTCAATTATTATATAAAGAGGGGTATGTTGAAGGTACGTCTGGTAATTTAAGTTTTAGAGATAGAAGTAGAGTTAAAATAACTCGTACAGGTTGTACATTGGATGATCCATTTTTTGTTGATACAGAAAGTTTTGAGGCTTCATCTGATGTTAATTTACATAAAGAAATTTATCGATTGACGGATAGTGATTGGATTTTTCATGTTCATAAAGACCTTAAATTAAAATTTCTTTTGACAGATAAAGATTTGGATCTTCATTGGTTTAATGTAAGAGATCATGGGGTTTGGGTTGGATGTGGAGTTGATATAAAAATTTATAGAATTCTTGAAGATGAGGGAATTTTATAAGGGTAGGTGATGATATGAAATTTAAAAAGTAGAATAGTTTTTTATTTTTATTCTAGTTTAAAGTAGAGTGAGGGGATATGAATTTAGACAACAGATTTCCGTTCGAGTTGGCCCTGCAAAGAACTATTTTAAAAGTAATGTTCAAAAACGAAACATTTTTTTTAAAATGTATGTCGCATTTGAAAAGTGAATATTTTGAGAATCAATATTTATCTTGGCTTTATAAACTTATTGTTAGTTATTATAAAGAATACAAAACACTTCCATCAATGGAAACTGTTAGAAATGAAATATTGAAGTTTGAAGTTAAGGATCGAATATTGTATGAGAAAGTTTATGATGATATATTGGCAACTGACTACAAGGATTTGGAATATCTTTATCATGAATTGACTGGGTTTGCAAAGAGAGCTTATTTTGTTGACAATATAAAGCGAACCTTAAGTCTTTATAATGAAGGTAATCGCAATAATGCATATCGTCATATGAAGGAGTTTTCTCAAAGTTTGTCGGAAATAGATTTTGAAGAAAGTGACTTATTTGATTATTCGAATTTGTTTCCATTATTGGAAGGTCTTCGTTCTCCGAAATTTAGAATGCCACTATCTATAAAACCTTTTGACGAAGTTATGGCTGGGGGGATGCCAAAAGGTCGGTTGATGTTGATATTGGCAGGCGTGAGTCAAGGTAAGTCGATGGTTTTAACTAATTTGGGGAAAAATTTTATTCAAAAAGATAAGAAGGTGTTGTTTATTACGTTGGAGAATCCAGAGGATGAGCAAATAACTCGTTTTTTGTCTCCTATGACGGATATATCTCAAGATGATTTTAATAAAAGAGAATTGACTGATGATGAAAAAGTCAAGGTTATAATGGCGAAGGAAAAGATGGAAAAGAATCTGTTTTTAAAAAGTTGGTATGAAGATTCCTTGACTATTGAACATATTGTTAATTATTGTAAAGTGAGACATGCAATGGATCCGTATGACGTTTTAATTATAGATTACGTCCAGTTGATTAAACAAAGGGCATCGGAGCGCATGCGTGACCTGTGGGCTATCCAGGGTGATATTGTGAAGGGTTTGCAGAATTTAGCAAGGAATTTGAATATTTGCGTTATAAGTGCTGCTCAGATCAATAGGTCAGCAATGCAAAAGACTCGCAAGAGTAAAGGGTTCAAAGATTTGACTCGGATGACTGATGTTGGTGAATCTTATAATCAAGTTAAGATAGCCGATATTGTTCTTACTTTAACTGTTTCAGATGCTGATTATAAGAATAGTGTTATGCGAATGTTGTTGGATAAACATCGTGGGGGTGAAAAAGGTATCTTGGTTGAGGTTGAGGTTGATTTTCCAACTCAAAAAATATTCAGTCCGGATTTGCGATGTAGAAAGTTGAAATGGTCAGATGCACTTAATCCCTCAGGAAATAGAGATCCAAAAGATTTGGATGAAGAACCTGAGAGTGAAGAAAGCGGGACTGATAATGTGAAGGTGTCGGAGGCTGAAATTGAAAAACTCTTATCATAATCAACAAGATGTATTGAGTTTTGATTTAAAAGGGTTGTTGTCTTCCCATTTCAATAATTATTGTGAAAACAATAACAGCTATTATATGGCATGTCCTTTTTGTGGAAAAAAAAATAAGTTTTATATTCAGAAAAAATACAAGTATTTTATATGTTTTGTATGTGAAGAAAAGGGGAGCATTTATAGACTCCTTGCACATTTAAAAAATATTCCGTCTAAAGAAGCGTATAAGATAATACATAAAATTAAAGAAGAGAATTTGTCGTATGATGATGAATTGAAATTGAAGTTTGTTGATGAAGTTTATGAATCTGAATCTGATGTTTTGAATTTGGATTTGAGTTCTTTGGGATTTTATTCATTGTTAAAATTCAAAGAAAATCACGAAGCAAGGGAATATATAGCTCATCGCGGTTTAGATGATAATATGATACAGCATTTTAATTTACATTATTGTGATAGAACTAAGAGGGTGATTTTTCCTGTTGAATTTGAGGACAAAATTGTTGGATATCAAGCTCGTGATATAACGGGAGAACAAGAACCGAAGATTCTTTCTTCAAAAGGTTTTCAAAAGACTAGGTTTTTGTATAACTACAACAAGTTGCTCTATGATTTACCAGATTATGTTGTTTTAGTGGAAGGGCCAATAGATTGTATAAAGTCGTATGAGTATAATTCTGTGGCATTATTTGGTAAACACATGTCAAAAGATCAGCTTCATTTATTATTGAAAATACCGACTTTAAAAAAAGTGTATATAGCTTTGGATCCGGAAGAAGAAGAGGGTCGGTTTGAGATGATGAAAGATTTATCTGCTTTTTGGGAAACGCTGCTCGTTCCTGTGGAAATTGGCAAAGATATAGGGATGTATAGTTCTTGGGAAATTGGAATGTTATTGAAAAGATCTCAGTCGATATTTGATTTTGGAGATCAACTAAATATAGAAGATAAATAGAGGTTACAGTGGTGAAACCATCTTATGTTGCTCTTCATTGTCATAGCACTTATTCATTCATGGATGGTGTTGGTACCATTGAGGAATGGGTAAAAGGTGCAAAAGAAAAAGGTGTTGCTGGTTTGGCGATTACCGATCATGGCGATGCCTCATCTATGTTAGAGCTGTATGGGTTGGGGAAGAAACATGGTTTACCTGTTGTTTTGGGTTGTGAATTTTATATAGCAATGTCAAAGGAGAAGGATAAGAATGACAGATATTCTCATGTTGTAGTTTGGGCAAAGAATGAAATTGGGTACAAAAATATTTGTAGATTGACGTATTTATCTTATCAAGATGAGAATTTTTATTATAAACCGAGAATAACATTCGATGATTTAGTCAAGCATAAAGAGGGCCTTATTGTTGGTTCAGCTTGTGTGAAGGGTGTTATTGCAAAATATATAAATGATTTATCTGATGTTGATAATGAAGATGCGATAAACCTTGTAAATTCTTTTAAAGAAGCGTTTGGTGAAGATTTTTATTTAGAGATTCAACATGGCGATTTGACATATGAATGGGATGAAAAGAAAGAACAATTTTATAAAGCAAAATCAGTTAATATACAGGAAACTATCAATAGAGTTATTTGTCAATTGGGTAAAAAATGTGGTGTTAAAGTTATAGCAACTCCTGACGCTCATATGATTGATAAAGATCAGAAGATTGTTCAAGACGTTCAATTGAAAAATTATTTTAAAGATAAAAGAATGTACCATGAAATTTATTATTTGCCAACACGTGAAGAATTTATAGGAATGTTCAATGAAAAGCATCCATACATTCCCAATGAAGATTTGGATATTTATTTGGATAATACTTATGAGATTTTGAATAAGTGTAAAGATTTAAATCTTAAGTTTGATTACAATTTGCCAAAAGTGGATGCAGCTAAGGTTCATGGTATTTGGGGTTTAATAGAAGAAAAAGGCATTATAGATATGAAGAACGAGGTTTACACTCATAGAATAAAAGATGAATTGGAAGTTATTATTAATAATGGGGTACTCAATTTATTGCCCTATTTTATTGTGTTAGAAGAATTGGTTGAATGGTGTGAACGAAATGATATTCTGGTCGGTCCAGGAAGGGGTTCGGCTGCGGGTTGTTTATTAAATTATGCTTTGGGTATAACCAAAGTTGACCCCATCAAGTATGGTTTACCCTTTAGTCGGTTTTTGAATTTAGCGAGAGTTCAAGAAGGGACTTTGCCCGATATTGATTTAGATTTTAGTGATCAGCAAGTGGTGAAGGATTATTTGGTTAAAAAATATGGCAGGGAATACGTTTTTAATATTTGCGTTAATCAAACCTTAAAAGCTCGATCAGCTTTTAAGGATATAATCAGGGTGATGGCTCCTGAAGTTAGTGCAGATAAAGCTAATCAATTGAGTAAAATGATTATTTTTTCCTCTGAAACTAATCAAAAACAGGTTTTAAAAGAATCGTTGAATAAAAATCCTAAATTGAAATCGTTTTTGATAAATAATAGGGAAGTTTTTATAGCAATCACTAAGTTGATTGGACAAGTGAGGCAAAGGGGAACTCATCCTTCTGCTGTGGTTATGTCTAAGGTTCCTGTTTACGAGGTGGTTCCTGTTGCCAAGAATAGAAATAGTGGCGAATACGTTACTCAATATACCATGGAATGGTGTGAAAAAGCTGGATTAATTAAGAATGATATATTGGGCCTCAAGACATTGAAAGATGTTTCTGGATGTAGAAAATTGATAATGGGCAAATACAAGAAGGATATTGATGTTTTTAATTTAGATTTTGAGGATGAAAAGGTTTTTAAGGAATTTGAAAAATGCAACACTGATACAGTTTTTCAATTTAACACTGATTTAGTGAAAGGCATTTTAGGTAGAGTTAAGATTAAGAGTTTAGAAGATTTGTCTGTTGTAACTTCTTTGGGTCGCCCAGGTCCGATGGATATGGGTATGCATAAAATTTATATATCATGTTCTAATGATTTGGAAGAAGTTGTTTATCCACATGATTCATTGAGAACATTGTTGAAAAGTACTTTCGGTATTATGGTGTATCAAGAGCAAGTGATGGAAGCAGTGAAAATTTTAGGTGGTTTTACCGATGTAGAAGCGGATAATATTCGTAGGGCGATGGGTAAGAAAAAGATTGAATTATTGAATGAAGTTAAGGATAAATTTATAGAATATGCAGTCAATAAATATTCAGATATAGATAATGGTAAAGCAAACAAGTTGTGGGATTTGATTTATTCGTTTGGTCGATACGGCTTTTGTCATGCTCATGCCATTTCTTATTCAATGTTGGCTTATATATGCATGTGGTTAAAAGTTTATTATCCATTGGAATGGTGGAGTTCAGTTCTTAGCAATGAAGGGGATGCAGACACTGTTAAGGAGTATTATGTAAAGAATAAAGAGATGTTTATTATGCCAGATATAAATAAAAGTAAGGATACATATATAGTTGATGGTGATAAGATAGTCATACCGTTGATTTTTTTGACGAGGATAGGTGAGAAAGCTGTTATAGAAATCATTAAAAGACAACCGTATTCTAGTTTTAGGGATTTTTTGAATAGAACAGATAGGCGTTTGATAAATAAAAAAGTTGTGATGAATTTGGTATGGTCAGATGTTTTTAGCAATGTAAATCGAGGTGACAGCAATAAGGAATTACTAAAAGAATATTATTATTTTATGGCGAACGGGAAGAGTAGGCCTCAGATTGCAAAGATTTTGGAAGAATATTCTAAAGACATTGAATCATTGAATAGATTTGATATAATCAATAAAAAGATTGAGAGTTGCCCCATTTATGATGTAAATTGTCAAGAATATTTTAAAGATTATTTTAGTAAGGATGTAGTGTCTTTAGATAAGATTTTAAAATTTGAAGAAGAATGTAAGGTAAAAGTAGGTGGAATATTTGGTGGAATAAAAGTTATAAAAACAAAAACGAATAAACCGATGGCTTTTGCTAATTTGCGGAATAATAATTGTTCGATTGATTTGGTTTTATTTCCTGAAGTTTATGACGCTCATAAAGATAAGATTAAGAATAATTTATTGTCTGAGGTTGATGGAAAGTTTAATGTGCGAAATAATAAGAAGTCCATAATAGTTAATGGATTAAAATTCATAGAAGTATAAAAAAGGAGAGAGTTATGATAAAAGAGAAGAGGGATGACCAGGAAGTTCAAGTTGTGTTTGCTATTTATGGTGGAGATTCTGAAAGTAGGAGGAATTTGTCCGGTGGTATTATAAAATATTGTAAAGAGAAAGCCATTAAAGTAGATTTGGCGTTGCCATTGCACACTTTAGCTCGATCTTTGTTCAATGTGCCTCCACAGTATTTGTTGGAAAAGGATAAAGAATTTTTGTCTCCAATTTTGGTGAATGATTTTACTATTAAACGAGCGATAAAAACTATTTATGATAGCCTTGGTACTTTGGCTAATTTTAATCCGAACAGAATTGGATTGAATAATTTTAATAGGCCGCGTTTAAAATCGGGTAATGATGTGTTGAAGTTCATTGGATTTGAGCTTATTCGTAAGGTTTATCCGAATTTTTTATCAGTTGTTTCGTGTAAAAATATATTGGGGAGAACGGGCAATTTTGTTGTGGAAGGGATAAAGTTTTATGATGAATACAATTATTTGGTTGATAATTTTCAATTAGTGTACCCAATAAAGATTGAAGAAAAGAAAGCAAAGAAGGACGATGTTGTTGATGATTATGCTGTTTTAAAAGATGATTTACGAGATATTCAGCCGTCATCTGTATTGTCATTTGGGTTATCGGCGAAGGATGGACTTAAAGAGGCAGAAAAGTTATGCCCAAAAATAGAAGAAAATGTCAATGAATTGTTGGAGCTAGGCGATGTAAAGCCAATTTTTATCCCACAAGTTGTTGCACCGAATGCTCTTAATCATAATCAATCCAATGAAAGTGGAGTTATTCGTACAAATAATGCTGTTTTTGAAAAAAAAGCACATATTTGGAGTGATGATGAAGTGATAGTCTAGCGAGGCGATTTGATATGGGTATAAAGAGAATTTTTATTGCATTGATTTATATTGCACTTATTTTGGTGTTTAGTTTTTTTATTATAAAAGGGATGAAGGGTTGCACTAATGATAGTGACATTAAAATGAAGGGTAATATTGATGCGACTTATTTGATTCATTCTTATGCTCGTAAAACAAATTCTCCAGATTTTGTTTATAAAAAAGATGGGGATGTAAGGTATTTATTTCATGAAATTCATTTGAATGAGAAAGGTAAAGATGGTCCGGCATTAGGTTATGTTATGATTTATCCGGATGGTCGTGTTGTTAGTGGTGTGTATAAGCATGAGATTCAAACAAGAACTGAAATTGTTTATGAAAAGGAAGAGGTCGTAACAAAAAATAAAGCATATTTAGTGATGAAGCAATCTGGTTTGGCTAATCGTAAAGGCAGTGACAGAGTGAATTGGAAGAATGTTCCTTATGAGTTGGAATTGATAAGTGTAGAAGAATCTTTTAATGTAGAGGTTGTGAAAAGGCGTAAAATAGTTTTTGATTTTTGTCCGGAAATAGGGGTAAATGGTATTATGGTTTTCAAAGATCAAGAATTTGATGTAATTCCGAGTTTGGGTTTTTCTGTCATTAGCTATAAAGACGGTGAGAAGATTAAATATCGTTTTTTAAAGTTTGCAGTGGGAGTTAGGGATCTTAGTGCAGGTGCGAATATCAGTTTTTCTCCTGTATTGTATAATCTTGGTAATAAGATAAGTTACATCAATAACACTTATTTAGCACCTGTTTTGGGTTATGATAAACGTGGTTTCGATTTTGGATTATCTTTAAGTTTAACATTTTAATTAGGGTTATTGGTTTATTAAATTAATTGCCCCAGAAAAGGAGATGGTCATGACAAAAGGTTACGAGTATGACGAGAGTGAGATGGAAAAAGCTGTTGAGAAAAGTAGGGCAAGAAGGAGTAAAGAAGGTTCAAGGGGTAAATTTTTCAATTTGCAAGAAAATATGGATAATATCTTTAGATTTTTGCCACCTCCAGCTGGTTCTGAAAGAAGATTGCCGTTTTTAGAAACTACGAAACATTTTATGCAGAATGAGGGCAAATATTTGGTCCTCAATTGTACATTAGAAAAGCATGGTGTTTGCCCTATTTGTTCTCATGTTAAAAGTTTGAGAGATAAGGCAAGGAATCTAAGTAGTGAAGAGGCAAAAAAGAAGATGAGAAAAGCTGCGTCTGATATCCGTTGTCAATATGCTTATGTTTATACGGTTTTAAATGAAGAAAACGAAATTGGTACTTTAGAGATGCCATCTAAGTTGCATGATATGATTTTAGAACAGTGTAGTAGTTTGAAAAAAATTGGTGGAGACAATTTTGTTAATGTTTATGATTTTGAAAAGGGAAGAAACATAATAATTACAAAGAAAAAAGAATTTAAGTCAAATTCTACAAATTATATGTGGGTTTATAGTGCGACCTTTTTCCCAACTGAGAGTGCCATTCCAAAAGGGTTGTTGGATGATTATGAAGGGATGTATGTTTTTCCAGAAATTTATGTTAAAGATTATGATCCAGAGAATTTAGAGGCTGCATTAAGGGGTGATTTTTCTTTTTTACAAAAGAAAAAGAGTGATGTTGAAGATTCAGATCCCACTAAAATCAAGGATGACGACGAGGTAGATACGAAGGAAGATGGCAAGGTTGAAGGATCTGATGATAAAGGCGATTCCCAGCCTTCAACAGAAACAACGAGTGACGATGATGATCTTATAGATGAGCTCTTAAAGTGACGATGATCTTATAGATGAGCTCTTAAAGTCTTAATTAAAATAAAAAGGAGATGTGTCATGACTAAAAAATACAAAAGATTGCCTCCAAAAATGATTGTGAAAGTGAAAGATTTATTTGATAAAATATCTCCCGAGGATATTGATGTAGATTTTTTAGATGATTATAAAGGTGAAGGGGACAAGGAATATGCAAATTTATCTGATTTTAAAAAAATAGGTTCTGAGTATTTATATGCACAAGATTTATGTTTGAATAATTCAAAAGTTTGTGCGGCTTTTCAGGAAGAAGCAAAAAGAATTTTAAGCAAGGAAGAATCTTTGGCATTCCTTGATCGGGCTGTTCAGGCTTATGGTGCCCTTAAAAAAGAAAAGATGGAGATTACAGATGGGAAGGCAGGATCTTATGTGAATATAGATGAGAAAGTTAATCAATTAAGACAATTGCATTCGAGTTGGGGTATTCTCAAAGATTACTTTTTTTCTTATTACAGATTGTTTGAGAAAAAACATGATTGGGTTAAGACGATGATTTATATGGAGGCAAAAATGGATGGGAATAGGGGGGCAACATGACGTTGGATGCGAAGTTAAAAAGTAAGTTGTTTAAAAACTCCCCTGTTTCGGATAAAGAAATTGATGAGATAATTTCTGAGAAAAGGGTTCCCACTGTTTCTCCATCTATAAATTGGGCATTAGAAGGGGGCATTGTTCCTGGGAGATTTTATTGTTTTGTTGGTCCGGAATCGGCAGGTAAAAGTATGTTTGCTGTTTCTTGTTGTGTGGAGATGTTAAAGAACAATCCCAACGGTCGGATTATTTGGTTTGATACAGAAGAATCTTTCACTACGCATTGGTTGGATATTTTTATGAAAGATGAGGATGGGTTTAATGATGATGATAGAAAAGGGTGTCTTGATGATGAGAAAAAAGGGCGATTTATAGTTAAACAAGTGAAATATGGGAGAGACATCTTTGATCATTATATTGATGATTTGACTCAAATTCATGATTCGGGAGTTCCAATTTTGAGTTGTGTGATTGATAGCAAGGATTGCATCATTCCTCCAAAAGAAGAGAGTCGCCAATCAACTGAAGACCACACTATGGCGGCTTTGGCAGGTTATTTGCCTGCGGCTTTTAGAAAGATGATTTCTCCTTCTCGTATTCGTAAAACTTCTTGGATATTTATTTCGCAAGTTGGTATGCAATTTGATGAAATGCAAAAAAGACTTGGGAATAGGTATACAATGTCTGGTGGTAAAAAGTTTTTGCATTATATGGATGCGATATTATTGTTTGAACAATTAGAAGGGAAAGTTAATAAGATTTTTGATGATGAGAAGGTGGGTATGGATGGTAAACCAGTCCAGCTTGGGTGTTATATTAAAATGAAAGTAAATCACAAATGCCGTGTTGGTGTGCCTAATCGTGTTGCAGTGTTTAAGTTTATTTATAAAGAAGGGGTGGTTGGACAATGGGAAGAAATAGCTAAGTTAGCAGTAGGGATTGGAATTGTAAATAAAGAAGGGAGAACGTATTTTTATCAAGAGGGTAAACTTGGAGTCAGTGAAGGTGAATACTTGAACAAGGTTAAAGAAGATGAAAAATTACAAGAAGAATTATACACTAAAATAATGGAGAGTTGAAGTGAATTATTTAATTGTTGGGGATTTACATTTGAAGTTGAATAATCTTGAAGCTGCGGATTTATTCTTTGATTATTTGTTTGAAGAGATAAAGAAAAAGGGGAAGGATGTTGAAGTGTTTTTTTTGGGGGATATTTATGAAGTAAAATCTATAATTAGAGTTGAAGTTCAAAATTATTTTTACAATAAGTTGAGTAAAATTAGTGATAATGTAAAGGCGATTTATTTAATTTTAGGTAATCATGATTATACGAATAAGAATCTAGTTGACCATGCCTTTAATTTTGGTTGTGAAAAGCTCATTAAAAATTTGAAAGTTATTGATAAGCCATCTATTTTGAATGATGGTATATGGGCAATTCCATATTGTGAGAATAGTCAAGATTTTATAAAACGGTTAGCAGATCTCACTTCAACAGTAGAAATTAAAAAACCTAAGATCATTTTTTGTCATCAAGCGTTTAATGGGTTCGCTTACAGTGTTCGAAGTGGGGTTAAAGAAGAGAATGGTGTTGATCTTGAGAAGGTCAAGTTTGATGGTTGTAAGGTTATTGCAGGTCATTTTCATTCATTTCAAGAAAAAGATGTCATTGTTTATCTTGGTACACCATTTGCCCACACTTTTTCTGAAGCTAATGAGAGCAAAAAGATATTGTGGATAAAAGATGATAAGTGGGAGTATTTATCAACTGGAGATAAAGTTCCACGATACTGTATTTTTGATACTAATTTTAATGAATTATTGGGCGGTAAAAAGTTTGGATATAAGGAAAACGATCATGTTAAGTTTTTGATATCTGATAAAGAGGAAAATTGCAAAAAAGTTACGAAGGATTTTTTAGGTTCTTTGATGGATGAAGGCAAGATTAAAAAGTGTGACAATGTTTATCTTCAATATAGTTTTTCTGATCATCAGGTTGATATAAATATAGATGAGAATCAATCGGTGATTAGTATGTTTGAGGATTATGTGAATATTTATTTAAAAGACAACAAATATAAGGGTTTGATTTTGAAGGTAGGTGTGGGGAGGTATTTGAAAAATGCCTCTTTATAAGTATGAATGTGCAAATTGTAATACGATTTTTGACAGGTTAATAACCCCACCATCACCTGCAGTTGCCAGATGTTTTAGTTGCGGTGGGGTAGCTCAAAAACTTTTAACGAGGAGTTTATCTCCCACAGTGAAAGTTTTGTTGGATAAATACAGAAAAAAATCGGTATTAAGAAACATTAATAAAGTCATGAAAGACAGGTCTTGGAATCATCAAAAGAAATATGAAATAGGGGGGATGATTTCAAAATATGGTGTTGGCTACTTGAAGAAAGTGACTAATTTTTTTGATAAGACAACTGGGTTGTTAAAAAAAGATAAAGTCAAAAACGATGAAGGTGAGTTATGATTAAATTAAAAGAGTTGAAGATTTTGAATTTTTTGTCTTTTAAAAAGTTGGAGATGAACTTCGAGAAAGGTATCTTCCTTATTGATGGTTGGAATTACGATGAAGATACGGCTAATGGTGCGGGTAAATCGGCGATAATAGATTCTATTTGTTTTGCATTATACGGTGATCTACCTCGTAAGGTCAAGTTTGAAGAGGTTATAAATTGGGATGAATCTACATTGGATATGCAACTTTCTTTTGAATCTAGTGGTAAATCTTATTTTATTCATAGATCTCGGAATCCGAATGTTCTTAATTTTTATGTAGATACTAATCTTAAGAACGGTAAAGATATGCGGGAAACACAGCAGATAATAACTGAGGTGTTGAAAATAAGTTTGGATACATTTCTTCGTTCTGTTTATTATTCTCAAAATAATGATATTGTGGCACAATTTCTTTTTTCTAATGATGAGGAAAAGAAAGATGTTTTAACTGAATTATTGGATTTGCATATTTTTGATGATTGTTGTGAGAAGGTCAAAAAGGATAGTCAAATTTTTGTGGGTAAAAAGGATGGTATAATTAAAGATGTTTCGTACATACAAAAACAAAATAAAGAAAAAGAAGGTGAAATTGAAAGATTGCAGAAGTTATTTGATACTTTTGAAGAGATGAGGGAGATTGACGTTCAACGGATTAAAAAGCGGATTTCTGATTTGAAATCTGAGAAGATAAAAATTAATGCAGATTATAAGAAAGAATGTGGATTATCAGATACAATAGATATTTATTCTAACAAAATGGATGATTTGGAAAAAGAAATTGATTTAGTATTTGAGTCTCGTTTAAAAGATGCTGAAAATAAATTGATATCTATCAATAAAGAGTTGCAAATTTTGAGTAAACAATTGAAAGAGTTTGATTGTTTGATTGTTAAAGGGAAGTGTCCCACTTGTTTTCAAAGTGTTAATGATGGGGCTTTAAAAGATGTTGTTACTCCATTGTCTGAAGAAATAAATCAAAAGAAAAAGGAAAAGGAAAATCTAGACATTCAGGTGAGAGAATTTCAGAAAAAAGTTGATGAAATGTCTGTTAAGAAAAAAGAAGTTAATGAATTGAAAATGAAAATTATAACTTCACAAACTATTTTAAAGAAGGCACATTCTAGTCATAAGGATATGTTAAAAAATATTGATCGTCATCTTGATGATTGTGATAAACAGTTGTCTAAAGAAAAGGGCAATAAAAATAATTATGGTGAAATGATTAAAGAGTTTCGTGATAAGATTGATAAGGGTGAAAAAGAGGTGAAGGATAAGAATGAGGAAGTTAAGAAGATAACCAAACTTATGGATGTTTATTATTATCTCATTCGGGCGTTTAGTCGTGAGGGTGTTAAAAGTTATGTGTTTGCTAAGATTATAAATGAAATAAATCATTATATAAACGATTATTTGGTAGAGATATTTGATGCAAATATAAGTTTGCGTTTTGATATAGAATCTTTGGATTCGAAGGGGAAGGCAAAACAGAAAATTGACACTGTTTTGACTGTTGGTGGAGAACAGAGAAATATTAATATTTTGTCAGGAGGAGAAAAAGCTCGTTTAATTTTAGCTACCAATTTCGCTCTTTCTAAGATTATTTCAACTAGATGTTCAAGCGTCCCCAATTTTATTTGTCTTGATGAGTGTTTCACTGGATTGGATGTGAGTGGTAAGGAAAAGATGATGGTGTTTCTGAGAAAGTTAAGTGAAAATAAAGATTTTGTTTATATTGTAGATCATACGTCAGAGTTTAAGTCGCTTTTTGATGGGATATATAATGTTGAAAAACGTAACGGAGAAAGTAAATTGGTCGTATGATCAAGAAAGGGAAGTGGCGGTATGCTTAAAATAAAAAATAAAAAACAAAAAGTGGAAGAGGTTAAAATAAGCAAAGAAGAGTATGATCGTTTGAAGGATGTAGATGAAGAATATGGAGCGATGTTTAAACAGTGGAGAGAAATGGGGAAAAGGGTTGGGTTGGCGAATAAAAGTTTGATTATAATGGCTGGTACGTTGAAAACTGTGGATGGTTTATTGAAAGATAATTTTAATGTTTGGTTAAGTAAGACGATCAAGGCAGGGAAAGCGGTTATAACTGCGAAAGTCAGTACGTTTAGGAATGAAAAGGATGTAGCAGATACAATAGAAGGGGCTTATTTGCAAGCTGTTTTGGTTAAAGTAGCTCAAAATTCAAAAAATTATTACAGTGGTGGAAGTGATCTTTGTGAAATGTTTATGGGAAATTTGGATGATAGTGTACCGAAAGAAATAAGGGAAGTGATGAAAGAAGGGGTTCTTAAAGGTGCTGTTAAATTGGATAAGGAGGGGGAGGAATGAAATTAGATAAGGTACAAGCTGTTAAAAAATACCATATTGTTTATGCTACAATCAATTTAAAAAATTCTAAATTGTATATTGGAAGGCATTCTACCGATAATTTAGAAGATGGATATTTGGGTAGTGGGAAGATTCTCAATAAGGCTATTAAAAAATATGGTAAAGAAGTTTTTGCTATTGATATTTTGGAGTTTTATGATACATTTGAAAAATGTTGTAAAGGTGAAAAGTTTTGGATTCGTATGTTTAAAATGCCAAATAAAATATCAAATGATGTTTATAATATTTCGGATGGGGGGGAAGGGAATTTGGGTTATACTCATACAAATGAAACTAAATTAAAGATATCGGCTCCAGGTGAGTCTAATCCTATGTTTGGTAAAAAGCATAAAGAGAGTACAAAAGAGTTGATAAGAGTTAAAAGACTTAAAAATTTGGAATCTAAAGAATTCAGAACTAGGATGATTAAAGTTCATGCTGATGTGTCAGGGAATAAAAATCCTTTTTATGGCAAGCATCATTCTGAAGAAACAAAGAAGAAGATTGGTTTATCCAATATGGGTAAAAAGCGTTCCAAAGGAATTCTACAAAAAATTGAGATAAATTGCATTGGATAGAGTATCACTTACTTTAAGTTAAGGGTTTATTCAAATGAAAATTAATATTCTTAGTATTGATCAAGGTTCAAATTGTGGATGGGCTGTGTCTCGAAGTATTTATGGGGTTTGGGATTTAAGAACTAGGAAAGATGAGTCTCAAGGGATGAAATTACTTCGATTCAGGGCTAAATTGGAAGAGGTTTGTTCTTTGCAAAAAATTGATTTGATTGTTTATGAGCGCGTGGCGGGATTTCATAAAAGTTCGATTATTCATGCGGCAAAATTAGTGGCTGTTGTAGAATCTTTTTGTGAAAAAATGAATATTTCTTATAGGGCATATTCAGCAACCGAAATTAAGAAGTTTGCGACGAGTAAGGGTAATTGTAGTAAGCAGGCAATGATTGACGCGGCAAAAGAAAAATTGGGATACAGTGGAGATTCTGATGATGAGGCTGATGCGATGTGGCTTTTGGAGTTGGCTTTACATGACTTGAAGTTGGGGGATTAAAGTGAAAAAAGAAAAAATAGAGGAAATTTTAGAAGATGTTAATGCACCGAATTCTGTTTTTAATGTTGTGACTTCAGATATTTGGTTGTCTGAAATGGGGTATTTGACAGAAAATTACCTAAAGGGTTCGTTGAAATTGATTCGATTGATTGATAGGGGGGTTAAAAGATGTGAATTAGATTATGATAAAGGAAAGAATCTGATTAAGTGTACTTTGAAATTGTCTTGGTTTTCTTATTGGTTCAGAAGAAGTAAGCTCTATAATAAAATACTTATTTTTTGTGAGAATAATTTTGTTGAACAAGATGTTGATTTGAAATTTATGAGGTATAAAAAAGAAAGCTATGAAAGAACTCAAAGAAAAAAACGAAAAGAAAAAGAAGCAGAGGGGACGCCCCAAGGGGAGTCTGGGAGCTCTGTCGAATGAGATAACACCACAATTTGCTGAAGAATTGTTTAGGTTGTGGCTTAACGGCAAAACTCTGCATGATATTGTGCATCTTTATATGGGTGCGAATAATCGTCGTCCTCAGTTCAGTTTGGTTAAATTGCAGAGTGTTTATAGGGAATATAAGTGGGAAGAGAGAAGAAAAGGTATTGTAAAAGAAATTATGGAAGCGAGTGATAAGCAGATTATCATGGATAAGCATAAGCAGTTGGTTGCTTTATCTATGATGTTGGAAATAAACACTCGTAAGATAGAGGAAGTTTATAAAGAATATGTGATCGATCCAAAGAAATTTTTTAATAAAATTGAGAAAGATAAAAAAAGTAAAAAGGGTAAAAATAGTGGTCACTTTTTGTGTGTTGTTGATTCCATGGAAGAATTGAAATCACTTTTTGATTATTATAAGAAAATAACTTCTCCAGAAATGGCAGAAAATGGTGTGGTCACTCCTGGACTTTCATTTGTTCAACAGAATGTGATGCTTCCTCAGCAGAACAATACAGTTAACAATAATGTTCAAATAAGAGACAATAAATTGTGCTTAGATAACCCTGAAATAAGAGGACAGTTTTTTAATTTAATAAAGAATATAGCTGATTTGCGTGCTAATGGGGAATCTGAGAAAGAACCTTTGTTGTTGGAAGATAAAGATGACAGATGATTTAGCTAAAATGTTTTCTGAGGCTGAAGATCCATTTTTAATGGGTTTTGAAGAAATTCCCAAGACAAGGGAAGAGCTGGACAGTTATTTGAGGTTTTATTTTGGTGTTTATCTAGCTTCCAAACCTATTGAAGATGGGAACTCTTCTCCGTTAGATTTTGCGTGGGACATCATAAGTTCGATGATGGGGTATAAAAAGAACCCAAAATTAGAAGATTTTAATTTTTTGGGTATTGCTTGTCGATCAGGTCAAAAATCTTTGTCTTGTGGAATAATTGAGGCATTTGCTCTTAAGCATGATAGGTGGCGGGACTATTTTCACATGGCTTCGATTTTTGATCAATCAAAAGTCACTTATGGATATGTTCAAGATATTTTAAATAAAAAATATGTTGATGCAGTGGCTGTTAAAACTGTAATGAGTGAAACTATTAGTAAAAGTGGGAGAAAATTAAAAGTTGGAACAGGAACAATTCGTGCAGTTAACTCTTTCCATGGTAGCGTCATTCAAGATGAAGTTGATTTGACAGATAAAAAGGTGTTTATTGAGTCAAAAGGTATGTTGTCTCCAGGTGTTGGAAATAGGAGTCCATTGAATGTTTGTATAAGTACACGTAAATTTGCGTTTGGTAATATTCAGGGTTTACTTAAGAAGAAAGAAAGGGATTCTGATTATCCGCTGAGAGTGCATCGGTGGGGTGTATTAGAAATAACAGAAAAGTGTTCTGATAAAAAATCTGGAGAATTGAATAGCGAGCTTTATGTTGATGAAGAAAGGTTGGTGGCATTAAATCAATTTGAGTATGAACGGTTGACTGAAAAAGCAAAACTTGAATACATGCACTACCCAGCTTATGAAAATTGTTATAAATGCGGTATTTTTTCATTTTGTTTGAGGAGATTGAAAAATCAAATAGAAGATAACCCATATTTACAACCTATTGACGATATAAGGAGACTTTTTTTTACTGATGATAACGAATTTTTTAAATCTCAAAGATTGAATAGAAAACCGTCAAAGTCGGGTTTAGTTTATCCAGATTTTGAATCGTCCATTCACCTTGCTTCTTATGAGAAAATATATGAAATTTTTTTAAAGGAAGAGTATACAGGGGAGGTTGATCTTGAATTGGAAGATATGATTGAGTTGTTTAAGAAGCACAAATGCAAAGTGTTTGTTGGTTTGGATTTTGGTTTTAATGTGTCGGTGGCGTTGTTAGGCGTGGTAGACGGTCGTGACAATATTTATATATTAGCAGAGTTGGTTTGTAATTTCAAGTCCGACGCTGAATTTGCTTATGAAACAAATATGAAGTGGGGGCATTTAGGTGTTGATAGGGTTTTCCCTGATATTGAAGATCCAGGTGCTATAAAAGAATTTAAGAGATACTTTCAAGTTGTTGATGCTGATGTACAGCCATATTCTAGGATATCAAAGGATGTAAAATGGGGTATTGGATTAGTTAGAAAGCATATGAGAGTCCCTGGTACGAATAGAGAGACTAAGTTGTGGGTACACGTTTCTTGCGAATTAGTGACTGATGAAGTTATAATTTATCGCCGTAAAATAGACCCTGAATTAGATGAACCAAGTGATCAAATTAGAAAAAAAGAAGATCATGCGATGGATACATTGCGTTATCTTATTGTTGGGATATTAGGGATGTACAGAGTTGGTTATATTTTAATTGAAAATGAAAAACCTGTTTCTAAAAAGATCTATTCTGGAGAAAACCCTAATAATATTGTTCCTTCTGTGGATGAGGTGGTGTCTGCTGCTGGCGGAATAATGGGTGAAGTTGGTCTTGATAGTGGAAAAATCGTAGGGAAAAGGGCGAAATTCACTCTGACATAAGTGTGGGTAAAAGTTTTTAGTTGAATAAAGTATACTTATTGAAATAAAGGAGATTGATATGACACTGCATTTTACTTTGTTAAATAAGATAACAGCTTATGAAGATACAACTGCTACGGATTTTCCAAAAGAAGTGATATTGGATTATCAAAAGGAAATAGAGAAAGACTACACTCAGTACGCTTCTGAGAATACTACGAAGGTTGCAGCATTATCAACAAAAGTCATTGAGTTACCTGCATCACCGAGTAATCTTTTGTATGTTTTAACCGATACAGAGATTTCTATTCGATTAAATGGTGAAGTTGATAACAACAATTTGTTGGCTCCGAGCGTGCAAGGGGTAAAAAATGGCATTTTTGTTAAAAGAGGGGCGTTCACTTCTTTGTCTTTTAATAATGCTACATCTGATGATGCGAATGTATCGTATTTTATAGGAGTTTAAATATGTCAAATTTTTATGAAAGAAATAAGGGTATGGGGAAAAAGGTTGGCCAGTTGGTTAATCATGTAGTGGATGGTTGGCTTTTGAAAGCTAAAAGAACTCTTGATTATACCAATTACATGACATTAAAGCGTAAAGCTGTTTATGTCAATGATAGTTTTATCACTAATCAGGGGATTTTTCAGGAAAAAGCCAGTATCATTCCTTTTGATATCTTACGTCAGGTTGCCCAAAGAGATATGGCTGCATTGGCTGTTATAAATAAAGTTGTAAATCGTGTAGCTGCATTTTCTAGACCTCAAAAGGATAGGTTTAGTATGGGATATGTTTTTGCACCAAGGGATAAAAAAGAAAAATTGACTGAAAAACAAGATAAAGAAATTAAAGGGTTGTATGATTTTTTTACTTACACGGGTTATACAGACGGTAGAGATAAAGCGGATATACGCAATTTTGATGTTTTTTTACGATTGTTGACATGGGATTCGTTGGTTTACAATCAAATTGCAATAGAATGTGTGGCTCAAAAAGGTGATGATAGTAAGTTGGGATATTTTACAAATGTTCCTGGAGGTTCCATTCGTTATTCTGTAAAAGATTTGAAGAATAAAATTAAAACTCTTGGTGGAATGATATTCAATCTTGATAACAGTCCTGAGAGACAATTAGTTGTGGATGATATGGAGAAAGAAGATCTTGCTGACATTAAGTATGTGCAGGTCTATAGTGGTCAAGTTTTAGCTGTTTTCACTGAAGAAGAGTTAATTTACAAGAGTAGGAGGCCTAGCCTTGAAATTGGATGTCAGGGGTATCCTGTTGGTGAATTGGAATTTTTAGTCAACACTATTGCGAATCATCGTGTAGCAGAAATTCACAATGAAGTTTATTTTAAACAAGGTCACTCTTCAAATGGTATTTTGAACATTAAAGAAGAGATGACTGAAGAAGATTTACAGGGTCTTAGGGTTTTGTTGCAGAGGCAAGCCAGCGGTGTTAGGAATGCCCATCGACAATTAGTGACAGCTGCCCCTAAAGGCATTGAGTATGTTCAAATGTCAAATTTGTCTAATCGTGATATGGAGTGGCATGAATGGATGATGTATTTGATTAAAATGATTTGTGCTGTGTTTGGTATGAATCCTGCTGAAATTAATTTTGATATATCAAAAGATACAACAGGTTCGTTGGGTGACAGTGGAAGAAGAAATGAGATAGTTCTTAAGGATACTCGAAATAGTATGTTACGTCCACTTTTGAATTGGATTGAGGATATTATAAATGATGATATAATGCCTAAGCATGATAAAGATTTGGCTGAAAAGTATATATTTGAATTTGTTGGTTTGGATGCAATGGATGAAGATCAAGAGTTGGATAGAATAAAGAAAAAAATTACTGCCATTTACACTATCAATGAAGTCAGAAGAGAGCTTGGCATGGAAGATTTGGAAGGTGGAAATATTATATTGGATTCTATATTTTTACAAGGGAAACAGCAAGATCAAATGGGTGAAGAAGGTGATGTGGGTGGAGATTTATTTGGTGGTGGAGATCCGGAGGATGAAGAAACGGGTTTGGGGGGTGAAGAAGAAATGGCAACTGAAGAGGAAAAGGTTTCGGATGAGGGTGTGGATTTGGGTGATGTTTTTGGTGAAGATAAAGATAAAGCTAAAAAATCTTTGGAGAAAGCAAAAAAAATGGAGATGAAGAAAGCAAAAGCAATTCGAGTGGAGTGGTGGAGATAATATGGCAATTGTTAAGATTAAACTTGAAAAAGGTGAATGCATTCACGATGTCAAAGAACGGTTAAGTAAGGCGTTAAGTGATGATATAGTCAATTTATCGAAGGAATCTTATAATGATCCATTGATGGAAGGTTTGATGGAAGAAGCAGAGAAGGATTTTTCAAAAATTTATTTGAGTATGATGAAAGAAATTGTGGGGATATTGAAGGATGAAGTTTAATGAAAAAGGGTTCAAAAATATAATATGCTTGAAGAAACTAAAGTTTAGGTTTTTAAGAATAAATGCAACCACTAAAGACACTGTGAAAGTGTAATTATGATTATATCTGATGAAATTAAAGAAAAAATATTTGATGTAATAGACAGCCATTTCAATGGTATTTTGATAAAGATGGGAGGTAGGGGTGCATTGAGTAGGGAGCAGATTGAAGAGTTGATACAGCGAGGTATTTATTCGTTGGAAATTCCAGTAGGGTTGGTTGAGGATGCGTATTACATCGGACGTCTGAGACCCACTGTGAAACTTCCAGATGCGGTAATAGATGACATACGACTCGCTAAGTTGGCATTGCCAATGTCAGACACTGAAAATTATGCGTTGAAATATGTGAAAGAATCTGTCGGTGAATACGTAACTAAGTTACAGAATAATTTTAAGACCACTGTATCTCAAATTATTGGTAAACAAAATCTTATGTATAGAAACAAGATTTTAACGGAAATTGTTCGTCCCACAATTGTTAGTGGAATAATCAAGAGAAAAACGGTTGGGGCAGTTGCTTCAGAATTAAGAGATAAGACAAAAGATATGTTTCGAGATTGGCAGAGGGTGGCCGAAACTGAAATGACTAATGCAGTAAATTACGGTGCTTATGATGCTATTGTTAGGCAAAGTGAGGAAAAGGGTGAGAAGTTGAAAGATGTTTATGTTGCGAAAATTGTGGTGATGGACAATGCTTTGTGTCCTCATTGTAGAAAGTTTTTTGTTAGTGGAGATGGGTCACCAAAAGTTTATCCTCTCTCGGAATTGCAGGCGAATGGGGATAATTATGGTAGGAAAGCTGTAGATTGGAAACCTGTAATCGGTTCGGTTCATCCTCGGTGTCGTTGTCAATTAGTGCACATTCAAACAGGTTGGCAATTTGAGCCTGGCACTCAAGAGCTTCAGTTTGTTGGAGTGGGAAAAGAAAATTATAAGTAAAATAGTTTTTTATTTTTGTAAAAAAATAAAGTAAAAGGAAGGTACTATGAAATTACAACAAAAATTAAAACAGATTCAGCACAAAATAGATTTAGTTAAATTGTATAAGCTAGTTGAATCATGGTCTAAATTCCCGATACATTTTCCTGATGAAATTGATGAGAAAGTTGCGAAAGAAGTGGTTGATGCATTGGTTATTTTTGCCAAAGAGAAGATCAGAGAAATAGAAAGTGAAGAAGATATGTTGGGTGAAGAAGGTGTTGTGGGCGATGAAAAAATAAGGTTTTATGATTTTTCTTCGAGAGAAATCTTTTGTCTTAAGAAGTTGGCTGAAAAATTGGTGGGATTATCTTCGGAAGATGATACGAAAAAAGGTGGGGCGGTTGAAGAAAAGAAAAAAAAGCGGGGAAGACCTAAAAAAGATGGTAAAAAAGATGGTAAAAAAGATGAAATTGATAACAGTCGATTCAAGGGTCTTACAGTTAAGTTGATATCTTTAAGCAACCTTAATCCTAGTGTTGCTGAGAGACCAGTATGTGCGTATGATTTATGTAAAGTGATAGGTGTTAATCATGATATTTTAACCATTCAACATCAGTCGACGGGCGATGTATTTGACGTCCCTGTGGAGGATGTAGAATAATTATTATCAGAAAAGGGGAAGCCATGAAAAAAGGTTTTGATCCAAAAAAAGGCAGTGTAACTAATATTAGAAAACCATTAAAGGCTCAGACACCATCACCTTTTATGGATCTTAGTACTGCGGTGAAAAATGAGGTAAATAAAACTGCTGGTGTTTTAATTCAGCAAGTCAGCATTCTCAGTCGTGCGAATTCTTTGTTCAGGCAGTCGCTTGAGGTTTTGCAGACAAGTGTTGATGTTTTGAAAAGACGTTTGAATGAAAAAGGTATTTTAAGCGAGGAGGAATATCAGAAAGGGTTCGCCATCTGTTATTCTGACCTTCAATTGGCGAAGATGAAAATCAACGAAGAGGCGTTAGATGGTAGGGATGGCGTTCAGGACAGTGATTTAGAGGCAGAAGATGGTGATGTTGTTATAATGAAGTATGAGGCTCATATAAATGATGAAGAGTTTGAAGCGAATAAAGCTGACTATTATAGGCTCAAAATTGGTGGTCCGGAGAGTTGGACAGAACTTGGTGCATCTTTGATAGGTAAGAAGAAGGGCGAAAAGTATTCAATTAACTTTAAGTTTCCCGATAATGAGATTCGTAAGGACATAGCAGGGAAAGAGGCAATATTTGATGTTGAAGTTTTAAAAGTTAAAAAGAAAATAAAAGTTGAGGGTGACAATGAGAGTGGTAATTAACAGAAAAGATTTGTTATCTGTTCTTGGGGAATTGAATAAAATAACAGTTGGTAAGGCTAGGAATTTGATTTCAAAGTGTACGACTTTTTCAATCAATGACAATAAGATTGAGTTGTTTGCAGGAAATGCAAGGGTTTATAGAGAGTTTACTCTTGATTGTGTGGAAAGCGACATTCACAGTTTTTCTTTTTGTGTATTGACTGATCTGTTGTTACGATTTTTAAGATTTTGTAGAAATGAAGAGGTTGTTTTTGAAATAGATACTCGAACAAAGATGTGCGTCATTAAGGAGGATAACACTGAGTTTTTGGTTTATTTTTTTGAATTGGAAAGTTTTTCAAATTTTAATCAAAAAAATAAAAAGGAAGGGTTGTCATGTTGGATTAAGAATGACTTATTCAAAGATGTGGTCAGTTCTGTAATTTCCATTATTGGTGATGATTATGGTTTTGATTGTGTGAAGTTTGATTTTGGTGAAACTATCAAAATAATTTGCACTGATGGTGAGAGGATGAATTGTGGTGTAGTAAAAGATATTATGCATTTTGATTTTGATGGTACCGTTAGTTTTACATTATCATTAAAGAATGTCAATGATATGTTGAATTTTTTGAATTTTTGTAAGAATGACAGTTTGTTGAGAGTGATTGTTCATGACAATCAAATTGAACTTTATAATGAACAAAATTGTTGTAAAATAAAGTTTTGTGATGACTCGAATTGTTTTTTGTCGTTTGATGACCTTTCTTTTAAGTATCGGGAAGAGTTCGGCAAGATGATGCTAAACTGTGATGATTTTTATCGTATGTTGAAGAGGTTCTCTATTCTATATGAAAAAGGGTTTTCGAAAGTGGTATTTGGTATGGAAAGATGCAGGTTGCAAGCCAAGATCAATCATCGAGCCTATGGGAGTATTAGTGATTCTATTCCTGCAATTTATAATTCTAAGACAAGTCCGGTGTACATTGGGTTAAATCCTTATTATTTAATGGATGCAATTAAAAAGAGTGTGGGTAAAGGGGTAACATTATACTATAGAGACAATCATTCCCCTGTTGTTTTTGATTGTTGTAAAGAAGATTATGAAACATTTTCTTTAATCATGCCAATGCAAGTGAGTTAATTATGAAGACAAAAAAAAATTTTTGGGAAAGTTTATCTGTTTTTTCTTCTTTATCTGGAGTGAAGGAAGATATGAAAGATATTGAGAATAAGTTGAATGTTTTAAATGAAGACATTCAAGTAAAGAATAAGATCATTGAGGTTTTTCAGACTCAGCTTTATAAACGCGAGAATATGTGGAAGAATATCGTAAATGAAAAGCAAGATATGATGGAAAAACAGGCTGAAATTATCAATAATTTGGAGGGAACAGCTTTGATGTTTTACAATGTTTTGTATAAAATGAAAGATGTGGAGAGCGTGGAAGAGGTTGAAGATATTTTGGATAGTTACAGCATTGATTTTCAAGACATGCCTTTTGTTCAATGAGTGAAGTGATTGATATTTAATGGTGTTTAAAGAAAGTTTAAAAAAAACTTTTTTTTTGTTTTCATTGAAGTATAGTATGTTAACTGACAATTGAAAGGGGGGAGTGATGGGGGCATCATGGAGATCTACTATACCAGTCGCGTTTTATAATTTCACACCAGTTGTATCGTTTGGCAAATGTAAAGAAGAGGTCGAGTTGGAGGATAGGAATCTATTTCTTGATATAGAAAAGATTCCGGATAATAAGTTGTATCGTTTTTGGGAGGGTTTTTGTATTGATAGAAGGTATTCTTATGTTATAGCGGAAGGGTCTTTAAAAGATGAAGTTCGATGTAGGCAGGTTGAAAGAAAAAGCAAGGATATGGGGAAAACTGTTGATCAATTCTTAGCTGGAAAACAAACTAAAAAAGGTCATAAAGATTACTCTATTGGATATCCGGATAAGATATTCGGGTTTTTCAGATTAGATCGTGATTTAGAATATCTTAAAGCTGATGAGACTTGTTAGTTTGATAAATGATTGAATGAGGGACATATGTTTTTGTCCCTCTATTTTTGTATTGTGACTTTTAAAATATAGAAATTAGTGGGTATAAAAAAATAAAACATTTAGATATTGATGTAAGTATTTGATTTTGAAAGTATTTTTAATGACATAAAAAAAGTAAAAAAAACCTTTTCTTTTGTGGTAAAATCAGTATAATAAGGTTATAAAAATAAAAGGGAGGTAATATGAACGAAGAAATCAAAAAAGAAAAGTTGGAAGTTTGTTGTCATATTAAGTTTTGTAAGTCGATGGGTTTTGATATTGCGAAAATGTTTACTTCTAAAAAGAATGATTTAGAAAAGCTGGAAAGAGAGTGCCCGCCTTCCAAGGAATATCATGAATTTATGAAGTGGGAAATTCAACAATACAAGGATGCAATATGAAAACCATGGAATGGCGAGTTTGGAGAGATGGAAAAGTTGAGTTGTTGGATGAAGGTGGTGTTGTGTTTTATACGGCAACAGAATCGATACGGCAACGTATTTATGGGAAGGCTAAAAATATGTTTGAGGATTCGGCGGTTGTGTCTGTTAATGTTGAAGCGAATGTTGAACATTTGTTTAAGTGTAGGTGGAAAGATGAGGCATTGAGTTGTCCGGCATATTATTATGATAATGTTGTGTTTCGCACTTATGCGGAGGCATTTGAACGTGGCAGGAGGCTTCGGGCAAAGTATGGGAATGTCGATGTTATTGATTTTTGGGATGGCTTAGACTTATCAATTATTTAATAGGGAGGGATATATGACGGATTTACCATTAAAATTTAATGAACAATACTATTTATTTTTGGATGAATTAAGGGAAAGTGGTATAACGAATATGTTTGGTGCTATTCCATATTTAGAGAAACAATTTAATTTAAACAAAGAATTGGCGAGGGAAGTGTTGAAAGATTGGATGGAAACTTTTGAAGATAGGAGTTCAAAATGATTGAAGCTCGGCATGCAGATGAACGCACTAAATATAAAAGCAAAAAGGGTGTGATCATTGAAGTTAAGCCAAAGTGTTCTAAGTGTGTTATGAAGAAGTTGGCACCAAAACGCAAAGTTGATTCGGTGCTTTATCGTTGTAAGAGTGAATCGTTAGTGTATTATGGTTGGTTGCCTGCTGATTATGAATTAGAAATAATAAAAAAATAAAAGGGGTGATTATGGAAACGCTTGATATTAAGAAAATGTTTTTGGATGCATATGAATCGGCAAGATTTAGAGAGAATGTGTGTTGTAGATGTAAGTGTGAGGAAATAGAGCCAACACTTAAACAGGTGATAGAAGCATTGCCAGAAAACACAGGGGGAGAAAATGAATAAACAAATGGTGGTAGTTGGGAAAAGAATTGGTGGAGCATGGACGAAGCTCTATCATCCTCGTTACAATAGGGAGTTGTTGGGGCCATTGTATGTGGCTGATGAAATTCAGCGTATAAGAGAACGTCAGGCGATGGATAGTTGGAGATTAGAGTATTATTCAAGGTTTCAAAAACAAGAGGAAGTTGAATGAATATACATTCAAAGAAAGGTGATGAGGTTAAGTTTACACAACCGACGGCAGGCTATCTACCTCATCAAAAAATAGCTGCAAAGTACCTTGAGGTTCAAAAAGTTTATACGATTGAAAGAATTGGGGGGTATATGAATTACATAGATGAAAAAGTTGAAGAACTCCATGAAGAGTTCGGACTGTTTAGAAAGATAACGGCTATAACAGATTCACCAGCGTTTGAAGCCTTTCTCCGGCTGAAGATACAAGAGACTATCGAGAAGTGTGCAAAGGTGGCTGAAGATTTCGCAAAGGATAGCTTTGATGAACACGAAGCAAGCACATGTAGAGCTATTGCGTCAACCATCAGTGAAATAGGAGATTAATATGAGTTACATAGATGAGATAGTCAATGAAATAGATAAGAAGTTGACACACGGCTGTGAGATTGCAGTGTTTAAAGCCTTCCTACGTCAGAAGATACAAGAGACTATTGAGAAGGCGGCAAAGGTGGCTGAAAAGTTCGATATGACTACAGACGAACAAGGAATACATAGCGTGGTAGCAGCCATTCGTAAAATAGGAGATTAATATGTTAAACAAAGAAGTTCCATCGATCGAGTTGTGCAAAGCGCTTGAAGGGTTGGGGTGGGAACGTGAAGGGTTGTATTGGTGGAATCCTACTTATGATTCGCTAAACCAACCAGAAGACTATGTTCTGGAGCTAGAACCATTTGATGGCGATGCACTAATTGCCCCCACAGTTGTCGAGATGTTGGAGGTGTTGCCTGAAAGAGTCTTAAGATCAAGAATTAGTTATTATTTGTTAATAGAAAAAAGTAATGGATGGTTTATAAAATATCGAGATACAATGCCTGATGGTCTTTCTTGGATAATAGTAGATGAATCTTTACCAAACGCTCTAGCAAGAATGATAATATATCTTGAAAAAGAAGGTCACATTAAATTGGGGGTAAAAGGTGAAATTTAAAAAAATATGTGGGTGCGGTTATGAGACGATTGTTGATAAAGAAGTGTGGACAGTGTGCCCTGAATGCGGGGAAAGGGTTGACTGGGAATTTATCCCGTATTTGTTGAAGGAAACGATTGTAACATTGAAGGGTGAAAAGAGGTATGAAGGGAGGGCAAAAGATGGTCGTAAGAAAGTGATGATGGAGGATGACGGTGTGTATGTTATATATTTATTGGAATCTAATAAGTGTGTGGGGATGAAAGTAGGGGAAATGAAAAATCGTATAAAAGCTGAATCAATTATGATGAAATTATAAGTAAAATAGTTTTTTATTTTTTGATAATAAGGAAGTAAGGTAATGATAATTGATCTTTAACATCAGAACATTAAAAGGAGATAAAAATGATGAAATATGATGAATTAAAAGAACAGATAGTGGCTCGCCATCAGGAATTGAATCCTGTGGATCATATTGTTTCTTACCCTGAAGTTGAATACAAATATGATGAGAAATTTAATCGCCCTACGTTATTGACTAAGAAGGGCGAGTTTAGTCTTGATGAATGGGCGCATGGGCAGTTGTGTGGAAGACTCGGCATCCCCAATGGTTATATCAATAAATGTCCACCAGATTTAAAAGAAGATAATATCAATTATTTTCTTAAACATCGTTTGGGAGATTTGAAATTACGAACAATCAAAGAGAATCGGGTTCGCGCTGTTCTTACACCAAGCTACACGTCTATTGATGATTATGATTTAATAGATTTGATTCAACCATTTATGGTATCTAGAGAAATTGAGATTATCAGTTGTTATCATGGTGAATTGATGACATCTTTTCGTGGAGTTTTTGTTGAGCAAGAAAAAGTTGCAATAGAAATTGGGGACCCTACAAAAAGAGGGGTTATGATCAACAATTCTGAGGTTGGTTACATGGCGGTGCAGTTTAGGGCGTTTATGTATCGTTTAGTTTGTACGAATGGGTTAGTTCTTCCTCGGGATGTTGGTGGTTTTCATTTTAGACATCGTGGCAATAAGGATCGTATTTATCATACGTGTGAAACGATAGTCAATTCATTGGATGAACATCTTGAAGTTTATTTCAATAAATTTCAAAATTCTCGTGAAGTGAAGGTGAGTGATCCTTTGATGATTATTCAAGAAACAGTAAAAAAAGAGAATTGGCCAAAGAAGTGGGAAGACATTTTTGTGTCGGCTTATAATATAGAACCGCATGAATCTTTATTCGGGATTATCAATGCATTTACGAGAGGTGCTCAGAAATTGAAAATTCATCAGCGTGTTCAAATTGAGGAATACGCAACTGAGTTATTGAGAGAAGTGGCATAAGGGGAAATAGAGATGAAGAAGTGGGCTAAAAAATATGATAAGTGTTTGGAATGCGGAAGTGTCAAAAGGAAGCATCTGTCGTATGGTTTTTGTGCTCGCTGTTATTGGGTTAAGCGTAGGCAAAAAAAACTTCCTCAACATAAGTGGGCCAGAGATTATTTTTGTTGTGTTAAATGCGGTAAAACAGACAGTGTTTTTACTGGAAAAGGAATTTGTGCTAGGTGTAGGAGTGAAATTAAGAGAAGAAAGGAGGGAAAACTTCAAAAAGGTGGATGGGCTTTTGCATTTGATAAATGCATTAAATGTGGGACTATTGCTAGACCTCATTTGGCGAAGGGTTTATGCGATAGATGTTACAATAGAAGACATAGAGAAAAAATGGGGATTGTAAGTCATAAAGAATATAGGGAGTTATGTAAGTGGTCTAGGAGATATGATAAATGCGTTAAGTGTGGGGCAGCGCAAAAAAAACACAGCGGTAACGGTTTATGTCGTACTTGTTATTTTCAAAAAAATAAAGAAAAGACTTATGAAAGTAGAGAAAGGGGGAGAAGAAGGTTTTTAAATAAAGCGGAGAATGGAGTGTGTGAAAGTTGTAGCAAGAACAAAAAATTAACGCATAAAAACCGGACTATGTGCGCTTCTTGTTACACTGTATTTGCGCGAAAGAATAGGGAAAAATGGGCAAAAAAATTTGATCAATGTGTGGTTTGTAATTCGTTTGACAAATTTCATGTGGCAAAAGGTTTGTGTGTATGTTGTTATTTAAAAAAAGCGCGAAAAGAAAATCCAGAAAAGATGTCGCGGTGGAGAAAGACGTCGTATAAAAGAAATATTGCTAAAATTAAAAAGTATTATGGTCTTGTAAATTGGGGTAGTTTTGCGGATATAAGGTTAAAAATGCTTGAAATTGAAAAACAATATAAAAATAAAAAAGGAGGAAGAAATGAAGAAAAATCGAAAGGTGACATCAGAAGTGACGTCCGACGAATTCATGAATTACTTTTGGAAGTTATCACGAAAAGTAACAAACAAAGAGTTAACGCCCACTAGCGTTAATGCGGCTTGTAATGCGGGTAGAAATGTCTTGAAGATGGCATTTTTGAAAGAAAAACTTGCTAGAAGTAAACATTCGTCTAGCAATATTGTTTTGTAATTATTTGAATGTATAGTTGAGTTATTGAGAGAAGTGGCATAAAAAATAAAAGGTTTAAAGAAGTATAATAAATGGATGAAGAAAGCAAAAGAGTTGACTTTAGAGATGTTTTTGGAGTGGATTAGTAAAAACAGTTCTGATGATATATATGTTTGGAAATTATGGAAGGGCACTCCAAAAGAGTTTTTTGAGCAATTTGATGGATTTGTTATTAAGAAAAAAAAGACGGTTAAGGAGGGTAGTTATGGGAAGAATAGATAAACCTTGGGGATATGAAGAGATTTTGGTGCAAACATCTCGTTATGTTTTGAAGAAGATTTTTATTAAACGAGGTTGTCGTTTATCTTATCAATACCATAATAAGAAGGATGAGACAATATTTGTTTTGGAGGGTGAATTGATATTAAATTTGGATGATTCATACATGACTGGTCGCATGGGTTTTTGTAAAAGAATTAGATCTAAAAAGAAACATAGATTTATAGCGTCCATGAAAGGGGATTGTGTGCTACTTGAATGTTCTACCCCGGAATTAGATGATGTTGTCCGGTTGCACGATGATTATGGTCGTGATTGTGGTGAGTGGTAAATAAAATTAAAATTGTTTGAAAAAAAAGGGGAGGGATTATGGCAAAGATAAATTTTCCGAGTGGAATAACAGTAGAAACTGATTCAAAAGAAGAGCTTTTTGAAATTGTAAATTTTTTTGATAAATCAACTAAAAATGAGGCAAAAAATGTATTGCCAAAAGTCATTAAAGTTAAAAAAAAGGGAAAAACAAAATCATGTTTGAATTGTGGTAGGACATTTTACAAAAAGGGGAGAAGGTGTTTCTGTTCAAATATATGTTCTACTCGATATCATGCACTAAAAAGAAAAGTAGAAAAAGTGTGCAAATATTGTGACAAGATTTACAATGGGGGACCTAACAGTATCTATTGTAGTAAAGTGTGTTCGGGGAAAGCTATTCAACGAAAAAGAAGGAAAATAAAAGTGGAAGAAAAGTGTGCTGAGGTGGGACCCTTTTCTCCTGTTACTATAAGGAGGGCTGCGACTGGTGAGGAGACAAGAAGAGGTTCACCGGAGATGAAAATGATAGCGAAGGGAGTTTAATATGATTATAAATAAAAAAAAGTGGAATGAGTTTGTTGAGCGTAACCAAAAATTTTCGTATGGTAAAATGTTGGTTGATTACACTCGCGCTGTGATTAAGATGTTGGATGACGATGATTTATGCGATTTTGATATTGAAAAGATTTTTGATGATGCTAAAGAAGAATGTTCTAAATGGGAGATTGATATTTCTGATTTAGGTCTTTTTTTTCTATCAAGGGTTGCATTTGTTATATGGCAATGCCATGATAAAGGTGATTTTTTTGCCAAACAATGGAATAAATGGTTTATGACTAAAGAAGTTCCAGATCAACATATCATTTTGATTCAACCACGTGA
>Ga0307928_10000009_pt1 | contig 104371 bp, 100 predicted proteins | sample AceLakmetagen232_FD_201815 | JGI IMG/M metagenome (GOLD analysis project Ga0307928, IMG submission 201815) | Saline water microbial communities from Ace Lake, Antarctica - #232 | ecosystem: Environmental > Aquatic > Non-marine Saline and Alkaline > Saline | place: Antarctica: Ace Lake...
TTGGTCGCCGTCTGCACCTGCTGGACCTGTGTACCCAGTAGGTCCGGTCGGCCCAGGAGGGCCGCCACCAGATGGACCTGCGGGACCTGTAACGCCAGTGGGTCCGGTAGCACCCGTGTGCCCTGTGCAGCACGGACCTGTCGGGCCGGTACCGCCAGTGGGGCCAGTGCCGCCCGCACCTGCGGGGCCAGTCCAACCTGTCCAACCTGTTGGACCTCGTGGACCTGTGGGGCCCGTCCAACCTGTCGGTGATGGCACAAATGGCGGGAATTGGAAATCAAAGTCAAAGAAATACTCACAATCGGAATCCGCCCCGACTCGCGTGACAGTCACCTCAACCGCAGCTGCTTCCCCTTCCACAACAGTGAGTGCTGCACTGCCGCCAATGGACGGACAGCCAGAATCAGGAAGTGTGAAGTCGAAGTCAAAGAAATATTCACATTCAGACTCAGTGCCGCCTCGCGTAATGACCAACTCCGCGAGTGGCGTAGCACCAGGAGCTACCTCAACACGCGCACTTCCGTCAATGGACGGACACGGCGGGATAACGACGGGGATCGTGAAATCAAAACCGAAATCAAACTGGTATTCGCAGCTCGGATTACACGAGTCACCGCCGGTGACTGGTGTGATCGTCAAGTCCACATCAACCGCGGCCGATGGTGTCCCGCCGTAGCCATAGGCTTCGCGGAACTGTGTCGAGACCGTGGCGATCGCAGAACCACCAATGCTTGGACACGGCACGATCGGCTTGGGGATCGTGAAATCGAAGTCGAAGTCGAACTGGTAGTCGCAACTCGGGTTGCAGGAGTCGCCGCCGGTGGTTGGCGTGATTGTCAGGTTTACATCAACAGCTGGGTCGCCGCCGCACGGCACAGTAGAAGACCCGTCAAAGCCGGTATTCACAGTGGCCGAGGCTTGCCCGCTGATTGCCGGACACGGAACGAGCGGTGGTGGAATCGTGAAATCAAAGGTGAAGTCGAACTGGTATTCACAGCTGGGATTGCACGAGTCTTCTCCGATAACCGGGGTGATCGACAGATCTACGGTGACGGCTGCGGAGTCTTCGCACGTCGGCGCCCCGCCCTCGTCTTCGTTGACATTGATCGTGGCGGTCGCTGAACCGTCAAGTGTGGGGCATGGGACGACCGGCGGCGGAATCGTAAAATCAAAATTGAAGTCGAACTGGTATTCACAGCTAGGATTACACGAGTCCTCGCCAAAGACCGGCGTGATCGACAGATCCACGGTGACAGCCGCAGAGTCTTCGCACGTTGGCTCCCCACCTTCATTGATATTGATCGTGGCGGTGGCCGAACCTTCGAGCGTCGGACACGGTGGTGCGGGGATCGGGATGTAGAAGTCGAAGTCGAAATCAAACTGACATGAGTTGTCCGAGTTGCAGCTATCCGTGCCGGGTGTGGACGTGACTGTGATCGCAACCCGCGGCTCATCATTGCAGCCGGCGATCCCAGTGGCCACGGAAATGGTACCATCGGCCGAGATCTCGGGACACGGGATGATCGGTGGCGGGATCATCAGATTGAAGTCGAAATCAAGCAGGAAATCGCACGATCCGCATGATTCCATCTTCGTAACGGTAGCGTCAACCTCGAAACGTGGCTCTTCGCATGGGTTGGTTCCCATAGCAATAGACGCATCAATACTGATGGCTATTTCAGGGCAGGGAATGGGCGGAGGCGGTACGTCGAACGGGATGTCGATGTCCGGGCAATCGAATATAGGCGGTGGCGCAGGCAGAATGGTGCAATCGCTGATGAAGCGAAAGTCCAGCTTATCCACATGCGGTACATCGCATTTTTCTTGATCAAATAGTGGTGGCCACGCCATCCTGGTATTCCCTGGCCTAAGCGACTAATCATGAGCCGCGTGTTACAATTATTCTGAATCCAACGACAATGAGCTGCTTACTGCTTCCTCGTCTCCGAGGCACAACGCGAAGTCATCCAATGCTTTGTCAATGACCAATGTTCCGTCGGTGTCCGAGTAGACCCGGAAACCTGACCCCGCTGTGAGCTGGACGTTCCTGCCGCCGATGCCGTTGATCGTCTTGACGATCTGGCTGCATCCGGGTCCGCCAGAGAGATGCGGGCTCCCGGCGGGCGGCGCTTCGCCTTCGTACACTGGCACTTCTTCACAGGGCTCTCCGTCTCCAGAACCGATGCCGGCTCCAATAATGATCGCATTCTCGCGAGTGTCCTGGCGAATCGTGCAATTGTACCCTTCTTTCCACTCTATATCGCCGTCGATACACAGTGCGGTGATATATGGACCGTCTCTAGCGCCTTCGCTCGACGAGAAAGAGCACTCCGGTGGCGGCGTGGCCAGCGTTCGCTGGAAGTTGCCGAGGTTGCATGCTCGCAAGTAGGAGTCTTTTAGGCTCCGAATCCGACTCGGTTCGATCTGCCAGTAGCCTGCGGGGTACGTGAAGCTGTCACCGCTCGGTAGCAGGTCCGATAATGTCTCAAAATGCCCCGAAATCATGAAAGCTGACCATCTGGCAGCCTCTTCACAGCTTAACGGGTCCACCGGCTCTCCGACAATAGCAGACGCGTCGGCGTACTCCACGAGGAATTCGGATGCGGTGGCGGAGTCGCGGGTGAAAACCACCTCGTGATTGGCCCCGTAGGGTGCAGTTGTCCGAAAACGGAACGTAAAAACGGTCCCAACACGTGAAATCTCGTATAAATAGACCGAATGGCCGTCGAATTCCGAATAATCCGAGTCAATTTCCATAATTGCACCGAAATCGACGATCGCGGCGTGCGGAACGTGATAATCTGCCGACAAACTGAGCGACATGGACTCGCTACTGACCTCCACGACGGCGGGTTCCAGTGGAAGCACCTTCGTCGTGAACGGGTAGTCACGAAATTCGTTGTCGTTGTAAAATCCAGGGTTAGCCATTGCTCATTCTCAGTTAAACGGTTTTTCCGATAGCGTCAAACACGAGATTTCCGCCTTCGGCGAAGACTCGCACGATCGTTTCTTCGTTATGCTGGTCTCCGACTGTGATATTGAAGTTGCCATGCTCGTCCGGCGGACAATTATTGATGCTTTTGATGAAATTTGGAGTGGTAAACAGGTCAACGACCTCACAATTCTCTCGCAAGAACAGCACATCGCCAACAATATCCACTCGGATGATGGAATCTCCGGCTTGGGACACTACCACGCCGTTATCGCCGACAATTAGTGCGTCTTTTGTCAAAACTTCGCCATTTTCTGTCACCAATCCGCGAACTCCGACTTCTGGCGTCGGAATCACGCAGGTAGCAGTAAAAGTCGTGGCTACCGGCTCGAACGGGTAGGTCCCAGCGTTCCACGAGCTGAGCCGCGATAGTCGGACGCTCTCGGAGACCAGCACACCGGCCGGCCGATCCCAGGTGTCGACGAGGTACAAAACGTCTGGGGCGAACAACGGATCGAAGCGAACGGTGGCCTGGGCCCGTCGTGTTCGATCCGACACGGTAATTGTAACATCGCGTGGCGAGATCACGTAGATCTCAGAAATGTAGAGATACCCGAGAGCCCCAATAGGGTAAAGGGACGCGTCGAGGAACAGGTCAAAATCAATAAGCTGCGTGCCACCGCTCGACAACGTCGCAGTGTCCTTGAATGGATACCGCGTCGGGGCGTACTGATCTCGAAATTCAGGAAATAAACGACGCTCAGGCATCTTCTAAGCTCCAAAATCCAAAAGTGGTAATGGCACGGTCTACTACGACTCCGTGCTTGCCGGATGGCGTACCATACCGGCTTGTCTGCAACGCCGTGGTCACAGCGGGCCAGCCAGGATTATCCAAGTTTCGCACGCTCACGGATATGACAACATCGCCGACAACCGTCGGGTGCTCAACCGCTGTCACGTCCAGCTCGTACCATGTGCCAAGGCTAAACGGCAAGCCGGGACTGACGGTGAACTCCAGGATCGTCATATTCCCATTATACCGTTTGATCTCGATTTTATTCGTAACGCGATTCAAAAATACCATGAAGTATTGCAACAGCGGGTTTGTCATCGGATCTTCAACATGGTAATTCAGCACGATGCCGCCATTGATGCGGCTCCGGCTATCGTTGGTCAATTGCAGATGCGTCCGCACGCGGTGATTGATTGCAGGGTCGCACCCGCAGTCGTCGAAGATCGCGAGATTTCGTTGCCAACCTTCAGTGGACTGCCATGCGCTACCGGCATGCAAGGATGATGACGACGGCGGCTGCGCGAAAGAGGGAAGCGAGTCGGATGACGGCTCGTACGGGTCGAAACTATCGACCAACACGAAGCCACCGGCCCGCACGTCCCAACTCAGGTGTTGATACGGCTCGAAGAACTCCAAGAACGGCAGATCCACGCACACTTCCGCCTCTGAGGATTCAGAAGGGGTAGGTTGTGGTGGTTCTTCGCTCTCGGAACTCAATGACTCGCTGTCAACACTTGCCGCCGACGACGCACTCATGCTGCTGCTCTCTATGCAGTAATCTTCACCCGGGAAGCGGTTTACCGTGCCGTCGCCACAAACATCATCGATCCCGAGGGATTGGTTGATTATCACGCCCGCGTCGTCTGCTCCGCATGACTCGTACGGCGTGGCCTCAAGTTTGTTGAATATGATATTCAAATTGCCGTTGCAGTCAGGCCGCACCCCGTTGACAGTCTCCACACCCTCCTTGAGGCAATTTCGGCTCTCCGGTCGCACGCCACACGGCCCGATGTAATCTTTCAGCACGCTGCGGCCGTCCAGAGCATTGATCAGACGAATGACGAGGGCTTCTCGCTCCTCGTCGTTCACGTTGACGAACTCTCGGACTATCTCGATGTCTGGGCCTGCTAGGATGCGTACGAGGCCCGTTAGGCCGTCGATCCGTCCCATCTTCCGCATAGTCGGAATCGGCAACGCATCGTAAGGACGGGCTACGTGGGGAGCGATGAGCCCTTGCTGTGGCGTCGCCAGCCGGATGCTGAAGTCCTCGGCCACGTCACCGAACACGATGAACCCGCCGACACCTGGGTAAAGAGGCTCCACATTGTAGTAAACGTGGCGAGCTACCGGCTTTTGCAGCGTCACAGCAGCCAACGGGGTGAACGCACTCGCTGCCGTGGGCGAGTCGGCACCCAGGATCACAGCGGTGACAAGGTTCTCCGTAACCGTCAGGCCGCCAAGAAACGCATACTGCCCAGCCGTGCTGGGGAATCGCAAGGAGAGGTCGACGACTATGTCATCACGCAGCCGTTTGATCGTATCGTCATCCGTACCGGTAGCCGTGTCGTCCAGCGGATACCGTCGCGACATCTGTGCGTTGAACCAGTTTTGATTACGAAGGGTACTCATTTATTCCTGACAATCAATGCACTTGTTGGCGTTAAAGGTGGCCGGATCGGTGGTCGGACATTCCAGCGTGGCCTCGGCAGTGTCCACAGCCTGTCGCTCCTCGGGCGGCGGGGCTTCATTGCTGACCATCAGCATCTCACCATCTAGGGTCGCTGTCAACTCGCCAGTCACGGCGTAAGGGGCGTTACCGACCGTGAGGCTTTCGCTGCTGTGCAAATCTTCTTCGTCCGAGATGCCACAATGGTTAAACTCCAGGCGGAACTGAGCATTGACAGACGACCCGGGTTCGACGCTTTCAAAGTACGCGGTAAACTGCGGCCACGAGCCGCCCATTGTCGCGCGTTCTGTCGTGCTGGCTCGCCGACCAGCTTTCTTCTTCGTTCCAGTGATAAACGTGAACCCAGGAACCTCTACACCAACCCCGCCAGTCGGGGACGTGGAGAAGTCCGCGGTCAGCGTCAGGTCTGTCACGCAATCGTCCGTCTGGTTGCAGAACTGAATCACAACGTCAAGGAACGGACAGATCTGCGGTTGCAGGAAGATCCTGAGCGGTCGACGATGGAAACACGCCAGTGACGCGAGCCAGCGGATACGGTTCTCGTGGTACAGGTCACGAATGCCTTCAAAATTCTCACCAAGGGCATGGTAACGATCACGCGTGTCGTTCAGGTAATCTGCCACCTCGACGTAGTCAGGGCAGTCGCAACACGGCATGCAGTCGTTTCCGATTTGCAGGTGGGCATACGCGGGATCATCATCGGGCGGCCAGCCGAGGGCAGTCTTGGACTGCCCAGCGTCCGCGTCAGGAAGTCCAAGCTCTGGGACGTTTCCAGGCGACACGGCAACGGTCGGCAAGCCATACCCGTTTTCTATGACCGTGGGCTGGCGTACCCAGTAGCAATCTGTTGCCGATAGGTAGAAATCGCCTTCGGTATTCGGCCCGATCCCGTTGACCGTCCGAATGACAAGTGGCTCCGTCTCGCAGCCGGGGTATATTCCGAGGCCAGCCCCTGCCGTCGCATTAAATACGAACGGCGTAGTACGGCGCCTGCCGTCAGGGGCTTCAGTGGCTCCAACATCGATGAACATGTTGTAACCGGCCTCGAATTCGGCGGGGGAACGCCGAAAATTATCAAGGATAACCGTGAGGGATCGCACACGCTTCGGCAGCTTCATGACAGTTCGCTGTATGAGCTGTGCGTCCTCAGGGTAGATCTCGGTCGGGTAGTTTGTAGGTTCTGGCGAATCGTTCGCGGTCCACGCCGTGTGGGTCACCAGGAAACACGTCTCGTCTTTGTCCGTCCGCCACTCGTAGATCCACAGGCGGTCGCCCCACGCCTTCGTGCTGAACGTGGTCACGGTGTCTCGCGTGGAATCAAATACGATACGGCCGTCATTATCTGCGATCACGATGTCCGCAGCATGCACTGCCGTCGGTGCATAGCCGGCGGTGGTCTCGAACTCTACCACGGCGGACGAACTGTCCTCTGAAGGGCTGTCTACGGGCTCGCATCCGAGACCCGACACCCAGTAAACGTGGTACGGCGGCGTGAACGGGATGCCGCCATCGTATTCGTTCGTGTCGTCGAACGCCAACCAGAAGTCTGCAAACAGATAACGAATATCCTCGCTCGGTCGAAACAGCGGGTAGTCGATACCGGACTGCGGCTGCACAACACCGATGCCCTGTCGGCCGTGTGCGTCATAGGCAAACGGCTGACATTCTGAATCGGCAGGCAGCGAGGCTGACGACAGCGACGACGATGACGACGAAGGTTGCGGCGCAGCTTCGGACGATGACAGCGACGATGAGGGCTGTGGTGCGGCTTCGGACGATGACGGCGACGACGAAGACGAAGAAGACTCTACAGGTTGCGGCGCAGCTGCCGACGATGATGGCGACGACGAAGACGAAGACGAAGACGAAGACGAAGACGAAGACGAAGGCTGCGGCGCGGCTTCAGACGATGATGGCGACGACGAAGACGAAGATTGCGGCGCGGCTTCAGACGATGATGGCGACGACGACGACGACGACGACGATGATGGCGACGACGAAGACGAAAGTTGCGGCGCGGCTTCAGATGACGACACCGAAGAAGATGACGAGGGTTGTGGTGCGGCTTCAGATGACGACACCGAAGAAGATGACTCCACGGGTTGCGGAGCTGCTTCTGACGACGATGACAAGGATGAAGACGACGAAGACGACGGACAGTCCGTGGCGTAGATGTCATAGAGTATAAACTCGCCCCACGTGAACCAAAGAGTAGTGCCGCCGCTTATAGGTGTTGCTTCATCATACATCGAATTGTAAGCGATATGACCGCTCATCGTGGTGCATTGACCAAGCACATCAGACAACGCCCAGGCCACGCCCATCCCATCAATATCCGAACAATGATACAGGTAAACTGTGCCGAACCAAGGATTAGAATATGTCCAATATGGGTACCCCGCGTAAACACCAGTGGGTTCAGCTGACTCAACCACGTTGGCAAAGTGCAACTCTACACAGCCACCCGGAGGAGGAGCCACGCTATCTGACGCAGAGTCGGATAGCGACGAGGAGGACAACAAGGATGCCGATAACGAGGGTTGCGGGGCAGCCTCGGATGATGACGACGATGACGACGATGACGACGAAGACGACTCCACAGACTGTGAAGCTGACTCAGAGGCTGATGGCGGCGGCGCTATAGAGTCACTCGCCGACGCTGACAGCGACGCGGAAGACGATGGTGCCGCTTCACTAGCGAGGGAACATTCCTCGGTAACAGCAACAGCCCAACCAGACCATGAATACAGCCCCGTCCAGTCGCCGATAGGGTCCCACGGATCATAAACATCTTGGGTCGCCACAGGTGGACCGGCAGAGTGGCAGATCCCAACCCCTGGCGAGAGCACCCAACTCGGCCCACCGCCGTCGAAAGAGCTGCAATGGTACAGGTATAATGACCCCCATACCGGATGATAAAACGCCCAATACGATCTGCCATCACTCGACCCAGTCGGTTCTTGTGACTCCGTGAAATCATCAATTTCCAGCGTGACGCAGCCAGGGCCTGACTCGGAGGAAGACGATGACGACGAAGACACCGATGCCGATGCCGACGATGACGACGATGACGACGATGACTCCGGGCAGTAATTATTAACATACACCGAATCGTAAAGGACATTCCAGTCGCTCCCGCTATCAAGTGCCCAACCACCTTCACCGGGATTCGATTGCACGTGCTCAACGGAATCTATCGCAATACCGCCCTGGTTCGGCCAGCAATAATTCAAGTCTTTTGAGAGAATCCAGTGTGGCTCCCCGGCAGTAAACCAACTGGGGCAATACTGCAAATAGATGGTGCCTTCAATTGGATGCGTGAAGGTCCAGTACGGATTACCATTCTCGTCGAGTCCGGTAGGCTCCGTCTGTGTCTCTACGTATTCAAGGTCCACCCAAAGCGTCATACATTCTGTTGTATCAAAAACGAGATCGGCGGCTGACGAAGACGAAGACAGCAACTCAGCGGACAGTGATGCAGACGAGGACAAGGACGAGGACAGCGACAAAGACACTGAGGAGGCAGTACACGCTTCGACGTCAATGTCTTTGTCAGCGAACGAACCATAACCTATCCAGCAGGATTCGCCTCCAAACTCTGGCTGGTCGGGATGGTAGCATTGGTTGTAAGCCATAGACGGGCCGGCCACCGTACACAGCCCGAGGTTCCCCTGCATGATCACCCAGGCGGGATCACCAAAGTCAAGAGACTCGCAGTGGTATACGTATAGTGTGCCGTACAGCGGATGCGTAAACGTCCAATAATTCTTGCCACCAGAGACACCGGTAGGCGACTCTTGCGTCTCCCAGTATTCCGCTATGTGCAACCTCAAGCAACCCGAGCCAACCCCTGCGGATTCTGATGATGGCAACACTGCGTCGGCTGACGAAGATAACAAAGGTTGCGGGGCGGCTTCGGAGGATGACGAAGAGGACGAAGGAGCATCATCACACGAATCAACATCAACGAACACGCCCAGTATTCCGCTGCCGTCATACACATCCCAATCCCCTGCGTCGCCAGCGCTCGGGTCATTCGGATCGTAGTTTTGATTGGAAGCGTAGCCTATTGGCTCCCAGCCTTCGATCTCCTCACAGACGTTGAGGTTGTCGACCATGAGTACCCAGGCAGGGCCATCGCCATAGAAATCATCGCAGTGATACAGGTAGGTATCCATGTATGACGGATGACTAAATCGCCACCACGGCCAACCATTTGAATACCCGGTTGGCTCCGTCACCGTCTCTTCATATTCGTCTAAGTACAGCGTCATGCACTGCGGGCCGGTATAGACATTATCGGCAACCTCGGAAGATGAGGACAACGGGCTGCTGCTACTGCTGCTGCTGCTGCTGCTGCTGCTGCTGCTGCTATCTCCGCATTCCGTGAGCACCGCATAAACCTCGGCGCCGTCATAATAATTACCGGCCGGTTCGCAAATATCGAAGGGGCCAGGGTATTGATACTCGCCGGCATTAACATCAAAAACCCAAAGAGTGCCCGTGTAATAAATGATCACACCGAGCTCTGATTGATTCTGATAATAGCCTCCTCCTACACCCGTTTCCCACAAGTACAGATCGCCGGTGCGGTCCTGGAGACATGCGGGAGTGCAGGTCATACTTAGACTGGCAGTTAGACTGTCATCTGAAGAAGACAAACGTGCTCCGCACCCCGCAAGATCCATCTCAGAGAGATATATATCGCGATAAATACCAAGCGGGTTATCCTCCGTATCTGGCCCGCTCCAGAGCTCGGCACCGTCATAATAATTCCAGCTACCCAGCATATCGTCCCAGTAGACAAAGGTGCCGGCTGGACCTTCATAGTTCTCGGTACCGGTATTCCACAAAAATTGAACAGGCCAACCTATAAATTGTACGCAATCCGGGAGAGCTCCATCTGACGACGACGAGGATGACGAAGACGACATTGAATCATAGCACTCCACGAACTCTATATCGTCGAGCAGCTCCGCTGTGTAAGTACCTAGCGGATTAAACTCCGTAGTTGGACCACCCCAGATACCCATGCCGTCTTCATACACCCACTCCCCCGTCATCATGTCGTCCCAGCGGACAAACACGCCGGCGTAGTCTGGATTATCGTATCGTCCAGACATTTCATTCCACGAAAGTCGCATATCGCCGCCTGCGGCCTGTATACAATCCGGGCGGACTTCAGCTGCTAAGGAAGACGCTGAATCAGTACACTCCCCGAGATCCTTCATCTCGAACATCATCGACGTGTAAGTGCCTAGTGGATCGGACTCCGTAATCGGGCCGCCCCAGGTATCCGTGCCATCATTATATACCCACTCCCCCGACATCATATCGTCCCAATAGATAGTGTTGGCGGAGCCTGAAGCAATATAGGACTGACTCATTTCATTCCATGAAAATTGCAATTCGCTGTCTGTGAACTGCACGCAAGCTGGGAGTGATTCAGCGTCATAACACTCCACGAGCCTCGTCGGTTGGAGCATTATATCGTTATAATCACCAAGCGGGTTATCCTCCGTGGATGGGCCGTCCAAGCCGTTCACGCCATCATAAGAAAACCATCGCCCCATCGCCCCGTCCCACCAGATACGCCAGTCGGGGTAGGATATACTCCTGTACTCTCCGTTGCCGGGATTCCACGAAAGTTGAACGGCACTGCCTACGAACTGTACGCACTCTGGAAGTGCTCCAGCTGATGACGATGACGATGATGATGACGAACTACTCATTTGATATTCCCGATACCGCTTAACACTCGATACAACCCTGGTCGGACAGCCTGCTACCGAGCACGACGTTACTCATCTGTGTCACCTCGGAACCGAGGGTGCTTGCAAAGTTCTGAAGTGTCAGCACGCCGTCAGCAAATCGTTCGATCTGCCGTGTCAATGCTTCCAGCTCTTCACAACCGCAGCACGGCTCTGAACACTTATCCTCAAACATTAGCCCGTTATCAATCGGGCTGAGCTCCATGCACTTGTTCCCGACCATGCGGAAATTACCGTTGGGTAGCGGCGGAATACCGTTGATGAAGCGGATGCAGTCGCCTTCACCTTCCTCTTCACATACGCAGTCTTCGTTAAGCCCTTCACCGTCGATAGCGGAGAACACAATGACGGGAGCCTCCGTGCCGACCTGACTTGCGGTGATCCGCATGTTGTCGCCGGCTATGAGTTCCACGTCACCGTAGATCGGTTCGCTTCGGTCAGCACCATTGACTACCGTGAGCCCGGCGATCCCTCGCACCATCGGGTTGATAGCGTCAGACTCCAGCGTGGTGGCGGCCGGATCAAATATGTACTCACCGGGGGGCAGCATGTCCACAGTATCGAGCACGGCGATCGTGACATACCCGAACGTGTCGTAGAAGTCACCAGCACCGGGCAGCGCGTAGGTCATGCCTTCAACGTGGCCGAGACGTGTCACGCTCGTGCTGGCGACGATCGGCGGACTGGTTGTGCCGTCATCGTAGCCAAATACAAGCGTGTAACCCGTGGGATAGATCCCGAGCCGCTGAAGATAGAATTTCGTCGGTTCCACCGCCAATCCGGCATGGACTGGTAGATCTAAACCGATAATGAAGTCGTCTGGCAACTCAATCGTTTCAGTCTGGTCTTTGCCGCTCCCCTCGTCGAGGAACGGATAAGACCGTTGACTGTTATGATTGGGCCATTGTAAATTCCAGTGTGTCATACCCATTATGCCGACTCCTTGCATTTACTGTATTGTGCCTTTTTCCTATCGCAATTACAGCGACGACAATATGCAGCAAATCCTGCCGGTTGTTGTTTGTCTTTGTTAAAGTGCTGTCTATCTTTGTATTTACGACATTTTGAGCACCATATTTTATTATTTAAGACTTTTATCGGACGACTCGCCGGGGCGATGATTGTAGCCTCCCACTCGGTACTGGTCTGACTGGCATACCGGCATAACCACCGTTTATGGTGTCGTGCTTTGCCACCCGCTACGCGGGACATCGCATTATGCGTTAATTCATTGTCCCGACAAAAAGCGTACAAATTCGTAATGACTTGCGAGAAACCGTCTGGATTCGTAACGATATATGTTTTACTCTTTGCCGCTAATATCGCTGCTTTACACTTCGGAGACTGCGGCACACCCCGCGTGTTACCAGCAGTAGCGCAAATGTTGAAACCTGTGGCTGCGCAGTTCAAAGTGTCAATCCAGTATTGTTCTTTTTCAAGCAACTGCTGCTGGTCACACAACTCAATCACCTCACACGTGAACGTGGACTCTCCGTATTTTACCCACGCAGCCTGTAAATGCGGATTAACATGGGAACCGCTACGTAACTGCGACAAATGCCGCGAGTACCAACGACGGTATATATTTGCACTGCTGCCAACGTAAATCTTCTCGTTTGCAGCACAACAAATTTTATAAATTCCAGCAAGTTTAGGTAACATAGCTTACGTCCCTGGTACTATGATTCCACCGATACGAATGACACCAATGTCTGCCGCGAACAGCGGAACGGCGCCCGAAGCTCGACTAAGTGTAACGTAGATCGTGTCGCCAGCCGCGACACTGAATTCTTCACTCTCTACCTCAATCACGTTGTCCAGCGGCAGATTCGTGCCGAGTCCGTCGTAATCGTCCGACGGCGTCACCACATCGAACGTGATTGCCGTATCGCCTTCAACGACCGGCGTTGGTACACCGTCCGTAGGTCGGGCAATTCGATAATAGCTCATGGTCATCGCGGAGAACGGGCCTTCAGCACGCCCCCAGACCAACGCACGGATCTTGATGTTCGGAGTTGTCGGGAGACCGCTCGGCGGTACGTTATACCGCATGCGGATAGCACTGTCTCGACCATCCGGGAAGCCGATGTATTCGACCTCCTTGTGCTCTCGCTCCAACGCGTCACCGAGGCGTGTGATCTGCGGGTTCATTTCCCGCTCCGTCGGATCGAGCTGCAACGTGGCAGTGACAATCCCTTGATGCACTGCCGGGTTCGTCGCACTGATAGCCAGCGCGGGGTCCAGCCCACGCTGCCGTGTGCTGCTCAGGATCAACTCCTCTGAGCCAGCGATGATACCCTCGGTCATCCAGCCGACGCCGAACTTGAGCGTGCTGTCGACGATCTCCTTGAGGCACTGACCCCCGTAGTATTCGTTCGGGGCGATCATGGCCAGGATATTCAGTCGCGCGAACAGGTCGCCGGTTCGTGACACCTCACCGTCGCAATTCACGAACTCCAATGGTTCGTCGGTATCCGGCTGGAGGCTCGTCACCACCGTCTTATGCGTGGCGAACGTCATCTTGATGAAGGACAGCACGAGCCGCATGGTGCTCGCTGCCGGGCACTCCGACCCTAGCGACTCGGATGAGGCACTGACGGAGGAGGCACTGCTGCTGCTCAGCGACTCAGAGAGCGGTGTGGTATTGAGCTCAGTCGGCCACGGCACTTGGTCGTAGCAATCGCTCATCCACCAGATGCCGTCCTTGGTGAACTGCACATAGGCATCATCCACCCGTACGGCGCCGTCTTCCCAGACGTTGGCAGTAGCGTAGCTCTTCTGCTTGAACATCTCCAGCAGCACTGCCGCGAGCGGGATCGGCGGCCACGAACGACTCAGCGGACTGTCGGCCGCCAAGTTGTAGCCGAACTTCGCCCCAGTTGGGGCTGTCCCGTCGAAGCTCACGTCGTCGGCTGGTAGCCAACCCAGGGCTGTGACGTCCGCATCCGTGATCTCATGCACGCCGCCAACCTCCGGCGGCACGTGGACACCGGCGGGTGCCGGGGTCAGGTCGAACTGGAAATGGATATGATCTTCCAGGAAGTCCTGGAGCGACGGCATGATGAACATCCACGAGTCCGTCTCGCAGTCGTCCCGTGGGCCCAACAGATAGGCCACCGGCACCGTGGCGGGCGGTCGCTGTCTCTTGAGCTTCCCAGCCGTCGTAGCGGACAGGTAGTACCGTCCGGGCGTCTGTTCGCCTTCGATAAGGTTGGTCAGCTGCTCCGGGGAGAGCTTCACCATGCCGGCCGTACCGATCGTACCACCGGTGGCTGAGTCCTTGTGGATGCACAACCCGATGGCATTCGAGGCCAGCGTCAATGCGAACGTACCGGTCTCCGGGTCGAGTGCAGCACCGGCAAGCGCCTTCTCGTACTGTTTCGTGGTATCGTTCCAGAACACGGCATTTGCCACCAAGACGTCCGATTTCAACGTCCGCTCCGTGTGAACTAACAGCCGGCCAGCCTCGACCGCCTCCACCACCTCTTTGAGATAATTGGTGCGGCTTTCGAGCTCACGTGTAGCCGTACTGGTATTTCCGGCACTCACCGGAGACCGTGGCTGCACGTGTTGAACTCTGCTATTGAAATTTGTGGACATGGCCCAGCTCCTTTACTCGAATGCGACGTCCCAAGTTACGCCAAACTGCTTGGACGCCGACTTGACCTCTTGGTCTGCCGTCTCGAAATACGTCCTTGCGAAGACGACATCCTGAGTCTGATCTTCAAATACGGGTGTCGCCACCAACGCGGCTCCGAACACCGTGGAATTTGCGGCACTCGTAAACGGCTTCCCGTTGACGCCCGCTACTCCCTGCGTCTGCGCATAGAACGTCAGACGGTTACCCGTCACGCCGCTCGTGAACCAATCCTCGAAGCCTTGTTCGATACTGATCCCCGGCTCCACCAACAGTGGGACTCGCAGGAAGTCCCGCGTGCCGCTGTAGGCTAAGTCCGTGTAATATTCCGCACCTTCATCTCGGCCGAACGTCGGAGCAGACACGATGTCGCCTGGGGAGGCTACGTTCTCATACTCGATATACAGCGAAGCGATACGAAAATCCCGGTCACCGAGTCCGATGGTCTTGGCAGCCACAAAGCCCCAAGAGTATTGAATCTGATTCGGTTTGATCGAAATCAGCTCCACACGGTTCGGCAGTTGCAACCCACGGCCTTCCGGCCCGGGTTCCGTGATACGCCATAAGCCAATTCGACCTTGGACGAGCGGATTGGCGATTCTGTCTTTTAGCTGATTCATGGCAACCTCCCTGCGTTAATAGCAAGTGCCGCTGATTACTCGGAGCGTTACGCGGCTATCATTTACCATGCTGTCCGGCACGGTATCCGCTAGAGGCTCCAAACCATCAAAAAACGAAACTTCCTCGGTTAATTTATCCACATCCACTACGTCGGCCTGCGCTGAGATCTCCACCAGCAGAATCATAGCCGTGTTCGGCGGCACGATCTTTGTCAGCAGCCGGGCGTTGTGCAACCCGATCTGATCTGTTCCGGTCGTAGCTACCTTCACTTTGACCAAATACGCATTGTTTCGTAAGACGTTTTCAATCAAAAACTGGAGTGGGTTTATGGTCGTCGGTAATTGTGCCGCTGTTGGTTCCCCAATTTTCTCGTCTCGGGTATCTAGCAAGTGTGCCAGCGTCCCGCGTCTGGCGGACTGCATGGTCTCATCGCAATCGCTCGGCGGATACCAGACCTGTTCACACTCCTCACAATCATCGACAGGCCTCAAAGCCTCCTCCACGCCTCGGGCGTGCAGTAGATCGAAGAACGCATCTACGTCAAGCGGGAACCCTCCAAGCGGCCATGTCAGTTTGGTAAAGCCGCTCGGGTCATCAGTGATAACTGTGAGCGGTACGTCTTTGTTCTCAAACACCAGTTCCGAGTAAAAACAGCTCGCCAGCCAGCCGTCGCCCATAGCGAGAGCTGACAAATCGGACGGTGTCTCTCCACGATTGAATTCATAAAATGCCAACGTGTCCGTCAGCGTGTCGCCCCGCTGCACGACATCGCCGACCTCGACGATCGGTGTCGCGTTCAGGTGGAACGAGTACGAGTGCTGGTCAGTTATGATCAACCGGTGTCGCCGGTCGACCCTGATGTCCACAACAGTCTCCGCGGTCTCTCGCACGAGCGGTACCCCAGTCATCGCGGAGAACGCTGTCATGATCTGCCGTTTCGCCGTGCCGCCTACCATCGCGTCATACAAGGCGTTCATGATCTCTCGATAGCCAAGGCTGCTCTGCATCCTCGCACCGATCGCGTAACCGAACTGCTTATACACCGTGTCCCAGTCGAACTCTCCGCGGAATACCCACAGCAGTGCTTCTTCATCAACTGCGATACCGTCTTCGTAAACCGTGCGTTTCGCCACGCGGACGTCGTCGAACGGGTTTGTATTGAAAATTATGGCGTTGTCACGCAACACGTAATCGACGCCGGCCTGCCACGTCAGTGTCGGATCAGTGAAGCGATTCAGGATCAACGGCACGGTGACAAGGTCAGCCGGTCGCGGGAACGCATGATCTGGGCGGTCCTGCGGGACATCGTAAAGGTCACCGTCCCCGTAATCTGCATCGTCACCATACCGCAGCAGCGACGTGTCGACATTGTTCCTCTCGCTCTGCCGCACATACATCGCATACCAGTTGTCGGTATGGTAAATCGGTACGGTGTAACGGCTGAGCGCGGCAATGAGCGACAGCACGTCCAACATTGTCTGTTGCTCTACCTGAGCCTTCCCCATCACCACTGCTTTGACTTGGTCATTGCCGTTATACGTGTCCGCCCACCAGCCGCCCAACAGGGCCAGCAGGTTATTTGGTTTATCATAAACATTTGCTGGGTATGTGTACTCTGCCATTATGAGCCTCGGTTTACGACGTTCAGTCCAATATCCTCAGCGTACAATATGAACGTGGCGGTGTTTCCCGTCACAAGTGTACTCGGAGAATCGGGCAACCATAACTCGTGCTTGTCACGGATGACAGCGCGCGTCCCGTCCGGGCGGCGAATCATCCCGTGCATGTCGACCGCACTCACGGCCATCGACCCTTCCAGGTAGTCATGGATCAGGTCAGTGATCTGCGAGGCGTATAACACGCCTGGGAAATCCAGATTGTTTACCATCGACGCCAGGGCCTGCTTGATCGGATCGAGATCCGGTGCCGTCTCGCCAGTGTCTTTGATGACATCGCAGTTGATCGACAAGAAGCACGGGACGCACGCCTTCACCAGCACGTCCGCCATGATATTGGCATGGTCGGCATCGACAGCGAACGCCTGGAGCTCGGTGATAAGCGGCATGGCCTGCACCGCCACGCTGTAGTCCGCGGTGTCGCCGATCGCAAGATCAACAACCGACGTAGCTGTGTCCTGGAATCGGATTACCGCCGTCTGGTAGCGGGTGTAGGCAGCCTCCACGGCAGTCTTGATGTCTGGAATGAACGAGTCGCTGCCGAGATCGTAGCCACGGTCGTCGTAGACCACCTCGAAACCGGCGATGTCCGTCGGGTCGTCCGGCCGGCGGATTTGCGAAACTTGGTAGAAGCCAGCGGCGTCATCACGATTTAACGCGAACTGCCAGACCCCGCCACCACCGAGCTTCTGAACGAGCACGCACTCTTTTCGCAATGCCACGCTCTGTGGCGTCAGTGCTGGTCTCGCGTAGATGTCGACACGGCCGCCGCCGGATACCGGGAAGATCCAATGCTGGTCACGCTCCATCTCGGGATCACCATAACCGATGATCGAGTAGTGCAGCGTGTCCGCGAGTGCGGGCAGCGACTTGAAGAGTGCGATAATGTTCTGTCGCCCTTGCATCACCTTGGCCGGGATGCCTTCGTCAAGGCGGTTGATCAGATTCTCATTGTCTTCCGTGGCCGTGCCGCCCTGGAAGTCATTGGACGCGTAAGCCGTGGCGAAGCGAGACGGTATCGTCTCTGGCGTGAATTTGGTGTTCTGCCGGACATTGCCGGCCTCGCCTACGTCGTTGGCCGTGATAGGCACGGTGAACTCGTATGACCCGTCACCGCGAGGTTCCAGCGTCCGCTGGTCGAAGCTGGAGGCCGGGGAGCCGGGCGGGTTGGCTACGATCGGATAGTCCACCGTAAAGTTCTGCCCGTTCGCGGTATAGGTCGAGTTGGCAGAGATTACGACGCTCGTGCTGCCCTCGTATACCAGGGTCATCTCACCCTTCGCGCGGGTGCCGATCTTTCGCTCGATCATGAAGTTCGACAGCACGTCGTCGACAAGATCGTCGTCGGCCAGCGTGGGATTCTCATTGAGCACGAGCAAGCTACGCGCATCCAGCACGTTGTTGACTTCCGTCTGATTGACGCCACCGGAGATGCCGCCAGCCATAAATGCGACAATATCGTGGATTACGCCACGAGACAGTTCGACTTCCGGGTAGCGCTCTTGAATGAGCTCAGAGAGCTCAGCTTGCGCCTGCGTAACAACGTCCGGGTCGAGTTGTGAAATGTCTGTTACTTTGAGACCCATCCCTGGTCCCTCCACCTAGTTAAGCTCCACGGGTGTGATAGCAATTGGTAAGATCACCTCTCGCTGATCACCCGCCTGTGACGTAATGACAACATACAACTGCAAAAACCCGTCCAGCAGTGCAATCTGGTCGAGCACGGCACTGGTAAACCGATCTTCGGGATTCCATGTGTCGTCCTCTTCGTTAATCAAATTCTGCCGCACTCGGACGGCGGCGAAGTTGAACTGCGCCCGCACGTCTGCTTCATGCCGCAGTCCACCGCGTTTCGCGACTGTCAGAAAATTACTGCCTCGCGTGGCCAGATGGTAACCCATCGAGCCGAGCGGGGTCATAAATTCCAGGAGCCAGCGTTGTGCCAGCTTCTGCACGCCCGTGCAAACCGCCCCGGCAATATCGGGGCCGAATAACGTCTGATCGAGTAACACCTCTCCGCTGCTGGTAGCGCCGCGGATGGCGATAACATCGAATTTTCGTCCAACATATTGACTTGCAGACATTTATTGCTCCCCGCCAACAGCTCCTGTGGCGATGATGTCTCCGGCTTCTTTTCGAGTCGCCTCTAACGCCATGCCGTGGTGCTGCCCGTAACGCCTACCGTGTGCGTGACAAATACATCTGCAAATCGTAGCGTGCCGGTGTCGGAACGCTCGCTCCTCACCTGCATTGTAGTCCAACTGCATCTTAACACTGACCACGTCGCCTGTCGTCCCCGGCTCCGTGGCGGACTTCATGATTTCCTCATAAGCCGTATTGAGCTCTTCTCGCTCAAAACTCGGCTTGTGCAGCGATTCGATCTTGTGCAGATCCCCCGCGAAGTCTGACGGGATCTGCCACTGCCGCTGCTCCTCTGCCAACAATGCCTTGTAAAGGATGCCAGCCTGCGCCATGAGATCGTCGATCCGCTGATTGAACACGGGGGCAACGATGCCCTTTTTCTGACCCTTTCGGCCTCCAGCTGGTCTATTTGGCATGATTACACCCCGTGCCGTTCATCGAGTTGCTCCTGAATCCGTGCTTTCCGCTGACTCACGGCTCCAGGTGAGATTCCGAGCCGCTCTGCGATTTCTCTGTTCTCCAGCACAGGGGAATTATGCTTACCCAGTGTGAAATCCAAAACCGCTTGATCAACAGGTCCAAGGTCCTGGTATACCATTTCTTCCCACATAACTCCAGCCACATCTGTGCCAGGAACCGTAGAAGCCGGTGAGTAAGGGGCTCCGGTCTCGTCTGTCAGCGAGCCAGTATTGACCCCGGGCTGCGCCTGCCGAACGTAGCCGATACGCTTCAATGATAGCCCCGTACTGGCGGCAATCTCCGCGTCACTCGGGTCACGCCCCAGATCCTCGCGTAGTCGCTCCTCGTCATCGACCAAATGCTGCCGATCGAGTATGACACCCTCCGGGATGCCGATAATCTGCCTGGATTTCCCCTGAACTCGTTGCAATCCGCGGAGTTGCGACAGCAGATGCGTCTTCATCGTGCCCTGCTGTGGGTCATACGAATCGAAGGCCCGCAATGCCATGAGTCTTGCTTGACTCTTCGCATGTGGGCCGCCGGTTGGGGCGTACGAGTGGACTGCGGTGCTCAGGATCGGATCAACCGCTCGCAGCAACGCACCCCGCGTGGTGGCGTCTGGTTTCTTCTGCCACGCCGTAAATGCTTCCGTGTAGGGTTGTTCCATCCGCTGGTTCGCCGAAGCACCGCCACCGAACGGCATAGTGTCATCCAGCACGGATTTCGGCCTGTTTTTATATTCAGTCGGCATATTAAGTCTCCTCCGGTGCCACTTGCGGTACCATCGTACCACCTACCCACTTATTCACGTAAAGCGGCGGACCCGCCACGGACGTCTGCGGTTCTGTGTTTTCCTGCTCCGTTCGGATATGAGCAAGCGTGAAGGCCGTTCCAGCCTTCTGGCTCTCTGAGTTGATCAGATAGGATACTTGCATCACGGTGCCGTAGATGTCCTCTACGAGGTCGTCCTGCTGGATATTCCTGGCTCCCCCCGCTTTTACCAGCACATTGGAACCCGGGCAGATGTCGAATCGTAGTTTACCCGACAGCTCACCGATGCGTCCCTTCAATGATTCTAACACAAACCACTGATGGGCGTAAGCGCTCATCACGCCCTTCTGCGCCACTTGATCGGCCAATATGTCATTGGCGGGGAATTGTGGCTTACCCGTGACCTCGTCAACGCTGGTGCCGATCGGATCACCCTCAACCCCCTGCGACGTTGCTGAAAAGACGTAAGGTATGACAGAGTCAGCCAGCCACTTCGGTGCAGATTTAAGCAGCACGACGCCCTTTTTTTGTCCGTCTGGCTGATACCACCCAGCGCAGCCGCCACGATCCAGCTTCATCGCACCACGATTCATGTCCCAGCCAGACATTGACATGACTGGATGCGTAATGCCAACCGCCCTGAGCACCTGATGCAGCTGGGCGTTCAAATCTGACTGCACGTAATCTTCAGTACCGATTACCGCCCACGGCTCACCTTGCAGGCCGCCGGCGAATGGGACGATCAGACAGTCCTCGACACGTGGAATCACCGAGAAAAAATATGACGGGGCATATTCGCCTACCAGTTTTCCCCAAAGCGTAGTATTGGTAAAATTCTGGTTAGTCTCATTGAGCAACGCTTGCGCCAGTCCATGCTGAATCACTGCACCGTTGGACCCATTGAGGTCCACCGCCAGCGGGGCGTCGGGATCGACAATGATTCGTGTCAACGCATCTTTGCTATTATCGTCACCGCCGCCGGGCTGCCCGCCAAGCAGGCTCACCTCGAACGGATCATCATCCGTTATGGCCATCATCCACGGCTTCAGCGTGTTTGTCCACAGATCATCCTGGAATGTTGCCACCAACGAATCGTCAACGATGGGAATCCAGGTTGGGTTACCGCCGGCGCCTTCGTCGTCGCCTCGCCCCAGTGCCCTATAGGCCGCGGGGTACGTGTAGTCAGATGGGTTACCAGGGTGTGACGATGCGGAGATCGCCGACGTGTAATTGAGGTCACCGAGCCAGTGAAGCATGTTGATCGTAAAGTGAGCACCTTCATAACCCCGCCGCCAGCCGGTTCCGACAATTTTACCTTCAAAGATCTTCATCCGCACCTGATCCGGTACCCCGGGCTCGGCACTCTCCACCTGCGTGACAGTTGCCGTCAGGAAAACCTCGATCTTCTGTTGTTGCTTCAGGCTACTGATAGCAGAATGAATCGTGGCTGGATTTCCCGTCGCCACGTTACGACCAACAGCAACCAGTAGCGACGCCGTCGGGATGCTGTTCATCGCCCACGAGGATGCGTACTGCACCACGTCGTCGAACAGAAAGCCCGCGACTTCGGCTTCAACCTTCAGTTTTATTACAGCAAAAGGTGGCATTACACGTCCTGTGGCATTGTGTTGACACGGTCTACCAGTGCGAGTAGCAACGCACCGTAACGATAAGCGGCAAGCGGGTTGGACACCCACGTACGCTTCCACGTAGCAACAGGCTCCACGGCGTTCATCGGGAACAAGGCCTGAAGGCCGTCATCGCCCAAAACTGTTTCCACGCGGCCTAGCATCTGTCCAATGTCGTCAATAGGTTGGCCGATCGATTCGATGGTCCAACGCGTGGATACTGGGGCCTCCTTGATGCGAACACTGAGATTCGAGCCCGGCAACGCGTAACTCGGGGACATCCCGCCAGCATAAGTCAACGGATGCACCACGGAATCCGCGGCAGGCGTTCGCTTGTCTATCCGCAGCGTGTCGGCGGTCAGCACCGTGACGTCCCACAGTTGCCGGAGAATGTAGTTACCGGATGACACGATATGATTGCCAGTCACATAGATGGTCTCGCCAGTGCCGTTGATTTGTGATACGTCAGTCTTGAAAATATCACTGAAGAACGTCTCGTCATCCACCAACGGTAAGTACGTCACACGAGGATCGTAATCCGTCACGAACTCTGCCATCTCGGTCGAATGGATTATGGACAGCAGTTGCCGCACACGGTAATTCAAGAACACGCGATCTGGCTGCGTGCCAAACAAATGCGAGTACACCTTCGATAATGACGAGTTGAGTCTGCGCGGAACGAAATTCTCGGGTATGTACTCTTCACCGTAGTAATCAGGTGCATAACCGTCGCGTGTGCGATTCATCAAAAGTGTGCGAACATGATTGATCATCTCAAATCTCCAAACGTATATTAAGCCCCGGGGAACGAATTAAAGCGAAGCGCCCACTGTGCGAGCTGCCGCTCTGAATCGGCAACGTCGACATTCGTCCCAGTCAGGAAACCACGATACGGGTCGTCTCCGAAGCTCACAGTGACAGGGCCACCCTTCTCGGATAGCCGGTTAGCCATATACGATTTCAAAATTGTATTGATTCCATTATCGCCCACGCACGCGGTACCGAAGGCCACGCCGCTTATCCGCAGCTCGCCTATGCGATCTCCGAAAACGTAGACGTAGATTGTTTCATTCAGCGTGTGCAGGAACTGGAAGTTCCCTGACTCCACGATAGCGGCCTGCGTCACGATCAGGTTCGTTGATTCTCCGGGTTTAATACCCATGTCCTCAACTTGAATCGTAAACGGCAGTGTGCCATCGACAGTATGCGACTGGCTCTGAATCCGCTTTACGCTGCCTCGTTTATGTGCAAAGAAAACAGCCATGTTATCCGAGCCCTATTGCGTTATTTACCATGTTCATGACACCTTCGCCTACCGCTGTGAGCGACATCGTGTCGTCATCATGCACGGTAAGGTGCCCACCCTTTAACGTCACTGTCATCTTCTTCTCTTCTCCGCCTTCCGGCGTATCTACCATTCCCGGCATGTCTCGCAGTTGTCGAATAATGGTGTCGGTGATCGCATCAGCCCCGCGGCCTTGCAGCCCCACCCCGTCCAACACTGCGGCATCCCGTTGCATCCTCGCTAGGTCGCCTTGTTCATCTTCCGTGAGGTTCGCGTTACGTAACTTTTCCGCAGCTTGCTGCCGCTGGGCGTCGGTCAGTCTGCTGGCGTCCGTAACATCCTCACCGAAAAGACCCTTGGCAACAGCCAGCTCTTCAATACCTGCCCGTCCGCGGATGGCCCGATCTACGATCTCCATACGGGTGCGGCCACCGGCTGTCAACGCTTTGACAATCTCGGCACGGTTGCCTGCCCCACCCATACGGTCTTGCTGTGCGTCATCGCCGAGCCCGATCAATCGGTCGGCCACGTCGGCTGCTAACACGTCGGTGTCGCCAGAACGGCGTACAAATTTCTGACGATCCACGAGTGCTTCTCGCTCAAGGTCTGTCATCTCTTCATCAGAACCTGCCTTATGCACCCGCCCCGTGCTAGTCTTCGTCTGTATTTCCTTCCAATTGGAATCAAGCTGCTGTTTAGCGTCGCGAGCCTGCTCCGTGACTTTTGCATCCACGCCCTTAGCACCCGCCAATATGTCAGCTACAGAGACGGGAGCACCTAATCGCTTGCTTTCAGCAGCAGCCAGTCCTTGCAGCTCACGCGCGTCATCCAAGGTCGTCTGCACCAGCTCCAAGCCACCACGTCCCAGTTGCTCCATGCGGACTGTGTCATCCAATAAGGCCATTGACTGCGCGGATGCTCCGCCGACATAACGATCTGTGGCTTTGTTAATGTCCGCGGCGTCACCGCCTTCGTCGACTAATTTCGTAAGATTGGTACCAGCATCCCCAATGGCCGCAATGTCATCATCACTGACCTTGGCTCCGACCATCACGCCGAGCTCATCACGTAAATAAGTACCGAATGTCTCGCCGGCTTCTGCTTTCTTGAGTTTTTCCTTGTATTCTGGCGTGCCGTAGGCTGAATCACCAAGCATTAAACCTTGTTCTTCCGCCAGCTTGAGTGCCTCTGCCGGATCTAAATCCCCAGCGCCCTGCATGAATTCCGCACGTTGCTGGTCGTGATATTGTCGTAATGCCACGGCGGCTTCTCTTTGTACTGCTTCTGATTGCAACCCTTCGGAAGACGTTACGCGACCATCAGCATCCCGTGTCTGAATACCAGTCGCCGTCAAGAAGCGGCCACCGCCGAGATCGATTTCGCCAGTCCTGGCCAACACCGCACGCAACCGAGAACGCCCGGCCAGCTTTGCAGCATTGCGATCGACAGGATCGGCAGCAGTGGCTTGTGTTGTTACATTCCCTTCCAGTTCAGCAATCTGCGTGTCCAGATTAGTTAATCCAGCGTCTTGTATCCGTCGATCCCGTGTGCGTTGATCGTTTACTTTTTGCATCGCTTCTTGCTTCTGCACGTCAGTGGCCTCTGCGGCCGTAATCTCCTCACGTGACGCCTCCATCCTTGCAAGCTCTTGCGTCGCAAAGATACCACCTTCTGTTAATGCCTTCAGTCCACGTGACGCCTGCTGGAGCTGTTTGAATTGTTCAGGATCGTTAGGATCTAAATTTCTTGATTTCTCTATCAATCCTAGTACCTCGGCGGCGGCACCTTGCGGATCAGCAGCAGCTATAGCGGCTAAATCCACACCACCTAAGGCTTTTTGCATTATTTCCGCCGCTGTGGTATCTGGCCCCGCTTGCTGAATGGCGTCTGAGATACGCTGGATAGGCCCAGCTGTTCCCAAGCTGGAAAACGCACTTTGCATCATAGTCGTGGCATCAGCTTGCCGATCCCGCCGACGCCGTTGTTCAAATGCCTCCGGCGAATGCGAATCCACATAACCGACAAACGACTTAGTTAGTGGATTCTCTCGCGCAATTGCATCCACGGTAGCGTAGATAGATTCACCGACGGTGGAAAGCTGATCTTCTCCACCCATCTGATCAACCGTCTCGTCAGTCATCTTGTCAATTTCAGCGTCTGATGCACCGGGCATACGCTTCTTGATTGATTCTCGTAATCTAGCACGGAACGAGGCACCTAACGCGTCGCGGCGGGTGCCAGCTTCTCGTGCCTCCTCTGGTGTGAGGTTACGAACATCGTCGGACACACCTTGCCCGACTTCAAGCATCATCTTACGGAAGCTCGCCGTGTCCGTGACTACGCCGCCCGCTTGCAGCATATCATCAACACCGCTCTCCATGAGGCGGCTACCAAACCGATTGCCCAAAGCCGGTGCAAACAGCTGTCGCCCCATCTCTGTACCTTGCAGTTCACGCATTATCTGCCCGGTACCATACTGATCTGAAAACTCTTGATTGCCATAGCGGTCCATGAGAATCGACATCGAATCTGTACGAGTGACACCAACATTTGCTAGCAGGCCTTGCAGTCGATTACGATTGATTGCGACGTTTCTGGTCTGCGTCTCCCCCTGGGCGTCCGTGAAAGTGTATGACGTGTCTTTCCGCTCCACCGCTTGCATTAACATATCGAGCTCGCTGTCCTTGCGAGCTGTAAACATGCCAGCATCCCGCATCCGCATCAACGCAGAGAGATTATTGGTAGCCGGAGACGCGTTGGCGTGCATGGTTAATTGCTGATCCGCCATTGTCAACTGCTCTTGAGTGAGTGCTCCCCATGCTGGAATGTCAAGCCCACGAGTATCTGCAACCGCAGCCCCGAAACCCACGGCGTGCTGCGTGGCCGTCACTGCAAACCGTCGATCAAGCCCAAGCTGGTCAGCCAACGGGGCAGCCTGCGACATCAAGGCCATCATGCCCTGCATGCCGACACCGGTTTGCTTCGCCAGGACGTGCGTCTTCCGTACCATGTCTTCCATCGCTGCCGGACTCATCGTAGCGAGCCCACCCTGCGTCAGCATGTCCAGGCCGTTAATGATTTCCCGCATCGGGGCGTTAGGGTTACCCATGTCCCCGAAAATATCCCGCATCGCCTTGACTGCCCCTGACAGGTTCTTCAGCTTATCACCAATACGTTGTGCATCAGCTGCCCGAATGATCTCGCTACCGCCGGGCATGCCTTCCAGATCCTCCGTGGAGGTTATAGCTTCATCGGCGCCGTTGACGCCTCGCTTCAGTTGCGAGAACGTGGTACGCACATCATTCCTCGCTGCCTCCATCTCTGATTCAGATGGCCGTTTACCGTCACCAGCAAGCGCTCGGATACCCGGGCGTTGTCTCGCCAGTCGGTTGATCATCCGCTCCGACATCTGATCCGGTAATTCTTGCAGGCGCTCCTGTATGGACAGCATCCCGGCGGGTCGTCCAAGCAACCCACGAGATTGCATCTCGTTCGCGAAAATACCGGCTTGGCCAGCTGTCATCCCACGCATCTTCTGCACGTCCGCATCCTCGCCGTAGAGCTCGTCAAACAGCTCTGTAGTCACGCGGCCGGCTGATGCCCCGGAATACCCGACGCGTCCGGTGATCGGGTCGATTCTCGTGCGTAATGCTTGATGCAGTTGTTGTGCCATGACCGTGGCAGAGCCGCGAGAGCCGTGCATGCGGTCAATCAGGTCGGGTCCCGCTATCTGTGCAATCAACGGAGTGTATTGATTGATACCCTCCGCGATTCTAAAATTGCGTGCTCTCGATCGATCAGACAATGGTTTCCCTGTCATCATCTGCTGCATGCCGCCCAGCATGTTCTCAATAGACTCGATGTCTTGATTACCACCTATTGCCATAGCCTGCTGGCTATCCATGTAGTATTTATTGGCCTCCATTTGATCATAGAAATTTTGTTCCGGGAAGAACTGCGCAGGCATTTTTCCCGGACCCATGAGTTGCTGTGCAATCATTGGCATCGCCATCTGCATCATGGCACCGGTACCGCCAGACATGCCAGCATTAAAGTTGAACGGCCCAGTGTATCGTGGCCCCAGCCATCCGCCGTGCATCGGGTTACGCCCAGCTGTCATCTGCGCAACTTGGTATTGCTGCGGGGCAGCGTATCCGCCTTGCATTCCGGGCCAACTCGTAATAACCATACTAAACTCCTTGCGCTTTCGCGGCTTCTTCTTCGCGTAATTCTTTCAGCCTCGCGTCCCTCGCCTCTTGGTGCCGGAGTCGCATCATCTTTCGATCGATCTGCTTCTGTCGCTGTGATCGTTTTGGTCCGGTCATTACCTTGTACATCCGATCGATCATCTCTTCGTATCGTGCTTCTCCAGGTTTACCGAAGACTTCGTGATGCTGTTCGACCATACGATCAAGGTTTGTCTGACTGCTGCTTTCAGTCATCTTATCCGCTAGCCACGGGTAGGAGAGCTTCAAAAATCGCTGAAGTGCCTCGTTCGCATTTATCTTTATCTGCTCAAACGACTCCTCTGTCAATCGACTGTGTGATGCCAACGTAATCCAGTGGTTGTGTTGCGTGCGTGTCACCTCCCGATTTTGTTCTGCTTCTACTTCGTCCAACACCCATCGCAACTTCTTCCACCACCAAGCATCCCAGGGATCGAATTGTGAGAAATCTATGACTCCTCGGGTGGCCGCTCTCGTCATGAGGCGGGCATTTCGATCCCTTTCCAAAAAGACGAATCACTGGTCATGGCCTCCAAGGCCTCAGTGAGTCGCTGGAATTCCCGATGGTGGTCTCCCACGATACGCCGCATTGGCTCCTGCGGTACCACTTCTTTGTAGAACCATTCACGCATACGCGGTAGCGGTGTGGCGGCGAATTGCACCCCCGCCGCGAAAGCCGTGTAGGCTTCCGCGTTCTCTTCTGCGTCAGTATCCGCTACAGGTTGCGGAGATGTTGGCGGGTGCTCTTCCGCCCACTTTTCCAGTGGGGGGATTAACATAAACGTGTTACCGCCTACGTCGATCTGACTCAAGCTAATTACCAGTCGATACTCCAGCAACCAGCCAATGTACTCTCCGTCGCCGTGGATGCTGCCGTTGCGGACGTCCTGACCGATCTGGAACTGAATAGCCGCTGTCTCTGCGGTGGTCAGGCTCCGAAAATACACCGCGATGTTACCGCCAAGGAGTTCCACCTTCTTCTGGAACCGCGACACACCCAAGATGCTCGCGATGAACGCTTGCTTATCTGTGTTGGTCGGTTTAAGCGTAAACGGTTGGTCGAGGGGCCACGCACATCGCGGGCAGGAGTCCAGGTGCGACACCGCGCCGGTCTCCGCCGGAGCTTCAGGCGATGCTGGGGCTTCAGGTGCCGCAGCGGCCGCTTGCTCCGTTTGAATCTTAGCTTTTTCCATCTTCTCGGCAAGCGAGTTCGCCCTTCCAATATTCCCGCCGAACTCCTTCCCTTCTGGGACCACCGCACCCGCTGGCGGTGCCGCGGCTGCCACTGCTGCCCGATCGTCAATGACTTCGGACTGTGGGCCTGCCCCAGCTCGGCGAGCCATCGCAGCTTCACTCTCAAGCAGCTGCTTTCGCGTTTCATCCCGCACCGGGCCTTGCACGCTGGCGGGTATCCGTGATTCAACCTCCGCCTCCTGCTGCGTCCGCTGGGCAGCTGCCGCTACTTCTTGCTTGTGCTCCGCCAAGTAGGCCCTGAGTTCGTCCTGCTTCTCCTGCGGCAGCTCACCAATGTTTGCAAATTGAGCTTTCGGCGGTTTCCAGTCGGCTGCCAGTTCGCTATCTTCGAGCTTGGCGTCGCTACGCTCCGTGGTTATCTCGCGTTGAAGCTCTTGAATACGCAGACCGAGATCTCCAGGGATTGGGTCGCCGGGTTGCCACCCGACTTTTCCCAATTGCTCCCGCGTGTAAGCACTCACGACCACTACGCCAGTACGCATCGGCAGCCGGCCCTCTCCGGGAAGTTGGTCCTGTGGCAGTTGTCCAAGCCCGGGTGGGGGTGTCGGAACTGATTGTGGCTTCAAACTTCCGTCGTCACTGCTCATCTCTGTCTCCTTACCTGATTACGAGATACTTGTTAAGTGGCACAGCTGTCTGCGCGCCGAACTTCGGATCGGCATATCGATCAGCCAACTCTGGCTGGTTGCCTCTGGACTTCGCACGCCCCTGTTGTACGTCGAACATCGTCAAAGGCTGCTGGTGCAACCGGTCACCCGTGAAGTTCTCCTTGCCTGGATACGGGTACGTGTCGTCGCCCTGGCATTTGACAGGCCGCTCTCGCCACGTCTGCGTTGCTGTCTTCGCGATACGCCCCATCTGCTGCCACCGGTCTTCGTAAATCTTGAAGTCCTCGGTGCGGTAGTCTACGAGCGTCCGCAAACTGAATTCTGCTTTCTCTATTGTATCATCATTGCCGGGCCGCTGCTCCGCGTAGAAGAGCGGATCGAGCACGTCGGTCCAATACTCCGTACCGGCCTCTGGCAATGTTTGTTCTGCAACTTCTTGGCACTGGGCCACTGCCTCGTAAACATCGGACAGTCCCGGATCGGTCAGCGGCAACACGAACATCGTCGTCTTCGCCCGCTCTGTGAAAATGTGACCCTTAGCCACGAGAATATTGCCCTTCATGATCACGTCCTTCGCCAAGATCATGTGGCCGTCGATGCAGGCGTTCGAGCATAGCACCGTGTTGCTTTTGCTCAGCATCGACGTCTTCTCCACTTCGCCCTCTTCCCCAGACATGAAGTGGAAGAACGCTGAACTCTTGATAAAGTTCATCTGATTACGCTGTTGTGTGATAATATCACGTTCTCCCTTCGCGGAGTCGAGCATTATCACACCACGCTTCACATTACCACCGCCGGTACGCATGTAGATATTCATGCCCCAGTTGACGATCTCGGAGTCAGGTGCTCGTAGCATAACGCCAGAGCTCACCACAAGCTGACCGCACTCATCGAACTCGTAAACCGCCCCCTTGGCCCGCGACTCGATCAAGACACCGCCGACCCCACCGTTGCCGGCCAGCACTTGCAGGTTACCCTCGGCCTTCAGTCGGCCGTCATGCTGGGTGGCTGTGATGTCCCAAGAGTTCTTCGCGCGGGCACAGAAGTCGTAACCGGCCCACACGTTCACGTTGCGACCACTCTTCAGCCATGTGTCGCCAGGGCTACTCAGGATAGCGTGGCCACCGGCCAACCGTAGCTCTTCACCCAGGCCGCCATAAAGCAGTACGCCGCCGTCATCTAGCAGTTCGAGGCCGCAGGACACGGTGTAGAAGTCTTGATCGCCGTAGCGGTGGTCGATATTGATCGTCTTCTTGAATTGATCCGGTGTGATATACATGGACCCAGCCAGCTCGGAGAACGACGGCGACTCCTCACTCTTGCCGTCCGCCCAGTCTGCCTCAGCCTCCTGCCATACCTTATAATCCTTGTCATGGTAGAAAAACGGGTGCAAACCGGCATAGTTGAAGAAATACGCGTGCATATCAAGAATTCCCATTGCACGATTGAACTGGGAATTACCGTTCGTTTCGATGTCGCCGGTGATTTTATGCTCCGGCCCAGCACCCTGCTTGGAGCTGGCCATGTAGTTCGTCTCGGTATCGCCCGTTTTTGGCTGCTCAGGCCGTCGTAGCCGCGTCGGGGCGATGATTACGCATCTTTTGACGATGGAGATGCCCTTGGCCGAGGCGATGCACCTACGGCCGTCCTGCGTGGTGAAGTCGTCCGACAATCCTGGATGCTTTGCCCCAGCGATGCCATCACCGCCCTTGTAGCAGACATGGTCGCCCGAGTCTGTCGGCGGAGCCTGAGTGAGTCGCTTGCCGCCCTGGCCGAAATACCCGTGGAACTCCCGTTCCCGGTGCCAAGGCATGGTCCAGTCATCTTCCGGCTCGATCTTCCCGTACCACGGCTCCTGCACCTGCCACTCTTCCGGTGTCTTGATAACCGCCGGGTTGGTTCGATCCAGGCGGCCCATCTGCTCCCACGGGTATCCCGCGTAGCCGGTCCAGTCCTGGCACTCGTCTTGATCGTTGTAGGACTCGCACTCGCGAACGGCCGTCCACATTTGCATGTTGTAGGCAGCGATCCTCGCCAGCGAATCGTGGTAGAAGAATGAGATCCCGCACGACTCATCTACGCCCAGCAGTGTCATCCACTGGTCCTGGAAGAACTTCATACCGAGTTCGGAGATCCACCCCACCTCGCCACCGCACAACGCGTCGTACGGCCGTCCTGACAACAGGTCAGGAATACCGCCATTGACGTTGTTCGTGGTGGGCATCGAGAACGGTCGCTTGTGTGCGTCGTCCACGCGTGCCCGGGTAGATCCGGCAATGATACCCTGGACAGACTTCCGGGCGTCCGTGCCGGGCAGCGGGAGAGCGTTGAGAATAGCGGCCCACGGAAGCTGGTCATGCACCACGCAGACAACCGGCGTACCGACTTGCAACGTGGTCAACTCTTTGGGGCCCGTGCTGGCACAGCAAGATCGAGGAAGGAACGTGGCAACCATCGGCTGCACAGTCTTCTCGAACTGTACCCTGTAGACATGCGCCAGCGACGTGCAATCGGTGATTTGTCCGATGAGCACGCGGGCGGTTGAATTGAAACTAAGCAGCGACGCGGCAGTCTGGTTTTGCGGGTCCTGATTCGGTCGCGATTGGTTGATAGGACCTGGAGCCCCGTACTGGGCCTCCATCATCTTATTACCTTGCCGCCTGCCGACAGCACCCATATCCTGCTGAGCTACCGTGCGCTTGCCTGTGAGATTAGGCATCGCTCCACCTTTCTAAGGTGCAAATGGGTCGCATAACGGCCCCGGGCGGCCCAGATTGCTCCGAGCCGCCCCATACCGACTCCGCCAAACGGAATCTCAAATAAACCGTATCACCGAACTGGAGTTAATTGGTTTCCAGATCGATGAAGATGAACTGCATTTGCTCGTTGATGACCACCTCCTGGGCGGTCACAGACACGGAGATGGTAGTCAGCACCGCATCTTCGAGCAAGTAGAACATCGTTGTCGCCGCGCACCCGGTGGTGGCGTTGAACTTGATGTCTTGCGGGGAGCAGATGTCATTAAACGTCTTGAGAAATGCTCCGGCAAGTGGGGAGGGTCCGACGACGCGAGACAGCGTAGCCGTACCTTGGGTACGTCCGCCTACATAGTAGACGTATTCAGAACCAATTTCATAGAGCAGCGTAACTTGCTGCGTGTACGAGAACTGAATATTTTGTACCAGGAATCCTGAGATGTCCTGGTCGGCGATCGAGATCGTCAACTGATCAGCGCGGAACCCGCCGTTGAGGGTTTGCCCGCCGGCAAATACAGATGCCATAATTTCACCTCTTGTGATTATACGGGGCCAAGGTCATTTGACCCCGTTGTGCTAATGACTAAACGCTACAAACCGAGCCGTCCTATACGACCAAGTGCAGCTCGATGTTGTTCAACGGGTACGGGACAACGAGATCCACGATGATCACAACGCGATCCGCAGCAAGCGGATGGATGTAGATCATCGGTGCTTCCGTCTCCGGGTCCAAACGAATCGACCCGCTGACCAGCTGCGCACCAAGTTCGGTCGTCACACCGTTGCTCTTGAGGAACTTGATCGTCTGGTTGACATGATACTCCAACGCGCGGAGCATCGTCGGCGTTGCATTGCTGCGACCGATGTACGGGCGGAGACGTCGCAGGAACAGGTAGGACATCGAGTCCACGTTCCGGCGAACCATCTCTTCCTTTCGATTCAGGTCGAGCATGTTGGTGGTCAACGCGTGTCGCGTATGCGGCGTGCCGTCACGGTCTTCCGTGCCGATCCACACACCACCCGCAGCGAGTTCGTCCAGCTGGCTGTCGCTGAAGTAATCACGGGTGCGAGACGACAGATCATCGAAACCAGCGATTTCGACGTTCGTCAGGCCCTGCTGCGGTACGACACCGGACGCGAGTCCAGCGAGAGCACAGCACAGGAAATAGCCATCTTGCGCGTTACCACCGGTACCGACAATGTCCGGCCACACCACACAGACGCGGCGATCCGCGAAGCTCTGGGCGATGTCGACGATCGCTTCGACGAGTTCTCCCTTTTCCTGGGTATGCCAGATTTCGATCTTCTGGGCAACCGAGATCGGGCTGCTGTGGCCGCTGAGCAGCAACAGCGAACTCTGGGAAAGCACGGTGTCCACGATAAACTCGCTGTACGACTGATTGCCGAACGCGTCAATCGTGTAGAGGAATCGCACAACATCACCAGCTTCCACACCGTAGGTGATGAAACCAGCGTTGCTGTCCGGGACACTCAGCAGCGTGTACTGAATGGCCGTGGCATCCGGGTTGTCTTCCAACGTAGCCAGCACGACTTCGCCGTCGATGGACGTCGGAGTGAGAGCTTGCGTATCCGCATCGCTCTTTCCAACAACCATCTTCGTAGCAGGCGTCTTGGCGTTGACGAACATCGCCTTCCAGTTGCCCGACTCCGCCGAGCTCTCGCTCGTGACGTGGGCCTGGAAGAGATTGTGAACCTCACGGGTATACGTGAGAGGCACGAAGTTGTAAAGGTCATCACGACCATCAACCCGTTCGAGCACGTCTTGCCAGCTGTCCAGATCGTCCGGGTCGGCGACGGCCGTGTAGGCCACCTTCGTACCGTTCGAGTTCTGGAGAGCACGGTAGACGCCCCACTTGAGCAGATTGAGCTCATCGAGCTGTCCGGGTATCTCGTCGATGTCGGCCACGTCGTCAATGAAATTGACTTCGTCAGCCAGATCCGACAGCCATTCCCGATACTCGATGTACTGGATGCCCCACGAGTTCGGATCGGTGGTGCTGGCCAGTCGGCCATCCCACACGGTCATCGGCTGTTCCACGCCGCTGTCCGTCCAATCGGCGTCGTAAGCCGTGATACCGGCCTTGACCGCCAACTGCGTCGATTCGATTTCGTAGTTGACCAGCGGGGGACTGCTGAGACGTGCTTCCGTGACTTCGATGGTCTTCGGAATGAAGAGTCGAAGATCCAGATCAGTTGCGCTCTGGATGGCGATCGGAAGATCGTCTTGCAGGGTCAGCGTGCGGATCGGCCCGTTGGCTCCGCTAACGACCGAGACATAGAACTTATCGCCGGTCCGTAGACCTGCGAGGGAGCCGTCGCCGAGCGACACGCTGCTGGCACTGTCGATCGATTGCACACTGGAACCCTGGCAATCAACGAACTGAGCCGTGAGACCCCACGCACCGACGGGGAAGGCCACACTGTCACTGGTGACCGTCGTCGGACCAGAGCTGTCCAATCCCTTGACCGTCGTGACGGTAACTTCGGGAAGGTCAGCCCACAAGCCACCCTTGGTGACTTCGACGACGTAAGTGTCAATGTCGGGACCTGCATAGCTGTCGTCGACAACTTCGAGACAGCCACGCTCGAACGCCTGGGTGGCGTCGATTTCCCACTTTTGACCGACCACGAATTGGTCGCTCTCAACCGACTCCGAAGAAGCCGATAGCGAACAATCACCAGTCGTGGTGTTGAACTGCACTTCCAGCCCGCGGGTACCGATCTCAACCCAGTCACCGAAGTCACCAGGATCAACCTCATCCACGTTGTCCGTGCCCGAGTCACTGACGATTCGCAGTCGCGCGGCTTGACAACCCGCGATGGACGAACGAATGACTTCGACCTCGTACCGTTCGTTGACGTACCCGTCTTCCAGGCCGTCATAGTCGGCATTCGAGTTGGTGAGACCAACGCAGTTGACGACACCATCGATTTGATCCGACGTAACAACCGCGGCGGTAGAGAGTTGGTTGTTGTCATCAACCGTGGCCGGGAACACGGTGGCAGCAACGGTATCGGCGGCAAAGCCGGTAACGGTGGTCCACAGGTCGTGCTCGTCACAGGCGCTGCCGACACCGGTCACGCCACGCACGTAGGCGACATCACCCACTTGCACGTCGCGGTCGAGGAACAGCCCGGAACGGGGCCATTGCGTGCCGTTAGCTTTGTAGCTGAGGGCCGAGGATCGAATCCAATTCTTCCGAGTGGAGACAGGCTGCACAAGCCCGCGACCTTCAGAAGCATCGCCGATCAGGTCCTCATGGTACAGGAGCAGGGCGTCCTCGATCATGAGACGCACACTGGCCTCATCAACGAGTGAGCCAGCTTGACGTTCGGGCCACGGATAGACCGCGTCGTCATCTTTATCATACGGTCCGACGTTGATCAGGATCTTCTCGTCGTCCTCGTCGTAACGATGGAGCAACGCGTTCGGTCCCGAGATATGTGCTCGGAGCGGATCGGTCACCTCGTTGGGGACGATGCTAAATTCCTGAAAAACGAGAACCTGCGGTTTCACATAAGTGACAGACATTGGTTATTCCCTCCTGGAAATGTACTGGTATAGGCGTTTAGTTTAACCTCTGCGCGTGTCAGTAATCTTCAAAAATCTCTGACGCCCTAAATACTATTCGCTTCAACCGCGGTGCCTCTACCTGGAGTGACCAAGTTTCAGCCGCGACATAAGCTACGCTAACCGGAACGACGTAATTCTCGGTAGCCTCCTTGAGTGCTGACACTTTTCCAACGGCCACCGGTACAAACCGGTGCAGCTCCAATTTGTCCATAATTTCAGGACCAAACCAAAGCATAATCTTGGCGACCTCCCATGCTAGGAGTTGCGCCTCAGCGCCGCTATTCGCAACGGCAAAAAAAGTATGGGTGCCTTGCCAGAAGCCTCCGAAGAACCGCTTGCCTGAGCGGACCTCGTAACCTGTCTGATCTCCAATACCCATCCGCTGCCATTTCCAATCGCCCTCGGCGAGGATGATTGCTGGCCGCGATTCAGTGAGTTCGGGACGCCACTTGTGCAGGGATTCAATGTAAATCCCAGTATTGGCCTCCTTACTCCAAACACCATCACGTTCAATTGACTTTCTCAATGTCCCGTTCAGGATGTTCCGTGCGTCTGCAAAATGCTGTAGCAACACCTGACGTAACGCTCCTTGCATGACCAAAGGTGATGGCCCATAGGAACATAGCGCACTAAGTGTTGGTACCCGGACCTCCGGGGAACTGCCCTCCGGGAAACGGGCTTCCGTTTCCGGGGGGTTGGAAGGGTCCGGGTTGCATTGTGGCATTTCCGACATTTCCAGCTCCATAAGCTGCGTCTTGCGTGTTACCAAGCGCCGTGTCAACGACATCCTGGTCTAGCTCGAAGGCGTACATGCTCAGAGTGTCAACCATCCCGGCCGCCGCTAAGTCGTGCGGTTTAGGGGTTTTGTCGTCTTCTGGCATGTGTAACTCCGATACCTACAGGATACGTTAGTCTGCGGTACAATTCAATAGCGCTTAGAACGCTCCGAACGATTCGGAGGTTTCGCTGCTCTCACTGACCGAGCTGCTCACCGAGGGTGGAGCACCGGGGTCTGGCGGCTGCACGGTTAAAGCTACGGCGTCAGGGCCGTACTCACCGGCTTTCTCGAATACGACAACGTATTCGCCTGGATCTAGCATTACTGCGTAAGCCCAGTGGCCGTTGGTCGTTGTGATCGACTCAGCGACCGCGTTGGCAGGAAGCCGGGCACCCGCATCCCAATCTTCTTTCGTGAAGACTCGAATGGTGGCCCCAGGAACCCCACAACAATCTATCTGATATGTCAAATTCTCGTCTATCGGGTAGTCATGGTCAACCGGAACACAGCCATTTCCGACAGTTGGCTCGTAATTTGGATCGTCGTCTGCCGGGTCGTAGGCGTCCGGGCTCACGGGTATTCGGTAGATTATATCGTTGAACGGCGCCAAGGCTAGCTCCAGCTCGTTGACCAGCGGGACACCTCGCCAGCTTGCCAGCGGCTTGATCGAATGGATCACATACCGCTGGTCGGTGTCGCCGTCCACCCAGAAGTCCTCCTTGGCATGATCCGGGGACGCAATGACCCGCGCGATGAATCGATCGAGTCGCGAGCTGTGCTTGGTCGGATCGGCCCCACCACGCAGCTCAGTGCATTTCTCGCCGTCGATGTCCATCGCGAACGGGACAGGCGGGTGGTATCCGACCTTGAAGGCCGTCCCCCAGGAGGAGCGATTGCGGGAATCCACAACCTCGTCCGTGAGCGGGTCGGTGGCATTCGTGTCCTTCACGCCATAACGCATGCGGCGGACAAGGTAGCCATCCATGCTCACGAGACCATGCCGTAATGTCTCTTTCCGCACGATCTCTCGGGCGATGACCCAGTCTCGTTGATTCAAGATGCCCCATATTGGAGCCCCGGCAGACACGTAGACGCCCAGCGACGTCGTGAGCTTCAGCCGATAATGCGACAAAAGACGCTTACCAGCGGGTTCTCGCGTGGTATCGTCTTCCAGATAGGATGGATTGATGGCCGAATCGCCAATATCAACCCAGTCCAGGGCGGTATTGGTGCCTACGTAACTAGCTTGCAGCTGGAAAACATAGGGCGACGGATCAGTGAAACGACTATCCATCTCCCACCAAACACGGGAGATGCCGTAGAATAGGTGATTCACGTAGACACGCTGAAACGGATAGCTCTCAGTCGACGGCATCGTCATCGTCTCCGTGGGTCGCGTCATCTTCTGCTATGACCCGTTCCGCTTCCGGGCCAAAAAGTAACTTGCTGTCCTGCATCATCTTACTGATTTCGGCCTGCACTGGCTTGATGGCTGGCCGCCGAGGCGTCGTGAAGTAAAGATCAACGATTTGAGTCATCCGATTGCTGCTCCTGCGGGTCCCATGATTCAAGACAACAGTGTAGCTGCCACCTAGTTATCATTCTACCCCAATTGAATTGCTCTAGCAAGCGTCTAACCGTCGCTCTAACCTTCCGACCCATCTGCACTTCAGGTGAGTACCGCTCTCGAAGGCCCCGCAGCATCTCGCACGTCTCCACGTGTATTCGTGGGTCATCGCCGGCGATACCCATCGGCACCGAACCGATGTTGTTCGATGCTTCTATGTCTGCCCGTGGGAGGTTAGCGAGAGCTTGAGTGAGCTCACGGCTACGCTCCTCGGCGTCGATCTCCCGGACTGGTCGGTTGGTCTCAGTCGCTCGGTCACGATCCGGGTCGGCGACCAGCTCGCGATCGAGCTGTCCACTGTTCATCACGCGGTCCAGCTCGTCGTTCGAGATCTGCATCGGGGGCATGATGCGACGGTAAAATCCCTCTTCCCGCATCCGTGAGTAAGTAAATTCGTTTACCGCGTCGATCGCTGCCCGGTTGTCGCTGGGAGTGTTCAGTTGGTCGAACAGATGCTCATTGAGCGTCCGAGTGGTCAACCGCTCCTGTTCCTGCCTGCACGTGTGTGGAGCGGTGATGAACCGCATCCAATCTCGAACTGACAGTCGCATCCGCTGACGCTGCGTCGGGCCGGTCCATCCGTTTCTAAGTACCGCGCGTTGCTCTTCCTCCGGCGGGTCTTCTGCGCCCCACGCCCGGATCTCTTCTAGCAGTCTTTCCGGCAGCAGTATAGGCTCCGGCACCTGGAACGTCGGCAAGTCGTGGAGTGCTCGCTGCAAGGCCTCTCGGTTGATCCCGCCAGCGAACACGTCCCCATTGCGGTTCGGCACTTCGCCGTCCGCTGCAATCGCCAGGAGAAACCGTCGATCCTCTGCCAAGATTGTGTCGGTGATGAACTCAGGATGTCTGGCTGCCAGCGTGGCACGGTAGCTCACAAACGGGATACTAATATCCCGAGCGACTTGCTCCACGCTGCCCGTAATCACTACCGATGCCGCCATAACCCTGCTCCAGATTCATGCTGCTTTTCTTCACGCGAATGAACTGCCGCCACTCTTGTAGCCGAATGGCCGCTGCTCTTTCGTAATTGTCTTCCTTCCCCTGGTCGTCGACCTGCACCCCGCCGGCAGACACCGGAAGGCGGTTCGATCGATACTGCTCTGCGGCCATGCGGAATAGGTACCCGCAGATGGCGTTGAGCCAGTTCATTCGGAAAGGGAAATTGATCGTGTTGTAAGTTTGGATCGGCGGCGGCGTCTCGTTCCACTCTTGGACAGGTAGTCGAATCGCCAGCACGATCTCGGAATCCGAGAACTTCAGTGCGTCAAGCAACAAGTTCTCCACCGGAGCACTGTCTCGCAGGAACAGTCGCACTTCCGCAAATGACGGCGTGCCATTGAGCTGGTCCAGGGAGATCTGCGGCTCCACGTAAATGTAAAATAGGTTCGAGTAATGTCGAACCGGGTTCAGTGCATCCGTTCGATCATAAATGCCGAACTCCCCAAAGTAAACCCCGGCCCGCTGTAAACAGGTCGCCGGCAGCTCCACTCGCACAATGCCATCAGTCACGCTCTCGACAGTCACCTCGGTGTCTAGCGTCGTCTTGGTGACCGATAGTTGCTCCCGCATGGAGAACAGCACGTCAAAGTTGTCATTGCAGGTCCCTGGCATCGTGCCTTCCACCCAGGCCGCCGATTCCGACGACGCTGAGACCGACTCCGAGGATGACTCGCTGTCAACCGGCGGTTCCGTAAAGCACCCTGCCAACGATAGCGGATTGCCGGACTGATCCAACATCTGCCATCGAATCACAGCACTTTGGTTGGCCTGCACCGTGACGCTGGCTATCCGGCCACGAATATCCTGGCCCTGGAATGTCGGCATCGTCGGGAAGACTTCATTCTGCGTGCAGCACGTCGTAACCGGGTTGGGTGCAACCGGATGCGTCGGATTGGCGGGCGGCGGACAGCTAACTGGGTCGCCGGCCACAGGAGTCGCTTGAACAGGCATTTTACCCTCCCTGGTGGAAAAAGTGACTGCGTTTCACGCATTGTAGCATATTAGTCTGCGCATAGAAACGTGCCCTGCGGCCGATTTTAACCGACCGTGGGCACGTTGTATAGTCACACAGCGATTTGCATCGGCGTGGTACAATTTTTGACTACGCAGACGACGATGACAAGCTCGCGCTTTCGCTTACGCTCGCGCTTTCGCTTACGCTCGCACTATCGCTTACGCTCGCACTGTCGCTTACGCTCGCACTGTCGCTTACGCTCGCACTGTCGCTTACGCTCGCACTGTCGCTTACGCTCGCACTTTCGGACACAGGCACGTACGTCGGATCAACGACACCGAGAACACCCCCGACGATCTCAATCGACTTGGGTAGCTCATCGACCGTATCCCAAAGAATGGGGGCCGGTCGGCTGTTGATACGAAGACTGCCCGTTTTCAAGGCCCGCTCCAAAGCGTCGAACTTTCGGCGTCGCCCACCTTGCTGGTGTAGGATACCGAGCGAAGCAAGCAAGTCACCGGGAACTGCGGCAACCTCGCCAGCGTCCAGTCGCATACCGCGTGGGCCAAGAAAGCCGAAAACGCGGGCACCGCCAGAAAGATTTTCGACGACGGTGTACAGCTCGTCTTGTGCTGGATTTGCCATCAGATTATTTCTCCCTCATTATGACATTGCAAACAGGAGCCGCAGTCTCAGTATTAAATTTCCGCACCCTGTACAAGGGAGCTGCTACTGAGACTGAAGCTATAACTCTTCGGCACGTACGTTGGATCAACAACGCCGAGAGTACCGCCGACGATCGCAATCGACTTCGGAACCTCGTCAACCGCGTCCCAGAGAACTGGGGCGGGGCGGCTATTGATTTGCAACGAGCCGGCCTTCAGGGACCGCTCCAGGGCGTCGAACTTCCGACGGCGCCCACCTTGCTGGCTTTGAGAGCCAAGCGAGGCGAGCAAATCACCGGGGATCGTAACGACCTCGGAGGCAGCCAAACGCATCCCTCGGGGACCGAGGAAACCGAACACTCGCTCGCCACCAGAGAGATTCTGGACGACTGTGTAGAGTTCGTCTTGGGATGGATTTGCCATTGTTTATTTCTCCCACATTGGGGTTACGTGAACAGAGTGAACACAGCTCGGCGAGTCACGAGACTACGCCGCGGGCTGTTGCTGCTGTTGTGCCGCGTGGGCATTGACAGCTTGCAGACTCAACACCGCGTGAGCGATAGTCGGGTCGAACGATGCTTGAGCGGCGGCCTGTTTGACCATTTGCGCGCTGGCGTCGAACTTGGGCGTATCATAACCACGTGCTTGCAACTGCTGCTGGAGGTGGGCACTTGCACCAGCGAGCAACGGATTGCCGGCGGACGCTGTCTTTTCCACTTCCGTGTCGTGGGCCGACCGCAACTGGGCCGCCATCGACATCATTTCCATCGCCTCAGTTTCGTTTTGAGGACGAATTCCGTAGTCTTGAGCGAGCTTCTCAAAGAACACCGGAGCGTAAACCCGCTGATGCACGACGGCATACGCGGTTTCCGGGTCCATAACTTGAGGAGCACCCGCGTTTGGATTGTCTTGCGACATTGGGGAAATCTCCGTTACTTACGGGTAGTATGCGAATGAAACCGGCCCGGCCCCGAAGGGCCGTAGCCGGACAAAAATCTTCACTACCAACAACGCTTACGCGAAGTCGGCTCGGGCGATGCCACCGGCGTGTCCGATACTTCCACCCATCGTCTGATAGGCGAAGAATTCGAGCATGTACGCTTCACGACGAATGTACATGGTCGTATCTTCTAGCAGATACGACTTACCGATGAACTTGGGATCGGCGAACATGAACATCGAGTCGTCGGGGACCAGATCGCGCTTGATCGTGATGATCCAACGCATGTTCATGAAGTTGGCTTCAGCCCAACCGTTCTTGATGACGTCCTGGGAGAAATCTCCGCCCATTTCGTCACGTCCAAACTTCTCGATCTCCTTGATCGTCACGTTGTTGATCAGGCACGTATGCGATTCGAGATGACTCGGACCGCGCGGCATGATCTTACGGGCGTCTTGGAGGGTCTCACGGGTGATGCCACCTTCAATGGTTTCCCACTGAACGACATTGCCGTTGTACGGCACCGGGACGTCCGGGCCGATCATCAAAGCGTTGCACGCAGAGATGAATTTCGAGTCTTCTTCGGCTAGCATATCTTTGATGCTATTATCCGAAAGGACCTGTCGAATGTCCATGACCCATGTGCGAAGCTCGTCCACGTCCTTGACGAATCGAGGCGTGACAATGCGGTCGAACATTACGCGGTAACGAGGACCACGAATGTAGACATTGACAGGCAACGTCGCGAACGGAATCGAGATCGCAGCCGGGGAATCCGGCTCTTTGTCGACGACTTTGACAGGCTTGTCGGTGTCGACTTGCCGGTCCAACTCGTCGTTGGAAATCTGGAGGGGTGGAAGAATTCGGCGGAAGAAGCCGTCCTCACGCATCTTGGTTCGCGTGAAGTCGTTGACGGCGTCAATCGCTTGCTTCTCCATCCCGGGAGTTTGCAGTTGCTCAAACAGTGTCTCGTTGAGCAGCTGGGTATCAGTTTGGGTTGCCATCGTAGCAAACCTCCGTGTTTTCGGGATGTCAGCCAATCATGGCCGATTGATTACAATGTACGCTCTGCTTTCGGAAGACCACCTGCTACTGCGCAGCAGCAGGAAGGTAAACCGGCCAGAACGCCAGCACGCTTACGCTATGCTCGTTCTGGAATTGACCACGGCTGACACAGCCACACGCGGGATCGGTGTACTGTCGTACGACACCAGTCGAACCACCAGCACCATCACGGTCGTTGCAAAGCACGCCGCCGGTAGCCTGGACAGTGTTGCTGGCGAGAGCCGTCAGCAACTGGTTCGGAGCGTACGCCAAATTCGGCGCAGAATCGAACTCAGTCGATTCCAGCTCGTAGCCGCCAGTGGCGACTAGACCGGACATGTTACCCGCCGGCGAGATCGGTTGCTGCATGAAAGCACCAGCAGCGGTCGTCGAGGGGTTACTGACATCGAAGTCAGTGTCGGCCTGAAGAAGGAAGATCGGCATCTGAGCACCGGCGATACCCATCTCAAACTCACCGCTGGCATTCACGTGAACCACGCGACCACCGAAGGCTTGAAGGGTAACGGCTGCGGCCAGTTTTGCCGAGAAATCGAGAGCGCTCGGCTCGAACCATCCCTTGGGATGGCTGAGACAATGCTCGAACTGTAGGGAAGGGGATGCGCCTGGCATCTTAGCACCTCCGTATGCTTGAAAAATGACCTATCGTAGGTCGTGATGTTACAAAAAACGCTGCGTCTCCTGCTTGTTGTCGCCTATTCCGCCGGTTGAGCCAAGCCCAATCCACTAAATAGTTTTGACGACGACTGCTTCACACGTGTCGTCCGAGCCCCAACATTGGGATCGGTCAACGAGTTGTACTGCGGCTGATTTGCACCAGCCGTTTTCGTCTGGGCATTCGGATCAACGCCGGAACCCAGTCGCGACAGCTCTTCAGGATTGCGGTGGCCGGCGACCTTCATCAACAGTTCAAGAACTTTGACGGGGTCTTGGCACATGGCCGCGAGCTTCTCGCGTTGAGTCGGCATGATTCGTTCATGCTCGACCATGACTTTGCAAACTTCGGGAATCATTTGATCCACCTGAGCTTGCTTCTCACTTCGAGCTACCTCAGCTGCCGCTGCCTTTTCCAGTGCCGCAGACGTCACTGTGACGTGCTGAATCACCTTCTCCGGGAGCGTCAGTTCGGGAGCTTGGTTAGTATCGCTCATTCTATAGCCCTCCACGACTATGGTTGCAGCTCCGAGCTGCTGGTTGGTGGTGAATAGAACGCACCTCGCTGCTTAGCCCTGATAATTCATCAGTTCAAGCAAGTGTGCCTTCATTTTTTCGCGAAGTAGCCGCTCAGGCGAACCATCCGCGGCTTCCTTCTGACGATAACGACCGGACATCTGGAATGCCTTAGCCGCACTTGCGAGCTTCATACCTTCGCTCATGGGAGGCATGGCACCTTCGGGAGGCATTCCGCCGCCGGGAGGCATTCCGCCACCTTCGGGGGGCATTCCACCTTCGGGAGGCATGGCACCTTCGGGAGGCATTCCGCCACCGGGAGGCATTCCGCCACCTTCGGGAGGCAGCCCCATGCCCTCTTCGGGCGGAGGGCCAGCTTGCGCGAGGGCTTCGATCGGAATACCAAGCTCTTCAAGAGCTGCAATCAGCTCCATGATAGCTTCTTCTTCGGACGGACCACCGAGGCCTCCGCCACCCATCTCGCCGCCACCCATCTCGCCGCCGCCACCCATCATCGGGTCGCCGCCGCCACCTCCCATGATACCGCCGGGATCGCCGCCGCCACCAAGGAGTTCGCCGAGACTTCCGCCACCTTCACCGCCACCCTCAGCGGGCATTGGTCCACCACCGCCATCGGCGCCTTCGGCATCCGACGCACCCGAACCGCTGTCGCCAGGATTGTTATTATCCTCGGCGTCAGCCATATCGGCCGCTTGCTTCTGGTGGAAGGCAGTGAGATAGCTGCCGAACAGATCGGCATCGACGTTGGCGTCAGCGATAGTGTCATTGAGACACTCAGCAACACTGGATTGTGCCGCCGTCTTTTCGACGCCTAGATGCGTGGCCAGCTCGTAGCCAGCCTGAAGATCGGGATTGCCAGCGGCCATCCCAGCAGTGTTACCGGCCTTCACGGCGTCGGCAGCTTGCTTGATCATGATGTCGAGCTCACTCGCTTGCTTCTCCCCAGCCGGGGCTTGGCCCGACATCTGGGTCGAAGGCGCTGCGGGTGTATTCTCGCCAGCGGCCGACGGATTCAGGTTAGCGCTGGTGGCCTGAGCCTCGGCCAGTGCTTCCTTCGTCAGTTGACCACCGAGACCGTTGGTGAGGTCAGCAAGAATGCCGTTGGCCAGACCGTCACTGAGCGTTTTCAGCTCACTGACACTGGCGTTGGCATATTTGTGACCATCGAGAGAACTGTTGTCGGTGGCCGCGGGATGTGAAGTCCCGGGGTCATCCTTACCGGCTTTGTAGTCGTTCTCCACCGAAGGGTCTTCCCCGGTAGCAGACTGGGACGTGCCGATATTCAATTGAGCGTCATCCTGACGACCGTCCGTGTTATCGGGGGTCTGGTCGACGCCGGGTGTACCTTGATCGGCTTTCACGTCAGAAGCATTTTCGCCGGAGCGAGCCCCTTCAGTGGCCGATTGGCCCCGGTTATCGACACTCGTGGTCGGATGCGTGGACGAACCTTGGTAACCTCCCGGATCAGCAGGAGTAGGAGACTCGCCCTGCTTGACGCGGGCGGCCGCCTGCTTCTCCGTTTGGATTTCGTCCGCAAGCGAATGGAGAGCCGAAAATAAACGGCCCTGCTGAGCGTTAGCGGTCATAGTGTCAACTCCTTTGACGGTGAGGCGATCCCGTGTGTGACCTAAACTGCATAATTTTGCAGGACGGCCAGGGACGCTGTCAACTCATAATTGGGATCTGCGTCTTGTACCGATCCGAGGAAGGCTAGCTTGTAGAGGCAATACTCTTGGGCTAACTTTTCCGCTGGATCACAACGTGCTGAGGCAACCTTTTCACGTTCTACTGGGCTTCGTAAACTCGGTTGCTCCTGCGTCAACGCCGCCCGTGTAACTCTGTTATACACAGAATCGACACGTAACGACAAGTCCATTGCATGCTTCGCAGCCCAATTTGCGAAGATTGGCGGGGCAGCGGCCTCTGCTGGGACATACCCGCTGGACTGGATACGGTCTGGTAAATCACCGTTCTCCAGTAATCGAGTATACGCTCCTGGGAGCTCCCTGACTACCACCCCTGCTAATTCTGCTGCTTTTTCATGCCCGTGATCCGTAGCCACTTCAATGAAGCGATGCAGCGGAAGGCAGATTCTCTGGTCAGCCAGCGCTCGAAGCGCCAATGCAAATTTCTCCCGGAACAGCGGGGGAAGCTCCAAAGCAGTGTCACCACCTTGGACGCTGGGCTCGAACGCTAAAACATTCGCAGTTTGACAACTGCAACGTCCATTTGCAATGTCAGACTCAATGTCTGATAGCTCGTAGGCCAGCTTAATCATCTGCTGGACATTTGCCGGCTGACCGGCGTCCACCATCAACTCGTAGGGCACTGTAATGCCCATTTGCTTCGCCAATTCAGCACTCTTGATGACCCCACAACCACGGGCTGCGGCAGCCTTCTCCAGTACCCCTGTGACGTACGCGATTCGATCGGCCGGGCGAAAAACATGGCTAATATCAAAAAATACCGGACGCGGGTTATCCGCGTGCAGCTGATGGATACCGCCGCCGATTTCAACCAAAGCACCGATATTACTCTTCAGGCCACCGGCTTTGCACATGCCACCTTCTTGTGGGCTGGCACAGTAATCCTCGACCCTGGGAGCCTTATTGCCGCAGTACGAACAGACGTCGTGTGCGACCTTACAAGCCATCGAGACAGGAATTTCCCGTCCTGAGGCCAGTTTCTCCATCTCGCGATCGGCGATAAGTCCGCCGTTTCGCTTCGCAGCCGCATCGGTACTATACAACGCTGCCACAAGTTCAATACGCTTCATGGGCTCATGAAACGCTGACTTGACCAGCCGACCGTACGACTTCTTCTTGTCTTTGTTTTTGTGGTTTCGGAAGAAACAAGCGTGCTTCACGAACGACGGATGATGATTTCGACACGTTTCGCGCCTGAAGCCGTCTCCGTTGCGGTTCGCCCCGTAGTCTTCCGTGGCCCCAACTGCTAGGAGATGCACCAGAACCTCGTCCTGAGCCGCCTTCTCCAGCAATTGATCTATTTCCTGCAACACCACAGACGACGCCCGCTTTACGAGATCCGCCCTGTCCGCCCCGATGAGGCCGCGACTGGATCGCTTGATCATCGTGACGATTGGCTCATCAAACGTGAGTGAGTCTGGTGTTATTACTTTTACGTGCATATTACGGGCCTCCGCCAGGGGGTGTGCCGTTGAGCGATTGAATACCTTGAGCTGGGCTTGGATTTGGCCGCCCCCACTGTGTCAGTGTCGAGCCAATAAGTCCAAGAACGCTACCGGTCCGTTTACCGGCTTTCCCCGGCGTATGCGGCACTGGTGCAGGCGTATTTCGCTTACGTGACTGCGTTACCTGCTCCTGCAACAGTTTCATCTGTGGCTCAGTGAGTTTCTCTCCTTTGAACATATCATGCTTACCGGTGCGCGGATGCGTAATTGTCTTCGTACCACCAAACTCTTTGCCGCCCACCCACGGAATATTCTGCGGTACCGTGACCGTTTTGCCACCCACCTTGGGAACCCACTGAGGTACTGTAAACGATTTTCCGCCCAACGGCATCTTATTCGGCATCGTGAATCGCGGACCTGTGGTGGTTTTAGCGGGTAAAGGTGCCTTCTTTACCCATTGCTCTCTGAGTTTTTTGTCGATGACACTTTGAGAGCCTTCCTCCAACAACACGTCACGAGCCTCGGCTGGCCCCATCGGTGCATCCATACGCGCATTGTGGGCTTTTGCCGCACGCCAATTCCTGATCTTGGCGATTGGCTTGTCTATGCCAAAATGCCCGGCAGCTCCGCCAGCCCCCGTCATGCCGGCACCTCGCACAAGCGTGTTCAGGTTCGTGGCATCCTGAAAAGTGTAGGTACCAAACTGTTTACCCATGTCAATCACATCACCACGCTCAAACGCATCATTGAACAAAGCCTGCCGGGCCCCGGCGTTATGATGCTTCTGCGTAGCTTGACCCGAACCCTGTAGGCCAAGTACCTGCGATAAACGCCCAGTCTCCGCAATGTCCTTCTGCGTTGTAGCATCCGTGAATGGTAGGCCGGTAAGGGGATCTGGTTGCCCATCAGCCGATAGCTGAACCCTACCCAGCCTATAATGGTAATCCGCCACGTTTTTATTAAGCGGAGTGTCCGTCGGTGCTTTCATATTAGCGATCGCACCACCCGCGGCGCCGAGACCGCCACCAAGCGTCGCACCCATCAGTGCATTACGCAACCATCGCTTCTTCTTCCGCTTGCTCATGATGGTGGCCAGCAGCCCGCCGCCAAGGCCTACACCTGCACCCATCATTGCCATATTTGGCGTGCTGGTCCAGTCGATCGCTGCTTTGGTCATGTCCGCCGCAGGCTTACACGCGCCAAGCTGCGCACGGACAGCTACCAATTCGGCAGCTTTCTCCAGCGTCAGCTCCGCAGGATTAAATGACTGATCCATCTGGCGACACTCCGTTTATTTGCGGTTGTGGGCGAGCCTGTTGTCGCATCTTGCCTTCCATGTCGACAAGCTGATCGACCTCGAACTGATCGAACTGTCCTTGTTGCAACTGCTTTCGCAGCAACGCCTGAATGGTCAGCCGCTTATCCGCGGCCGACGGCGTCAACTGCACGATGTTGTTGTAAGCCGTTGATACTTCCTCGGGTTCATACCCGCTGATCACCGGATCATTCAAGATCATGTCTTGCAACATGGCCTGACTGTTGATACGACGAAGCTGGTCCTCATGGCCTGGATCAGATAACTGATCCAGCGTCCGCTGCACCATTTTATCTTCTTCCGGGCCTTTCAACCCTTTCACCGTATCACCTGCCAACCCTTTTATCAAGGCCATTGACCCCATGAGTCCTAACGGTCCCGCCGAAACCTTGTCCATCATGTCAGTCGAGGATAGTTCCAAGACTGAAGGACTTACGGCGGTACGTACGAAAGGGCGGAGCAGGACCCCGGCCTGTTTCTCTGCATCTGCATGCTTCTCTTGCCACTGATGCTTGAGCTCGTTGTACGTTGCTGCTTGTGACAGCAGCAGAGCGATCTGCGGGAACGGCTCTTCCGTGGCATCCAGCTCGGTCACCGCCGCGAACTTCGCACGTCCAGTGGTGCCGAGAAGTGACTTGCCAATTCGGTGATTGGCCAGCTTCGACAACGAAGGTGTGACCTTCACGATCTCGTCCATAATGTGCTCACCATAATCGCCGTGAAGCAGCATAACCGCTTCCTTCACTACCGGGATCGGCTTGGCATCCGGTCGACGGAAATAATCGGTCAACCCGACGAACGTCCCGGACATATCGTCGAAAGCACTGGCCTGCTTCCGGCGGGCTTCGGCAACATCGCGATTCAGCCGATCCACGTCGGATGCAGCCTTGCGTATCGCAGTCGCGGGGTCTTGTGGGTAGGCGTCCGGCTTCGTGATTGGCTGGCCGGCAAGCGTGCCCCAGTCCTCCACACCGCTACGCTTCTCTCGCGAACCCAGCCTATCGAGCATGGGCCGTGGCGAGAAACTGTACTCCGGCGAGACTTCCGTGCTGATGGCCGCAGCCGTCTTCACGTTGTCCGGGTACATCAGATCGAGCACGGCAGCCAGATCCGCCAACTCAAACTCCGCCGATTTCTCGAACGCGCCTTCGCCTTCGGTACGCTGTCGCGACGTTTGGCCGGTATTGTACGCGTGGACGACGAGCTTGACCTCGCCAGGGGCCACACCAGTCGCCTGGGCTGCTTTCACGATAGCGTCGTTGGGGCACAAACCATTATTGACATTGTCACTTGTCTGGTTGATGCAATCCATCAGCTTTCGCTCAGTTTTTGGAGTTAGCTTTTTCATTTATCCGCCTCGATCAGTTGAGTTGCCTCGGTGACTGGGAACGACAGAGCAACAAGCGTTGCCGCGTTTGCGATAGGCTGCCGCACGGAGACTCGCATTGTCTCCTCATACGTCAGCTCGATCGCGCTCTGTTCGTAAGCTGCCAACGGTCCACGGTCGAGTGCCACTTGATCGTTACGTGGATCGCGACCGCCGATGTTAAACGGCAGGCATGTCATCATCGCTTGAATATGGTCCAGGACAGCAGCTTGCGCCTTTCCGGCGGTATCCGTGTTCCGTTCCACCTCTACGAATTTCGTAAACTGTTCCATGATAGCCAGTTGCGTGTGCTGGTTCACTGGAACAGTCTTGGCTGCTATGGACGCTTTCAACTTCAACGTCCCTACGGCGTCATCGAGCACGGTGGACCCAACAGCGTCTGGCGTGTTGCACCATGTCGGAGACGAGAACTTGCTTTCCATCGCGTCAAGCATGCACGGGCCCAGGAAGTATCCATAGAGTTTCCAAAGCAGGTCGAACTCCCGCTCTGATAATCCCCGATGAATGGCTGGGCCCATGATGCAGTTCAACACGTATTTCGGATGCACGAGCTTCTCCCGTGCATTGAAGAACACTGATTCGTATGCCTCAACAACCGTCGGCGGCAACCCGCAACGATAACCAATTTCAAAATCAGTTTCGCGAGCCAGGATATGTGCCTCGATCGAGAACTTCTGCGGGTTGACAGCACTGTCGTAAGCCCAGTGGGCCCAGAAGATGTCTGGTGTCGACTCCGCCAGCAGCATCTTCTGCCGATCGTTGCGGCACGCGTCGAACTGCTCCAGGTACCGCACTGCCCGACTGATCCATTTGTACCCCATGATGCCATCACGTCGCCGCGTGGCATTCAGTCCCATCCCATCCACGATCTCGCGAGCGCGTTGCCACCGCCAGTCAGCAGGGCGGAATGGGTTGTCAGCACAAATATGAATCGACGACATCTATTGCTCCGGTCCATCTATATCAATTGATCGCTGCCGTGACGGGAACACCGGATAGTCACCCTCGGGGACACCCGCACCGTCAACATCCACCTGTGACGCAAAACACGTAAGCGTCATTTTCGGTGACATGTCTCCTGCGTTCATAGTGATCTGGACTGCCGTAACCATCTCGACGACTTGTCCAGTCTCTATGTCGAAGACAGCAACATCTACGTCGCCATCCTTCAGCTGCTTAAAGCGAAAACCCAACTTCATTACGAGTTCAATTCTGCCATTTCGATGGTCATGCCGATCGAATAGGCTTTATCCCCCGACCCTGCTGGCGTAATGGCTAACCACAGACGACGCACCGGGTTAGTGCTCGTGCCATCGCCGTTGCGGAATATGGTGTCCATTTCATAGTCGGCGAACTTGCCGGCGACTACGCTCTTGACACCGAAGAGCGAATGGAGCCCGGGCTCTTGGCCCGCCACTGCGCTCGACTCACTGGAAATGCTGTCATCATCGGCCATAGCATAGGCCGCTTTTCGTGCCGAAAACAGTTGGAACGTGGCATCAACGACCCCGCCCACCTGCTCCAGCACAAGACGTCGAATGGTGCCGCGGTGCGGCACCTTCAATTCGACAACAGACGTTTTACCGGCCTCGACGTCAAACTCCAACGGGCCGTAGTTCCAAGGAACTCCCATAATTCATATCTCCTTAGATGTCCGCGGAGTCACCGAGATCAATGTCTCTGGCGGACTCTTCGGGGTACGGTTCAATTGTCTTCTGCTTCAGGAAGAGCACGACGTCACCGACCATCTCGAACGCGTTGCGTAACGAGTCTTCGAGTTCGGGGAGGTCCTGCTTGCCGAAGCGGTCAGCGAACTGGTCGCTGTGCCAATAGAACATGAACAGGATACGGCCGAGTCGATCCATCCCCTTCACGAGGTCGGGAATATACCGATCGATCATTGTGTCGTCACGAACCGCTCTCAGCATGCTGCTGATCATGGCCGTGTCGAAGATCTCCTTCTGGCCGGTATCTGCCGCCTGCTGGACAGCATTGATGTCCATCGGGTCGGGCATGTTGTTCGGGTTCACGTTGTAGATGTTCGGGTCGGTCGCAGCCCCTTCCAATCCGGGCACCCCGACTTCTTCTTGATACGACGGCATCGTCGGGCCATCAAAGCCCATCGGATTGTAACCACCGCGATCCGGTTCTTGCATCGGCGGAGCGGTCGGGCCACCACTGTCAGTCAGGTACGGATCAGCATACTTGATCCGGCAACGGAACGGTCCCGGTCGCAAGCTGCGGCACTCAACCTCCGCCTGCTTGAGCAGATGGCGGCTAATGTCTTCGCGGAGTCCGTGATCCCGCACCAGCTGAACCAACGCACCGACTTCGTTCTGGCCGGCACTCTTGTTGATATGAAACTGAGTTCCGTCGTGCCGAATCTCCAGAGCCGCTGTCTTGCGCATGATCAGGTTCTGGGCGTCCAGCAGGCTGCCCGGCTGGATCGGTTCGTTGTCGCTGTGGTCGTCGCTGCCGCCCACGGCGCAAGGCTGGGCACAGCAATCGTCATTGTCATCACGATGCTTTCGCTCCCAGCGATCCGAGGACGTCTCTTTGATCTTGAGGATCTTGTAGCCATCAGGGATGTAGAGATCGCCCATATTCGAGCGGAGCTGCGTACCCTTCTTCGCGTCGAAGTGGATACGGGCTCCATGATCCCAGCTGCAATACTTATCGTAGCTGATGCCAATCTCGTGAGACTGCGAGTGATACTTGTCCAAACCCGTGGACAAGTAACCATGCTTATCCGCGTTCTCGGAGAAGGCCACATCGTACGAGTCGTCCCCGATCTCCTTGTGGAGTGCGAACGTCGTCGTCGCGTTGCGCCGCGGCCCGACAGCGATATAGCGGTGCTTGTCGCTCATGGAGACGGAGCCCTCGGGAATGCCGTCAAACCATTCCATCCAGCTCTCTTCGCCGCCCAGGAGCCCTTCGTCGAGCTGGCCAGCGACCCAGACCGCGTCACGATCGGCGCTGGTCCAGTCCTTGGTGTCGAGATCGACAATCACGCAATGTGGTAGCCGCCCATCCGGGCCGTGCGGCTTCATCACGATCAGGCACTTCTTGAAGTCGTTCGGCTTCGCTAGGACCATGTAGATCCCGGTCTCGCTCGGATTGCTCAGCTTTTGTTCGACCTGGACGTTGTACGGTACCGATACTTCGTCGCCCGTCCGCTTGTCTTCGATCAGCACGTGTTCCTTGAGCAGCTTCTCGGCATCCTCTTCGTCCAGTCCTTCGGGAACGCCCTCTACCCAGGACGCGTCCATCGTGATGATCACGACTTTGCCCTTAGCATCAGGCCCCTTGTCCCCGTCCGCCGCCTCTTTCTCCAACAGATCCATGACGGACCCGTTGCACGGCTGCGTTCGCGGTTCGGGCTGACGGTACGGGTCATCCAGGATCGAGCTGCGTCGCATTCGCACGCCCGCTTCCTTGACGGCTGCCTGGAGTTCGCCGACCCCGTGCCAGCGATCGAAAGCGGCCGCCAGGACGGGTTTACGTTGCAGCGTGTCCGCAAGGACCTGCAACATGGGCAGTCCGGCCTGCTTGATGAAATGCCCGAGATCGAGCCGCTCATGGCAGTGAGCCTCGAAATCTTCGATCGCCGAACCGAAGTCACTTACGCACATGTGGGCATACTTCGGCAAGAACGGCTGGACAGACGACGCGTACTTGTAGGGTGATTGGCTGAGCCGCGTCAGATCCGGCTGCATCACACCCAGTTCGGACGTGTTCTTGTCGACGCCGGAGCCGAGAATGTTTGGCCGCCGGTTGAGAATGTAGTTGAGCCAGTTTTCCTTCATGGGCACGAACATGTCTTGATTGCTGATATACAGCAATTCGTGGCCCTTGAGATCGCCCGATAGGAAGAACACCGGCGCGAACAGCTGGTGGGAACCGACCTTGAAGGCCATGACACCCACTGCTTTGGTGTTCTCCTCATTCCGGTCGAGCAGCTGGAACCCAAGCTCGTGATCGAGCAACGTGGGAGCCTTGTCACGCAAAAACGCATGCGCGAGATTGCTAAATGCTTGCTCGAATGGAACATCTTGACCATCACCACCAAGCTCCGCGACTTTGATCATGACACCTTGGTCGATCATAGCCTGTTGGCATTGACCGAGCCAATGTGCCGCTTCCGCGGGCATGGGTGTAGATTGATTAAGATTAACAGCAGGTTGTGCAGTCGTCATGACAGCGCTCCGTCCCTGGTACGCGGGGTGATCGTTTCACTACATTCTATCCTATCAGGAAGCGTAGCGGAATACGATATAGCCCTACCCTGTTATTTTAGCTTCTTCCGGTTATATCTGCTACTGCGTTGATTTACTGGTTGAATTATCTTGCCAACCCTGTGTCAAACCTTCTCGTCCGAAGCTCTCCCCACGTGCCAACGCTGGCACGTAACTACTGCCCGCTTCGTCTGAAACTGCCCCTCGTCGAGCACCTTCAAGCAGGCTATTCTTCTGGTAGCTTCCGAGCATCCGTGTCATCCAGTCCGGGTCGTGGGCGGCGTTGGCCATGCCCCTGATCATCTCTGGCTGGAATGGCGGCTGCTCATTATGCACCGTAACACTCTTGACCCCGTAATTGGTCAAATCTGCTAGCATTGAAGGGCGAATCTGTGTACCGATGGAGTGATGCAGGATCGGCTGCTCCAGGTATTTACCCACTGCCTGACCCGGCGGCAGCACCTGAAAACCATTCCGTGACTTCCAGTTGGATTCGACCAGCTGGTACGGCACCACATCATCCTGCACCCAGTCTCCCACCTCCTCGGTCAGCCGCACATGGTTGATTAACCCACGGGCCAACAGCTCAATGTTTCGTCGATCTCCGCTTGTCCCTGAGTCCTGCAAAACTTGTCGAAACGCGGACATGAGGTATCGACGACCCTCGCCAATCCCCTTGTGCTTCACGATTTCGCTCGGATTTGGTGTACCCTCGGAGAGCACGTCGCCGGCCTCCACGGTATCACCGCGTTTCACCTTCAGCGGGAAACCACGAGCCACATAATGCTGCTCACTGCCGACATCTACGTAAGATCCACCCTGTGGGGCTTCGCGAATATCCGTGACTTTGCCATCATGTTGCGAGTGGGCTGCCCCACCTTGGAACGTCTTCGGGACCTGCACGAGCTGATTGATGTACTTGAACCCGGAAATTGCCCCGGCGCCAGCGGCTCCAGCGATCCCGCCGGTGTGCTTTGAGCTGATTTGGGCCTGCGTGATCGGTTCGGCAAGTGCCTGGGCGGCTGCGATACCCACATAGTCGCCGATCGGGGACAAACCGCCTCGTTCCCGGTGCCCGACGTCTCTTGCGTAGACACCGCCGTCTTTCGGGCCACCCACGATCGGGCTGCGTACCAGGATATTCTCAACCCCTTCATCCTTCAACTCCCGCAGGATTTTCGGACTCAGTACGGTATTTCTGGCATACGGGCCGACAGGATGAGCCAATAAGGCCCCTTCATTATCCATGTCGTCGGTGGATACTGCCAGCCCCCGTGGCTGCTCAATGTCATATTCGTCGTCGCTGTCGACACGAGACACGAGCAATCGATGGGCTGCCTGCACAAGCTGCTTTGCGAAGAAACCTGCGTCCTGCGTGGCCGATTTGACGTCAATTACGCCTTTTCTGGCCCCAAACGCTCCCGCGAAGTATTCGTGGGGTTTCAGCCCCATCGAATAGCTGCGGGTCACAGGGATCGGCAACACCCGCCCTCTGTGATCCGTGTATAACAAATCGGCTCCACGAAGGCTATTAAGATTAAATTTGTTCCCTCGGGAGCCTGATATGGCTTGCTGGGCAAGCGGGTTTTGTTCTGCTTGGCTCTCTTCAAACACGTCATCTACGAGTCGCGTCTGATGTTCGCCAGTCACTTCTATGATTCGTTGCTCTTTTTGTTCCGTCGACAGCTTAGGGTCTGCATAAATAGTACGCAATTCCTTCCCAAGTTGCAACCGCATCTTACGAGCTGCAAGACTTTGCCGCAAGGCCGATAGCCCAAATGAGTAGCCGCCTGTGGTAAAAGCAGCGTCTCGGCCGACGTCGGAAAGCTGCTTAGCGATGACCCGATATTTGTCAGGATGATTCTTTGCGACCTCGGTCAGCAGGGCCTTTATACCCTTCTTATCAAGCACACGCTCATCATCCCGCAGTTCTGCGGGAAGCGAGCGATTGATCATGATTTGGCCGACAGTGGTCTTACGCATTAAATCTTACATCCGGTAACGGTACTTGCCCGATCGATTGCACCATAACAGTCTTGTGCAGTCCCAGGCCATGCAAAAGCGACTGAAACTCCTGTTCCCGCCCCTCTTCCAAAGCTGAGGCTACTATCGTCCCTGGTTCCACCTCCACAGCAGCAACGATCGGGTTGTCGTATCGATCATACACGACAACCCGCGTTACCTCAATACGCTGGGGATTACCCAGCTTGGTGTGAAACTCAACTATCATTGTCGTCCTGCTGCTGTGCGACTGCGAAGCAAGGCGGCCACGGCGGTTGCACCTTGCATCGTCGTATGTCCTCGCATACCTTCCTCGAACGGCGTGCCGAGGGCCTGGGCGGTCTTGTTGACTGCACCCAGATCATCACCCGCCTCGGTTCGAGACAGCGGATCTTTTGAGCCGCCGGCCGAGATTGACTGCGTGGCAGGTCGACGTCCGGGATGCCCGCCAGGAAGCGGAGCCGGCGTCGAGCTCTCAGGTGGCACGCTGGCCATCTTGTCAATGAACTCGGAGAAAGAGTCTACTGCGGCACCCATCTTCTCGACAGGTGCTCCACCACCCCCGCCGCCAGCCGCCAATTCAGGCGACGCAGCTTGCATCGGATCAATGGCACCGATCGCACTACCGCCACCGCCGCCACCGGCTGGGGCAGCGCCGCCAGCTTGTGATGGATCTTGTGGGCCGCCTTGCATCGCCGCTTCCGGCGCTGGTGTTGGCTGCCCTGGAGGCATGACGAGCACGCCCGGGTCCAGCTTGATGTCCATCGCGTTCATCAGCGTGGTCATCTGTTGCTGCATGTTGTACATGCGGGTGTCGAGCATCTGCATGTACTGCTCTGGCTTCATCTTAGGAGGAACGCCACCGGCAGCCGCAGCAGGGTCAGTCGGGGGCATCCCGGGCGCCGGAGGCATGCCCGGAGGCATCCCACCCATCATCGCCGGGTCCATCCCAGGTGGCGGCATTCCGCCCATCATTGCCGGGTCCATCGGAGGAGCACCACCAGGAGGCATGCCGCCCATCATCGCCGGGTCCATCGGAGGAGCACCACCAGGAGGCATACCACCCATCATAGGATCGCCACCCGGCGGCATCGCGCCTTCAGGTGGAACCACGGCGGCCTTTTCCATCGGCGGCCCGCCAGCCTGCTCCCAGACCTTCTGCTGAGCCATTTTTAGTAGTACAGGATTCAACATCTTGTCCTCCTTAACGGTGTCTTGGCCGTTATTTGTCATCTTCGACGATTTCGACCCTGCGGCCGACACCGATCTTACCTTGTTTATACGCTCTGATTGCGTCAGCCGTCGTGGCAAACACCGCAGCCGGCTTGTCTTCATCCACCCGTGCCGACGCTTCGTAGAGCCCGCCGACGTATTCCTGAGATGGCATATAGTGTACCCCGAAGTCCGCGGCAGACAATAGGTTTCTGGACGGGAGCATCTTTTCGAGGGCTTCATGTGCCTCTGCTTCCGTGGCCGGCACGTGATATTGCATCGCATCACCGTCAAAGTCAGCGTTGAAACCACTGACCACCAACGGACTTACCTTCAGCACGTCACCTTTCACCAGCTTCGGCCTAGCTGCCATCATACCATATCTGTGCAGCGTTGGCGCCCGATTGATTACGACGACGCCGTCTTGCATCTCTTTGAGGAGCGCTTCCCGAGCGACCGGCGATCTCTCTTCAGCGGCACGGATGGCCTCACGACGGGACCATCCTTTGCGAACGAGCCGTCTGGTGACGATGGGTTTGTAGATGCTCCAGGCTTGCTCTTCAGGAAGCCCAACTTGATCCATATCGAGGTCAGGGTCCGGCGCAATAACCGACCGCCCGACCATGTCGACGGCGCTGCCGAGCAATCGTCGCTGCACCATTCCGAGTTTTGGGGAAGTACCAAAGACATGTCGAAGAATTCCCTTAACCTTGCGTTCTTGGTTCTTCGGATGCGTCGGGTCGCCAAGGCCAGTCACCGCTCGAAACGCTTGATACAGCGCCAGCCGTTCATCGCCTATGTCCTCGTCATTGAGTAGCCCAGCCGCTTCCTTTAGGTTTTTGTTTGCATCCCATACTTCCTTGTATAGATAATTTGGATCAGCCACCAACGGCAGCTTTCTCTTACCCATCGTCGACACCGGGCGGAAGGCCGGCGGCAGCACGGGCACCTTCGACAGCAGCCAATCACGTGGGTGCATGCCAAGACGTTTCGCATCTTTCAGGTAGCCAAGCCGGCGAACCGCAGCATCACGGGATGTGCGTTTGCCACTCTTGATCTCTTCTCGGGCTCTGGCCAGCTCGCCGTCGAGGTTCATGTTATCCAGGGCGGAGCCGACAGCCTTCGGACCCGTGGCCCCGTTCAGCCGCTCTTTCCCGCTGAGCACGTCCTCAAACTTCTGTTTCGTTAGCCCCAACACTCGTCGAATCGGCTCTTCCATTACCGGGTTGGGTAACGGCTCATGCAGCCGAATGAAGCTCCACCGATTACCACCGCCTTCCGGCGTCATGTGGCCACCGGTGAGTGCTTGATCAAACAACCCGCCGCGAACCGGCTCCATCGTCTTCCAGTCAACGGTTCCCACGTTCTGGAGCTCCCGGTTACCCGCGAGCTTGTCAATGTCGTCGTTGCGAAGTGCCATTATATGCGTCTGCGACCCATCGCGCACGACGTTGATACCGGCTGCCTTCAAATGCGACACATACTTCTGATACATGTGTGGCACCTTCGGCGTCGGCGGATTGTAGCCCGACATGTACTGAGCCCAATATTCAGGGCTGGCCTGTCCACGAATCATGTTACCGCTGCGTAGGAACTCTGTCGCTCCGTGGGACAGCAACGCTCCGACTTCCAGCATGCCGATTCGCTTGGCCCCTTCCGGGCCACCCTTGGCTGGTGTCTGATCCGCCGTGTAAGCTCCGAGTCCGCGACCCTGTCCTTTGGATTCGGCGGTATGGTGCAGCTTCATGAACCAGCGATTGCCGGTAAACACATCAGGTATCTTGCGACCAGTCTCCGAGTCCATGATCGTCTCGGTGTCCGCTATGCCGGCCTTCTTCAGCTCGGCCAACGCGTACTCCACGAGATCGTCTTCATCCTGGAAGTCAGGAACCTTGAACGCTTCGCCGCGGGCTGCCGCGATCTTCCCGAGAGCTGCCTCCACGATCTGGGCGGGATTGGTTCGACTGATCACACCGAGTGGGTTGAGCAGCACCTCGTACGGTTGCCCATCCTGATCCGACGGCATGTCGGCATCCGGGACGATGCGAGAGATGATACCCTTGTCGCCATACCGCCCGGACAGCTTGTCGCCGACCTCCATCGGGGCAATGGACTTCACCACCACAGCTGATCCGCCATCGTCATCCACGACGTCCGTAACCATGCCTGGAGTGTGATGATCCCACGTGACAGTCTGATTAAGGTAACCGGGTGAACGGCCACGCAGCATTGATTTACGATTTCGTTCTCGTTCCCTCGCCACGAGGATCAGCGGATCACCGCTCTTTACCTCTGTGCCGGGGCGAATGAATCCGTTATCGTCGAAGTTCTCCAGCATGGCTTTGTCATAGGCGGCGGGGAATACCGAAATGAATGCGTTCTTTCCGCGTTGATCCTTGCCGTCCCACTCGTACCCATGCTGGTACATGTGCTCCGAGCTCATCTTTTTGGCGAATGACTCTGAGATGACGTTGGCGTCCTCGAAGTTGAGCCCTCCGAAGGGGACGTACGCGACGCGGGCGTTCCGGCCGAGCGCTGACACGCCTTGCATGTCCGTGAAGTTCGACCGAGCGAGCAACTGCCCTTCTTCGACAGTTTCACCAACCTGGACCGTTGGCGTGTTGTGGATGAAGGTTTTTCGATTGTAGGGGAAGTTGTCGTAGAGAGGGATTTCTTCCGTGCCGCCGCCCTCTTTCGTAACCGTGATACTATCTCGATCGACAGCGGCAACACGACCACGACCAGGACTGTCCCACCTAACAGCACCCATGTGCTTAGAGTATTCATCTTCAAAACTCCGACCGGGTTGTCCGGGGACGCCACTCTGCACCAGCGGGGCTTCTGCACCTACGACGGGCAATGCCTGCGTCAACATGCGAGCGGCCATCACCGCGCGTTGTCCCTTGACCATTGATTTCAACGGGATCATATTACCGAGCGGGGAGAACGTGCTCTCCATGTCGGGAATCTCATAATCCACCGTGTTGCGTGGCACCATGCGGACCTTGCCACTCTTCAACACCGGCACCAACGCCTTGGGGTCGCGTTTCCCGCCACCTGGAAATGCTATCACGGCATCTGCCAAGTCCTGAGGACTTCGATATACGGTCTCACCAGTCTTAGTATCCACCACTGGGGTGTAGACACGTCCGTCGTCACCCTTTCGCGCGGCACTTGCCATCCTCGCATCGACGCCTACCTTCCCGCTCTCTGGCGTGCGTAGAAAATCCACAAAGCCAAACTGCGTTGGCTGCACTGCCCGAGCTTCGTCTGGTACTGCGTCCAAACTTGGGATACCACCTTCACCCATCCGCGTTACGCGGGAGTGCTGGTCGAAAATGTCTGCCGGATTGATCTCTTCCAGGGGGATACCCAGGCCGCTGCTCATGAGTGCGGCTTGAATCACGTCGTTGTAGGCTCCAGTCGGCATCCGCTCAAGATCACCACGCCCCGAGGCCTTCCACAACAGCCTCTGCGTGACGCTACGCGCCTTGCCGAGCCGTTCCGCGAACAAGTCCTCCGGTCCCATCATGGACTGGTAGGCCATCGAATCACGATCGTCAGGCTCTGCTTCGCCGCGAGACACGGCCAACAGCTTGCGAGTGACCGCCAGCAGCGTATCCGGCCCGACGTTCTCGAACGGTTCGCCGAGTGTCCGCTTCGTCACCTCGGGGTCCAGCGACATGGCCATGAAGGCCTCGGCAACGCGAGCCTTCTGCTCTATGGAGCTGCCTTCGCCGTCCTTGAACAGCTTGGAGTGTAGCTTGCGGATGACGGCGGGGTCATCCTTCTGGGCGTTCGTGTAAGTGAGATCATTGCCCCAGGCTTCCCGCAGCTGCGTGTCCGTCACCCCTTGGGCCCGCAAGAGCGGGAGGAGCGGCATCCTTGCCTGCCCCATTTGAATGCGGAATATCCCGCTCTGTGGGTCAAGGAATATTCGGTGACTGAAGCCCTTCTTCACGTTGACGTGGCTTTCCAGTTCACCATTGTCTTTCATGCGAGTGAACACACCCGGACGCAGTCGCATCTGGTGTGCCATCGTGTATTCGTTCCCGTTGACAACAAAAGTCCCGCGATCAGTCATCCACGGGATCTTGGCAACCGTGGCCTTCTTCCGCCCCAGTTCTGCTCCTTCCGCATCAGACAGCACCCACGTGCCACGCAGCGGCCGCGATAGACTTTTTCGCGATAGAATAGCCTTCTTTTGTTCGGCGATGGAGAAGCTCTCGGGGCCGTGGTACGCCACGTCCGTCAACGCGAGAGTATGCCGGGGGTTGGACACGGGTTCGATAGCTTGGGCGGCCGCCAACGCGTTGGCAAACAGACGTTTGCGAGTACCCGGTGTGTCACCGAACTTGCGATACGCGGGCGTAGCTTCCTCTTTGTCAGCCACGGGAGGAGCGAGGCTGGCATCAGGACCAAGTACCGACTGAGAAATTAAACTGTCGTTAGCCATATTGCAGTTCGTCCGCCTCATCGTCTTTGCTGGTCGGGGCATGCGTCACGGTTGTGTAGATCGGTGCTGGAGCCTTAGCAGCCCGCTGCCGTTCGCGTAACCGCATCGCCCGGTTCATTATCTCCTGCTTACTCCGGCCTGTCGTGTAGTTGTACGTGGCCAGTCCTGTGCCGCCGGCAAGTAATGCCATCGCAGCCACTAACGCACCCTTACTGCCTTGCACGTTGTCATGCCCAAACGGCGAATACATCGTGTTGAAAATATCATTAAGACCATAAGCGAGCTTTTCACGCATGTCGCCGCCTTCCATAGCGGCAACCCGGTCATAGAGGTCATCGATACCTAATGCGTCTCCCGCGTGCTTCGCCTGCATGGCCTGTCGATACTGCGACGCCAACGCCTTCTGGTAGTCGGCTTTCGCGTCTGTTACCTCACCTTCCTCAGTGGACTCTCGCTCGCGATCGAGCAGCCAGTCAGTGAGCTTCCAGCCGCCGTACAGACCGCCACCAGCCATGCCGATACCTGCCGTAGTTCCCCACCAATCACCCAACGGTGATGCCGTCGAGATGTTGGGCAGCATTTGCGCGAGAGAGTTCCACCACGGGGGTTTCGCGGCAGGTCCGGCGGAGCGTTTCTCACGCTCTTCATCCCTTCCGTGGATCGTGACGGGCGGCGGGGCAACATGATGAGATACCGGCGACTGGGTGTCATGTACTAGATCATTAACGCCCACCAACGCACGAGCGCCGCCGCCGAATGCTGCACCTAGACCAGCCAACCGCATGAGCTGCTTGAAGGCTTCACGTTTTGCATTTTGCTGTGCCACATGCGACGTATAAGACGGCCCAGTCAGATCAACGAAAGCCGTTTTCTCCTGCAAAGCCGCGGGCTCTTGCGAAGCCGTCTTCGCCTTCGTAGCTTGGGCGTACAGCCCCGAAAGTCCCTTCGGTGACCGCTGCTGTTGCTGTCGTTGCTTGACCATAACCCCCTCCTGGGTGTTTACCGCTAGGCGTCTCTCCGTAGATCTGGACCCATTCCAGCCATACGAGCAGCCCGCACTGTGCATCTGCCCAACGATCGATACGCTTATGCAGCATGTACCAACCGTTTACAATACGATCCATGATCTCTTCAAATTCGGTCTTCTCGTCGGGAACCCACAACTTGAATTGCTTGGAATGGTAATCGAGAGCAAGTTTCACCTGCTCTTCGTATTCATCCTGTCGCAAATCAGGAACGACGGGGCCCCGGTGTGGGAACCCCTCTGCTGTTCCTGGCCAATGCAAGGAGCCGCCGTGGCCTGTAGACTCGCCACCGCGCTCCTCAAAAAACTTCGCCATGCTGCCGTTGGGCATATCTCAACCTCTGCTTTGGTGCGTTATCAACAACGCGAGTAATCAATCGGCGCCGTTCGGGCATCCGCTTTGAGTTGTCCGACATCAAACAACTGTGTCGAACCACACGCGTGGCCGTCAAGACGGACGCTATTGTCGTCGCCGTCTACCGCCATCACTGTACCGCTCAAGCCTCGCCATTGCGAGCCTTCGTCGGCAACTGCTACTCGATCTGTCACGATGAAAGCCATCTGAATTACCCTCCCTGGGTTAGTTGGCTGCGAGAAAACCACACGCCACTGATTACGGATACGTAATCGGCGGCGCGATCGTGGTCGTGGTGAGTTCAGCGTCCAGCAACAGCACGGACTGGGTCGGCTGCTGGCCGTCCAATCGTACATGGTTGCCGTCGCTATCGACGGAGAGAACGGTACCGCTCTTGCCTCGCCATTGCGAGCTCTGGTCGGTAACGATAACGCGATCATCAGCAGTAAAGGCCATTTGGGTCACCTCATGTGTTTAGCCGTTAAAGAGTTTTGGTGCGGCAGGGGCCTGTCCCCGGTACCGCCGCTGCTTCATAGACCGACGGATCTTGTCAGCCTGTTGTGAATATGTGGCGATCAGCTCTTGACGCTTCGCCTCGTCTGGGTCCGCGTCGTCTTGTTGCATCTTTGCCATCGAGTAACCGACAGCGGGACCAGCGATTGCTGCGGCACCTAAACCGACAGCCCCTAGCTGGAATGGGAGCGTCAGGTAAGCCCGCGCGGCGTTCGCCAACGCAGGCAATCCAAAAGCTGCTCCCGTGACGCCGACGAGGGCCATCTTTACGCGTCCCTCTATCTCATCGCCGCTAAGCCCTTCCTCGGCACAGCGAAGAAGAAAGCCCATGCGGAACTGCTCTTTTGATGTTAGAGCCATCCCTGGATCTCCTTACAAATCGACGATAACACCACCGCGGCTCTTCTTGACAGGCCGCTTGTGGATCACGGGGAAGTCCCCGGCATGCACGTTAGGCGGAACAACAGCCTCATGGTCGATGGCTGCGGTCTTACCGGTCTTCTTGCCGAGTGGTACAACTGGTAATTCGGGGTAACCTTCCTTGTCGGAGCCGGCATGCACTCCAAGACGGATGGTGCTGCTTCGGCGATGCCGTGACCACCATGCCTGCACGGCGGGGTCTGACGGGTCGCCCATATCACGAGCTTCACGGATGCACGCTACGACCGCATTGGCCCCGTTGACCCGCTTTTCTTGTTCTTGTCGCTGCCACGGCTTCATTTCGCACGTGGCCTGCTTCATTCTGGTATTCTTCCGCATAACCGCATTGACACGCTTCTGCATGTCGTTCGGCATCACAATGGTGGCTTCGCCCTCTTTTTTCCCGGGCCGCTCGTCAATAACGCAGATAAGCCCCTCACACGCGAAGACGGAGAGACCCTGGAAACTACGAACAGGGCCTGTGCGGCCCCCAATTGCCCATGCTGGCTTAGTCACGACATTTCTCCTGCGGTACTTAGAAACCAATTCCTACGTCTGATTGTAACTGGTATTGCCCATAATAATCAAGGGCAAGACTTCGCATAGCCTGATTGAACCATCAACTCGTTCAAGTTGACCACGTGCCCATTATCATCAGCCCCGAGCAAAACTACCAGCCATCTGCCGTATTTTCCCGTCTTTTCCTTGGGCAGGCCGCCGAACCATTTGTTCGGAGCCTTCACACTTCGGATCTTCAAATGGTGGCCGATCGCCTCCACTGACTTGGGATCGTGGCGGTTCAGTGCGTATTTATGGATCAATTCCAGCAAATATGCCTTGGCCGCGAGGCCGTCCGAACGTGTTGCGAGCGGTCTGACCTCCACCGCGTAACAGTCTAGCAGTCTACCAGTCTGGAAGGCCGCCCACAACCCATATCCAAGCGCGGCATGGTAATAAACCGTGTCTCCGTCGTAGATGTCATGGATGTAACCATCCCTGACGTAGCTGTTTCGCAACTCAGCATCCATGTACTCTGGGAACTTTGGCATTCGATCGATCTCCATGTAAAAAAACCCGATCGGGTTACGGCCCGGTCGGGTTAGGGGGCCCACTGCGTAGGCATTCTGCTATTGCGTTCGACTATTCACGCTGATTGTAGCGGTGGTATTCCACCTGTTCGCCACGGTTACCAAAGAGGCCGAAACGCTGGAGTCTGTAGATAAACCCTTCACCATCAGGTACTTGCTGTTGGCGGGTCTGTTGTGGGGCTTGACGCGGTTGATTCCAGGGGAGCAGATAGTGCCTAGCCGGGGTCGCGACCCTCGCGGGCAGTGCTGGCGTGTCCACGGTGATGACCATATTGCTCGGGTATTGACCCGTCACGTACACCGTGCTCGACTCGATCGGTGCCGATCTTGCCGTCAGTACATCGCAACATGCTACCTGCGTGTTGGCACGAATGCCAGCGGTCGACGCACAGCCCATGACCACGACGATCAATAGAACCGATGCGACGATTACGAAAGGTAATCTCATCTTACCTCTCCTTTCAATTAGGGTTTCACTACAGGTGTATCACGGAAGGAGGTACCGCCTCGGGCGACGTCTCCTCAGCTGGGATAGCCCCAGCTTCAACAAGGATCGCGTGGGCTCGCACGCCTAGCTCTTCCTTGAATCCCTGGTCCAATACAGCGGCCATGATAACTTTACTGGCCCACTGTGAATTTGTCAACATGATACGCTGATATTGTAAATTGGTAGCGTCCCCGCCGTCCGTATGCACGGTTGTGGGGTCCACACCACTAATACCTGCCCGCATGTCGTCCAGAATGCCCGTGAGCTCCGCATTCGCACGGATATTCTGATTTCTTACATTGTCAATGCCCTGCTGAATAACCGCAGCTTCCTGCGGTAACTGCGGCGTTGCAGCCGCCAAAGGGATCTTGGTATCAACGGCCAATGGATTACCCTCCTGCCGGAGGCAATGGAGTCGGTGACGGCATCGGAGCCGCCACGGGGTCTAGCGACGGAGACGTGGGCGGCGTTAGCAACGTGTTCTCCACACGCCGCATGACATCCTCTCGCAGCCCTGGGTCCATCTCGAACGCTTCGAGCACCCTGGACCCCAGTGGGGTGCGTGGTGCCGCCAACCCCTGCCCGTGCAGCACGGCCAAGGTGTCAGCCTCCGTCTCGATCACGATCGGATCAGGTGGCGTGACTTCAGGGTCACCGCCCGACAGCCACATGGCTGTTGCGGCGGCCAGCCCGGCCAATCCGGTACTCACACCGCCAACGCCGACGGCGTTACGGCGAAGCCACCCTGGCTTACGCTGCTCAGGTGCTGCCGGTGCCGGGTCCTCGACCTCTGGGCCTGTGATTCGAGCTAGTTCTGCTTGATGAGCCGCTTCTTGGGCCTGTCTTGTTTCTTCGGCCATTTCCTGCTCCCGTTGTCGGCGGGCTGCCGCGACAGCCTCCAACCGTTGTTGTTCATCCTGCTCTGCGCGTACTGCGGCTTCGCAGGCCTTTGCATCACGCCGCTGCTCATCAGCTGCGTCCTTTTCACGTTTGAGTCGTAAGATCTCGGCATCCCGCTCGGCCATCGCTCTCAAGTGAGCTGTCTGATCAACCGTCGGAGCCGCCGGTGGTGGCGTCACCACTGGTGGCGGAGTTTCCTGCGACCGTCGCAAGACTTCTTCCCGTACCTCGATCAGAGCTTCTCGTCTGGCCAGTTCCTCTCGTCGCTTCACCTCTTCGATGTCGATGCCCTGGGTTGTTGCCGTCTGCTCGAATTCGACCTCAGAAGGCTCAGTACCAAGCACATTGCGTTCGATAGGTCCTGGCACGCCATGCTTACTCGCCGCGATCTGGCGGAACATGGCTGCTTGATCAAGACGCTCTTGCATAAACGCACGACGCTCTTCCGTCGAAAGCAGAGAGAGCAGATTCGTGCGTCGATACCGTTGGTGCGTCGTATTTGTCGGGCCGGCTACTACCTGACCCGCACCTTCCCCAACCGGTGGTGCATTGCTTGCGGTGTTCACAATTGGAACTCCTTTTCCGGCTGGGTAGGGCGTACGGCGTCGAGGGCTCCCGATATTCCGCCACCCACAGCACCAGCGACGACGTCGGCCGGTACTGGCACGTCTACTGGGGCGTTCGGGTCAGCATTGAAGAGCATGTCCGCAGCCCGCATTTCATTAAATGCCAAAATCGAGGCGGCCGCGGTACCTATGTTGGCATCAGAGATAGCCTGTAGGTCTTCGCGTTCATCCCGCCGCGCTGTCTTCATCAATTTCAATTGTTCAAATGGGTCCTGCATAACCGACCTCTGCTTTACTGCTGGATGGCGCCAGATCCCGGCGTGCCGACGCTGGTATTGAGGCCTGCCATGTGCGACGGGTCTTGTGAACCACGCAACTGTGCAGCCGCTGCTGCCTCCTGCGGGGACAATTCTGTGAGCTGCCGCTTGGAGGCGGCTTGATTTTGCATGACGCCAAGCGTCAACACAGCGGCCGGTGAAGCGGCATGTTGCCGACCGACTGCCGAATTAAGTTGGGCATTCTGCTGCCCGGTGGCGACCGTCCGCATCGTGAGTTGTTCTGCTACGGCGGGATCAAGATCCGGTCGGTCATCGCCGATAACAACTGGAGTACGTTTTGCCATGATTCTGCATCCTTATAAAAGTCCTGCTGACTGCTAAAAAAAGGAAGAGAGGCAACCGGGCCGTTTCCGACCCGGTTACCACCTCTTTGTACCTTCACTACGCTTTCACGCAGCACAAGCACTTAGCCAGTGATCGCACCAGCGCGAGGGGTGCTCGACGCGGTGTTCAAGCCGGCAAAGTGGCTCGGGTCCTGGCTCGATCGGACGTTGGCCGCAGCAGCAGCCTCCATCGGGTCAAGCGCGGTTTGCTGATTCAGAGCCGCAGCATTGATCTGCTGGACGCCGAGAGTAAGGACAGCCGCCGCGTTGGCAACCAGATTACGATCCAGCACTCCATTGAGCTGCTGGGCGTTCTGGGCCGACACGAGCGTCAGCTGCGAGAGCTGGTCCGCAATAGCGGAATCGAGTGCCATTTCGCACCTCCTGTGGTAAACGACGAGGAACCGGGTACTCCCCAGAAGCCTCAACTATTTGCGACTAGATTGTCGTACCTGACAATCTTCAAAGCCGCCCGGCTTATTCACCTCGCGACAACGCTTGGAGCTTTTTAGACACCGAGTCACTGCCTTTGATGATTACCGGAGGTTCATCCGGCAACGCCGGATACACGACAAGCTGCGGTAGCTCCTTGAACTGGAGACCACGACTTGCTACGTCAAACAGTATGATAGCAGGAAACTTCTTCTGCGCCTCCTCAAATTCCGCTTTTAATCGCGGCCATGAGTCGAGCGACGAATTGGCTATCAATACAATATGATCTACGCCAGTGCCTTGCTGCAAGGCCCATAACACCGAAACGTCAACGTAACTCGGTGAAATAAACTTTGGAGATCGGACCTGGATACTGATTTCTCTGTCGGCTGTGGCTATCTCGTCCACCTGTGTTCGTAAAGTGTCGAGAGCACTGAGCATGCCAGCCTGCCCTTGCTGAAGCACGGGAGCCATGCCCGCCAATGTCTCTTGACCTACGCCTAACCGGTCCTGGCCTGTGCTTAACTGACCCTGCCCAGCGGACAGCCCTGTGAGCGATGCTGTGTGTTCGGCCTGCGTGGCCTGCACTGCGTTCATCGCCGTCTTCAGTTCGCCGATCGCCTCCAGCACTTCGTCGTGGCTGGTGTCCGGTAACGGAAGATCAACTGAGGCGGGTGGCGGCGGTCCGACGATCAGATCAGGCTGCGGCCGTGCCGGTGTTCTCGCTCGCACAGATACCCTGCTGCCCGCTGGTACGGAGATGCTGCTACCGTATTGCGGCTGACACTGCACCTGCGTCGGTGGACACTGTGGTTGACATTGCGACTGTCCTTGCGACTGGCCACCGCGTTGGAAAAGACCACCGCCGAAGAGACCACCACCGCTGCGACTGCTACTGCAACCCCAACTGAACGTCTCGGGCAATTGGCTGTCGAGCAACGATTGGAGCGTGCCGGCGTAGGTTCCGTAGACGTTAGTCCCGCCACCTCCCCACAACACGCCAGCCAAACGATTATCGGTAGTCAGAATACCGCCCCCGCTGTCGCCCTTGTAAATGGGAATGCGAGTGAGGTAGACCTGATTCTTCCCGGTACTCTTATACCGCGTGGTGGTCCGGGAAGCCGGAACTACCTTTTTGGTTGCACCGTCCCAACCGACAGATACGTAACCTTTGACGGGGCCTGACCGCGCACGGAACACACCGTCGGGTCCGAAGCCGGTGACAACGCAGGACGCTCCAGCAGCCGGATGAACGGCCAACGGAGCGACCCTTTGTGCGTCGTCGACATACACAGCCCACACGCTTACATCATTGTCCCAATCCACCAACAAGAGCTGTGCAGCCCGAGAAGTGGTATTGGCACCGATCGCGATGACGTTCGATCGCAACCTGCGACAGACTTCAGTCGACCAACCGGTTGGAAAGATATGTGCTACCGTGGCTACCAGCCCGACGGTCTTCCCGCTAGCCAGCTTGTGTTTATTGAACACCGTGCCAGAGCCATACTCGTAATGACAAGTACCGTCAGTCAACGTGGTATGCACGCGGAGACGGCACGTTACAGCCCGTCGGAGCTCGAAGGTGCTGCCTTGTGATACCGACATGACCCGGAGTTCGGCAGGTGGCGTTACGCCAACCTTGGCCAGGGGTACGTCAATAGCAATAGCTTGGGTCGCTGTGAAACACGTGACGAACACAAGCACCATCGTGGTAAGAATAACTCGCATCTTCATGATTCGGCCTCCCGGCGTTGGCGCCGTGTGCTAACCTCCACCGCTCCGGGCCTGCTGCATAGTCCCACGCACTTGAAGAGCTGCGTTTTGGGCCTCGCCAGCCTGCCGAAGTGCAGTGAGCACAGGTGCAGGGTAATGAATCTGGTGCGGATGAGGTATCCGCCCAGGAGTTGCTGTAGATAGGCACGGACAATCGACATAAGCTAGACAACCGCTAGGCTGTTTAGCCGGAACACGTCCGAATCCGCCGCATTGTGGGCAAGCTGCCATTTTACTGCTTTTCTGCTATTAAACTGAATCGGTCTTCAGAATTACTATTATCATGACATTTCTGCCAAGTAATGTCAAGCCTCAACCTCAGGACAGCCGAATGCGTGCTCGTTACACGCCACCAACGCGTCTATATTCGCGTTCGCCCGATACTTCTCCCGACACCAGTCGGTGGCGATGGTGAACTCATAATTGTAGAACAGCGACTCGGTTAGGTTCATCGGGGTGACCTGATAGTGCGGCCGTCTCGCGACCGGGTCCACCTCGCCGCCCAGATGCGTAGCCATGCTGACCGCGTGGGAGCAGAAGGGCTGACGGATGGACTCGCCGTTCTGTGGCAGCCGATCATCTGTCGTGGGCGGGTAAAGCCGCCACAGCAGCGGCACACGCCGCACAAGCATGCGAAATAGGCCTAACCATCCGTAGTCACAGATGGTTAGGTCACGCATGGCGGCAACTGCGCCGGCAGGGTCGAATTCAGGCCACCTATTGTCCGCGTTCGGACTAAACACGTCAATCCGCCCAGGCTTCCGCATGTGGTAGGCAAACGGCTTCGTGCGACCACCGACACCCTCACGCAGCTCCAACATATCAACGTGATCATTCTCATCACGTCGAAACATTGCCGAGTGTGAGTGGACTCCCTGCGTGCCCAACCGGATCAGCTGCGAGATGTAGGAATCACCCCGCAACTGGCAGATCCAAGCATTCTGGATCATCTCCTTGGCATATTCAGGGGACACCCACAACGGACTGCTGGTATCGAATTCCCGCATGACGGTTTCCTTTATTCTCCCACGTCGTCGCCATGAGGGACATCCTCATGGGTTTCGACGGCGGGTTCTTCCTTGGTGACTGGCGGATGCTCAATCACTTCTTCAATTCCAGCCGTGGTCAGCCCGACCTCGCCCTCCTCTGCTTCCTCCGCGTCGGCGGCATATTGCTTGGCCGGCGATTCGGTCATCTCTGGCAGCTTAACCACGATCGGTTCCGGCGTGGGTAGGACTGCCTGCGGCGGCTCCGGGGCTTCCCCGGTCTCGATCCACTCCTGGAGCTTCTTGAGGGCCGCTCCATAGAGCAACTCTTCCTGCGGCGCCAGTTGCAGCTCGATGCGTCGCAACGACTTATTGTCATCGGCTGGGTTATTCTTCCACTCCTCACCGGGGGCGACACGCTCACGTTCGGGCTCGTCGTCATCTCGATTGAGATCCTGCACGATGACGTACTGCTTGAGATTGATGAACTGTGTCATCACCCACTGCGACAATTGCACCTCGCGAGGCACAGGTCGGAGCTGCGACGGCTGCATGTGATTGCCCACCGCCGAGGCGTCACCGTGAGCCATGTTCCTGATGGCCTCCACGATGTGTGGCGGCATCTGGCCGCCGGTCATTCCGATCGGTTGTCCGTCCGGGCCGAGCTGGTACATCTGGAACGCACCTTCCGGCGGTCCATCCGGCCCTGTCGGCATCGACGGCATCGACGGCTGAAACGCGGGTGGCTCCGGGACCGCTTCCAGCTGCCCGCTACCTGCCCGCTTAATCAATTGAACACTCAGCTGCGGCTGCAAATGATCAACCTCCAGCATAAGCGGCTTGTCCAGCGCTTCCCCCATATCGATCACGACACGTTGATAACCCTCTTCGGTCGGCTCTTCGTGAATTTCCAGAACTTCCCCGCCCGTCCGGGACGTGCCCTGGAGTTGGGAGAAAATGTCGGGATGCTGCCGTGAAATTGCCATGAGTGTTGCACCGGTCAGTGCAACGGTATCACCTACTCGAAACATGCTGCTCTCCTATCGAAGCCCTAAGACAGATCCTGCTACGCCTCGCATGAATCCACCCCAGATGCCAAGGTCTTGAAGTTTCGTCTGGCCGGCTGGCGTAAGCCCGCCCAATGCCCCAAGCACTCCACCAGCTATCCGCGCGGTGGCGAGATCCAGGCCGGCGTTAGCCAGCCCGGAGATAAAGTGCGTGGGTCGTAATATTGGAGCTCCACCATACATCTGCTGGACTCCAGTAACAAGCCCTGACGCCGCAGCCGCAATGTACGGCGGCGTGTTGGGCGTCCCCATGCCGTACGGGTTCGCAGTTGAACTCTGCCGCCCGTTATGCACATCATTCCAAATCGCTCGATTGAACGAGTCTACCGGTACCTGTTTCAACGACACCCCTGCCGACCCACCATAGCCGGAGTAGGCCACCTTGCAAAATCCTTCAGCTGCTCGCATGAACAGCTCAGACGGCTGAGGCAACGCTGCCTTCGTCGCCTGCCAATCGCTCCCTTTGTAGAAATTATCCCGAAGCGTCAACTCATTCGGCGACATCGGGACTTTCGCGTGTGGCGTCATCATCGTACCCATGAAACCCATCGGCTTCCCAGCCTCTCGGGCCATCCCAGCGTTTGCAAACGCTGGCGGGACGCTGGACAACGCACCCATCCCTCCACCTAACATGGCCAACGTCCGACGAAGTCTGTTACGCCGAACGTACTTCTCGGGCAGCAGGTGCTCCAGCAGCGTTCCGCCGAGGTACCCTCCGCCCGCCCCGAGCAAGCCACCGACTATCGAATTGGTCAATGGCGAAGGCCCGCCTGTGGCGGCCCCAGCCCACTCATACGGCTTGTTCAAGATGCTCAATGCACCAGCCGCCGATTTGATCAACACCCAGTCATCCTGCCCGTGTGGGCCGTACTCCGACTCGGTTCTGACGCTATCCACGCCACTGATGGCCTTCAACGCGTTAGCCCACTTCTGATGGACGTTGTCGCTGTCGCCATCCGACAAGATAGCCCAGAGCTGCTTTGTCTCGGGATTCCACCACACGTCACCATAACCGGGGTCAGATGATGCGGGCAGATACCTGATGACCTTCTTGACCGTCTTCTGGACCGTGGCCGCCTCTTTGTAGCGAGTAGCCACGAGCGCCGGGACAGCCATCCAGGCCTCCAGTTCTCCCTGCTTTTCGATACGTTGGATGGTCTCGTCTTGCACTTTCGACCATGCCTTCCTGGCGTCTACGCCGCGATCGTCAATGTAAATATCGGCAATCAGCTTATCGCTGGTGCCATCCGGCTGATCCGGGTTCTCGTTCACATAGTCCCACGGAATGTCGTGTTCGTCAAGATAGGTCTTCGTGAGTTCGTCATCTCCCCGCACCGTGTTAATGATAACACGCCAGCCGCGACCTTTGAACTCATCCAGAGCTTTTTTAGCCCCTGGACGTGGCTTAGGGATGTCTTCGGGATCAAACTTATCATACATCTCTGCAATGGTCCCGTCCAGATCTACTGCCACGGTCGGGACCTTTTCACCGGCTTCTGCCTGCTTTATTGTATCATCCAGGCCAGCACTTCCATCCCATAGGCCGCGGAAGGCCGCCTGCCCAGCAATCCGCTGCGGAAGTCCTCCATCTGTAGATCGTAGGCCCGCCAGTGCTTTGCTACTGCTCTGCGTTGTTGCTGTGCGACCCACAACGCTCGACGCCTTTCTGCGCCCCGCGTTGCCTGCCGTTCTCGCTTCTGCCGTTTTTGCTGGCGTCGCGAGCAGCGTTCCGATTTGCCTTTGGACTTTCCCCGTTTGGTGACCCGTTCCTTTGGCTCGTCGCATCTCATGCGTCGTCTGTCTCCTATGTGTTGTGGCCATCATAAATCTCCCGTCCCTGGAGTTATTCGTCGAAATAGCACTCAAGGTCGGTGCCGGTAAACTCTTGCTTCAGTTCCGTGTAATTCTCAATCTGCGATGATAAGGATCTAATCCCTACCTTCACTGTATTGGTTGTAGGCGCCGGGCACAATGCCGGATCTACATCAAGATGCTCGTAGATGCGACGCATATACCGCAGCGGGGCTGCACACAGCGACTCGTACGTCAAAACGAAAGAATCCGTATAAGCTAGGCCCGTGGTGGACTGGAGCTGACGAATGGCGTCAATATCCTGACGCAACGCAGCAGAGTCCACAACCAGCCGCTGATTCCGAATACGCTCAGCTTTACGCCGCCACCCCGCCTGATGCCGTCGAATCTGCCATTTCCTGTGATGATCACCCAATTGATGAGACACGAACCGCCGCAGCAGGTTCCACCGCTGAAGCACGATAACCTTCGTGTCTTGAGGTAACAGCTTAAACAGATCATTGTACTCACGTGGGTTAGTCCAATGAGGCTGCACCCCTTGCCAGCCGTGAAACATGTGCGCGACCGCCCCGGAGCCCTGTGTCGCCAACGTCCGCTGAATGCGGGCACTCGTACTCATTCGCGGTCGACCCGCTTTCGCTCCAGGATTAAACACCTCGCCATCACACGCCAAGTCGGGATGAGAGTTGATCAAGCCGCGGAGCATGTGCGTGCCGCACCGTGGAAAGGTCAAGACTAAAAATCCCTTTGGTTTTGCCATCTATTCAGTTCTCCGACTATTCATTGAAATAACACGCGATGTCAGTGTCTGCAAAACGCCTTTTCAATGACTCGTAATTGATTATCATGTCACGTAACGACCTACCCATATGCAGCGGTAGCGTCTCGGCTTCAATATTCTCGCAAGCATCCGGGTCCGCCCCGAGGTGCTCGTAAATGCGACGCATGTGAAACTCGGTGTGTAGACACAGCTGCTCATACGACACCCTGTAAGTATTTAGAAACTGGCAACCCCGCGTGGCTAGTATCACCCGAGCGGTGTGTATATCGCCTCGCAACCGCGCGGGGTCTAGCATCACACGTGCATCTCTTGCTTGCGTTACTAGAACCTGTGCATCACGCTTACTTCGCGTGACGTTCCATACGCTCTTCCTCGCCAACCGCCCCGACGCATACCGTCGCAATAGATTCCACCGCTGAATGCACACGACTTTCGTGTCCAATGGTACTTGCTTGAACAAGTCGGCAAACCTAGTTCGTCGCCCTTTCGGCCAGCCGGTACAAGCATGAGCTATCATACCAGTAAGCGGCCCCTGCCAATATTCATTTAGGCGAGCCTGCACGCCCCCTGATTCCTTGAACCTGCTAGGATCAAATACCTCATCATGACACGTAATGGCTGGGTGTGCATTGAGCAGCGACCGTAAAAAATGACTGCCACTTCTCGGATACGAGAGTAACAGAAATCCTTGCTTACCTTCAGGGAACACCAAACGATCACTCATCAAAATAACACGCAAGGTCAGTGCCCGCAAAATGCTTCTTCACCTTTCCATAATTGGTCACTATCTCCCGGATCGGCCGATCCGCGTTAAGCACCATCGTCTTGGCCTTCACGTGCTTGCACGCATCCGGGTCAGCCCCGAGGTGCTCGTAAATCCGCCGAATATGTTCTTCAGTATTAGCTCGCAGCTGCTCGTACGTTACCAGATGAGTATTCACGAATTGCAGCCCGAGCGTGGCCAATATTGCTCTGGTGACATCTACATCCAGTCGCAACTTCACCACGTCCACACGGATTGTCTGGGTTCTCGCAGCCTCCGCACGGGCTTCAGCGTTGTCCGAACCAGTCATCACCGTCCACTCGTTACTCGCCTGCGCCAGTAAATGCGATACGTGCCGTCGAAACAGGTTCCACCGCTGGATGCACACGATCTTCGTGTCCAGCGGCAGCGTCGGGAATAATCCGGCGAAACCACTCTTTGCCCGCCACACGCAGTCACGCTCCCCACGCCAACCAATATACGCGTGGGCAATCATGCCCGTGAGCGGCCCTTTCCAATACTGGATCAGTCGCTGCTCTACATGCCCCGGTTCCGGGTAAAGTTCACGGTTAAATATCTCGCCGTGACACTTGATGTCCGGGTGCTCGTTGAGAAGCGATCGCAGGAAATGACTACCACTTCTCGGATACGAAAGTAGCAGAAATCCTTGCTTGTCTTTGGGAAATGCTAACCGATTACTCATCGAAATATGGCTCCATGTCTGTACCCATGCACTGGGCTTTCAGCTCTTCGTAATTTGTTACCTGTTGACTAATCGGCACCCGGGCAAACCGCACTGACGTGGTCGTAGGATTTAACTGCTTACCAGGATCTACGCCAAGGAACTTGTAAATATCCCACATGACCCGCTTGGGCGTGCTGCAAAGCTGCTCATAGGTAATGTGTATAGCATTTTGAAACCGTAGCCCGATCGTGGACTGTGCGGCTCTGGCCATGTCCACGCTGGTACGCAGAGCACCAAGCGGAATATTTACCGTAGTCCTGTCGTACTCATCCCGCCGAAACTTCCCTGGTGCGTTAGTCCTTGCCTCCCACGCCCTGCACTTCAATGCCATGCGGTCAGACACGTAGCGTCGCAACAGATTCCAGCGATGCAGCACCACGCAAACCTGCTCAGGCCTAAAGCTAACCAGCGGCTCGGCCTTCAACATATCGGCCACGCCCGTCTCTATCCACGCCGTCTTGTCAAGCGTGTACTGGCACGTCATGTGATGCGTGTAACCAACGTGCTTCCCAGCACTGTAATGCTCCAAGACGTTCGCCACCGTGTGAGGCTGTTTCACCTTTTTTGTGTAATGCGACAGCACATTGAACAGCTCGCCGTGACAGTGCAAGTCTGGATGCGAGTTAATGTAATCGCACATCAGATGCGTCCCAGAACGTGGGAGCGACAACAGCACAAATCCTCGTTTAGACCCTGCCATTACAAATACTTCTCCAATAACTGCGCCCACTTCTTATGGAACGTCGCCAACCCGAATCGTTCACGTGCGATTTCGACATTTGGCGGTGAGCCTGCCAATGCCTTCTTAACAAATCCTGCCAATACGTTCGCGGAAACTACTGCTCCGCGTTTCGGTGGAATCCTTGTCACCATGTCAGCGAACTCTTTGCAGCTGGCACGTGCGGAAACCACCACCCGCTTACCCATGCACGCAGCTTCGAGCACACAGTATGGGAATGCTTCATTATGTGACGGCACGCACAACACATCAGTTGCACGATAGACGTCGCCCGGCGTATCAGTGTACCCTTGCAACGTCGTCCACCGATTATTCAACCGCCGGGAGCCTGCGACACCCTGACCAGACAGCAGTGCCGGCTCCTGCAACTTCCGGGCAGCCTTGGCCACCGCAACGGCATTCTTCAGCCCCGAGTTTCTACCAACAAACCCCAACAGGAACTGCTCCCCGTACTTCTCGCGTAGGTCCTCGCCGACGCGGTCCAACCGCTCACAATCAACACCGTTCGTGATCGTCAACGGCTCTCGGCCGAGAGTCTTCCTCATGTTCCCCGCTACGGGTGACGAAACAGCGACCAACACGTCGGCGGCCTTCATAGCATCCACCCAGCCAGCGTGCCACTTGTTACGGTGATGCCGCACGCAGATCTGCACGCCGCCAACCCGTTTGGTCACGCCGCCACTGGAATCGATGATCACCTTCGCGTCAGTGATAACACCTTGCTGCCACTCCAGCCCTGCCGCTGTAAGCCGCGCAAGTGCCGCGGGTAGAATCATCGGACCCTGAACACGGACACGCATACCGATAGACTGCAAGTAAGGGGCTAGGCTTAACACCCATGTGAGTCCCCCGCCGCAGTCCAATTTCTTGAATGCAAATGCTATATCGATCACAGATACTTCTCCAATAACTGCATCCACTTTTTGTAGAATAATGGCAGCCCGAAACGCTCTCGGGCTACCGCAACGTCGGGAGGCGGGCCTGCCAATGCCTTCTTCACATGTGCTACTATTGCCTCTGCCGTCGGAGTAGTCCTGGCATGCTGCACTTCGATTCGCGTAACCATATCAGCGTACTCTTCGCAATGTGCGCGAGCTGATACCACCACACGTTTACCGAGACACAGAGCTTCTACCACCGAGAATGGGAAGGCTTCGTGCTTGGATGGCACGCACATGACGTCAGCGGCTCGATAGACATCGCCTATCGTGGTCGTGTAACCAATCAACTGCGTGTAGTCGTTCTTCAGTCGACTATCCCCAGCAATGTTACCGCCCGCAAAGATAGCATGGCGATTGAATAGCTTGGCCGCCTTGGCTATCTGTGCTGCGTTCTTCAACTGAGAGTTACGACCGACGAACCCCATCAGAAACTCACGACCGAACTTTTTACGCAGGTCCACACCAACCTTGTCCAGACGGTCAATGTCCACGCCGTTGTTGATGACCACGGGCATTCGCCCAGTGTATCGACGGGTGTTATGAGCCACCGGGATAGACACGGCGACGATTTCATCCGCTTTCTTCGTAGCCTTCACCCAACCACTCAGCCACGTCCGCCGGCTATGCCGCACGGCGATGACAGGGCCATCATGCTCCCGTGCTACCTTGCAGCCACTGGAGTCGATCACGATGCGGGTATCCTTGATGACACCGATCTCGAACGGGATGCCCGCTGCTGTCAACGTGGCTATCGCCGTTGGAAACAGCTTCGGTCCCTGGACACGGACGGTCACGCCCTGTGACTGAAGATAAGAGGCGAGCGAGATTACCCAGGTAAGCCCACCGCCATTATTTAATCCGCGGAACGCGAACGTGATGTCGGTCATGCCTTCTCCAGATAGAAGATCGTTTCCTTCCGATACGTATCCTCGTGGTGGATATGCCCTTTGAGCATCTCACGCAGATCCGCTTCGCATAACCGAATGTTTGGAATGATGTGGCCTTCCCAGTTATCGTCCCTGACGTTCGTGTCCGTCTCGGCCATTCGCAAGAACAACACCAACGTCATCCGTTTCGTGTAGGACTTGAGAGCGTTTTCGAGAATCTTCCGCCAGTTGACGTTATGTTCCAACACGTGACGCATGTTGAGGCAGGGCACGCGGGAGGTGTAGACTTCGAGATCCTTCAGGTAATCACAGAATCCCGCAGTGCCATCAACGCCGATATATTCCGGCCGATCGGCTGGGGGCACCATGTTGTGCAGCACCTTCTCGAAGTCGCGGCAACCGCAGCCCCAGTCTTCAATCATGCCGTTGCCTTCCAGCCACGCGACAGATCGCCGATAGGAAGTTTTGCGTCCGTAGTCCCGCCGATGCGCTCCGTCTTTATAACACGGCGACCACTTACCGGCTCCACTTTCTTCTCTTGACTTCCCCACGCTACTCTCCTTAAATAATTCGACTTAGTAATTGTGCCACAGGCGATGCCTGCTTTACGAGAAATCCATCCGTGCCAGCCCCGACACGTGTCCCACCACTCCGCCCATTGTCTCCTGGGACATGAAGCCCATCCTGCCCGGCGGTTCCCGATCTGGAGCTCGCCCCACCACTTGGTCGTGATCCTCCCGGAAACTCCGTGGTGCCAGCTCTCTTGGTGGTGGCATTAGGCCCTGCGGCAGGTCCTGCACCTCGTCCATGATCGGCGTGTTCGAGGTCACTCCGCGAATCCGATCGGCTGCACGTGACAGACCATGTGGCTGTCTTGGTTCGGGCAACGGCTCCAGCATTGCTGGCCGCGTGTGCAACTGCGGCGGTTCGTGAGACCGTGGCGGCTCCTGCTGGTACAGCGAATGGAACGACTGGAACGCGTGCTCCTGCGGCTCCACCGGCAGATCCCGACTTAGTTGCTCCACCTGCCGCCCGTCCTCCGTCATTATCCAAGACACTCCGATGAACCTCGGGTCGCTGTACATGTGCTTCCGTTGCGGTCGCGAGACGATCCACAGCGGACCCCCGGGCGGAGGTGGCGGGGTCCACAGTTGCGGCAGCGACAACACCCGGGACGGCGGCTCCACCAGCTTTGCTAGTGGCGGAGGTAACGGCTTCTCCGGTGGCAGCTTGATCAGACCCAAATCCCCCGACTTTATAACGCGGATCACGATATGATCGCCAGTCTCGGATCGCATCGAGGACTTGATTTCCTGTCTGAGCCTTCGACGCATCCCCCGACTGGCTATCGGCTGCGTAACTGGTTGATTCACTTGCGTTTGTGTCATAGAAACTGCTCCCGCTCTTCCCAAAAACTGGTATGTTTTCGTGAATTGGATCGGTACTTAGAAACCGTCCAGGGTTATGAATCAGGCTGCCCTTTTTGACATTGCCAGCCTGAAGGACTCGCTTCTTGCGAATCGCGAAGGTGCTATGGAACTTGAACTCGCCGTTCTTCGGCAGGCCGCTCAGTCCATAACTTTTACGTAGCTTCTCCAGCTCGGGGCTGTGGATTTCGATCATCCAACACTTGGAGACGTCATCCCAGCCGTGAGGTGATACTGCCCGCACTGGGCCCAACGTGTAACCGAAGGACTTACCACGTTCTGTTATCTTATCACCTCCACCGATTTCGTCAATCTCTTCTTTCCGCATTACCGAGACATGAGCCCTATAATTCCCAGAATCTTGCTTGGGTACCTCGGTCCCTGGCTCATTCAACGCTTGGAACGCACCATGCCCTAAGGCGTTCGGTACGTCCATCAGGAGCCACCCGGAGGCAGATAGGTAGAGTTTGCCCTGGAGCGAGTACGAAAGCTCAGGGGCAGCCGCAGCCATCTTGCGACCGCCCCGAGCTTCGCAACCTTGGCGGGTTGTATCAGTCATTGACATACCTGTTATTCTTTGGATGGTGTGATTGTCGTGCGATCCAACAACTGGGAATTGATTACATCCTGGGCCCCACGACTCTCCGCACCCCTTATGATCTGTGGCCACCGGCGATCCTGTTGCATCTGTATCGCCTCCACTTGTGTTTGCAGCCTACCGATCGACACCCACATTTCTCGACGATCAAGCTGACACTCATCCGTGATCCTATGGAGCTTCTCGACCTCGAAATGTGCATCCATCAACTGCACCTCTTCCCGTCCCAGCCGATCGATAACATCAGGATGCGCTGGCAGCGCCTCGTGCTCGCTGAGCATCTGACGCGTCTCGCCCACATCCACGCTTATCGGGGACATCGTCATGTTCACAAAGGCCACGAAGACCCCGCCAAGGGCCAATGAAGCCACGATGGCTGACATAACCAGCGGCCAGCTCACCTGACCATGCTGCGATACTTCGTGTTGCTGTTCGTCGATTCGCCGGTGGATCTCAGCTGACCGTCCGGTCGCGCGTAAATCCGACTCCTGCATCATCCGCCGCGTCTCTTCAAACCCGGCTGTTACGGTGCGGTTTGTCTGCTCGACCATTTGCAACGTATGCTGCATGTCGCGCTCCAACCCGGTGACCCGACCTTCCAAATGTGCGTGTGCCTGGCCTGTAGCAACAGCGGCCTTCGCAGTCCCTGCTTCTTGTGTTCCAGCCATTATCTCGTCTTTCTTGCAGCCATCCAGGGCCGCTGTTATCGTAAGTGCGTATCGAAGAACCCTTGTCATCCCCTGCGACAAGACCGGATAGCCACTAGGACTATCACAACGACGGCATCTTGGGACGCATCCGTCATTCCACCTCCCGCCTCGTTGGCTTTTACCATGAGACGGTTGCCAAGCAGTACCCACTCCATCTTGGTATGGGTACCGCCGCTAACCGACCAGCGTCTTGGTCAATTCGTCGATACGCACTCGCGTGCTCGCTAAATTCTACCATCTCCGATCTGCTGTCGCAACACAAGAGGAGCAGCTAACAGCATCTGCTGCCCCGTTGGGCCTACTACTACGAATCATTATTGTACTCTGCGGGAGGGTCGACCGCAGGAGATCTCTTCGCGGAACTCCTTTGCCCACGGCAAGGTGAAGAACGTAACCTCGCATCTGTTGGTAGGACCCGTCCCTGAATGACGGTAGGAACCTGGCCAACGCCCGACCGAAACCCCTGGCTACCCAGGTGAACGCCCCGCCAACACTTCCGAGAGGCAGAGCGCGGGGTTTGAAGGTGTCCAGGCATATCATGCTCTTACCTGTCCCTCCCGGGGACCGCACCACTCTCCGCAACCACCGTACTCGGCTCACCCGGTTTGTGAACTTGAGCTAGATCACGGCCGCCAGCACGTCCCGCACTCCCGCTGCTTTTACGTTGTCGCTGGTGCGACGTTAGCCGGCGTTGCCGCCGCCTGTGATGTTCGCCATTTGTACCAAAGATCCAAAAACTGATCCTGCTGCTCCGGCGCCACGATGTCCTCCATCATGCCAGATCGCAATCCGGTGACGTCGCCCGCGAAGCCAATAACTGAATTACCCCAGCTGCCAAAGCCAGCAGCTCTGTCAAGTTGTTCCTGCTGATCAGGCCCGACCGCATTAAACACGGCCTCAAGTGCGTGTTCGCCGCCTTGGCCGCCGCGAAGTGCCATCGCCACCATCGGCTTCACTGCCGCCTTCATTGCGTCGGACATCGGCTCCGGTGGAGACACCACGTCACTGCCCGCCTCGTACACCTCCTCGGCTCCTGGCTCGAACTGATCTCGCACGAAACCCTGGACGCCTTCTCCGAACATGCCTTGGCGTGCCAGCGGATAGGCTGCTCCGGCTAACCCTAGCAGGGCCATAAGCCAACTTCCAATACCGCCGCCGTCCTTGCTGGTCATCGCGGACACCAGACCGAGCAGACCAACGCCTGCACCGCCATAGAGCAAGACCTGCTCCCAGGTGTCCATGCTTTCGAGCATCCCGCCCACTTCTTCCTCCGGTACGCCTTCAGCCACCAACGCGGCCGCTGCGTCGTCTGTGACCACCTGCGGTACCGGCTGATCATTTGCAACAGTCTGCACGATCGCCTGCTTATCGGGATCAGCAAATAGGCCAGTTATCGACTCGCCAGCTTGATCCAGGTACTCTTGAGCCCTCTCCGGGAACTCGTTTACGAGGCCCGGTATGCCCATACTCTCAAACAGCCCTTCGATCGGGCGTAGCGGCAGATTCTGCTCTACCCCGGCTTCAGGCTGCTGTGGTCCTTGAACCGGTGCCCCAGGCTGCTGTGGTCCTTGAACCGGTGCCCCAGGCTGCTGTGGTCCTTGAACCGGCGCTCCGGGCTGCTGTGGTCCTTGCGCCGGCGCTCCGGGCTGTTGCGGACCTTGAACCGGCGCAGGTGGCGGCGTGGGCTGCGCAGGTGGCTGCGCAGGCTGCTGGGGTCCAGCCACCGGCGTGGCGGGTGTGTTAGGTGGTGTGGGTGTGTTAGGTGGTGTGGGTGTGGTAAGTGGTGCAGTCACCGGAGGTACCGACGAAACGGGTGGAGCCGCTACCGGCTCCACTGGTGGTGCTGCTGCGGGTGCGGCCGGCCCGGGCACGTTCGGCGTGGCACCAGGGAAGAACGTCTCCGTACCCTGCGGCAACGTCGTCGCCATCGGTACGTTGCCAAGCATCTCGGCCGGAGGCAGTGTCGCTGGTGGCGTCGGTACGCCTGCTGCCATCTTCACCCACGACTGTTGCTTCTCCCGCCCGTAGGCCCGGAGCAGGTCCTGCTGTGCTTGTTGCTGGGCTGCCATATCCGCAGCTTGCTCAATCTGAGCTTCGCTGATTCCCGGTTGGCCGCCGTACTGCTCTGTCAACATCACCTTATATTGCTTAGCGTATTCAGCCACCCGTTGCTCGCCACCCGTCTGCAACGCTTCACGCGGTGTCGTGGCAAGTTGCTCTCGATCAAAATCTACAGCAAAGTCAGCGGGATTAGCAGGCTCTACCACTCCGGTGCGTTCCAGCCATCGCTGCGTACCGCCGCTCTGCTGCTGGTGATTTTCACGCATCCCCTGAACAGCGCCACCTCCGGCCGTCCACTTCAGTGGGATAGTCAGATCTTTAAGACCCTTGGTAACAGACGGATTCATTCCGGGAATCCTCTGCGACGCGCCAGACATACCACGAAGTGCCGCCCAGGACGGAAGATCTTCTACGACCCCGGCACCTGCCTCAGTAAGCATTCGCTGAGCTATATTTGCCCCGGGCTGGTTTCCTATCTCGCGAATGCGATCTGCCCCAAGCTGTTGGTAATCACCAAGATTACCGCCGCCGGGCATCGGCACGCCATCGATACCGATCTGTATCCCTTCATACGCCGGTGCGAGTGCTTGATACTTAGCGAGCGTATTGAGTGTCGGTTGGAACCCTTTAATACCCTTCCCCAAACCCCCGAACGCCAGCGACTGAGCAACCTGTGGAGCTGCCTCGACACCGCGGCCAACCATCCGTTTAAGACCACGCCCGACGGGGCCACTCTCCAATGCCCCTTCCGACAAATCACGACGCGCGCCCGCCCGCCCGGTTCGCGTATCGCGAGCCAGCTGCCCAAGATACTTCATCCGCTGCAACATGTCTTCCCGAGATGCCTGCGGAAGACTCTGATCTATAGCCCCTTGCATAAGCCGCGGCGCACTGTACTCCGTTAGCTCGCTCATCTGATTCAGTTGTGTCTGGGCGTCAGCGTCGCCGGCACCAGCGGCTGCGCGTAGTTCATCCAGTCGGTCGCCATTGCTCAACATCTGTCGCGCATTGTGCGAGTTCCCGCGATTCACATCCTCCATCGCTAGGGTGCGTGCGAACTCTTCTGGATGGCGATTTGCTTCACGCATCTGACCACCGTAGTCGCCCAAGCTCCCCTGCGCGCTGTTCGGATGCAGCCCCACCCTTGCCGCGTGCGGATTGATACCTTCTCTCAGTGGTGTCAGAATGGGCGAGATAAGGTCATTCAAACCACCTAACGCTCCGGTGTCTGGATTTTCACCTGTAGCCGCAGCAGACATTCGACCCCCAAGCGGTCCGAGTGTCCTCAACGCGACCAGTGCCTGAGGTATATTTAGAGCGCCACGACCTACATTAGATGCTATATCACGAGCCATATCCCCACCGGTACGTCGATCATTCGCCACCGCGTAGGAATTAGCTGCATACTGTGCTGCCTCATCGCCCAACGGCGCGAGATTCAATATATGATTACCACGCTCTCCCCCCGGTGCCGTGGTCTTCTGCCCAAAGAAAAACCCGGCGCCTGGAGCTTGCCCGACCGGGATAGGTGCCAAGCCTCTGCGAAAAAGATCCTCCATTACCTTGGGATTACCGTGCAAACCAGTGTTACCCAGCCACCACCGCAGCCCGGAATTCACCGACGTATCAATGTTCTCCCGGAAGACACGAGACTTGTGATCACTGAGCAGCCCACGAACACGCTCATAAGGATCGTCGCCCGCCCCGACGGGTTTGTCATGCTGCGTCCGCAGCCGTACATTCCAAGCGTTCGGATTGGAGGTGCCAAAAAACGCCTCACCGCGAGGATCATCCTGAGCGTGGGCATAACCTGCCGGAATCTCTCGTATGTCCTGCCGTGGCTGTGCAGACCGTCCTTCTCCGTATTCTCCGTACATCTTGCTGGCGTGGTCGTACATGCCCACCTTCTGCCCGAAGTAGTTCGTAGAGAATGCGCGGAGTCGCCGCGTCACTTCCTCCGTGTCACCCCGGACCATCGGATCTGACATGATAGAGTCTGTCCGCTTCCTGAAATACCGATCAGTCTCACGCAGCTTCGTGAAGGTTGGCGTGAGTACACCGCCATTCTCAGCGTTCACGGTGTCCGCAAAAACGTCTTCAGTAGCCAGCCTTGCCATCTCCTCAGTAAAGTTGCCAGGGGCAAACGAATCAAAGGTCGGTGTTGGGTTCGAGCGAGGAGCGTTCCTCCGTGCATCCCGAGCTTTCACGCTGCGTTTCAGATAGTCCAAGCTGTTGGCATAATCATGCTTCTTGTACCCCGACAGCGCCATATTCAGGCTGTGAGGATTGTCACTGTCATCACGGGACTGATGCTCGACCATAGTCCGCCAAGCCTCTTGCGCCCCGTCGTTCCCTCTCGCTCGATAGTCGTCATCCCACAGCTTCCGGTTGTTCTGCCAATCCTTCCAAGGGCCTTCACGGTATGCGTCGAGTGCCGTGTGCTGCTCTGGGGTCATCCGCCCCTCAGGCTCTCTGAAACGTCCCGAGAAGGCCACCGAGGAGTGGTCGAACTCCGGCTTGGCTTGCCGGTTGCTGTTGTAGCCCAATAGTTGCTGGAGCTGCTCCGGCGGGGCCGGCGGCGTGTAGTAGCCCATCTCGCGGTTCAGCTGCGGCGGTGGCTGGAGCTGGTCAAGCGTCGCCGGGGAGAACTGCATAGACTCGTCCACATGAGACTGATCACGTAGATTACCCAGTTGCGCGCCTTGTGGCATGCTGCCTGTCTGGTCCAGGTAGGACGACTGCTCTGGGGCCTGTGTTGGATTAGGGGCCCGCGGGATGGGTTGGTTCGGCTGCCCGGCCCAATTGGTCGCCGGAGGCTGCGGACCCTGCACCGGGGGCTGGGCCGGTAGGGAATCAGGGAGATTTGGCTTGTAATCAGGGGTTTGAGCGTCCGAAATAAGCCGATTCGCCGGTCTCACGCCGTCCAGATTGGGATTACGCCACGGATGCGTGTCCGGGGTGTACGGCGACTTCCCCGCAGCGATATTGTCCTGCATGTAGGGCGGCGGACCGATCGCACACTTCTCGAACTCTGCCGCTACTGCGGGATGGAAGTCGATAGCGTGCTGAATGGCAGAAAAGACCTCCCGATCGCTGTTAAGCCCAGCTTCCTTGCAGCGCAGCAGAAAACCGGCTACAAATGCGGACTTTTCAGGCGTTACAGCCCGTAAATTGATAGCCGCAGCTGCGGATTGCAGCTCAGCAGTGGTTTGGGTCGGACCAATCAATGAGAAAGCGCCAGCCATCGCACACGCCCTCCTTGGGTGCAAAAGAGGTTGCTGCTGGGAACCAGCTTGGTCCCACGGTGTTAATCATACCCCAACTCTCACCGCAATGCGAGAGGAGTCAAGAATATCGCCCATTAAGGGCGATCCACGTTGACAGCTCTGGGCCGCTCCCGTGATTCGTCAATCTCATAGACGACAGCGTCATCGACCTCCAATTCGTCGAATAATGCCCGGTCCGCCACGCCTGTGGCGTGGAAAAAGACGTCCTTCCCACCGTCAGCCGGCTTCAGGAACCCAAACCCCTTCTCGTGGACTATCTTAACAATCGTGCCATTCATTAGCTTATCATTCCCTCTTGGAACAGTTCCATTCCTGTTCTGCCGTTCCGACGACAGTATCAATCAGTTTGCGGGGCCAACCCGCATTGTTCTATTTGGTCCGGTGCATACGGGCGGGTGGGACACATCAGGCTCGGCTTATCCGAGAAGCTCAGCAGCGGCGTCTTCGCCGTAAACATGTCGAACGTGTCCCAGTGATTCCGCAGCCACATGTCAACAGGGACGCGAGCGAACGCATACCCGTGATACAGCTTCTGCAACCTCCCCGTCCTGTTATAGAGATACCCCAAGCTGCCCCAGCCGTAAATACCAGAATACAGCAAACGCGTGGCCTCTTTTTTCCTGGGTCCCGACGTCCTGGGCTCCGGCCCTTCATTCCAGCCGTACTTGCGATCGAACAGGTTGATGGCGTCCCACGAGTCGAGCTGCTTAGCGTGTGCTATCAGCGTCAACAGCGATTTCCTGAACCCAACAAGCGGGACCACGTCATCCTCCAGCACCACCAAGTGAGGCTGCTTGTATCGTGTGATAAAGTAGTACAACGCCTTCGAGTGCCCCTCCAGGCAGCTGCGACACCGCTGAAGATAATTGCTGTCTGTGATGTCGCCGCCCGGGCGGTCGTACATCCCCGTCATATAATTGCCATTGACCTGTTCCGGCGGCGGCGAACGGATGAAGTCGAAGGGCACGCCGACAGCCTTCATGTTCTCACGCATCATCTCTTGACGATCCGTGGCTCCCGGCACTGTCACAACTAATACTTTGCAATTCATCAAAATAACCTCCAGCGTCGCAGTGACGCCTGCCCCTTATTCTAACTTGCCCACCCCTGCACGTCGAGACGTGCTCGCACCGCAGGGATATATTTATAACAAGCGTCTATGATGCACTTTGCAAAGTATTCGACATTGAGCCAATGCTTATCCATCGCCTTCAGGTACTCGTGGGCCGCCATAATGCGATCTCGCTGCAATAATTCCGGTGCTTCCTTGATGTCATCATAGAACAACGGGTAGCCCGTGCCAAGGTATTCTTCCAGTGCCGGCTTCCGATTTAGCAGGATTGGTGCTTCCCTCGCGATGCACTCAACCACCGTGTTCGTGGCCGTCACGCCCAGGTAATGGGCAAAGATCACGCTCGACGCTACCAGCTCATTGTACTCGGCATTCGGTATCCAGCCGTGCTCCTGCACCCGTGGAGGCCGTGGGCAGTCCCGATTGTGCTCCAAGCAGTGATGATGGGCGTTCCGCTGCCACGGGTACTGATGCTCCAGCAGACGATGCTTCTCGTAGCCGGGCGGCACCCGCATCGTGTAGATCTGCGACGTGTCGCGCAGGTACCAGCCGGTCTGCACTAGCCGCCGCTTCAGCTTGTCAGGGTCCCACTTCGGGACATCCAACCGCGTCGGATGCCTGATGGGCACGACTGGACACAGCCCCCACTTCTCCAGATGTGGTATCTGCGACTCGCTCATGGCGATGAGGAAGCTGCACTTCTCTCTCGCCGCGAACCAGCGATCCTGAATGGCCCCGGTGCATTTCGACCAATGCCCGAGCGGGTTGCACCACTGGTACCGTAGCGGGCGATCGGCCGGCAGATGGCAGACCCCGAACCACGTGTCGCACTGCGAACTATTCTGGAATATGCTCCAGTCAACCGGCAGCCCCAGCGTACGCTCCACTGCATCATCAAAGATCACCGTGCTGTCGACGTCGAACAGCGGTGCCAGATGCTTCTGAATCCAGGGCCACCCATCACAGTGGTCCCAATCCTTATGATGCGGATGATCCGGGACCTTCCGAAATATCTTCTCGACCGTCATGCTCTCTGCTCCCTGCCATGCCTGCTGTTACTGTTTCAACGACGTTCTGCACTTCTCCAGCTTCGGGGATCTCCCCAGCCTCAACGATCATAACAGCCATCGTGAAGCCCTCACGCGATGACGAGGCCTCCAAGCAGCTGCGACCCTTCACAGTATACCACTTGTTGTAAGACTCCTCCAGGAACTCGTTCAGATGCTTCGCACCGGCCTTCACGCCCTCAGTCTGCCACATGGCCATGAAGTCCGAGCACATCGTCGCGGCCGCAACCTCTCCCATCCTTTCCGCACTTGGTGGGATGAGCCGTATCGAGATCTCATAACCGTTGAGCACCACGTTCAGCAGCAGCGAGTCGTACGGGTTGTCCCGTGACGTCACTGCCTCCAACATCATGCGATGCACGGCCCGATAGGTTACCTCCGCGAGTGCCCGCTCCTTCAACACCGCAATCTGTTCTTCAGTCGTCGTCATGATCATTCTCCTGCTATAGCACTGCTTATTACGTAACCACGACGGCTGCTATCGGCCCTCGGGGAAACACGCTTCCGCTACACCATCATAGACTTCTTTCATCAGAAGGTCCACCACGGCTTGTTCAGTTCCGTCCAAGTCTCGTGAGCCCGGCTTGCGTTTCAGCACGTGCTTCTTCGACCATGTGTTGTTGCCATGCCAGAACCGGCAGTAGAGCGCCGGGTCGTTGTTCAGCACCCGCAGGCGGCCCTGATTCTTGTACTTCAGGAGGAACTCGGTGTCCTCGTGCTTGCCAAGAGCAGGGAAGCGAATGCCGTCCAGGGGCCAGAGCATGGTACCAGCGAACCCACCCACCCGGGACGACTTGCCGTTGTTGACGAACGCCGACCCGTCAAACAGGTTGATGTGGACCTCCCGGCGGAAGATCGTCACTTCCTGCGTCACGAAGTTGGTCTGGCCCCGCTGCCATGCGATCCGGTGCGGCGTGGCATGATCGTCGTCGTCCCACTGCATCATGTAGGGTGAATCCGCCGTATCCATCGCGAGGTTCCGCAGCTCGCCCAGGGTCATCCCCTGCTCGGCAACGTGCAGCTCCTCAACATTTTGGTCGGCAAACTCGTTCGGCTCCAGCAGGGGGATGGGGTTGTCGTTGACAATCAGCAGCTTGGCTGTGACCCCCAAGAGCTGTTGCGCTAGGAAAGCCCCCACGGCACATCTCGCCATCGGGTACCGATTGACCGTCTTGCCCGTCACCATTACGCATGTGATGTCTACCATCCTCTTGTCCTCCTGGTTTGTGGATTATCCCGTTACCATCTGCTTGTTGGGCACACGCCCCACTGTTCGCAATTGCTGACCCGTATGACTCATCATGCTGGAATAACGTCTGCGTCTCTTCCAGCACCAGGGTGTTCAGCCCGTTGGCCAAATACAGGTCACACGGCATCCCGCCGCCATCCTGGGCCGTGATCCATTTCTGCCTGCCGGTCTCACCAATTAGGTAGGCCAGACAGCCCTCGTGCCACTTCATGCCCGTCCTGGGCAGCTCACGCCAATGCGTAAAGTGTGTGACAGGATAGAGATAACACCCGCTGCCCGATGGCATCTCATCACTCTGTAGCTCCCCAAACCTCTTCCCAAATAACGTAGTCACTATTTTGAAGGTGCTCGGTTTCCTCACGTGGAAGCTGACCGCCTCGTAGCGGCCGTTGGCCAGAAAGGCCTTGCAGCGGTTGACAATTCGTGTCCATTCCGCTGTTGGTACGGTGGGGTTGGCGTCATCCTCGAAAATGAGCGTGTAGGGCGAGCTGGCGGCAGCGCACATGGCTTGGTGGCCTCGGAAGGCTCGATACTGCCGTAGAGCGTAGCCGTGGATGAATGGCCTGTCTGCGGTCCTGTCCATCAGGTTCTCTGGATGCGACTCGTAGAACTCCCAATCTGGGTTGCAGTGCTCGTTGTACGGGATGCCTGCGATGTCGAGCTGCTCCATCGTGATAGATGGCTTCTGCCCACAGGTCATCACAAATACTTCGATGTCCTTGTCTAGCATCTCACACCTTCACTGCTTTTTTGAATAACACCATGATGTCAGTTGTCAAGATCATCATATCCTCGATCGACGTGGCCATCCCGATCGCGGAGACAATTGGCCCTACCAATGCCAGCCGCTCTGCGGTATCCGCGTCTTGCAGATACAGTCGGCACCGTGGATGCCGCCTGTGTACCGGCAGAAATACTTCTTGCCAGTGATCCCACACGGGTGTCGGCATGATCAATCGATTGATCTCGCAGACGGGCACCTTGTCTGGCGCACCGAGCCGCACGTACTCAGCCAGCCCGCCGGGCATCTCCCAGTCCACATGATCGCCGTCCCACCCGATCCTCACCGTTGCAGTCCGAATCGCCATCGGGTACCGAACCCCTGGCACGCGGGTGCTTGCAAATGGTATCGTAATCGTGGGCATCCAGGCTCTCCTCTATCTACGAACAAAGGCCGGAATATCCGGCCCTTGTAGCTGCTTGGATTAGCTGCGTCTCGACCTGCTAGCTGTTAGCTTAACAAAAGTCGACGGGGTTGTCATCCCCGTTCAGCGAACGAGGTAGCAAATTGCACAACATCCGCCTTCTTCGTCAGCTTCTTCAGCCGTCTGTTGTGCGGCTGCGGCATGGCCTTCTTGCCCGTCTTGTGCGTCATGGAGTAACGCGGGGCCTTGGCACAAGCAGCTGCTTGCTTCTCTTCGTCTTCCTCGTCGTCCGAGCCAAACGCACTGTAGAGCCCGTAGGCCCCTAATCCGCCGAGACCGAGAGCCGCTGGGCCAAGCCAGCCACTGTCGGAGAGCTGTCGCGTCCAGGCGTCCGGGGCTTCGCCGCCGAGGTTCTCGAACCACTTCCGAGCTGTGTCGATCGAGTTCGACATCCAACCCCGATCTTGATCCGTGCCTGGGCGTGGTGCGCGATTGGATGTCTGCTGCCCCGCCACCATATACGGCTTCTTGGCGTAGAACAGCGAGGCCAGCCCTCGGTCATCCGGGACATCTGCCATGCTGTTGGCATACGTGATGCCCTTCGGCAATGCTGACCCGGGCGTGGGTGTCGAGCGGGCTTGCATGGCCTTCTCATAGTTCTTCCACAGCCCGGGCATGGGTGTTGGCGGTGGCGTGTCTACCGGCGGTGTGAACGTAGGCGCCCCTGGCACATAGTTCGGCTGCGGTGGTGCTTGCAATGGTGGTGGCGAGCCCGTCGGCGCTGCACCATCCATCACCGGGCCTGCTAGCTTAGTGAGAGTCATGTCATTCTCCATTCCCTGGAGTAATAGGTTTGATTTATGAGCAGCCGTCTTGAGCTCCGACTTCTCTTCTTCGTCGTCTTCTTCCTCGGCCCCGCCGCCCATGTGGAGGAGCTTGTAAATTCCTAGAAGCCCCGCAGCTGTCACGCCGAGGCCAGCGGCGGCTCTCCACGGGTTGATCTCCGGTGGAGCCAGCCCTTGCAGTTTGTTGTAATATTTCTGCGTGAAGGTTGGTGCCCCGGTCACTTTGCTCCACCCGTAGCGAGCCCAGCCTGGAACGCCTTCAACGAGCGCATGTGGCCCACCGTCCACTGTAGCATCCCAATAATCCTTCAGCGTGTTGGAGCCGCCACCAGCTGGCTGCCCGCCATTGCGTGCGTTCTCCATCCGCTTCTTCAACAACACCATTGACATGCTGGGGAACTCGTCCTCGTGCATTGCCCAGTTAGCACCATGATTATGGATATGATGTTCGGTGTTCGGATGACGGTAGGTGGTAAGCTGCGACTGCCCTGTCTCCGGCACGGCCACAAGGCTCTCCACGAACCCCATGCGTTCGAGATCCTCCAGCCCGACACCGCGACCACGCGATGAAATGCCTTGCGGCGACTTGGCTGCAAATGCCTCATGCAACGATGCGGGAGGAGCTGGAGCAGCTGGGTTCGCTGTTGGTGCTGCTGTCCCAAGCGATGGGGTTGTTGGTGCTGCCGGCGCCGGTGCCGGCGCCGATGCCGCCGCAGTATTCGGAAACAGCACTCGCGGTAACAACGGATCGGGTGCGTCAGGATCAGTGTCCAGTCGCTGTGCATGCTCACTCAAATTGTAAACAGGCGACTGCTCATCCGACGTCACGCCGAAACGCCGCATCACGCCCTCGGCCGACAGCGGAGAGACCGTCTCATTGTAAGCCTCCCGCCACGGTTCGATGACACCTTCCCCGGGCTGTACCTTGTGCCCTTCGGGTGCCACAATACGTGGATCGAGGTAGGACGCCGCACCAACGGCAGTCGAGGCCAAATTGAACCCTTGTAAGAGTTGCGGAAGCATCAGTTATTGCCTCCGACTGCGTAACGGCGACCTGAGGGGTGATTGCAGCCGCGAGAACATCCGCTCTCCATCGTCCTCGTCACCTTGGACCTGATCCATAAGATGACTGGTGCCCAGGTAGCCGGCACCGCCGCCAGCGATCATGGCAAGCACTCGCAGCCACGGGTTCTGGACTTTGTCGGTCAGAGCCCCGCCAAGCATCGCACCGACACCAGTGCCGGTACCCTTGGCTGCCCCACGAGTGACGTCTCGTAAGGTGTCGCCGGTGTTGCTGGCAAGAAGCCCGCCACCGAGTGCAGATGCGCCGATCATCCACGGGGCTGCCGCCCCAGCGTTCATCTCCTGGTCAGCAGCCTTCTCCAACGGAGCGGCGGCCAGATCTTGCGCCCACTTAATCATCAGCTGCGTGCCTGTGCTTGGCATTACGATCTCCAATCCCTGGAAACGTGTCGTTATCGTGCTTTGTCCGGCCAGTAGACCGTGCAACCGAGGTCGTGGTTATAGCAGCTGTTGAGCCGCTTCATCTGATGCTCATCTTGGCGCCAGTGCTTCTTCAACCATTCGTAGTCAGGTGTCTTGAGTCGCCCTGTCGCGATCGCGTCTGCTCTTGCCCGTGCTCTTGGGCCCATTACGGCGGTGTCAGCCATCGCAATAACTCCTGTCCGGTGAGTACCTCACCCGCTGCTTTGGTCTGCCGTAGCAAGACCGCTTTCCCTGTGGTAGCGTCGTAATCCACCAGGAACATCCTCGGTATCTTCGTGACACCATACTTAGTAAACGCCGAGTCGTCTGTTGCATTATCGGCATCATACGCCCAAATGGCAATACCATGTTGCCGAATTACGGCCTGAGCAGCCGCCGTGCGGAGGTGCGCTGACTGTGATTGACAGCCAGGGCACCACGCCGCACTAAACCTCATAACGACCGTTTCACCTGCTTGGCTCGATGACATCAGAAACCATAAGAACATCAGGCACAACAGGTAACGTCGCATAATCTTACTCCCAGGCCCTCTTCTCGACCGGAACGCACGCCTCGCCCTGAGCCGCCAGCAGCAACGCCATGTCATCAAAGCTGATCTTGGCGTAGCCCTTCTTGCCCCAGTTCTCGCCCCAGGAGTTCTTGATCTTGAAGAACCCCTTGGTGACGTTGACGCCGCAGCATAGGTAGGCGTGACCGCCGTGAATGGCCCCTGTGGCGTGGATGAAGCCCTTCTTGTCGGTCTCCATCATGCCCGCCATCCAGTTCGTGCCCAAGACAATAGGGCCGATCTCCAGCAGTGTGTCGACCATCTCCTGTAACGTCTTGGCCCACCAATACGACTCGACCATGCCGAGACGCTGGGCTACCTTGACGCCAGCACGCACCGACGTCCCGTCGTAGCTCTCGCCCACCCACTCGTCATTCTGCTGTGCGAAGGCATAGATGCCATTCGGGTTCAGCATCTGGCGGATCGGGTGGGCAGCCAGGAAGTGAGCAACCGAGAAGCCCACACAACGAGGCGTGGAGCCTTGGTCGCCAGTCCACCAGCCGGTGTTCCAGTAACGGTAGGTCCGCGCGTCCAAAGCGACGGCCCAAGTAGGTATGCGGAACTTCTCGTCACGCTTATCGGGAGCGTAATGACGTGCGAATTGACGAATCATCTGATTCTCCAGGTTATAGTTTGACTTTGGTCATCCCTAGTGTTCCCACTGGGATGTTGACAGCTTGTTCTTTGCCGAGCAGGATGCCCCCGGCGACCACCCAGGCGAAGGCCTCGAACATGTAGGCCTGCTTAGCGGCGTAGACCTCGATCGGCTTCCGCTGCTTCACCTCGACAATCGTCTCACCCTTGCCGCGGGTGGTACGCATGTGTTTTCGGGCAGTCTTGGTCTTGGCGTTTAGCTCCTGGGCAATGCCTATGAGCATCTGGGCCAGCAGGTCTGCCAAAGCATAGCAGTCCAGCTCCTCCAGGTCTATGCAGTAACGGGCCGAGACGATGCGATCCTTCTTAATTCCCGGCTGTCCGAACTGCCTGGGCAGCTGGGTCGTAATCTCGTCCACCAGTGTCCAATCGCCGCGACGCTGGCGAGTAGCCCGAGAGCTCCATGTCTGCAAGACGGCTTGGATCTCCGCCTGCCCGCCATGTGCGAGCACCGGCAGCAGTAGAGTATGAATCTTCGGCTCAGGCACGTGCCGATTGAGTTCCTTATCGGTCCGCAGATACACGTTGATGGGGATCGTGGCGAACGGGATGCTCATGGCCACGTCGCGAGCAGGGCCCCCACGTCTGCCTCTTCGGTTGCGGTGCCGAGTACAGCGGGTCACATACCAGTCCAGCTCGCGGATGATCTGATCAATCTCCTGCTTGGTCAGTGTGGACGGTAGGCGGCCACGCATTATCGCCTCGTGGTCCTGCCGGACTCCGTGCGTCGGATTAGGCTCTGGATGTCCTGCCAGTGTGTCGGCACCGATAACTGCAAAAGCGGCCGAAGCCGCCACACCCGTGATCATGTCTCTGCGTTTCATCTCTCTGCCTTTCTACTTAATCTGCATATAAATCCAACGGATACCGATGCAGCAGCTGCACACACTCCTTTGTAACCATCGCATCACGGAGATTGTAAGCACTCCAAATAAACTCAGATGAATCAGGGTGCAGGCCCCACGTAAAGGTGTGGATGCCGGCAGCTCTCGCCTCGTCGTAATCCATGAAATCTATTTCTTCATCCGACTCCCAGTCATTCGAGCACGCCGGGGCATCGAAAAGATCACAACCCAGGACAGCGTCCCATTCATCCCCGTGCTCCACGAGATAACGAACAAGGACGCCAAGAAACACTGCTTCTACCCCCGCGAAATCCATATTCCCGAAAGGTCCAGCCGTCCTTGCCTGCTCACGGGTCAGTATCTCCGACGGCTTCAATAACCCCTGCGATCGCCTGTCTTCACTACTCACGGCGTCGGCCATCATATTCCTGCTTTCTACGTTGTACGAATCCCTGCCACTGTCTCATTCGGTTTCTAAGTACCAATTATCATACCCGAGCAGCTGCCCAGGCTCAATAGCGCTACCGTACCTGCACGCCAGCCCTCCCACGCGGGTCAGCCGGCAGATCTGGACGGACCACCAAAGGTGGTATCCACTTCACCGTGTAACCCTTCTTTGTGTGGTATCCGTGGAAATGCCCGCTCCGCACATGCGAGTGAGACAACTCACGGGTCTGCTCACTGTCAAGATACTTGACTCGCCGCTGTTCTGCAAGCTCCAGTAGCCGCTCACTGCGGCCCACCGTGTAGCCTTTGCCCTCGTTCCGTCGCCTAGTGGCTCGAAGATGCAGCTTCACCATTGTTTCGGCATCTGCACCCTTGAGCTTCTGGATGTCCTTGCTTAGCACGTCCGCCTGCACCAGCCGGTCCTCGCCGGTGATCAGGAACGAGAGCGAAAATATGAGCCGCCACAGTTTATCCCGAGTGATCGCCCGATCTGCGGCTTGCGCGTCATTGAGACCCGAATGGCGCAACAGCCGTTCATGGGTGTTGATTATCGCCTCTTCAACCGTCTTTCTCTTATCCACTACCAGGATCTCTCCACACGCCTTCATTGGGTCCGCGGTATCATGCTCGTCCCGATAATGTATGTTCAGCTCCAGCAGCTCACCCTGGTGCTCTAGTTCCACGTCGAACATCCGCGACATGGTATCCGTGAACGTCGTAGACCCTGACATTGTGAACGGCGCAAAAGTGTCACAATGCCACGGCTGCGGGTCCCACACCGCCTCACATCTGTAAATCAACACGCTCGTCACGTAACAGCCCGGGCGGCCCATCGAGATTGCTCCCTTCGGTACCCGCACTTCCCAAGCGTCGAACGGTGACTTGAAATACTCGCCCGGCACGTCAATACGTGTGCGGCATAGGGAGTCAAGCAAGCTGGAATACACTTTGTAATATGGCCGGCCAAGGTCCCAGAAACGCTGATTAGACGCCGCCAGCCGTGCCATGCCAGCAGTCTCCGCATCCGGTCTGCTGTGACCTGTCCTGACGTCGTCATCCTTAATGATTCTATCAAAGAGTTCGCTAAACATCTGCGTCCGACCCGCCGGGGTCGTCGCTGTCTTCCCGTGCAACATTCCAAGCACTGTCTTATACGCAATAAACTCGTCGCCTTTTCCGTTCATCTGCTTCTCCTGCTTCTGCTTATCTGATGCCCAGGGCACGACTACACCACGCCTTGCCGTAAATGTAGATCAGCCACCGTCGTACGATGTCCGCGTCCTTCGCACTCTGAAGATTATACAACCAAGCGTGGCTCGACGCCATATCCCCCGCTCTGTGCTTCTTCCCCAGGAGGTACAGCCTGATTGTCCGCTCGGCTTGATACTTCACCAGGGCACGCAGATGCTTCGTGTCGTAGGCCCAGGTGGGCTGTTTGAGCTTCCGATGCTCTACGACAGCCAGCAGATGAAATGAATACCCCATCATCTCCATCATCTGCTGCATGTCCCCGTAGTTCCCTGCCCCTGTCTCCACATTATGTTGGGCAGAGCTAAGATAGGCCGACCACTCGTCCAGGACGTAGGCAGGCTCGTTGTTCCAGTCCCTCTGCTGATCGAGCATGTAGAGCTTGTAACTCATGCCCCGGAGGCTCTGTGGCACTGCCGCGGCCACGTTGGCGAGCGTTACGGGTTTCGGCTCCAACAAGACGTAGGAGCGGCCCCAACCGCCGTAGCTGGCGTTGTACTGGCTCGTCCCGCTGCCATAGCGGTTCCGCACCTCGCTGTTCATCTGGTGCGTGGTCTCATGGATGCGGGTGGTTTCCTCCCCAGTACGGTGCGGCTGCTTCGTTCTGGCCATCACGTCAGCATAGGCTCCCCGTCCCTGGGGAGTTCGGTACTCTGGTACTGTCACCCATTGCGCGGCAGCGGGGGACGCCAGGAGGAAAAACGCAATCAACTTCACGCCTGCACGTGAAAACATATCCTTGTTCCTTAGATAAAGCGGCTTTACCTTAGCCTAGATCGATCTCTCGTAACTCCCGTACTGCCGCTAAGTTCTTATAGCAATCTCCCAACCACGCACTCGCGCCGTCGCAGAAACTCTTGGTATCATCCAGCTTTCGTAATTTGCGCTTAGCGTGGCCGATAGCTGCCTGCGTGTTCGCCGCGTCGTCAATGACCGCCTGCGTCTCGGCAATCTCCATTCCGACCTTTCCTAAGTCACGCAATACTTGGTTGCGCAGGGCCTTCACCGTATCCAGCTCAGCCGTCCCGATTCGCGAGAGTAATCCATCGATCTCGGTGTGCAGCTCCGTGATCTCCTGCTCTTGCTCCAGCAGCACCTCGTCGGTCAGGTCACACGTCAGCTCGTCATGGTTCTCCATCCGCTCCTTCCAGATGCGGGCCTGATAAGCTGCATGGGGGCGACTGTAGCCCTTAACGTCCACGATCGAGTCCTGGAGTGTCATCCCCTTCGCCACTCGATGTGCGATCTTGATCATCGCGAGGCGGTAACGGCTGCCCGTCGGGAGCTGGGCGGCTGCGGCCACGAGTCGGCGACTCATCTTGGCCCAGCCGCATCGCTTACACTTGATTTCTTTGTCTGTTAGACTTGTCATCTTATCCTGCTTTCCGCGATGCTTGCGCTTCACTAATTTTACGTTCTTCCTTCCAACGCTTGGTTGTCAACCAGTATGACAAACCGAGATGAAAACAATGTCGACTTTCCGCAAGCTCCTTCAGGCCCTCCGCCACTGCCCTTGCGTGCGACGAGAGGCTTTCGTCCTTACTCTGTGTCGTGAATTTATCAACATACCATAGGACCTCAGATATATCCTCCAGTGCGTCGTCCGCTAACTCCTTCAGCATAGCTAATCTCGCCGCATCCTCGGCGTCACGTATTTGTTGCGACTGCTCTTGGCCCATCACACTGCTTTCTGCTTGGGTTAGCCCCTGACGCGGCGAGCCACGTCAAGGTCGTAAGTATTCTGACCTGTTTGATTCGATACCGGGCGTCGCCACGTGTCCGCAGCGTTGCATCGGACCATATCATCTGCGTATACCCAGTCAGCGTTGTAAACGCGATCGTAACCCGCTGGTGTGTCCGTGTCTACGACCGGCTGCACTATCGGAGGTGGCAACACCGCAGGGCCGGGTGTCGTAAACAGGTCAGATGCGGCTGCCTGCAACGTAAACCGACTGGTCTGTTGTTGCTGCCGTAACCACTGATCCAGCCATAACAGACACTGCTCCGCCTTCTTCAGCTTGGTACGCATTTTAGCTGTCGGACGGTTGTTTAACTGTCGTCGCGCCGTCGTAAGATCGGCGGCCCTGGTGCGCTGCAACTCCTCGAACAAACCATCGCGGAGCTCTTGGGCCTGTGCGATCGGCACCGGGCTCTGCTGTTGTGTCGGTTGCGTCCTTGGCATCGTGATGCCTGCGGGTATCCCGACACCAACGCCCTGCGGTTGATAACCGCCGCCTGGAAGTGTATTATCCATGTCTCTGCTTTCTAGTCTAAGTCCGGTTCAATAAAGTCACTAGGCAAGCCACCGTGTGTCTCTGCCTGCTGCTCTGCCGCAATCAGTCGCGGCCGTAACCAGTCCGTGACGTGCGTGAACTTGATAGCTTCACCTGCCGCCCTGTTCTGCTCCGCCCCGGCATCAATCACCAGATCTTCCTCCGACCCGTCTGCGGATAAAGCTGTAAACTGTGACGCTGCCGCCGCGAGGTTATCACATGCCACCACGCGCTCCGCCTCCGCCGTGGCAATCAACGACCTAAGCAAGCGAGGGTGTTCGTCGCGGATAAGATAGTCCATACGGCGTGTATTTTCGAGATAACTCGACAGCATCTCCCCAAGCACTACGCATGAGATGCGAAGGTCATCGTCGACCGCCTGCAACCAGCCACAAGCTCTAGCTCTCAGATGCTCGCTAAAATCGGGTATGTCCGGCATGTTGGCATCGTCGGCATACGCCTTAACGAGGCCATCCAACAAACTGCCACCAGCCTCCACGAAGACTGCGACGGCGGTGATCTTCTCGCCAAAGTCGAACTCGTCCGGGATCACTGAACATGCCTCCCGTAGCCCGTGGCACACCATAGCGTACCGTGGGTCATTGCACCTAGATGGATCGATAGAAGACATCTGCTACTCCTGATTAGTTAATAACCTTGCCACCTGGAAATTGCGAATATTCGTTATGCCGCATAGATGTGCCGGTATTTCTCGCCACGCCTCCGTGTCGTCTTTCCGCACCATGTCACTGGCGTGGAGCATTTGAGGCGACCGGCAAAAGAAACACCCCTCTGGGACATCTTGCTGGGCGCCTGCCGTGTAGTCTGACGTCTGGCCCAATAGGGTACCGCATCGCGGGCAGCGAGTGTCCGGGTCATTGTAATCCTGAATACCGGTGCGGCCACATTGTAGGCACGTGACACCTGGGGCGGCTTCCTGCGTACGCAGCAAAAATGCCGTCTCTTCCGGCGTATCGACCCCGAACCACTCCTCGAACAGCCGACATGCGGGCGTGTACGCGCTCACTATCGGGTAGCGTTCATGAATGGCCCGCGGATCAGCACCCGGAGCGTACCACGGCGGCGCCGCGAGGCACATGCCTATCTCTGGATGCGGCACCTCCTGCGATGAATCACACTCGTGCTCACCGCTTGTCGGGTGATACGCATTACACTCGCAACACGTCTTACTTAGGAACAATTGACGAGGTACTCGCGATAGCGGTGCCTCAGGGGGTTGGGTGCTCATTGTCTCTGCTTTCTGCTGCTGCTTCGACCACGGTGTCCCCACCGGGCCGTTTCGGAAATATGAAGATGTATTTCCAATCCTTGGAAGATCCGGCGAGTCCATCGCCGGTTGGATGCGGATCAAAGAAGATGTCTCCATTATACCCAATCACGGTGTGGTTGCAACCGCCACGGGGTGAAGGACCAGAAATAATATGCAAACCCCAGAGTTCACTGAAGCCATCCAGCTTACCGGGCTTGGCGTCCACCCGTGCCAGATCACGCTCCTCCAGCCACTGATAGAAGTTGATCGGCCACTCGGGCTCCGATCGCCAGTGTGGGAGCTGGACGATCGGTATCTGGAGCAACGTAGCCACGCATGCCCGCAGACAGTCACCAAACGTGTCACTGGACGAGAGTACCTGCTGCTGGTAAACGCGTAACATCGAGAGCCCTCTGGTGTGCTGTCTGGGGATCGTAAGTCCAAACGTAGCTGGATGGATGCTTCCATCCGTACAACGTCAGGTCCAATGCCGCCTGCACGCTCCTGCGATTAGCGTCATGCCCCGCCAGCAGCCCCGTTGGGGACAGCAATGGCAACCACGCCCTGATGTCTGCTACTACTTCATCGGTTGTGTGCCCTCCATCAATGAAGATGAAGTCAAATAGACCGAGAGGAGCCAGCAACCGTGCTGCCTCCTCACTTGATGTCGGTACGAACTCCACGATGCCGGCATCCACCCACTGTGCTAGGTTCCGCTTGGCATGGCGGATGAAGTTGGTATCGCTCACTGCCTCCTTATGTGATGTCAACTGCTCCGTCGCTGATCCTCGGAAGTGATCCACGGCCCAGATATGCCCTCGGGCAAACTCTGCCATGCACGCGGTACTCTTCCCCTTCCACACTCCGATCTCCACGCAGTTCACATGCTGCGAGGCCTGCTCTGCTACGAACTGCATAGCTGCTGGGTCGAACCAGCCTTCGATACGTGCAGCCTTGTAAGTTGAGGGGACACGAATGTCAGCCATCTGCTGGTCCACCTTCGGAATAGTCAGTTGCCCAGTCGCACTTGTCCAGGTACTCGCAGATCTGTGCCTTCAGCTCCGTGAGTCGTGTCTTCCTGCGGTTGTCCTTCCCCAACGGTACCACAGTGATAGGCGCGTCATCGGCACCGAGTAAGCGCTTGGCCTGCGGTACCAACTCGGCGGGGTAATCAATAACGGCCACAACGTCGACCAAAGCAGATGCTGCCTTGATGGCTCGACGGTGGCCGATACCTAACGCACAGGCCTTGTGGCCCCGATCATTGAGAAGTTCTGCTATTACTGCCGAGCGTCCTTCGCCCGATGGTCCAATACACAATATCCGCTGCGGCTGCTTTGACATCATTGTCTCCCTTAGCGTAAATGCCGTGGGATGAAATGTTCCCACACGATCTCGAACTCACCACCCTGCTTGTCCCACCAATAGGTATTATCGCAGCCGTTGTGGTTGCACTTCCCCTCCTTACCTTCGGTGTAGAGATTCAATGGCCATCCGCACGCCGGGCACACTGGTCCGTCATGCTCGTCGCCATCATCATGTCGTATCGCTCCCGACATCGTGTCCTGCATCTTTCCGCCTGCTTCCGGCGACTGCTCTTCCAGTATGATTAGATCCGGTACCGGACACCCTTCAGGTCCGCATACCGGTGCAACAGGTGTTGCGGGCGTAACGCCCATGCCCCGCTGTGCCTCGATCGATATGTTATCGATCCGGTCATGCACTGCATCAAGCTCGAACTTCACGAACACGGTCATGAAGATGCCTGCGCAGATGACGATAAATATGGTCAGCCAGAGAGCTGCCATGTGTTGCTGCTGTCTCGGGTTACTGGCCATTGGTGAATCCCTCCACTTGTTTGGCTTCCCATTTAGACTTGTGTAATCCGATAAACCACCGGTCGCTAACATTAACATGGTGTCCCCTGCTTGTTCTTGTTGGCTGCTCTACGATCCAACAGCTTGTGAATCCAACCGCCCCACCTGCCGAAGCAGCACCCGAACCAGTGACCCAGCTCATGTGGTAAGTCGCGGAGCCCTCTGTCCTTCTTCAGGAAGATGGCGTTGTAAAAAGGGCTGTAGGCGGCAGTGCTCGACGACGTGATCCAGTCAGGGAGCTCTTCGCTCTGATAGATCTTGGGCAGCCGCCACCGTGATCCTTTGTACCACGGCTCGCTGCTCCAGTCTACAGCGTCGGCATCCCGCATGCTGCTATCCTCGGTTTCTAAGTACCAAAAGAAAATAACGCGTGCCCGGCCAATCTTAACCCAGGCATGCAACCCGCAATCGGAGAAATCTTGCCAAGTTGCACGTTACGCGTTATCGTAGTCTACGCTCCGCCGGGCTTGCCGATCAGTTTCTCAAGACCCTGATCAGGCTGAGCCGCACTGAAGCCAGTGAGCGGCGGCTTGTTGGGAGTAGGCGGTGGTGTGGTCATCCCCGGAGGCTTGGGTGTCAGGGCCGCAGCGCTGGCTCCCAGGCCGCCCGGCTTCGCAGTCGGGGGCATCGGAGGTGTTGCGGTCGAAGGGCCGCCAGGAGGCGGTACGGGCGCCCCTACGGTTGGCTTCGGTGGCGTACCTGTTGGTGCCGCCCCGGATAACAGATCCATCGCACCACCGAGTGCCGGAGGCTTACCACCGCCGAACATCGGTTGCGGTGTCGCACCACCTTGATAGTGCTGGGCCATCTGCGACCCGAACGACGGAGATGCCGGAGGAGCTGCTGGACCGGCGGGTGCTCGCGACATGCCCGGAGTCGGGGCGGCTCCAACCGCACCTGCTCCTGGAGTCGGAGCTCCACGCCTTGCCGCGGCACCGGGTGCCGTTGGCGTGGGTGGTCGATTCGCCTGGAAGGTCGGGGAGACCGGCTCACGCCCTGGGGCCTGGATCGGTTGAACTTCGTCCGGCAGCCCGGCGATCGGCGACGATTGTCGCACAGGTCCGGCAGGTGCTGGCTTCACTTCATCAGGCAGCGAGGCTATCTGGGGAGCTGGCTGGCGTTGCGGGCCGACCGGTGCCGGCCTCACTTCGCCGGGCAGCGATGCCATCGGAGCCGCAGGCTTCCGCTGCGGGGCTCCACCCGTCGTGGAGGGCTGCGTCATGGAAGCTGCCCCGGCCATGCCTGCTGGTGACGGCAGCGGCGTGGCTGAGTTCACCATGCTCCCTGCCTGCCCCAGTGGGCTTGGCGCCGATGCTGCGTTCGCAATGTTACCTGCCTGCCCCAGCGTGCCAGGGGCCTTCGCCGACGACACGATGTTACCAGCCTGCCCCATCTGACTCGGAGCCTTCGCAGCGTTCACGATGTTACCAGCCTGCCCCATCTGACTCGGAGCCTTCGCAGCGTTCACGATGTTACCAGCCTGCCCCA